>JGI24023J19991_10001289_pt1 | contig 19448 bp, 26 predicted proteins | sample Cruoilmetagenom1_FD_19991 | JGI IMG/M metagenome (IMG submission 19991) | reverse complement strand
CGGAGGACAGAGATAAAACGATGACGGCCTACCACCTGCACCTGGTCTCGGATGCCACCGGCGAGACGATAAATTCGGTCGCCCGCGCTTGCCTCGTCCAGTTCGAGGGGATCGAGCCAATCGAACATGTGTGGAGCTTGGTGCGCACCCGNGGACAGATGGAAAAGGCTTTGCGGGGGATTGCCGATCATCCTGGGCCGGTGCTNTTCACGCTGGTCAACGATACATTGCGCGGTTTTTTGGTGGAAGGATGCCGCGATCTGGATGTGCCCTGCATTCCGGTTCTCGATCCGGTGATCCATCACCTGGCAAGCTGCTTTGGGGTCGAGATCAGTGGCCAGCCCGGCCTGCAACACGCCCTCGATGCAGAATACTTCCAGCGTATGGATGCGATGAATTTTGCCCTGGCGCACGACGACGGCCAGCTACAGGACGGTCTCGAAAAAGCGGACGTGGTGTTGGTCGGTGTCTCACGCACATCGAAGACACCGACGTGCCTTTATCTCGCGAACCGCGGAATCAAAACCGCCAACGTGCCGGTGGTCCCCGGTTGTCCCCTGCCGCCACAACTTCAAGCGATGCCGAAAACACTCGTTGTCGGTCTGACCAAGGACCCGGAACGGTTGGTGCAGGTGCGGCGCAATCGTTTACGCATGATCGCCGAGGGTCACGATGATACCGACTATGTCGATTTGGATTCCGTGCGCGAAGAAGTGGCGTTCGCACGCAAGCTGTGCCGGCAAAATAGCTGGCCGATTATCGATGTGACACGGCGCTCGATCGAAGAGACTGCGGCGACGGTGATGAATCTCTACGCGCGCCATCGCGGTGCCGGCGAGTCATGAGCGAGAGCGGCGCGCCTGAACAAGCGGTTATCCTCGCCTCGGCCAGCCCGACACGGCGGGACATGTTGCGNGCCGCCGGTGTGCCCCTACAGGTCGAGCCGGCGCACGTTGATGAAGACGAGGTGAAGACGGCCTTACACGCGGACCAGGCGAGTGCGCTGCAAGCGGCCGAGACGTTGGCCGAGCTGAAGGCCGCCAGAATTTCGGCCAGACATGGAGCGGCGTTGGTCATCGGCGCCGATCAAATCCTCGATTGCGACGGCCGCTGGTTCGACAAGCCGGCCGACCGGACCATGGCCGCAGCGCATTTGCAGGCGCTATCGGGCAAACGCCATACCCTGGCGACCAGCGTCTGTGTGATGCGCGGCGGCACCCGCCTGTGGCATCATAACGAGGCCGCGCATCTGACTATGCGGTCGCTCAACGATGAATTCATTGCCGGCTACCTGGCAGCCACTGGCGACGATGTGTTGGGCACGGTCGGCGCCTATCGCTTGGAGGGTCGGGGCGCGCAGCTCTTCGCGCGCATTGAGGGAGATTTTTTCACCATCCTCGGCCTGCCCCTGCTGCCGCTGCTCGAGAATTTGCGCGCCCATGGAGTGCTGCCGACATGATCCCGTCCGGCGAAGGCAGGATTGCTGGCGTCATGGGCTGGCCGGTGGCTCATTCCCTGTCACCGCGCCTGCACGGGTTTTGGCTGCGCCAGTACGGTATCGATGGCGCCTATGTACCGCTGCCTGTGCACCCGGATGCTTTTCCCGATGCGATCCGGGCGCTGGCGCAGATCGGCTTTCGCGGCGTCAATATTACCGTACCGCACAAGCAGGCGGCGCTGAGCGCTTGCGATCAGGTGGACGCGGTGGCGCGGCGCATTGGCGCCGTCAATACCGTAGTCTTCACGGACGGACGCCTACACGGCAGCAACACCGATGCCTTCGGCTTTCTCGAAAACATGCGCGAGGGTGTGTCGGATTGGCAGCCGGCCGTTGGCCCGGCCGTGGTCCTCGGCGCCGGTGGGGCGGCACGATCCGTTGTCGCGGCCCTGGTGGATTCGGGGGTGCCGGAGGTGCGCGTCTGCAACCGCAGCGCCCAGCGGGCCCAGGCCTTGTGCCGGGAGATCGGCGGGCCGGTTAAAAGTCTCTCCTGGACGGACCGGGAGGCCGCACTGTCGGATACAGCGGTACTGGTCAACGCCACCAGCTTGGGCATGACGGGACAGGAGCCGCTGACGCTCGATCTGGCGCGCTTGCCAAACAGCGCCGTGGTGAGCGATCTGGTTTATGTGCCGCTGGAAACGCCGCTTCTGGCGGCGGCACGGGCGCGGGGCAACCGGGTGGTCGACGGGTTGGGTATGTTGCTGCACCAAGCGCGGCCCGGCTTTGCCGCCTGGTTCGGTGTTTCGCCGGCGGTTACACCCGAGTTGCGCGATTTCGTGCTCGCCGCCATGGGCCCGGCTGAGAGGTGAGGGGCTGGGACGTGAGGAGCCATCGCCGAGTGCGCCGCGCGCCACCGCTGGTGCTTGGCCTGACCGGCTCAATCGGCATGGGAAAATCCACCGCCGGGCGCCTGCTGCGCCAGCTTGGTTTGCCGGTACACGATGCGGACGAGGTGGTGCATGCCTTGCTTGGCCCAGGCGGGGCCGCGGTGGCCGCTGTCGCGGCGGCGTTTCCCGGGGTTGCCGCGAAGGGGGCCATCGACCGGAAGAAACTGGGCGCGCGCGTTTTTGGTGACGCGGCGGCCTTGCGCCGTTTGGAAGGCGTCCTGCACCCGGCAGCGCGGGCCTCGGCGACGCGATTTTTGCAGCAACAAGCACGGCGCCGGCAACCGCTGGCGGTGCTCGATATCCCCCTGCTGTTTGAAACCGGGGCTGAGCGCCTGTGTCATGCGGTCGTCGTCGTCACCGCACCCGATTTCGTGCAGGGCCCCCGGGTCCTGGCACGGCCGGATATGAACGTCGCGCGCCTGCGGGCCATTCAGGCGCGGCAACTGCCGGACCGGGAAAAGCGCCGGCGGGCCGACTTTGTCGTGCAAACCGGCCTGGACAAGCGGCATACCTTGCGGCAGTTGGCCACGATTGTCAGACTGCTGCGGCAAACCCGGCGGAGGCGGTATGCGTGAGATCGTGCTCGATACGGAAACCACGGGCCTCGACCCGGCGGCCGGTCACCGGGTGGTCGAAGTGGCTTGTCTCGAACTCGCGCAACACATGCCAACCGGCCAAACCTTCCGGCGCTACCTCAATCCGGAACGCGAGATGCCGGAAGAAGCCCGCGCCGTGCATGGCTTGGACGATGCGTTCCTGGCGCAACAACAACTGTTTGCCGACGTGGCCGACGAGTTTCTCGCCTTCATCGGCGATGCGCCGCTGATCATCCACAATGCCCAGTTCGATCTGAAATTTCTGAACGCCGAGCTGGCGCGTCTCAATCGGCCGCCTCTGGTGTCTGATCGGGCGGTGGATACGGTGAGTATGGCTCGGCGGCGCTTTCCCGGTGCCCAGGCTAGTCTCGATGCGCTGTGCCGGCGTTTCGGCATCGACAACACGGCGCGCAACCTGCACGGGGCGTTGCTCGATTGCGAGTTGCTCGCCGAGGTTTATCTGGAATTGCGCGGCGGCCGGCAACCCGGGTTTGATCTAGACCCAACGAAGCAGGTCATCAAGGCAGACGGGACGCAACCGGCGGCGCGGGCCGCCCGGCCGGCGCGGCCACATGCGCCAAGCGCCGAGGAAAGCGCCGCACACGAGGCCATGCTCGCGCGCCTTAAGGCGCCGATCTGGCGTAATTAGCCCTCAGCCACAGCGGTGGCTTGCAGCGCTTCTTTCTTGTGCCGCGCATAGAATTGCTCGAAATCGATGGGGTTGATAACCAGCGGCGGAAAACCGCCTTCGCGCGTGATTGTCGCCAGAACGTTGCGGGCAAAGGGAAAGAAATACCGCGGCGCCTCGATCATCAGCAGTGGCTCCACTTCAGCCTCCGGTATCGCTTCCGCGACTTGGACCACGCCGGCATAGTCTAGCTCGATGAGAAACGTCGTTTGGTCCTGGACCTGGGCCTGGACCCGCAGGAGCAGCACAATCTCGTAGGTGCGCCCGTTCAACTGCCGGGGCTGCACGTCGAGGGTAATATTCAGGGCCGGGGTGTGCTCGCTCATCAGCGCATAGATATCGGGTGCGTTCGGGTTCTCGAACGAGAAATCCTTGATGTACTGGGAATGAATGGTCAGCGGTCGTTCGGGAGGGGTGTCGGCCATGGCTTTGCTTCCTGCGTCGTGCGGCGGGTTGGCTAACATGGATTGCCTAGCCAGACAACTGCAACCGGGGCGCAGCCGGGAGCTAGGTTCCCTCGGTGTTCTCATCCGGGCGGTAGCGCAGCGTCGCACAGTTGGCTAACGCTTGGCCGGTCAGACCGCGGATGAAGGCCCAGTGAGACACCACCAGCAGATAGGGCCAATCGTCGCGCGCGGCAGCGGCGGCGCGGAATTGGGTGCAGCGGTGCAGAAGCGCGGCTTCGCTTTCTTCCGGCTCCGGCCACCACCGCTCCGGCAGGGCGCCGAAATCCACATGTGGCCACCGCTCCGCCAGCTCTGAGCGCGGCGAGCCGATATCGCAGGTAAAGAAAGCGCGCTCGTGCACCAACGGCTCTACGGTGATGGCGAGGTCAAGCCGCTCGGCAATGAGAGTCGCGGTATGGAGCGTGCGTGAATAGGGACTAACGAGCACCGCCCGCACATCCTCGCCGCGCAGCGCCTCACCCGCTTGCTCTGCCTGGTGGATACCCTCTTCGGTCAAGCCCGCATCGACGATGCCTGGATCGACACGCGTGGCGTTGTAGTGGGCGTTGAAGTGAGACTGGCCGTGGCGAACGAGGATCATCGCGGCGGAATCCGATTGTGCGGCGACCGGTCCGATGGCGACCGATCCGGTGGCGCCGTGTCGCTGACGTCCCGATAGTCGCCGTCGATGACGGGTCCCGGCCCGTTATGGTCTTTCATTTCCTCACCGTCCACGAAGACGTGTGTCTCGACGGATGCGGACAGATGGCGCGCGAGCCGGGTGCGCAGGTAGGCCCGCACCGCCGGGATGAAGAGAAGCATGCCGATCGTATCGGTGATAAATCCTGGGGTTAGCAGCAGGGCGCCGGCAAACAGAAGACAGGCGCCGTCGAACATTTCACGGGTTGGCAGTTTACCGGCATCGATCGCGGACCGCGCTCGCGCCAGAGTCGCCAGGCCTTGCGCCCGCAGCTCCCAAGTGCCAATCACCGCCGTCAGGATAACGAGACCAAGCGTTGGCCACAGGCCCAGCCAGCCGCCGATCTGTATAAAAACGGCGATTTCCAGCAACGGCACGCCGATAAAGGCGGCAAGTATAAGAATGGGCATGCTTGCTCTTTCCCCAGCAGTTCCCTATGTACTTTGGACAAGGGCACGCGTCTACAAGGCCAGTGTAGCAATTCCGTCCGGCCGGCTAATTTAGCGATGGCCGGATAAACGGCAGCGCGGGGCCGGAATTAGACCCCGTGCGACAGGCGGAGCGCATGAGCGACGGTTTTCAGTTCCTCGACATTATCTTATTTGCGGCGGTTGCCGCCTTTTTCGTATTCCGTCTGCGGGGCGTTCTCGGCAAACGCATGGGGCACGACAAGCCCCCGCCCGACCCGTTCCGGAAACGTTCCGCCGAGTCGGACGATGATAAAGTTATATCGTTACCGGATCGAAACAAATCTGAGTCCGATGAGGAGTCGGTGGAACCATCGGCTGCTGCCGAGGAGCCGGAGGCCCAAGAAGCCCGGGAAACTCTGGGGGGAACGCCGTTGGAAGCGGGTCTCATGCAGATCAAGCTGGCCGACAAGAATTTCGACGAAGAGCCGTTTTTGGCCGGCGCCCGGGCGGCTTTCGAGATGATTATCGCGACCTTTGCCAACGGAGATGCCAAGGCGCTTCGACCGCTGCTCTCCAACGACGTTTATGGCGATTTCTCAGGCGCCATCGCCGAGCGCAGCGCCGCCGGGCAGGTCTTGGAGACCACATTGGTCGGCATAAGCGAGGCCGAGATCATCGAGGCCGAGCTACAGGCGCGTACCGCCTTCGTGACCATCAAATTCGTTTCCGAGCAGATCAACGTGGTGCGGGACAAAAAGGGCGAGGTGGTCGAGGGCGATCCAACCGGCGTGACCAAAATCACGGACATCTGGACCTTCGCGCGCAATACGCGCAGCCGCGACCCAAATTGGACTCTGGTCGCGACACGCTCTCCCAGCTAATTTTTTTCTATGGTGCCATTCATGAACCGCGGCCTGGTGATCGTCCTTGCCGCCAGCGCGTTGCTTTTGGCCGCGTGCGAAAAGAAGCCGCCGGTCGAATTGCCGGACCAGCTTCTGCTCATCCCGACCACCTTTCAGGCTGTTCCCGGCTGGAGCGAGGACACGCTCTCCGAGGTCGTGCCGGCGCTTACCCGCTCCTGCGCTCGGTTGCTCGGCCAGCCGGACGCGCGGCCCGTGGGCCCCGGCGGCGGCGGGTTGGCGGGCACGGTGGCGGATTGGCGTCCGGCCTGCGCCGCGGTCGGCGCCGTGCCGGCCGGCGACGATGCGGCCGCGCGGACGGCTTTGGAGACTTGGTTCGCCCCATTCAAAGCCACGAACAATGGCCGCGAGAGCGGGCTGTTCACCGGCTATTACGAAGCCGAGTTGCGTGGCGCCGTGGCGCCCGATGAGACCTACCGGGCGCCCATCTACGCTAAGCCCGCAAGTTTAATCAGCGTGCGTCTGTCCAACTTCCGCGCCGATCTTTCCGGTAAAATCTTTGGCCGCGTCGAGGGCGATAACTTGGTGCCCTATTTCACGCGGGACGAGATCGATGACGGCGCCATCGGCGGACAGAGCCTCGAATTGCTTTGGGCCGACGATCCGGTGGATGTGTTCTTCCTGCATGTGCAGGGCTCGGGCCTGGTCACCTTGCCCGACGGCACGGTTCGCCGGATCGGCTTCGCNGCCTCGAACGGACATACGTTTTATCCCATCGGTCGGGCTCTTTTGGACGAAGGCAAGGTTTCGCGCGACAACGCCTCCATGCAGGCCATGCGCGCCTGGTTACGGGCGCATCCGCAAGAGGGCGACGAGATCATGCGGCGCAATGCCCGCTATATTTTCTTTCGCTGGATCGATGGGGATGGGCCTATCGGATCCCAGGGTGTGGCGCTGACCCCCGGGCGCAGCCTGGCGGTCGATCCGGCGTTCATGTCCTTGGGTGTGCCTGTCTTCCTGGATACCACCTGGCCGGGCAGCGACCGGCCTTTGCGCCGCCTGCTGGTGGCCCAGGATACCGGCAGCGCCATCAAGGGCCCGTTGCGCGGTGATTTTTTCTGGGGCGCCGGCGAAGATGCTCTGGCCGAAGCCGGGCGCATGAAGCAAAAGGGCATCCTCTACATCCTGCTGCCCAAACCCGTGGCCGAACGGCGCAAGATCACGAGCTGACGGGCGTGGCTTGCCTTTTGGGCCGCGGCTTGCATTATCGGTGCATTATCCGAGCCGCCCTGGCTTGGCTTTCCGGAGAAGCGCACGCCCATGCCCGAGGCCCCAATCCGCGTCGGACTCTTTGTGACCTGCCTGGTCGATTTGTTTCGGCCCAGCGTCGGCTTCGCCGCCGTGAAGCTGCTGGAGGACGCCGGGTGTCAGGTGGAGGTGCCGGCAGCGCAAACCTGTTGCGGACAGCCCGCCTATAACAGTGGTGACCGGGCCGATGCCAAGGCCATTGCCGCCGCGGTGATCGATACGTTTGAGGCATACGACTACGTGGTGGCACCGTCGGGATCGTGCGCCGGTATGTTGCGCGAACATTACCCGCTGCTCTTTGCGGGCGATGCCGGGATGGAAGCGCGCGCCCGTGCCCTGGCGGGGCGTACCTATGAACTGGTTTCGTTCCTCACCGATGTGCGCGGGGTTCGGACGGTCGATGCCAGCTTCCCGGGGCGGGTAACCTATCACGATGGCTGTTCCGGCCTGCGCGAGTTGGGCATCCGGGCGCAGCCACGGGCCTTGCTCGCCAGCGTGGCCGGGCTGGACCTAACCGAATTGCCCGATAGCGATGTGTGCTGCGGCTTCGGCGGAACGTTCTGTGTGAAGTATCCGGATATCTCCAATGCCATGGTCGGCGCGAAGACGGCCTGCGTGGCGGAAACCGGGGCCGAGACGCTGTTGGCCGGCGATCTCGGGTGTCTTTTGAATATGGCCGGCAAGCTCAAACGCGATGGCACGGATGTGCGCGTTCGCCACGTGGCCGAGGTGCTGGCCGGTATGACCGCGCAGCCGGCTATTGGCGATGGCGAGCCCGGTTAAGCCCGCCATGTCGACAGCGGATCGCAGCTTCAGTGAAAACGTCCGCGTCGCGGTGGCCGATCCGCAACTGCGCCGCGCCATGCATCACGTCAAGGAAGGCTTTATCGGCAAACGAGCCAAGGCGGCGGCGCGCCTACCGGAATTCGAAATTCTTCGCGATGCGGCACGCGACATCAAAGACCACACCCTGGCGCATCTCGATCTCTATCTGGAGCGCTATGAGGCACAGGTGATCGAGCGCGGCGGGCAGGTGCATTGGTGCGCCGGCCCGGCCGAGGCCCGCGCGACAATCCTCGATATCTGCCGCCAGGCAGGGGCGCGCACGGTGACCAAGGGTAAGTCGATGATCGGCGAGGAGATCGACATCAACGCCCATCTGGAGGCCGCCGGTATTACGCCCGTGGAAACCGATCTGGGCGAATACATCGTGCAGATGCGCCACGAACGGCCGAGTCATATCATCGCCCCGGCGGTGCATCTGACCAAGGATTTGATCGAAGCGGACTTTCGCGCCCAGCACCGGCAATTTCCGGCGGATCGGTCGCTTTCGGAGGTGCCGGAGCTGGTCGACGAGGCGCGCCAGGTTTTGCGCCAACGGTTTCTCGATGCGGATGTGGGGATTACCGGCGCCAACTTCCTGGTTGCCGAGACGGGCTCGTCCATCATCGTCACCAACGAGGGCAATGGCGATCTGACGCAAACCCTGCCACGGGTGCACATCGTTATCGCCAGCTTGGAGAAGGTTGTCCCGACGTTGGAGGATGCGACGACCATCCTGCGCGTTCTGGCGCGCTCGGCGACGGGTCAGGAATTTTCCACCTACACCACGGTCTCGACCGGACCGAAGCGCCCGGACGACGTGGACGGGCCGGAAGCTTATCACGTCGTCTTGCTGGACAACGGCCGCTCGGGTCTGCTCGACGGGCAGTTCCGAGAGATCCTGCGCTGCATCCGCTGCGGCGCCTGCATCAACCACTGCCCGGTCTATCATGCCATCGGTGGGCATGCTTATGGCTCGGTCTATCCGGGGCCGATCGGGGCAGCGCTAACACCGGCGTTGGACGGCATAGAGGCGGCGGCGGATTTGCCCGAAGCCTCGACCTTTTGCGGCCGCTGCGAAGCGGTGTGTCCCATGCGCATTCCCCTGCCCAAGTTGCTGCGCCATTGGCGCGAGCGCGCCTATGAGCAGCGGGTGACACCGGGGGGGTTACGCGCCGGGATCGGGCTGTGGGCGTTTTTCGCCCGGCGCCCGGCGCTTTATGGGTTTGTCACGGGGCTGGCGGCGCGTTTGTTGCGGGCGCTCGGGGGGCGGCGCGGCCGACTAGCGCGCTTGCCGCTGGCCGGCGGGTGGACTCGCTTTCGCGATCTGCCAGCACCGGAAGGGCGGACATTTCGGAGCCAATGGGCAGCGAAAAAGAGCACGCGGTCATGAGCGGCGACCGTGAGCGGGTGTTAGGGTCTCTACGCCGCGGACTAGGGCGCGGACAGGATGTGGCCGCCGATGCGGCGGCAAGCACGGCGGTAGCGCAGCGCATAGCTCGTTGCCAGCGCGGACCCATACCGGCCCGCAGCGACCTGGACCCGGCACAGCAAGTGGAGCTTTTCGAAGCCATGGCGCGCGAACAGGCGGCAACGGTGGTTCACGTGGCGCGCCGTGACGGGGTGCCGGCGGCGGTGGCCGACTATCTCAAGGCCGCCAACTTGCCGCCGCGGGTGCGCGTGGCCCCGGACCCAAAACTTGGCGCCCTGCCCTGGGACGGCCAACCGTTGCTCGAGATCAGCACCGGTCGGGCGGCGGCGGAAGATCCGGTTTCCCTGACCGGCGCCTTTGCCGGTATCGCCGAAACGGGGACCCTCATGCTCCGCTCCGGGGCGCAACATCCGACGACCCTGAATTTTCTGCCCGATGTACATATCGTCGTGCTGCGCGCCGCCGATGTGGTTGGCCCCTACGAGGACGCCTGGAATCGGCTGCGGGCGCATGAGGGTAACGGGGCAATGCCGCGCACGGTCAACTTCGTCACCGGACCATCGCGCACCGCCGATATCGAGCAGACCATTCAGCTCGGCGCACACGGACCCCGACGCTTGCATATTATCTTGATCGACGAGATGGATTAAGCACGTGAGCGGCAAGGAACGCGGCCGCAAATCCCCGCCGAGCGGTCTTTCGCCGGAGGAAAAGCTGCTTTGGGCCGAGACCATGCGCGATGCCAAGGCGTTGCCGCGGGGCCAAGGGCCGGCCCCTAAACCCGCGCCCAAGACTCCGGTTACGGCGCATCCTGCGCCGGCCCGGCCACGTTCGGCTCCGCCATCGGCGCCCGCGAAGATGCGCAAGGCGCCACCGCCGCCCCAGCCACCCCTGGCCGCCGGGGCCATGGTGGATGTGGATCGGCGCACGACCGAGCGCCTGAAGCGCGGCCAGATGCCGGTGGAGGCGACCCTCGATCTGCATGGCCATACGCGCGCCGAGGCGCACGGCGAGTTGGATGCCTTTCTCGCCGCGGCGCACGCCGGCGGCCGGCGCTGCGTTCTCATCGTCACCGGCAAGGGGGCAAGCAAGACCGGCGGTGGCGTGCTGCGCGCCGAGGTGCCCAAGTGGCTGAACGAGGCGCCGAACCGGGCCCGAATTCTGGCTTTCGCCGGGGCGCGGCCGCAGCACGGTGGCGGCGGCGCTCTCTATGTGCTGTTGCGCCGGCGGCGCGGCGAATAGGGGCTGGCTCGTTTAAGTCCTGGCTGGGCGGCGAATCACCGCTAAACTGTCTTCAGGTTAAGTGCGCACGGAGGCGACGGCCCCATGCTGCTACTCGAAGGGTCCTGTCATTGCAGCGCGGCGCGTTTTAGCGTCCGCTCGCATACGCCGCAGCCCTATATGCATTGCTACTGCACGATCTGCCGCAAGACCGCGGGCGGTGGCGGCTATGCCATCAACATCATGGGCCAGGCCGAGACCATGCAGGTCGCCGGCGGCGGCTTGAGCGTCTATCAGGCGCATGGAACCGCGAGTGTATCGGCTGGCCGCAGCCCGGCGCGGCGGCATATATGCCAAACCTGCGGTAGCGCCCTCTTCATCATCGATCCGCGCTGGCCCGAATGGGTCTATCCCTTCGCTTCGGCCATCGATACGGCCCTGCCGGAACCGCCGGAGCGGGCGCATATCATGCTCGCCGACAAGGCGCCGTGGGTGCGGGTGCCGGAGGGGCCGGAGGAGGTGCATTTTCCCGGCTATCCGGACGAAGCCATCGCCGACTGGCATCGGCGGCACGGCCTCTATTTGGGGTAATTACGATGTCGAAACGAATGTTTGAAATCATTACGATACAGAAACAATACAGCTCATGACCCCTTTTGGCCTACGCCTGCGCGCCCTGCGGGCCGAGCGCAACCTAGCGCTCAAGGATATGGCCGCCGGCCTCGGTGTCTCGGCGGCCTACCTCTCGGCCCTGGAGCACGGCCAGCGCGGCCGGCCCAACCGCCGTTTCGTACACCGGGTCTGTCAATATCTGGGGGTCATCTGGGACGATGCGGAGGACTTGCAGCGCCAGGCCGATATCTCGCACCCGCGGGTAACCGTCGATACCTCCGGCCTCTCGCCCCGGGCCACCGAGTTTGCCAACCTGCTGGCCGAGCGCATCGGCGATCTGCCGGAGGAAGCGATCGAACGCATGTTGGCGGAGGTGACAGAGAGGGGCGCCGGCGCTTAGAGAATAAACTTCGACAGATCGGTATCCTTGGCCAACTCGCCGACACGTATTCGGACATACTCGGCGTCGATCTTGACGGTCTCGCCGCCCCGGTCGGTGGCGGTGAAGGAAATTTCCTCCAAGAGCTTTTCCATCACCGTGTGCAGACGCCGGGCGCCGATGTTCTCGACGCTGGCGTTGATTTCGGCGGCCAGGTCGGCCAGGGCATCGATCGCCTCGTCAGCGAAATCGAGGGTGACGGTTTCGGTTCCCAAGAGAGCGATGTACTGACGCACCAGGCTGTTTTCCGGCTCGGTGAGGATGCGGCGGAAGTCATCGCGGCCCAGGGCGTGCAACTCCACGCGGATGGGCAAGCGGCCCTGCAATTCCGGCAACAAATCCGAGGGTTTGGCCAGGTGAAAGGCGCCTGAGGCGACGAATAGGATGTGATCGGTCTTCACCGGCCCGTGCTTGGTGGCCACCGTGGTGCCTTCGATCAAGGGCAGGAGATCGCGCTGCACGCCCTCGCGCGAGACATCGGCGCCCGCGCGATCCGAGCGGACCGTGATCTTGTCGATCTCGTCGAGGAAGACGATGCCGTTTTGTTCGACGGCATTGATCGCTTCGAGGGTAACCGCCTCTTGATCGAGCAGCTTGTCGCTTTCCTCGCTGGTCAGCAGGGTCAGGGCATCGGCGACCCGCAGGTTCCGTTTTTTGGTGCGGCCGCCCATCGCCTTGCCGAAGATTTCGTTGAGATTGACCATGCCCATGCTAGCACCCGGCATGCCGGGGATATCCATGGTCGGGAGTTGTAGGCCGCCGGTATCGGCCGCCTCCACCTCCACCTCGCGCTCGTCCAGATCGCCGGTGCGCAGCATGCGGCGGAACTTGGCGCGGGTCTCGGCCCCGGCGTTTTCCCCCACCAGGGCATCGAGCAACCGTTCCTCGGCGTTCAGTTCGGCCTTGGCCTTGACCGCGCGGCTTGAGCGTTCGCGCGTCATGGCGATGGCGATTTCCACCAAATCGCGCACGATCTGTTCCACATCGCGCCCGACATAGCCGACTTCCGTGAACTTGGTCGCCTCGACCTTCAGGAACGGGGCTTGGGCCAGCTTGGCCAGACGGCGGGCGATCTCGGTCTTGCCGACACCGGTGGGGCCGATCATCAGGATATTCTTGGGCAAGACCTCCTCGCGTAACTCGTCGGGCAACTGCTGCCGGCGCCAGCGGTTGCGCAAGGCGATGGCAACGGCGCGCTTGGCGTCGTTCTGGCCGACGATGTACCGGTCCAGCTCGGAGACGATCTCTCGCGGGCTGAAGGCCGTGGCCGGGGCGGCGTCGCCAGACCGGCGCGCGCTATTCGGTTGTGATGCTTTCGACGATGACACGGTCATTGGTGTAAACACATATTCCAGCTGCTATTTCCATGGATTTGCGGGCGATGGCCTCGGCATCAAGGCCCCTCTGGTCGATCAGCGCGCGGGCCGCCGCTAGGGCGTAATTGCCACCCGAGCCGATGCCGATCAAGCCGTCTTCCGGCTCCAGCACATCGCCGGTGCCGGTGAGAACCAGGGACACGGACGTGTCGGCAACCGCCATCATGGCCTCCAGCCGGCGCAGGTACCGGTCGGTACGCCAGTCCTTGGCCAGCTCGACGCACGCGCGGGTGAGTTGCGCCGGATAGGTCTCCAATTTGGCCTCAAGGCGCTCGAAGAGAGTGAACGCATCGGCGGTTGCCCCGGCGAAACCGGCAATTACGCCGCCTTTGCCTAGACGGCGCACCTTGCGCGCGTTCGATTTGATGATCGAATCGCCCAGGCTGACCTGGCCGTCGCCGGCGATGACCACCTGTTTGCCCTTGCGCACGCACAAGATGGTGGTGCCGCGCCATTGGCTGCTCTGATTTTCGGCCATGATCAGACAGATGGCCCGGATACCCGGCCGGGTCAAGCGCCAGAAGTTAAGATGGGGAGCATCCAGCCACCGTGCTGGCGAATAGCGGGCCTACCTGTTACAAGGGCGCCGACTTTTCGGGCCTTGAGAATTAGCTCCATGGAGGTGGCGATGCGCCAGGCCAAGATCACGCGCAAAACCAAAGAAACCCAGATCTCCGCCAACATCGATCTGGACGGGACCGGGTCGTATGATATTACGACCGGGATCGGCTTCCTCGACCACATGCTCGAGCAGTTATCGCGCCATAGCCTCATGGACATCACGCTCAAGGCCACGGGCGATCTGCACATCGATTTCCACCACACCACCGAGGATACGGGCATCGTCCTGGGCCAGGCGGTCGCCAAGGCGCTGGGGGACCGCGCCGGCATTCGCCGCTATGGCGAAGCCCTCATCCCCATGGACGAGACCCTGACGCGCGTGGCCCTGGATGCCTCCAACCGGCCCTATCTGATTTGGAAAGTTGCCTTTCCGCGCGACAAGTTGGGCGAAATGGACAACGAGCTGTTCAAGGAATGGTTCCAGGCCTTTGCCCAGCACGCCGGTTTGACCCTGCATGTCGAAAATCTTTATGGCGAGAATTCCCATCACATCGTGGAATCTTGCTACAAAGGTTTGGCGCGGGCGTTGCGCCAAGCAATCGAGATTGATCCGCGCCAATCCAAAGCGGTGCCGTCTACCAAGGGCCGCCTGTAGCAGCGCTATTCGAATAGATGCAGAGACGTAAAGCTTCATGATGGACGTGGCGATCATCGACTATGGCTCGGGCAATCTGCGCTCGGCCGCCAAGGCGATCGAACGCGCCGCGACGGAGGCGCACGTCTCGGCGCGCGTGAGCGTGACCGGCGCGGCCAAAGTTATCGCCGCCGCCGATCGCATCGTCCTGCCGGGTGTGGGCGCCTTTGCCGATTGCATGCGCGGTCTGGCGGGGCTTCCAGGCATGATCGAGGCACTCGAGGACGCGGTTATGCGCCGCGCCCGGCCGTTTCTCGGCATTTGCGTGGGCATGCAGCTTATGGCGACCACCGGGCGCGAGCATGGCGATCATCCGGGCCTGGGCTGGATTCCCGGCGATGTGGTGGCCCTCGAACCGGGGAATGAGGCCCTTAAGGTGCCGCATATGGGTTGGAACGGATTGACCATTGCCGCCGCCGGGCATCCGGTGCTGGCGGGGCTGGTGGATGATACCCATGTGTGTTTCGTGCACAGCTATCATTTGCGGCCCGAGAATACGCGGCACGTTCTGGCCAGCGTCGACTATGGTGGTTCGCTTGCCGCGGTTGTCGGTCGCGACAATCTGTTGGGAACCCAGTTCCATCCGGAAAAAAGTCAGAGCGCCGGCTTGCGCCTGCTGGGTAATTTTTTGAGGTGGCAGCCATGACGATTTCCACCAAGACCGATTCAACGGGCGGTAGCCCGGCCGCGGTGGTGGACAATATGACGGAGTTTACCGGGACCGACCTGCACGATCTGTGCGATGCCGCCGAGGCGGCGATCACCGCCGGCGGCGGCTTTGGTTGGCTGACCGTGCCGCCGCGCCAGGTCATGGAGGCGTATTGGAAGGGTGTGCTTCTGGTTCCGGAGCGGGAGCTTTTCGTTGCCCGTCTGGACCAAACCATCGGTGGCTCGGCGCAGTTGCAGCGGGCACCGCGCAACAACGAAGCGCAGGCGTTGTCGGGAATTCTGACCACCTCGTTCATGGCTCCGTGGGCGCGGGGCCACGGGCTGGCGCGCATGCTGGTTTTGGCGGTGGAGGCGGCGGCGCGCGCGGCGGGCTTGCGCGTCCTCAACCTGGATGTGCGCGAAAGCCAAGATGCGGCGATCAAACTCTACGAATCGCTTGGCTATCAATTGTGGGGCCGCCACCCGCACTATGCCCACATCGACGAGCACTGGGTGACCGGTCTTTACTATTTCAAGGACCTGCGCGCCCACGCCGCGGCGGCCGGGCCCGAGAGCGGCTAGCGGCTTACCCGGCGGCGCAATCGTGATCCTCTATCCGGCAATCGATCTGAAAGATGGCCAAGCGGTGCGCTTGGTGCACGGCGATATGGCGACGGCAACCGTCTTCAATGATGACCCGGTGGCCCAAGCGCGCGCCTTTGCCGCTGCTGGGTTTGCTTGGCTGCATCTTGTCGATCTGAACGGCGCTTTTGCCGGTCACCCCGTCAACCGGGCGGCGGTGACGGCGATCCTGGCGGCCATCGATTGTCCGGTGCAGCTGGGCGGTGGAATCCGCAACCGCGAGACGATCGAGGGTTGGCTGGACGCCGGTGTTTCCCGAATCATTCTGGGGACGGCGGCGGTGAAGGACCCGGATCTGGTGCGCGCGGCCTGCCGCGCCCATCCCGGACAAATCGCGGTGGGGATCGATGCCCGCAACGGCATGGTCGCCGTGGAAGGCTGGGCCGAGGACGGCGGTATCGCCGCGACCGATGTGGCAAAACGTTTTGCCGATGCGGGGGTGGTGGCGATCATCTACACCGACATTGGCCGCGATGGGGCGCTTGCCGGGGTGAATGTGGCGGCGACCGCCGCCTTGGCACGTGAGGTACCGATACCGGTGATCGCCTCTGGCGGGGTGGCCACATTGGACGATATTTCCGCTTTGCTGGCGGTAGAGAACGAGGGTGTCGCCGGCGCCATTCTAGGCCGCGCGCTTTATGATGGCCGCATCGACCCGGCCGCGGCGTTGGCCCTGACCCAAGGGGCGACGTAGTGCTCAAGGCGCGCATCATCCCCTGTCTCGATGTGAAGGATGGGCGCGTGGTCAAGGGCGTCAACTTCGTCGATCTGCGCGATGCCGGCGATCCGGTGGCTCAAGCGCGCGTTTACGACGAGGCCGAGGCGGATGAGTTGTGCTTTCTCGATATCACCGCCAGTCACGAGGACCGACCCATCATCCTGGATGTGGTAGGGCGAACCGCCGAGCAATGTTTCATGCCCTTGACCGTCGGCGGCGGTGTGCGCCGGCTGGAAGATATCCGCGCTCTNCTGTTGGCCGGCGCCGATAAGGTGGCGATNAACACGGCCGCGGTGGCCACGCCCGAGCTGGTTCAGGCGGCGGCGGAGAAATTCGGCAGCCAGTGCGTGGTGGTGGCCATCGATGCTCGGCTGGATGCGGCTGGGCGCTTCGAGGTGGTCACCCACGGCGGGCGAACGCCGACCGAGCTGGACGCCATCGATTGGGCGCGCCGGGTCACGGCGCTCGGTGCCGGCGAGATTCTGCTGACCTCCATGGACCGGGACGGCACCAAGCAGGGCTATGACATCGCCCTGACCCGCGCGGTCGCCGATGCGGTCAGCGTGCCGGTCATCGCCTCCGGCGGTGCGGGGACGCTGGACCATCTGGCCGCGGCGGTGCGCGATGGTCACGCATCGGCAGTGCTCGCCGCCTCGATCTTCCATTTCGGCGAGTTTTCGGTGGCCGAGGCGAAAGCGCATATGGCCAAGGCCGGCGTGCCGGTCCGCCCGCCCGGGCGCTAGTCCCTGTTGGGCTGACATGGGGGCCAATTCCTGGTACCGATGGCGCGGCGGGATACAAGCGAGGGTTACGTGATGAGCAGCAGCGACGGTGCCGGGGAAGGCTTCGACGGACGCGTGCTTGATCGCCTCTATACGGTGATCGAGAGCCGTCGCGGCGCCCACAAGAAAAGCTCGCATACGGCGAAACTGTTTCATAAGGGGACCGGCAAGATCGCCCAGAAGCTGGGCGAGGAAGCCGTCGAGACCGTGATCGAGGCGGTGGCGGGTGACGCAGGGGCGGTCGTCGCCGAAAGCGCCGATCTGCTTTACCACTTGCTGGTGCTCTGGGCCGCGCGCGGGATCGAGCCGCGGCTGGTCTGGGCGGCGCTGGAAGCGCGGCGCGGTGAATCCGGTATNGCCGAAAAGGCGGGCCGAGGNGAGGACTAGACGAGNATGGCCTACGATCCGAACAACATCTTTGCNAAGATTCTGCGCGGCGAAATCCCCTGCTCAAAGGTCTACGAGGACGAGCACGTGCTCGCCTTCAACGACATCAATCCGCAGACCGCCAAGCACGTGCTGGTGATTCCCAAGGGCGCCTACGTTTCCTTCGACGATTTTTCGCGAGACGCCAGCGAAGCCGAGATCGCGGCTTTCATGCGCGCCACCGGCCAGATCGCCCGCGACTTAGGCGTGGCCGAGAGCGGCTATCGGACCGTGTCGAATACCGGGGAGGACGCCTTGCAGGAGGTACCGCACTTCCACCTACACATCTTCGCCGGCCAGCCCCTGGGCCGCATGATCAAGCCGCCGCACAAATAGCGGCGCAGGCAAACCTGGTGATTAGTGGCGTAGGCTCGACACGGCTTCTTGCCCGGTCTCGTCCGTCTGCTCGGCGATCCAATGTATAGCCTCGCTGAGCGTTCCACCGCCCAGCTCGGCGGCGACGATACTAAAAATCTCCCGCAACGCCGCATCCAAGCCATCCGCGTGCGCGTCACGGCCGTGTGTGCGCAAGAGCCGCGCCAACGCCGATCCGTGTGCTAGGGAGAGCGCCGTCAGTCGCGCCCGGTCGATGCTACCTGCCACTGAAGATATCCTCCGTTCGGTTGAAGGGCGTGAACCGCCGCGCCCAACATACCGCGATAATAACACTATATATTGCGCCAAGATGGGCATTCTTTGCAAGATATAGGGTATTGGGCGATAGGACCTACAACCGCCGCCGGAAATATCCATATCATCAGTATGGTTAACAAAGGATAAGCATTTTGCCGACAGTTATGGCATTATGAGGTCTCTTCAAACAGATGTTCTCGGCCGCCCCGGCGGCAAGGTGTGTCGCCTACCGCCGCGGCCGGCGGGGAGGCCCGATCGTTTGCCCTCGGGCGCGGCGATGGAAAGGACCGGACTATGGCCAAAACGAACAAAACCCAGGCTAGCAAGACTCACACGGCGGCCGAGGCTGTGCCGCAGATCGATGTTGCGAAACTACTGGATGCAAACGGCGAGAACCTGAAGGCGATGATGCGCGCGAACGAAGCGATTCTCGAAGGTCTCGCCGAACTTGGACGCGAGATGATGGCCTTCGGCGGCACCCGCTTGCGCCAGGATATGGCGGCTTCGGAAAGCCTTATGGGCTGCAAGGACGCCAGCGAGGCCTTCCGGCTACAGGCGGACTTCGCGCGCTCGGCGAGCGAGCAGTACTACACCGAGGCCAACAAGCTGATGGAACTGGCGAGCAAGATGGCCAAGGATTGCTGGAGCCCGCTCGAGGACCGGACCCAGGCCACCCTGCAGACCCTCAACAAGCCGCAATAGGCGGTGTGCTTGGTTCGCCTACCCCCGTCCCGGCGATAGGCGGCGGTAGGTGAGGGCTTCGGCGATGTGCAGGCGGCGGACGTTTTCGCTGCCGGCGAGGTCGGCCAGGGTGCGTGCGACGCGTAGGACCCGGTGGTAGCCGCGGGCGGTGAGCTTCATGCGCTCGGCGGCTTGGGTGAGCAGGGCGCGGCCGTCGGTATCGGGGGCGGCTACTTCTTCCAGCAATGTGCCGTCCGCTTCCGCATTGGTGCGCGGGGCGGTGCCGTTGCCGAGTTTGGCATAACGCGCCTGTTGACGGCTGCGCGCGGCGGCAATGCGGGCGGCGATGTGCGCGGAGCCCTCCG
>JGI24023J19991_10001288_pt1 | contig 19449 bp, 18 predicted proteins | sample Cruoilmetagenom1_FD_19991 | JGI IMG/M metagenome (IMG submission 19991) | reverse complement strand
CCTCTATAAAATCGCCTGCATATACCGGGGCGAGGAATTCCACCATATCGTAGGCGCGAAACAGCCCTTCATCACCATCATAACGGACCAGCAGTTCGGTGGCCAGATCGCCAAACAGGCTGAGCATTTTTGCTCCATCAACGAGATCACCGGCATAATGTGCATCATGTGAACTCATCCGTAACCGGATAAGCGCTTCTTCAATATATTTCATTCTACTCTCCTGTAATTTTGATAATTTTGTGAAAAGCTTAATTTCATCTCTTTTTCGTCATTCCCGCCTGCGCGGGAATGACGGAGCAGGGGACTGTTTACCAATTTACACCGGTTTTTCGTTCAACAAGTGTGGTGGCGATAAAAGCAGCGACCTGGGAGGGCAAGGTGCCGGGACCAAAACCAGCATCATAGCCAAGCTCAATGGCCAGATCGTTACTTATTCGGGCACCACCGGCGACAAGCAGGAATCTATGTCGCAGATCCTCTGCCTCCAGCAACTCGACCAGTTCGGTAAAATTGCGGATATGTACATCTTTTTGAGTAACGGTTTGAGAAACGAGGATCACGTCCGCCTGTTTCTCAACTGCCTGAGCCATCAGCTCTTCACAGCTTACCTGTGCTCCCAGATTATATGCCTTTATTTCGGTATACCGTTCCAGACCATAATTCTGGTTATATCCTTTCATGTTCATAATCGCATCAATACCTACGGTATGGGCATCAGTGCCGATGGACGCACCCACAACTGACAGCTTCTTATTGAGTTTTTTTTGTATAAGTTCATTTACCTGATAGAAGTCAAGTTCTGTAACATTCACTTCTGTTGCTTTTACCCTGGAATAGTCCAGTTCCGGAATGCCGCTGGCATAGATGATAAAATAGGTGAAATTCTCACCAATTGTTTTGGCACAGCTGACAGAAATATTGGTGAAGTTGAGGCGTTCTACATACAGCTCGGCTGCTTTTCTGGCCCTTGCTCCATTTGCTATCGGCAGGGTGAATGCAAGTTGAACTCTGCCGTCACCAAGGGTATCACCATAGGGTTTGATCATCGACTCAGTCATTGATCGCTCCATCTTTTTCAAGTTTATCCAGCATCGGGTTGGAATAGTAAGGATCTTTTCTGAAAACCCCGTCCAGCCCTTTTCCACCGGTTTCATATCGCTCGATATCTGCAAATTTTCCTTGAGAAATCGCTTTTACCAGCCCATCTTTCTGTACTTCCTGTAGAAATGATTCTGTTTCATCCAGCACCTGCCGTGCCCTCGTCGCAATGAGACCATCGTCTTTAAACTCAATTTCATCACTCAGCCCTCTGGCGCTGTTAAAGACATAGTTGATGGCGGAAAGGGATTGATATCTGTCCTGCATAAGCGGGGTGTGGATCGCCTCTGTCAGGATTCCTGCTAAGTGTATTCCCTGTCCCGTAGATACCGAGGCCAGGTTGAACATGGTATCCATGCTATGTGAGAAAAATATATCGGTACTTTTATATTTGGTTGGCGGCATATATTTGAGCGGTGCTTTGGGGAAAAGCTGCCGGGCCAGCTGAGCGTGGGCCAGCTCATAGAGAAAGCCGTTTTTGATCTCCGGGTTAATCTCAAAAGCGTGGCCGAGTCCGAGCAGATCATCAGTGAGATTTGAGTTTTTACCCATGGCCTCATTGATGAGCTGTGAGGCGGTCACGGTGTAGGCGTTGTCGATGGCATCTGAGGTGGTAAGGTAGTTATCTTCGCCTGTATTGATAATGATTTTGGCCCGGGCGCAGATTAATCTTGAGAAATGCTGGTCGATAAAGGTGCGCTTCATATTGATATCACGAAAAAGAATGCCGTACATGGAATCATTGAGCAGCATGTCCAGATCTTCCAAAGCCGCACANGCGGCAATCTCTGCCATGCAGAGACCGGAGGCGTAGTTGACCAGCCGGATATATCGGCCATTTTCTTTACTGGACTCATCAAGAGCCCTGCGCATGATCCTGAAATTTTCCTGAGTGGCGAAGGTACCACCGAACCCTTCAGTAGTTGCGCCGTAGGGGACGTAATCGAGTAACGATTGGGCTGTGGATCTGATCACGGCAACAATATCCGCCCCTGATCCGGCTGCGGCCTCGGCCTGAGTCCGGTCTTCATAGATATTACCGGTGGCAACGATCATATATTTCCAGGGCTGTTCGGCGACCGGGGTGACCCGCTGTTTTCTTTGTTTACGTTGTTTTGAAGAATCAAGTTTGTCAATGGCCCCTTTTACCAGTTTCTGTTCCTTTTCAGTAATGGCAGCTCTGGAGTGTGAATATCTTTCACTGAATTTGATATGACCCTGTTCGAGAAGTTCAGCTGTTATCTGAGGGCTGCGGGCGGATTCCAGTGTGGCTGCTGCAAAGTGATGGGAAACGCCGGAATNGAGCAGGCTNTTTTCCTGCAGCATCCTAACCAGTTTNTTCGGCAGGGGCGTNTCGTTCTTATCAACNCCGTCCACNCCGTATAACCTGAGAACGGTACGTTCTACAGAAACAGTCGAGTATTGACTGATCATAGTGTTGATCTCATCAGCTACCTTTTTTGCATACTCTTTGACTCGTTTAATCTGTTGATGATCAAGTTCAATGTGGGGCATATTCTTACCTGTTATGAAGATGTGGTTCCGGCCAGATGTTTTCTTATTGCCTCTTTAATATCCCGGGGCAGATCAAATAGAAGCGCTGTCTCTAGAGGAGCACGATTGGTTCTGATTTTTTCCTGTTCTCTGTCGGTTATCGGTATAAGTTTGTATGGCATGAAATTTCGGAGGGATTGCAGGTTACTACCGCTTTTTGCCAGTAGAAGTGGATCCGGATCCTCCATTCTAAAGAGGGTAATGTTTTCGATATCAAGAATCTCAGGGTAGTGGGTGGTGCACAAAAACAGTTTATCTGCACCGGCCATGGATCGAATCAAAATCTTTGACAGTATGACACCGTTGGCCGGGTCGGTGGAGAGGAACAGTTCATCAGAGAGGATATATGCTCCTTCTTCCATCTGTTTTGCAAAAAAAGCAAGTTCCTCACCATAGGTCGAGCTGTTGGTGCGGACATCCCCCGGTGATTTCAGCATAAGGGCAACTTGTTTTGGATAGTGCAGTACTGCCTTTCGGGCGGGAAGCGGTAATCCCAGTTGCACCAGGGTAAGAAGAAAGTAGAGTGTTTTGAGTACCGTGGTCTTTCCGCTCATGTTTGCCCCGTAAAGTACGGTGGCACCTTTCTCGATGTCCAGATCAAGCGGAATGCATTTCTCCTCTTTTCTCACCTTCAGCCCGTAGAGGTATGAATCCTTGAGATGACAACCATACCCACTGGTAAATTCAGGAAGGCAGAGACTCTTTCTCTCTTTCACTCCAAGAAGTACATAGAACCAGGTTCTCTTAACTCTTTTCCGGTAGTAATTTCGAAAACTGTGTCCAAGGGGGGAGCATTCACCGTTAAGCTGTTTCAGCTGTTTTTGCATCAAGGTATCGAAATGTGCACTCAACTCATTCTTTTTACTCTGTAACCGCTTGATATCCAAGGTTATGTTGTAGTCAATAAGCCATATATCATTACGTTTTTCAATGGTAAGAAGATCGCAGTCATTGATACTCGTCACCTGTTCTTTGCCAAGAGCAAGTTCTTTTGGCCAGGGATATGTCATCTTCAATCCGGTGCACTCAAAAATCTGCTGTTCAAACTCTTTTACTGCCTCTTCAAGCTCCTTATCCGATTCAGTTAGAGCAGTCTTAGTCTTTTTTGCCTCCTTGTTTACCCGTATGGTGGAAAATGATTTCTCCGTATACTCTTCAAGGATCAGGAGAAGTTGATCACGGTCTAGACTGGATTCCGGGTCTAAAGGGCAGGATTCCTCGAGGGAGCGGAGAATCGAATCATTGTTCAGGAAATTACCCAGTTCAAAGAGGTGGTATTGTTCAAGTTGCCCTCTTTCTACAAGCGTCAGCAGGTGTTCAAGAGGTGGCAGAGTTGAGCTTTGTTCAAGGATCCTGTCCAGATTTCCGAGTTGAAGTTTTTGCTCAAGCCCTGCCAATTCTGCATAATGACTTACTGCCCCATTTTCATCCATAGGTCGGAGGATAACTGAGGAGAGAAGGGGCTGGTTCTGCACAAAAAGAGAGAGGAATAGCTCATAATCAAGCTCATCGTAGAGTTCATTTCTATGTTTGCGCAGGATTTCAACCTTCATAAGGTATCCCTCTGACCCGAATAAATCGGTATTTTTTAAAATGCTTGGATAAGTACTTTGGTGGTTTTTGTAACCATATGATTTCAAGATACATTTCTAGGTTTTACTATTTATGACAGCTTTTCTGGAGTAAGGTTCTAAAAAGATTTCTAGCTAAAACCTCGGGGGGCAGTAGAGATAGGTCGAAGTCTGTTTCCTGCTTGATAAAAATTGTTTTGACAGGGACAGGATGAAAGAGAACAATTTTTGGTTTAAACTCTATTCCCTGGTGGTGTGAAGTTGGAATATTGAGGTAGAGAGTAAAGTTATCAAGAATCACCTGCAGTTCTGAAAAGGGTGCGAGAAATTCATACAGGGAACGGGTTAGAGCACCTTTCAGGTAGAGAAAACATTTTGTCCGGGATATGGCTTCACACTGTTTCCTGAGTTTCCTGTCTCTGGAAATGATGGCCTCTCCCTGGTATACCGGTCGATATGATTCAGTAAGAAGCAGGGATTTAGTTTTTGTCTCCAGGTTCTTCGCTATTATTCGATGTACTTGTTTGCTGCATGGCGCAAGGGATAACATACGGAGAAAATCACAGCTCTTTTGAAATTGTTGTGGTCGCTCTGTAAAGAGCACGGAAAAATAAAATCCGTCGCTTATCTCAGGTTTTGCCAGGAACTGACGGTCGATTGAGCCGTCAATGAGGAATATACCATCATCACTTAAAAATGGTGCAATCCGGCGTTTCACATTTCGAACTTCATTTCCTGAATTGGGACCCTCCAGAACCAACTGCATTTCAAGAAGCGATCTGCCGAAAATATAATTTTTTGTAAAAAGAGGTCTTCCCAGATTGAGCAGTGTTTCATATTTTCCTGTCTGGTGGGCGAGATGAACGCAGTTGGTGATAAAGCAGCTGTCCGGAAAGAGATCAATATGCGGTTTTTTTACCCCTTCATATGTGTCTACATCCTCGCCGTTAATGCCGATTGAGGAGAGGCAGATTGACCGGGACTGCCGGTTCTGCTGCAATTCACGATATATGTAATTTAATGCGGTCGTTTTCCCGGCGTTCTTATCGGAACCTATGAAGGAGTAGGTTATCATCTACCTTTTTCGTCGGACAAGACCGCTTGGCTCCAGACAGAGTTTATCTCCAGACAGCAATTTGGCCACTCCATCCAGAGGTTTGTATTCCTTTGGCCCTTCCCGACAGATATTGCAGCGTCCGCAGTTTGAAAAAACCTGCTCCGGCTGGGTATAGGTGGTTATAACTCCTTCGTAATTTCTCAGCGCAAATCTTCTGTCCGACTGTGAGAGCAGATAGTTTGGCATAACCGGTATCTTACCGCCGCCTCCCGGTGCATCAACCACAAAGGTCGGCACGGCCATCCCTGTGGTATGACCTCTGAGGTTTTCTATGATTTCCATGCCCTTGGTAATAGAAGTTCTGAAATGAGAGATACCTGAGGAGAGATCACACTGGTAAATATAGTACGGTTTGACCCTGATCATCAACAGCTCATGGACGAGTTTCTTCATGATGTTCGGGCAGTCGTTTACATCACGCAGAAGCACCGTCTGGTTGCCAAGCTGAATACCACCGTCCGCCAGGCGTGCACATGCGTTTTTCGCTTCCAGGGTAATTTCGTCGGGATGATTAAAGTGAGTGTTCACATAGAGCGGATGATATTTCCGCAGCATGGACACCAGGGAATTGGTGATACGCTGGGGAAGTACAACCGGCATTCTGCTGCCGATCCGGATAATCTCCACATGATCTATTTCCCGGATACTTTTTAATATGTATTCAAGTCCCGCATCACTGAGGGAGAAGGGGTCACCGCCGGAAAGCAGAACATCACGGACTTCCGGATGGTTTCTGATATACTCGATACAGGCGTCAATCTGAGCGTGTGAGAGATGTGCATCCCTGTCTCCTACCATTCTTCGCCTGGTGCAGTGTCTGCAGTACATGGAGCAGATATGCGTAACCAGCATCAGTACCCTGTCCGGATAGCGATGGGTCAACCCGGGCACGGGTGAATCCACATCTTCATGCAGAGGATCATCCTGGTCATCTGCAGCTACGTAGAGTTCATGAATACTCGGAACGGCTTGAAGGCGTATCACTCCGCGGTCATAGTCCTGATCCATCAGGGAGGCGTAGTAGGGGGTAATGGCCATCTTAAAAGTCTGCAGACAGTTTTCCAAATCAGCCTCAAGCTTTTTATCAATATCGATGATCTGTTTTAAGGTGGGGATGTCCCTGATGGCGTGTCCGAGCTGCCATTTCCAGTCATTCCAGTCTGTCTCACTTACATCCCGATAGATTTCAATTGTTTTGTAGTCAATGCTTCTGTAATTTTTCTTCATACTACGATCTCCGCTCCCGGTAGTCACTTGTCAAACATAACTTTCTTCGTATTTCTTCCTAATAGCTCTTGATTCTCTGATGATATGCAATGCAGTTTCAGCATGACCGCGTGTGTAGCCGTTGCCGATGATCATATCAATATCCTTGCCGATTCCTTCGGCTCCAAGAGCGGCCTTTGTGAACGAAGTAGCCATACTGAAAAAGTAGACAACCCCATTCTCCTTACACATCATGATTGAAGCCAGTTCTGTATCTGGAATGTTGACACAGTTGATTACAAGATCCCCAAGACGGCCTTCGGTTAAATCATGCATGGCGGTAAAGCAACTAACGGCATCTTGAGCATCGAGCACCTTCACTTCATGACAGAGATTCAGTTTCTCAAGCTCAACTGCCGATTCATCTGAGTATTCAATGCCAATAACTCTGCCGTTAATGCCGGCCCTTCTCCTGGCCTCCCAGGCGCAGAGTATCCCGGATTTACCGCCCGCACCGATGATGATCACTGTGTCTCCAGCCTGTACCAGCCGTGCTGTCTGCGCCGGTGCTCCGCAAACATCAAGTACGGCAAGAGCCAGGGTTTCCGGAATATCTTCCGGCAGTTTTGTGTAGAGCGAGTTGGCAAAGAGTACTGCCTTGCCCGAAATCTGCACCTGATCCGTCTCCCTGTTCAGGGCGATGACTTTATCAATCCGCAGCGGAGTCAGTGACAGTGAGACCAGACTTACGATCTTGTCGCCGACCGTCAGAGTGCAGGTCGGCTGCAGTTTTTCACCGATATATTCAACGGTGCCGATAAACATACCTCCCGATCCGGTAACCGGGTTATGCATTTTGCCGCGCTGGTTGACTATCTCTCTGATGCGGTTGATGATACTCTCATCATCTTCCTGTTCGGCTTTAAGCTGGGTAAAACTTGCCGAATCTATATTGAGATACTGCACATCAATCAAAAGCTCATTGTCCCATACTCTGGTGCAATCGTTATCAATTTTTTCTGCCGGCTGGGGAAGCACTCCCCTGGGTTTCAGCACCCTGTGAGTGCCAAAGGGATTGCCATCGGGGTGAACTGTTATTGCCATGTCCTGAATCCTTCCTGTCAGAGGCTGAGAGAAAATTCTGTTATTTTGAAAGTCTATTTCGGGGACAGTTCTGTCCAGAGAATATGTCAGGGTCAGGAGGTTAGAAGATTTGACCCCTTACCCTCCAGGGCTTCTTTCCCGGCTACCTTGGCAACTACTTTACCCGGTCTCGCAAATCGATCCAGACAACGAGCAAAGAGTATGCCATCTGTTTTACCCGATAAAATAACCTTTTCTCCCGCTCCCGGTTTATTCATGGGATGAATGAGTTCGGCGATGGGTTCCCCTTTATGTACAAAGTCCCCGACTCTTTTGAGAAAAGTGAGAACACCGGTAGTTGCTGCAGTAACATAGTCCACTCCTGCAAGTGGTGTGGCGTCCGCTACAAGCTCAGGCAGTTCCGGTGCAGCACCTGCAATATATCCTCGTCTCTGCAGAAAATAATAGAGGTTCTGTGCATCCTGTTCAGTCTCCTGCCTGTTGGTATCTGTCGAACCACGCAACTCAACTGTTGCAGCAAGACAGGCTGGCGGTATCGGGTGGTTGGGAAACTTATTGGCTAANTCCCACCAGAGTTTGCTGTTTGCCTCATCGAATGGCGTACCCCCCGAGTTGCTGGCAAGCAGTGTTGCTCCAGCCCGGATCTGGGCAGACAACTCTTTACCGTCGGGCCATAGCGAAGTTCCCATATAAACATGGACGAGGGCCTGATGATCACAGTGCAGGTCGAGAACAATATCCGCATCATGGGAAAGTGAGAGAAGCAGGTGTTTCAAAAACTCAGTTTCTCCTTCAGGTTTTATGGAACCGAGTATCTCTGCGGTGCATTCTCTGATAAGAATGATGTTTTCAAGTGGCTCTGTCCCAAGACGATCAGCTATTTTCTCTGCAATTTTTTCAGTGAAATCAGGATACTGTCTGTTGAAATTAATATTGTCAAAATTGTCGAAACGACCCTGGACAGTGTCGTTATTCCACTGGGACAACCCGACAGGGTTAGCTGCGGGGACAACAATTATCTCGCCAAGGATATCACCTGAATTATCGGCTTTTTCCAGCAACTCCAGAAGCCGACCGGCCACAAGATAACCTGGCGCCTCATCCGCATGGAGTCCCGCCTGGATATACACTTTTTTGCCGGATTCTTTCGGGCCAAAAGAAATAGTTACTATTTTTCTTTTGGTACCAATGGACGATGAAGGTAAAAAATGTTCGGATATATTTTTAGTTCTCATAACGATATCACGTTTATGTTGACCCCGGAGGCTGCAAGTGTTTATACCAGTGAACCTCCAGCCGCTTGATCAAAAAGACGATAGTGAAGGTGATGACCATATAAAATGCCGCTGCTGTGAGAAAGGCCTCATATGGGCTGTAATATCGTGAACTGACGATTCTCGCTGCACCGGTAATATCTATGATGGTAATGACACTGGCAAGGGCACTGCCATGCAGCATAAAGATGATTTCATTGGAGTAAGCGGGCAATGCACGTCGAAAGGCACTTGGCAGAACAATTCTTCTCAGCATTAGAAAGGTAGACATTCCTGCCGCCCTGGCCGCCTCAATTTCGCCATGGGGGGTTGTCTCGATCGCACCTCTGATAATCTCAGTAGTATATGCACATGTATTTAGTGAAAAAGTAAAAAGGGCACAGAAATATGCCTCTTTAAAGAAGGGCCAGAAGATACTTTCCTTAAAAACATCAAACTGACCGAAACCGTAATAGACCAGAAACATCTGCACAAGGAGTGGCGTTCCGCGAAAAAAATAGACAAAAGCCCGAATTGGTGCCTGGACAACCTTACCCGCTGATGTCCTGAGGACAGCCAGAGGAATTGCCATGATCAACCCTGCCGCCAGGGAAATTGACACTAGAAACAGGGTGTTTTTCAGTCCGTCAATATAGATATCAAAATTTTCGGCAATGATCGAAAAATCCATACCTTACTCCCTTCTCACTCCAACGCTGTAACGCTTTTCCAGATATTTAAGAATATAAATAGAGACTGTCGTGATAAGTAGATAATTGATCGCCACAACCACATAAAAAGTAAACGGCATACGTGTTGCTCCAGCGGCCATGGCAGCTTTTCGTACCATATCATCCAGGCCGATGATGGAAACGAGGGCAGTGGTTTTAATAAGTACAAGCCAGTTATTGCCAAATCCCGGCAGCGCATGTCGCACCATCTGGGGCAGCATGATTCGACGAAATACCAATCCTCCGCTCATTCCATAAGCATATCCGGCTTCAAGCTGCCCACGATTAACGGCAAGGATTGCACCGCGAAAAGTTTCTGTCATATAGGCTCCGAAAATAAAGCCGATGGTTGAAATACCGGCGATGAACGGATTGATATCTATATATTCATCATAACCGACCAGGGGGCCTATCTGATTGATAAGTACCTGACCTCCGAAATAGACCAGCAGCATTAGAACGAGATCGGGAACCCCTCGAATAACGGTGGTATAAATCTGGGCAACAGTCCTCAGGATTGAAGAATGTGAGAGTTTGGACATTGCTCCGACTATACCGAGAACCATTGCTATCATCAGAGCGCTGAAGGAAACCTCCAGTGTCAGAACAGTTCCCTCAAAAATACTTGGTCCATACCCATGCAGAGATAGCATAATCGACAGGTGACAGCAGGTTGCAGCATTATCCCCGATCGGTCATACCGATCGGAGGAAGTATCAGATAGTGGGCTTGTTAGTCACCATAGACATTAAAATCAAAATATTTGTCCTGAATGGCCTTATAGGTGCCATCGGCTCTGATTGTATCGATAGCTTTATTAAACAGAGCGGCAAGATCCTTATCCTCTTTACGAATAGCAATACCTGCGCCATTGCCAAACCATTTAGGATCACTGAGATCAGGACCGATAAACTGGTAATCCTTACCTTCATCTTTTTTCAGAAAACCGTCGGAAAGAGCAATACTGTCGGCCAGCAGCATATCGATACGACCGGCAACGATATCAAGGTATGCCTCATCCTGGGTGCCGTATCGTTTGACTTTAACGTCTTTACCATAGTTGTCGGTGAGGTATTTATCATGAATAGTGGCTCGCTGGACACCAACAGACTTTCCTTTGATTGCCTCACGGGAAAAGCTGTCAATCGCACCCTTTTTGCAGACAAACTTTGCCGGTGTGTTGTAGTATTTGTTGGTGAAAGCAACTTTCTTTTTCCGCTCCTCTGTAATTGACATTGAGGCAATAATCGCATCATATTTTTTTGCCAGCAATGCTGGAATAATTCCGTCCCAATCCTGGGCGACCAGGGTGATCTCAGTACCCATGGCCTTTCCGAGGGCTTTGGCTATATCGATATCAAAGCCGGCGAGTTCGCCACTTGGCTCGACATAGCTGAATGGAGGATATGCCCCTTCCACCCCGATTCGAACCTTTTTCCAATCTTTAGCCATCGCAGATCCGGCTGCCACAAAAAACATACAGAGTGAAATGAGCACCAGTAATTTTTTCATTTTTCCTCCTCCTTAGATTGATAAGAAATCTTTCACTTACGACTTACATCATTGCTGCTATAAAGGCTTTAAACCTGTCTGTTTTCGGTGCATCCAAAACCTCAACCGGTGAACCATCCTCAATAATCAATCCCTCGTCGAGAAAGATAATCCGGGAACTGACCTCTTTGGCAAACCCCATTTCATGGGTAACAACTATCATGGTTCTCCCCTCGAGGGCCAGACTTCGTATCACCTGTAATACCTCTCCGACGAGTTCGGGATCCAGGGCTGAAGTCGGTTCGTCAAAGAGAATTACCTCGGGTTCCATGGCAAGCGCGCGTGCGATGGCAGCCCGCTGCTGTTGGCCGCCGGAGAGCTGTGCCGGATAGGCATCAAGTTTGTCTCCGATGCCAACTTTTTGAAGATAGTGTTCCGCTTTTTCGCGGGTCTCTTTACGCCCCTGTTTTAAGACATGAATCGGCGCTTCCGATACATTATCGAGAATGGTCATATGTGACCAGAGATTGAACTGCTGAAAAACCATTGCCAGTTTTGCTCGTATTCGGTCCACCTGTCTTTTGTCCACAGGTTGATTTTCTCCCCGTCGGTTTTTCTTCAATAAGACTTCTTCACCTGCCACTTTGAGGGTGCCGCTATTGGGGATTTCAAGCAGGTTGATACAACGAAGAAGAGTACTTTTACCTGACCCGGAGGATCCAAGTATTGAAATGACTTCGCCCTGACTGGCGGAAAGATTAACACCCTTCAGCACCTCGTTTGGGCCAAAACTCTTGTGTAGATTCTCAACAGAGATAGCTTGTCGGCTGTTATCCATAATATTATTTGTGAATTGTTCCAAGAATTATGCAAAGCAGGTTTAAGAATTTCCCTTATTTGCATGAACATAATTCATGCTACAGGCAAAAAAACTATTCAGCAATAACAATATCCGTCGTTATACAGACCTCATGGTTTCAGTCGTCAATGGTGACCCACAAAATGCGAAAAAAATTGGATTACCTTCGCTTTGCCTAAGATTCAAAAATGCAGGGCTTGTTAAAGAGGATGGTCTCGTAAAAAGCCCCCTGCTTCGTCATTCCCGCGCAGGCGGGAATCCAGAATGTGTTGAAATGACTGGATCGAAGTCTACGCTATCTCCCGCCTGCGCGGGAATGACGGGATGGTGCAGAATTATTCCTTATGAAGAGATATCTCGGACAGTCTCCTGGGAGGCAATAAATATCAATCTTTTCTTTCTTCAGTTTGTATCGAACGCATAACATCAATCACGAAATCAGTAGAGTCTACCAAATCCGCTTTTAGCCATTTGCTGACTTTAAGGGGATTTCTTTCTGCCATTCCCTCAATTATTTTTTTATGGTTGACGCCGCCGGGTCTTCCTGACTATTGGGCTGATGCTCCGGTTTACAAACAGGACATTGATAAGGCGAAAAGTTTGATGAAAGCGGCCGGTAAGGCTGATGGTTTTAAAGTGAATCTCTATATTCCAGCCAACGATGCTGAGCGAATTATGGCTGAAGTGATTAAGGCCGATGCCGCAAAAGCCGGCATTGAAGTTATCATTGAGGTCAAAGAGATCGGTGCTTTTAATGAAGCTGCTAATAAAGGGGAGACTGATGCCTATATCCAGTTTTATACCTCTACTATCGATCCGTATTATATCATGCAGTATTTTGCAGGTGAATCCTGGAATCCAAGTCAGTGGCGTAATGCTGAGTATACCGATCTGATGAAAAAGGGTGCCAGTGAAGTAGACGCTGCAAAACGTAATCAGATTTATGTTGATGCCCAGAAAGTGACTGACAAGGATGCCTGGGCGATCTGGTTGACCCACGGAACAATGGTCTGGATTGCTCAGAAGAACGTGGATATTGGGGAGATTTATCCCAATGGTCGAATAGCACCATGGACCATGAGTTTGAAATAGGTATGCAGGAGCCTGTCTGAGACTCGGACAACCTCCTAGGAGCTTGTCCGAGAATAAGCATTTTGTTCAAAATCGAGGTTTTCCGAAAAAATAAGCACAGCCATATACGTGATATTGCGAGTATTATTTTTTTGGAAATAACGAAGAGTTTGGGTAAAATGCATTCTCGGACAGGCTCCTAGGGGAGGGGAGGGATTACAACATGTTAAAATACATCATCAAAAGAGCACTCTGGGTGATTCCAACTTTGCTCGGTGTATTGATTATTCTATTTGGTCTGACTTACCTGATGCCGGGTGATCCGGCATCGGCAATGTTAGGCCCCCGGGCAACCCCTGAACTGGTGGCCGAGCTTAATGAGCGGATGCATCTTGATAGAGCTATGCCGGTGAGGTTGGGTTATTACCTGGTGGGGATTGTAAAAGGTGATTTGGGTACTTCAGTCTGGTCGGGCCATAAGGTGAGTTCCCTGCTAGCAGAAGCATTGCCTCACACAGCTTTACTTGCCTTTACCAGTTTGGGGATTGCAGCTCTTATCGGTATCCTCCTTGGTGCATTTGCCGCTGTTCGGCGAGATAGTCCCATTGGTGGGGCTGTTACTATCGCTTCACTTCTGGGCGTGGCTATACCAGATTTTGTGGCAGCACTGCTTTTAATGCTCCTGTTTTGTGTACAGATTCCGATTTTACCGGCTCTGGGGGCCGGTACCGATGATGGTCTGATAGGTATTGCTGTGCATCTTATTTTGCCGGCAACGGCTCTTGGTATCGGCTGGGTCGGCTACCTGGCCAGGCTGACACGTGAATCGATGCTGGATGTTCTGGATGCAGACTATATCCGTACGGCCCGGGCATTTGCCGTTCCCGGAAGGGCTATTGCCTATCAGTACGCTTTAAAAAATGCGGTGATTCCCTCCATCACCGTTATAGGGTTGGGAGTGGGTAAACTTTTGGGTGGTGCGGTTTTTGTGGAAATTATCTTCAGCCGGCCTGGTCTTGGAAAACTGATTGTAGATGCGGTTTATGCCCGTGATTTTCCAGTGGTTCAAGGCGGCATTCTGGTGGCTACCGCGTTGTTTGTCCTGGCGAATTTACTTGCTGACATATCATATGCTTTCGTGGACCCGCGAATTCAGTACGATTGACAGAGGAAACATCCTGTGAAAACAAACAGTATAAATCAAACTGAAGCGAGTGAAACTCCTGCCCGATTAATACTCAAACGGAAATGGACAAACACCTTGCGTGTGACACTGCGCGCCGTTGTTAAGGTCAAAGGTGGCTTGTGGGGTGGTATCTTTATCTCCATTATGCTTCTCTGCGCCATAGGTGCTCAATGGATAGCCCCCAGCGACCCAAATGCCCAGGACATTATGCACAGGTTTGCCGGGCCCAGCCTCGATCATTTTTTAGGAACTGATTACCTGGGCCGCGATATTTTTTCTCGTATTATTTATGGCTGCCGTATTGCTGTACTGGTCGCTTTCGGTTCAGTGACCCTCTCCTCCGTCGTTGGTGTATTTTTAGGTGTTGTCTCAGGGTACAACGAGGGTAAGAAGATCGATTATTTCATTATCTGGATATTCGATATAGTACGTTCGTTTCCACAGATTATTTTAGCTCTGGCTATTGTGGCAGTACTGGGCCCCTCATTGGTTAACGTTGTCGTTGCCCTGGCTTTCACAGCTTTTCCTTTTTATGGGCGGGTGGCCAGAGCTCAGACACTCTCCGTCAAGGAAGCTGACTATGTCAAGGCGGCTGAGGCCATGGGGCTCAAACCATTGAAAATTATATCGCGGCATATTACCCCCAACATTTTGGCCCCGGTGATCGTTTGCCTGGGGATGGATATGGCTACTATGATTGTCTGGGAATCCGGACTCTCTTTTCTTGGATTGGGAGTAAGACCTCCTACTGCCTCATGGGGAATCATGCTTAGAAACGGTTACAAATATATTCAGACTTCGCCGTATATGATACTTTGGCCGGCCCTGGCCATAGCTCTGGCGATGATTGCCTTCTCTCTTTTCAGTGAAGGGTTGCGGGTGGCACTGGATCCGAAGGAGAGGGAAAGATAATGTCTGAACCTTTACTGGAAGTCAGTAATTTAACGCTGGATTATAACCTGGGCGGTCGTAAAATGAGAGCCCTGGATCGAATCAATTTTACTCTTGAAAAGGGTGAGGTTTTAGGGGTTGCAGGAGAAAGCGGCTGCGGGAAATCCACCCTTGGTCTAGCAATTCTCAGACTGCTTCCCAGGGTTGCCGAGATCAGGCGCGGTGCTGTTTTTTTTAAAGGAACAGATTTACTGAAGCTTTCGGAAGAGCAGATGGAACTTGAAATTCGGGGTCAGGAAATAACCATGATTTTTCAAAATCCACAAAATGCGCTCAACCCGGTATTTAAGATTGAAACTCAGATGACAGATATTCTTCGTGTTCAGGATAGAAATCAGAACCCGGGAAGTCGAAAACGGCACCAGCATTACAGAAAACAGGCGATTGAACGTCTTAAACTAACAGGGATTGCTGATCCTGAAGCTCGTGTTTCCAACTACCCATTTGAATTTTCAGGTGGAATGAAACAGCGGGTTATGATCGGAATGGCGTTATCATCCGGCACATCACTGCTTTTGGCTGATGAAGCGACCACTGCTTTAGATGTTACCATTGAAGCTCAGATTAACAAGTTGATCATCGATCTGGCCGCTGAATATGGTATATCGGTTTTATATGTTACCCATAATCTTGGAGTACTTGCGGAGATGGCGGATAAAATCATGATCATGTACGCCGGCAGAATATTTGAGATGGGAGAAAAAGAAATGCTGTTCGGCTCTCCCAGGCATCCATATTCTGCAGCCTTGTTGGAGTCACTGCCCAGCCGTCAGAAAAAAGGGCGACGTTTACTGTCAATTCCCGGTTTCGTCCCTCCACTGGATAGGCTGCCCAAGGGGTGCTCTTTTCATCCTCGATGCGTTTTTGCAGAAGATATATGCCGTAAGCAAGTACCGCCTTTGACTGAAGTTGCAAGCGGGCATTGGTCCGCTTGTTTATTAGATCAAAAAAGAGGACGACAAAAATGGCAGTGGACCTGATACAGATACAAAACCTGAAGACCTATTTTTTTCAGGGCAAGGGTGTATTGTCCAAATGGTTCGGGCAGGGATTAAAAGTTGTTCATGCTGTGGATGACGTTAGCCTGACCATCAAAAAAGGGAGTACTTTCGGTCTGGTGGGAGAAAGTGGTTGTGGCAAATCAACACTGGGGCTGTCTGTCTTCCGTCTGGTTGAGCCCACGGAAGGTAAAATCCTGTTCCATGGTAATGATGTTGTGAAAATGAATTCAGCCGAATTGAGAACATTTCGCCAGAATGCCCAGTTGATCTTTCAGGATCAGTTCGGTTGTTTGAATCCCCGCATGACTGTGGGCCAAATCATTGCTGAACCCCTTATGTTGCGGGATGGTAAACAGGCGCGTCAGGAGGATATTGCGGATGAAGTAGCCGAACTTCTTAGCGCTGTTAACCTTGATCCCGATGCTGCTGTGAAGTTTCCCAACGAATTTTCCGGCGGGCAGGCCCGCCGTATCGGGGTGTCCCGAGCCATTGCTCTGAAGCCTGAGTTTATCATGGCTGATGAGCCCACTTCCGGCCTTGATATCTCCACCGCAGCAACAGTTCTTAATCTGATGCAGGATCTTCAGGACCAAATGGATATCACCTATCTGTGGGTGTCACACAATCTGAACCAGGTGAAATATATGGCTGATGATATGGCGGTGATGTATCTCGGTAAAGTGGTGGAGATGGGTCAGACAAAAGAAGTGTTTCATCAGAGAGCCCATCCTTATACCAGAGCCCTTATTTCCGCTGTCCCACAGGTGGACACTGATCAACAAAAAGAGACCATCTTTTTGGAAGGAGAGATACCCAGTCCAATCAACCCGCCTTCAGGCTGCTATTTTCGAACCCGTTGCCCTCATGTATTTGAAAGATGTAAGCAGGAGGAGCCTCCTCTGACAGATTTGGGCGGGGACCATTTTTGCGCCTGCCATCTCCATAGCCATCATTAGGAGCAGATTTAGAAGTTGTCAGGAGGGTACGGAAATATGCAACATCCCTGGTTTTCCAATCAAAAAACCGGTTTAATCCGGGCTGGCAGGTCGTTTGTCAAAATGCATGGCCTGCGTAACGATTTTGTTATTGTAGATGGGCGTTTAGATACCTATACGCCTTCTCTGACGGAGATTGTTCGCGTATGTGATCGGCACGAGGGTGTGGGTGCTGATCAATTACTGGTGGTCGAGTCAGCCAGGTCTGACGAATCATACGCGCTTTTGCGAATTATCAATCCAGACGGCCGAGATGTGGAAGCCTGCGGTAATGCTACCCGATGTATTGGCTGGCTTTTGCTGAAAGAAAGTGATCGCACAGAAATTGTCATAGAGACGAAAGCGGGTCTACTTGGTTGTCGGCTGGTTGGAGAAAAACTTGTTTCCGTTGAAATGGGTAAGGTGCGTACAGAGTGGCATGAAATACCTCTTTCCAGAGAAATGGATACACTTCATTTAATGATAGGTGAAGGACCGCTGCAAGACCCGGTTGGCATGAACATCGGCAACCCCCATGCGGTTTTCTTTGTTGATGATCTGGCAAAAATAAATCTGTCACTATATGGGCCAACGCTCCAGAAAAACACAATCTTTCCACAAGAAGCCAATATCGGAGCAGCCCAGCTTCTCGATGCGAAAACACTTAAACTTTCAGTCTGGGAGCGACCTGGAACATTAACCACGGCTTGTGGCACAGGTGCCTGTGTAGCTGTAGCTGCTGCGCACAGGAGAGGGTTAACTAGAGAAAAATGTATGAATGTCATTATGCCGGCCGGCTCGGTTACGATCGAGTTGAAAGAAAACGGTATGGTGATGATGACCGGGCCGGTAGAAACCTGTTATGCAGGCTATCTTCCGGTAACAAAATAATTCGATGAAATTGAATTGAGAGTAAGGAGAAACAATGAATGCAGCTGAGAGAATGAAAGCGGCCATCAACCTGGAGCCGGTGGATCGGGTGCCGAATGGTCCGTTTTATGAAGCCCCTATCTGTCAATATTACGGTTCCAGTTTCAGGGCTGCCCTGCTTGAAGACCAGGCTATGGCAGATGCTCATCTGGCTGGTCTTGATGAGTTCAAATTCGACTGGGTAATGGTGGGGATGGGGTTGATTGGCGGGATTATCCCCGAGGCGTTGGACTGCAGGGTGAGCTACCCTGAAGATGTTTTTCCTATAATTGAAGAAACCACAGTTAAGTCCATTGAAGATGTCGCCCGTATCGCAAAATTAGATATGTTCACCAAACGTATGGAGCGGTTTTTAAAGGGTGTGTCCATTCTGAAAAAAGAACTCAAGGGAGAAGTCCCCATTGCCTGCGAATATATTTCACCATTTACCATTGCAACACGGCTGAGGGGCACCAATGAAATTATGATGGACATGTATGAGAACCCGGAGCTGGTTCGAGACCTTCAGGAAGTTTTGGTTCCGCTCAATATTGAAGTTGGCAAAGCACTGATTGAAGAGGGCGTGGATTATATTTTCTATGGAGCGGATATGGAATGTCCTATTCTGCTTTCACCGGAACATTACAAAGACTTTGTAGATGAACCCACAACAAAGGTGTGCAATGAGCTGACCAGGCTCGGTGCCAAAGTCCTTCCCCATATGTGTGGTTCCATTGTTGAAACGGGTATTGTGGATATGCTGATGAAGATGGATATTCACGGTATTATGCCCGGTAATCTTACCCAGGAAACAGTTCTTGATATTCGTGAACTGAAAGAGAAGGTTGGAGATAAAATCTGTATTTTTGATAATATCAATCCAAACGGACCCCTGCTGATCGGAACACCTGAGGAGGTGGCGGCAGAAACCCGTGCTCATCTGGAGAATGCCAAAGGGATGTCGGGATACATTTTTTCTACAGCCGGCACGTCATCTCCTAATATTCCAAAGGAAAATTATCTGGCTATGAATCGCGAAGTGTTAAATTTTCAGTGGATCGACGAGTAGCGTCGTAACACAGTTGGGAAAATAATATTGGGGTGATTTAAAAATAAAAAATCCGGTTTTTCATGCCGGAGACGACAGGAGATTTAACAATGGCAGTAAAGGATATAGCTGAAGCAGTTGTGGTAATGGACAGGGTGAAGGTTGTGGAACTGGTCAAAACTGAAATTGCAGCAGGAACCGAGATTGACGAAATATTAAATGCAGGCCTTATTGACGCTATGGATATCGTTGGTCAAAAGTTTTCTGACGGTTCGTTGTTTGTCCCCGAGATGCTTATGGCGGCCAAGGCTATGAAGGCCGG
>JGI24023J19991_10001286_pt1 | contig 19474 bp, 22 predicted proteins | sample Cruoilmetagenom1_FD_19991 | JGI IMG/M metagenome (IMG submission 19991) | reverse complement strand
GTCCTTTTCGATGGCAACCACGGTGCCGGGCACCACGCTGCCTTCGCGTAAATCCGATGTGCCGAAGGATTCTTCCAACAACGCGGCGAATTCATCCCTTGTGGGATTCATTTCGCTAACTTGCGGATCGCTCATCAATACTCCTCAGTAACCGCCCAGCCAGTCAGCCATTCAATCATATTGCCTGATGCGCTTGCTGGCTAACCGGCAATTGTTCGTGAATGCGATCCGCTGTGCCGCGAATTCCACCGTCGTCTGTGCTGTCTGCCGGTCGGGGTTCGAGTGGGCTTGGAGGCTCGCACATCCGCCCAAAACTAAGGGCCGCGCCCCGCTCGATCGATGGCAGCGTCGATCAGCTCGACGGCGGCCTTAAACGCGGCCTCTATATCCAAATTCGTGGTGTCGAGCAAGTGCGCGTCGGTGGCGGGTTTCAGCGGAGCGGCGGCGCGTTCGCGGTCGCGGGCGTCGCGGGTGCCGATATCGGCCAGCACCTCGTCGTATCCGATCTCGCTCCCCCCTTGGGTGAGCTCCAGATGGCGCCGGCGCGCGCGCTCCTCATCAGAGGCGATCACGAAGAACTTCACATCCGCCTCGGGACAGACCACGGTGCCGATATCGCGGCCGTCCAGCACCGCGCCGCCAGGCCGATGGGCGAAGGCGCGCTGCTGCTCGAGAAGGACGGCGCGGACGCCCGGATGCCGCGCGACGATCGAGGCCGTCTCGCTCACGCCATGCTCGCGCAATCGCTCATCATCGAGGCTGCCGGTATCCAGATCGCGGGCTATTCGCCGGGCGGCTTCGGCGTCATGGGGATCGGTGCCGGCCGCCAGCACGTCGCGCGCGACAGCCCGGTAAAGCGCGCCGCTGTCGAGGTAACCCAAGCCGTAATGCCGGGCCAAATGGCGGGCCAGCGTGCCCTTGCCCGAGGCGGCGGGGCCGTCGATCGCGATGATCATGCCGTACCCTTGCCGGCCACGCGGATGTCGGCGCCGAGAGTGGTCATCAACCCGGGAAAGTCGGGGAAGCTGGTGGCGATCATTTCAGCATCATCGATGGTGACCGGCTGCTCCGCCCCGATCCCCAGCGTCAGGAACGCCATGGCGATCCGGTGGTCCATATTGGTCGCGACAATGCTGCCGCCCGGCACCCGGTCGCTTCCCACCACCACCAAGGTATCGCCATCGATCCTCGCTTCCACGCCGCACGCCGCAAGGCCCTGCGCCATCGAGGCCAGCCGGTCGCTTTCCTTGACCCGCAGTTCCCCCAGCCCCTCCATGCGGGTCTCGCCCCGCGCAAAAGCCGCTACAACGGCGAGACAGGGATATTCGTCGATCATCGAAGGCGCGCGGGCGGCAGGTACGGTGATGCCCTGGAGCTCGCTGGAGCGGACGTGCAAGTCCGCGACCGGCTCGCCGGAGGCTTCGTGCTCGCCTTCGAAGGCGATATCGGCGCCCATCTCGGACAGGCATTGGTAGAAGCCGGTCCGGGTTGGATTGGTAAGCACGTTCTCGACAAGCACGTCGGACCCGGGCGAAAGCAGGGCGCCGGCGGCCAGAAACGCCGCGGAGCTCGGATCGCCCGGAACCACGATCTCGCGCGCCACCAGCTCGGCGTCGCCCTCCACGGTGACGGTGCGCTCGCCGTCGCGTTCGCCGATCGTCACGATGGCGCCGAGATATTTGAGCATTCGTTCGGTGTGGTCGCGGGCGGGTTCGGGCTCGATCACGGTTGTTTCGCCAGGCGCCAGGATCCCGGCGATCAGAATCGCGGATTTGACCTGGGCCGAGGGGACTGGCAACCGGTACCCGATCGGGATCAGGTCGTCGGTGCCGATCAGGGTGAGCGGCAGGGTATCGCGGGGCTCGACCACATTCAGCCCCATCAGCTCCAAGGGCTGCAGCACGCGCCCCATGGGCCGTTGCTTTAGCGATTCATCGCCGGTGAAGGTGGCGGTCATCTCGTGGCCCGCGACCGCGCCCATCATCAGCCTGGCGCCGGTTCCCGAATTACCGAAGTCGAGCGCGGCTTCGGGCGCCATTAGGCCGCCCACGCCGCGGCCCGTCACGAACCATTCGTGCCGCTCGTTCCGCACCTTGGCGCCCAACTGGACCAGCGCCGCCGCGGTCGCCATCACATCGTCCGCCTGAAGCAGCCCGACAATCCGGCTGGTGCCCATGGCAAGCGCCCCCAGGATCAGCGCCCGGTGGGAGATCGACTTGTCCCCCGGCACGGCGACGCGGCCCCTTAGTGGGCCGGACCTATGGGACGTAAGTGGTTGGCGCATTGCCATGGCGGGTTGGTGCCGGGTTGGAGGGCGATTGCGGGTGCTGGCGGAACAGGAATCGCGGACGCGAAGCTCGGCTTCATTCAGCCGCCGGGCGAGCGGGCTGTCAATGCCACGGGCCACCCGGCGAATCACAAGCGTTTTTGGTTTTGACAGGGGCTTGCGGTCGTGGCAATGGGTGGCCGCTGCGATCAGGATTATTGGGGATTTCCCATGGCAAAGCCCTCACGGGGTACGAAGCGGAGCTGCAAGAGCTGCGGCGCGAGGTTTTACGACCTCGAGCGCGACCCCATTGTATGCCCAGCCTGCGGGGTCACCTTCACGGTTGACGCGCCGGCGCCGAAGGCTGCACCCAAGGCCGCGCCTAAGCCTGCGCCCGCGCCCGAGCCCGCGCCCGAGCCCGAGGAACCCAAGCCCAAGCCTAAGCCTAAGCCCGCGGCGGATGCGCCCGAAATCGTCAGCCTCGACGAGGTCGAGGCTCAGGAGGCCGACGATTCGCCGGAGATCGAGGACGAGGAAGCCATCGCCGAGATCGCGGACGACGATACCGACATTCCCGATAGCGACGACGAAAAGGACGCCTTCCTGGAAACGGAGGACGAGCCCGAATCCGACGTCAAGGACATCATCGGCGGCCCGGTCAAGGACGAGGGATCGGCCTGAGGCGGGCTTTCGGCGGACTTCCCAGCTCATCTTGCATGATCTCGGCGCCCATGCTTTTGTGACCGCTCCCGGCCGGGCCCGGAGAGGGCCCAAACAAGCGCCGGATCGCGGGCCGAATGAGCCCGCTGGAAGTGGGGCCATAGCTCAGTTGGGAGAGCGCGTGAATGGCATTCACGAGGTCGGCGGTTCGATCCCGCCTGGCTCCACCATTTCCCTTTCCAACAGCGTAACGACGGTCAGCTGGGATCGCGCCTGTTTCCGTGCGGCGTCCGCGACCCAGCCGGAATCACGTGGCGCATTGGCCGGCCGCTAAAATCGCCCGGCCCATAAATCAAATATCGCTCCAAGACGCCGGGCGCGTGGCCGCGCTCGTCTTCCACCGATTTCCGGAACTCGCCGTCGCTCAGGGGCCGAACTGGATTTGGTCCAAGGGTGGGGCGCGTCGGGTGAGGGGACAAAAATGCTGGAGAACCTGAAGCCGCCGGGCGGAGGATCGAACTGGGAAAACAGGTTCACCGTGGCCTGGTCGATTGCCTCCTGCGAGGCGCCCGGATCGGCGAGCACGCCGAAGGATTGCCGGCCTTCGGGAGTGAGCATGGCGTCCGCCACCATTTGTCCCGGCAGTCCGAGGGCAAATTCGCCGCCCGTCCCGTCCTGCGGTGCAGTCGCGTCGGGCAGCGTAAAGGCGCCGCTGACGGGATCGAAGCCCAGCGCCGATGCGGGGCGTTTTGGCTCGGCGATGGTCTGCTCGGCGATCCGCTGGAAGTCGAGCGCGGTCTCACGCATGCCCGCAATGTCCTGCTTGGTGACCCCCAGCGATGCGAATGTTTCTTGGTCGGGCAGGTTGGCGCCAAAATCATCCGCCTTGAACCGCACACCCTTTTCGTCCGGCACGGATTTGGCGAGCCCGAGCGCGCTCTCGATATAGAGGCAGGTGATCCTGCGCGCTTCGCGGGGGGATGCGCCGAGCAACAGCGTCGTCGCGGTCCGGAGTTCCCCGGCCGTAATGTCGCCCCGCAGGAACTTCACCGCCAGCGCCTCCGTGCTGCCGAAGCGGTTGCCGGTGAGCTTGGAGAGCGCGCTGTCAAAAGTCTCCCGGATCTCGCGTGTTCGGAACTGATAGCGTGCATTTGCGTTGAAGAGTTCGTCGGACAGCCTATCCGAGGCTTCCCCCTTGCCCTTGAGGCCGAGCCGAGTCGTTTCGACGTCCTGGACCAGGCCGTCCTCGAAGGCGCCGGCCATCGAACGCGCCTGTGGTGGGCTGAAGCCTTCGACAATCGGCTCGGCCCCATAGCGGGCGGCGCCGAAGCGCTGCAACTTCTCATTGACTTCGCGCGCGGTCAGGAATCTGGCGCCGTTCTCGTCGATCAGCTCGTCGCGGAGCTTTGTGAGCGCTTCCACGCGGGCTCTCGCCTCGTCGTTCAAGCCCGGCGCATCGAACTTATCGATCTGGCGCTGGATCGCCGCCAACAGCTTGACCGGGCGAATGAAGGGGTCACCGCCCGCCGCGCCGTCCGCCTTGGCGAAATCCCGCGAGGCGTCGAAGCGCTGCAGCATCACGATGCTGCCCGCCATGGTGTTGAGGTCGCCGAGGATGCTCTTCAGGCGATCCTCATCGCCCGGGTTCTGGCCGAGCCCGTCGAAGCCGCGCCGGATGTTGCGCTCGGCATCGGCCCGGCGCTTGCGGTGGAAGGTGAAGAGGTTGGCGCCGCCTCTGCGGTTGGCTAAAGCGTCGAAAGTGAGGGGTTCACCTTGGGATTTGACTTCCAGCATGCCCATCTCACCCTGGGCACGGCGCTTTTCGTCCATGAAGAATTCTTGGATCATCACAGCACCCTCCGTCGCCGGCCGGCCCGCCTCCCCCTTCAGCTGATCACCAATGAATTGCCGTAGTGTTTCTGCGCCGACATCCCGTCGAAATTCTGAAAAGGAACGACCCGTCCCGCCGGTGGCGATTTCGACGCCGACATTTCGGAATAGGGGGCCGGTCAATGGCGAATTGTCGAGTAACGGTCCGACCTGGCTTGGCAGATCCTTGAAATCTCTGCCAAGATCGTCGAACGGGAAGAACGTATTCGGATCGTTTTCCGATCGAACAAATATCTCGTTGCCTGGACCTAGGAAGATCCGGTCACCGCCGAAGGAGCGCCGAGCGCGCGGTTGGCGAGGCTCAGCGCAAAGCCGGCCCGGAACCGGGAGCCGAAGCCAGCTTGACGGCTGAAATCTAGAATTGCGTCGTTAGGCAATCGCGGAACCTCAGCCAGCAGTTGCCGGTCCGATGCTCTCGTAGTTGGGTCGCCCTTTAAGAATCCGGTGATTCCATTCGCCACGGCGTGGCACTCCATTAAGGGTTTGATCTGATGTTTGGCACCGACACCCGTCCGATCGTAGAATCTTTGCCTTTACAGCATTTGTTCGCGTGCAGCGACGTATATTTTACAATAATTTCAGACATAATACAACAAATATATCAGTATAGCTAAGTATATATCTCTTTATCATGTTATATCTAGCTTATTGAGATTTCATATTATCTGCTCATAGCCGCAGCGGCGACGAGTGACCGCTTGCTGGCCCGCGACCGGGCCATCATTGTGTAAGACGATTTGCCTAAGTAAGCTGCGCAACTCCAGGTAGGGAAATGGATGCGAAGCATGAGTCGCGCGAGCAAGATATTTTTGGCCGTGGTCGCCATCATAGCGATGGTAGCCGCCATCTGGTGGCTGCTGCCCGGCGGTCCGGAGTCTATTACCGATGAAGATCGGAAAAAGCTTGGTTGGAAATACGGTCCAGGCAGCTTCACCATCGACTCATCCGGTGCCGTTCTGAGCGTCGAGGATGGCCAAGCCCTTGTCCAAGGGGACTCGGCTAAAGAGTTCATGCGTATGAATACGGGGGGGCAGCGGTTTCCAGCCCGATGCGGTGGTCTTCACCTTCGAAGGTCCACCGGAAAGAAGCGCGACGTTGTACACCAACCACCCCACGGGCCACGTCAAGACGGACGATTGGGACAGGATGATCCATCCGGCCGAGCTCATGTTCAGAATCAAGAGAGGGGCGTCGAGAGATAACCGGTGGCGGGCCAGGGGATACTCGAATGTTACGGTCGACGGCTGGATCCAGACACCGGTTGTGGATCCGCGGATTCCCATGGCCTATTGGGCCTATGGGTACCACACCGACAAGGGTCAGAAATACGTAACCGTAACGGCAATAAAGCTCGAACGGGACGGCTATACCGAAATGCAGTGGATCGGAGAATCAGAGCAGTTTCGGGGCGTGAGGCAGACCATGGACGCGGCGCTGGCGGCCTACCGGCTTCCAAACGGCAATGGCTATTCCGACTTCGACCCCCGTACCGACAAGGTGGCCGAGAACAGCTTAGGCGCGATCGTGGTGGAACGGTTAACCGGTTCAAGCTGGGGGTACTAGAGGACCCGGGAGGCGACGGACAGTTGTGTGCTCCACCGGTCTGGCCCGATATTGTAATGGCCGGTCACTCCAATTAGGCTATTCAACTGTCGGTAGATATCGTGGGACGATCCATGAAACGCTCATCGATTCAAATTGCGATAGCCGCCTGTGGAGTTGCCATTGCGGTCGTGCTGCTGGGGCCCTTGCTTGGCGATCTGTTGACGGATGCGCGCGTGCCGCGGGGGCCCACCATCACCGATGAGGAGCTTCGTAAACTGAATTATGAGTTCGGGCCCGGCACCTTCACAATTGACTCTTCGGGTGCCGTTGTCCGGGTTGGCGTTGATGAGGTTTTCCTCCAGGGCGAGTCTGCGAAGGAGTTCATGCGTCTGAGCACGGGAAACAGCAGGTCTAAACCTGATGCGGTGGTGTTTGGGCTCGAGGGTCCTTTCGAAAGGAGCTCGGTGCTTTACCGGTATTTCCATACAGGGCACGTCAAAACAGATGATTGGGAGCTCGCGATTCAACCAGACCAGCTTATGGCCCATATCAACAAAAACACCCAGGAAGACAACAGGACACGCCCCCCCGGCTACTCTGAGGTCATCGCCGATGGATGGGTCCAAAGGCCGGTTATCGACCGCCAGATACCAATTGCTTATTGGGCGTACAGGTATCACACAAACCGAGGTCAGCAATTTGTCACCGCTGTCGCCTTGAAGCTGGAGCGGCAGGGCTATTCCCAATTCCAATGGATCGGAAGCCCCGACCAGTTTCGGGGCGCGAAGCGAACCCTTGACTCGGCAATCCAAGCCTATCGATTGCCAGAGGGGCAGGGTTATGGCGACTTCGATCCCGGCACCGACAAGGTCTCCAAAGCAGGCCTCGGCGAAATAATCACCAACCTGCTCACCGGTTCCAACTCTACCGAGTAGTTCCACCACGCGGCACCGCCGCCGCGCGCCATTGTTTTGCCCGATCGCCCCGGCTAAGCTATACAACTTTCGGTAGGAAAAAAGATTCAAGCCATGAGCCGATTAAGGATTTTAGTCGGCGCGGTGTTCGCCATCAGCGTCCTGTTGAGCGGGAGTCTGGCGGCGCAGCAGCTAACGGCAGCTGAAAAACAGGCTCTCCTCGACCTGAAATCAAAGTTTGGCCCCGGCAGCTCCACAATCGAATCTTTGAACGGCGCCATTAGCATCGGCAGGGACGAAATCCTTTATGAGGGCAAGAATGCCCGTGAGTTTGTTAATCTTCTAGCGCGACGCGGCGGGTTCACCCCCGATGCCGTAGTTTTCAAGCTGAAAGGTCCATCTGCCGCAAGCTTTGTGACGTATGAGCGCACGAAGACAGGCCACGTCGAAATGGAGGACTGGGAGCGCGAATTGCAGCCCGATGGCGCCGCCCAACAACGTTCAGTAATGTGTGCAACTTCAGGTGGGGAGTAGGAACCAAACCATGAAACGCTGGCGTATTTTGATTGTGGCGGCAGCGCACTCGACGCGATCGTCAATACGCTTGGCGGCGGTTTTCTCATCTGGATTGCCGGCCCTCGCCCGAGAGCATGGCGTCCGCCACCATTTGGGGCGGCAGGCCGATCACGAAGCCACCGCCAGTGTCAGCGGCGCCGGGTTTGCGAGAATAGGACGAAGGCATAGAACAACCACGAACCGATGGCCGATACGGCGCCTGCCACATAGGTCCATGCCGCTGCGCTCAGAATTTTCTCGACGCCGGTGACCTGCTCTTCACCCATGATGATGCCGTGGTTTATCAGCAGGTCCTGTGCCCGCTGGCTTGCATTAAATTCGACCGGCAAAGTGATCAGAGCAAACAGTGTGGAGGAGCCAAACAGAATGACGCCGGCCCATGCGAGAATGGGCGAGCCGATCATGTAGCCGCCAATAAACAGCCAAGGGGCAATTTGGGAGGCCAATTGCACCAGGGGAACGATGAAGCTTCTGGCTTCCAGTGGGAAGTAATCGACCGCGTCCTGCAGGGCGTGGCCCGTCTCGTGGGCCGCGATCCCCGCAGCAGCTATGCTTGGCGTGTAATAAACGTCCTGGCTGAGGCGCAACGTCTTGGAACGTGGATCGTAGTGATCGCTGAGCATGCCAGGCGTCGATTCGATCCTGACGTCATGCAGGCCCTGTGCATCGAGCAGCTGCCGTGCCACCTGGGCACCGGTAACATTGCCAAGCGTGTTGATCCGGGAATATTTGTTGTAGTTCATCTTGATGCGAGACTGGGCGTAGGAGCCCAGCAGCAACCCCGGCAAAACGAATATCCAAAACAAGGGGTCTTCGAACATGCTGAGCCAACACCTTCAGCAGCCTAACGGCAGGGATAATCGCGCCGCAGGGCACCATAAACTGCCTTATAAGCGCGTTGCTCACGTAGCTCGGGGTGGCCGGCAAGCCACGCGTTCATTAAGCCAATCACCTTGGCCAAGGGAACATCGGGAGGCGGGCACAGCCTGCCCAATGGATTGCGAAGCTCGTCGTCGCTCTTGACGATATCGAGCAGCTCGCCGGCATACATTTCGCATATTCTCGGTGTCGGGCTGTCGGGGTAATTCTCGCAGCTTCTGGCCACATCCGCGCCACTCACGGCAACCGACTCGGAAGCAACTGGCGCCGTCCCCAGCATCAAAGCCATAACGGCGCAAATTGTGCGGCAACGCCCCATCATGTTCATGTCTACCAGCTGACCCCTATACGCGACCAAAATGGATACGGCCTCGCTAACAGCCATGCAACCGGGATGCCAATGAATAGTCAATCGTCCGCTTGTGGCTAGGAGCAGACGTTTCCGGTTGCCCAATCCGAAGGCTGCGCGCGAGCCATTAGCGGACACGCCGGCGTCTATGACTCGAAAAAAACAGTGATAGGCTCGTGCTGAACCGTTTGCAGGGAGGATTGACCAATGCAGGGGAAAGTAACCGTCATCGCTTATCACCGGGCAAAACCTGGCAAGGAGGGCGCCCTGCGTGATGCCCTCTTGGCGGTTTGCGAACCCACCCGAGCAGAAAAGGGCTGCATCAACTACGATATTCATGTCTCGCCCGACGATCCAGGGCTGCTCGTCTTCCACGAGAACTGGGAGTCGAAGGCCGATCTGGACGCCCATCTCGCCTCGCCCCATATCGACGATTTCCGAGCCATTGCGCCCGAGCTTCTCGCCGAGCCGCCCGACATCACGCTGTGGAGCGAGATCGACGCGGATTAGGCGCTGCTGGCCCTTCCTTCCGCGTCCCGCCTCAACCCGCCTCCAAACCGACCCCCTGCGCGTTGCGATAGCGGTTCAGATACCCATCCAGATATTTCGCGAACTCCGGACGCTCGCCGAGCGCGAGCAGGTGTGCGAAGGCGCGGGGGTAGGTCGCGGGGCCATCGTCACTGATCGGCTCCAGTCCTAGCGCCGCCAGCGTTTCGCGGCGGCGCTGCTCTTGGAGGAATTGGGCGAGATCGCAGGCAAACGAGATGTCGGCCAGAGTCAGCTCGTCACCGGCGATGAAGGGGTGGCTCCCCAGGGCGCGCTCGATGCCGTCGAGATAGAACGCATAAGCCCCCGCCATGCGGTCTTGGATCGGCGCCGTCGTCTCGTCCAGTCCGAGCAGATAGACCTGGGCCTCGCGGGCGAACACCAGGGAGGCATCCAGAAAGCTGTCGATGCGCGAGGCCTGGTAGGGGTCCCGGCCATAAAGGCCGCTCTCCGGGCTCCCGAGTCGGGCCACCGCACGCAGAATGCTGTTGGACTCGAAGATCCCGATCTCTCCGTCGGGGCTGAAGGCGGCGGGAACCGTCCCGAAGGGATGGACTTCCAGGAACTTGTCCGTCTTGAACAGCGGCACATCGAAGCCGCGGCAGCCCGATCGCGCCAGCGGACTGTCAGCGCTGCGTTCCGCCTCGCTCAGTGGCCGCGCGTCGAAGTCCCAGAGCCAGTCTGCGAGCTTGGCGGGCTTGTCGCCCACGACTTCGACGCCGACGCCGCAAAGCTCGCCCGCGATCTGCGCCTTCCAGACGCGGGGATTGGGCAGGTACGAGAAGATCCGCAGGCCTGAGTCTTCCATGATCTGCTCCCCAACAGTAAATGTTCACATTATGTTCTAATGCGGTTACCGTGGCATTATGGACGAGTGGGACGACAAGAAGCATCTCGAATTCGATATCGAGATGGCGCTGAAGCGCTCGCCCCACCGGGCCAAGAGACAGCAGCCTGAAGGCGTGCTGCGCCTGATGGCCAAGGCGATCGTGGCTAAGTTATCAAAGCGCTGGAAGTTCAAGCGGAAGCCGTCAGCGGAGCCTCACTGACTCAGTTTTCGGGACACCTGTTTGAGACAGTCTGCCAGGCCGATTGCCACGCTAGCCAAGGCGGCGATTGCGGCGGCCGCGGCGTGCGGCTGCGGCCAGCCTGCGAGGTGTTCCCTGCAACCGATCGATTCGAAGCGAGCGGCCTCTTACTTGAAGCCGTAAAAGCTGATCGCCGCCTCTGTTAGCACCCATGTCGCCACCGCCATACCAAGCCTGCAGGTGCCATCGGCCGCCTTGCTAAGGTTCTGCACTAGCCAGGCTTTCGCCTTCGCGCCCATTGGTTCACTTATGCTTTCCACCCTCTCCGAACCCAAAATCTTGGCGAGCTCGGCGGCGTCGGGCTTTGCTATTCCTGCGGCCGTGAGGGCGATGACCAAAGCGTTACTGTCTCCCTCCCCGATGTTGGGAAGGAGCTGTACTCCCTCCCCACGGCTCGAGATGTTCGTCACGTTTCCGCGGACGAGCAGCTGGGTTATCTGGGTGATGGCTTGCGTATCCTTCGCCAACGGGCCAACGGTGATCTCCGCAACGGCCCGGTTGCCTTGGGGCGGGGCCGTCGCGATGAGCTCCACCTGGAGCGCGGCGGTGCCGGCAAGCATGGATGCCACAAACACCAACGTCGTCAGCACCATTAAGACGCTGTAGCAGTTGGATTTTTGCCTCAGAAATCCATAGAGAGTGTGTCTGATACCGGCCATGATTCCCGCCTCCCTGGCGTTCGGAGCTTGCATGTTAGTGACGCTAACTTACCGACAAAACGTGGCAACAAAAAGTTAGTTACACTAACATTAGTCTTTCGGGCGATAACCGGCGATGCTGTCATGCGGTAACCTTGACGCGATGGACGTTTAAGGGGAGCCGCCGGCCGAGCCGCACTGATGGGAGTTGGTCCGAATCACAAGGCCCGGCGAATCACAAGGCCCGGCACTGGGGCCGGGCCAAGTTAATTCTAAGTCTCCTGAGATCCAATTCGAGCCATTATGGTAGCGGCCCCTAGGTCTCCAATTTAATCAAAACCGTGCAACGGGGCTTTAGATTCTCCGGGAGCGTTGTAAATCTGCATCAGCTTGGTGCTGGCGATGGATACTGGTAATCCCGGCGTTGTAGACTGGGGTCGCAGCGCCGCTTGCAATCGCGGCAGCCAATTGGGGAAATCGATTATGGATGTGCGTCCTATTGCGCTAACAGGGATTTGGATCGCGACGCTCACCATGGGCCTGCGCGGACTTGGCCTATTGGTGCAGCCTGAGCTCGTTCACCCGTTGGGCAGCACGGAGCCAATGAACCCGATGTCGACGGCGACGCTGGGAGCCGCCTGGCTCGCGCTCGCAGTCATGTTCGCCTTCGCAGCAATGAAAGAGACAACGGAAGGCTACGTACCGGCGGCCATTGCCCTGGCTATCTTGGTTGTCGTGCGCGCCTATCTGATGTTCGTGACGGGAATGGTGCTCGTCAACACGTCGACCATGATCACCCTCGCGCTCGCGGCCATTATCGCTCTGCTTCTGTTTGGCGCCGCCATGCAGGCGGAGACCGAGGTGAAGCATCAACCCGATCGTCAGTGCAAATGATGGCCGTAGATCCGCGCCTGGAGTGGTTGCGTCGGCCGTTTTAGGCAGGTCATTGAGCCGCGCACCGGTTAGCTATGCTCGATAGTCATGTCCGCTCTCAGCCAACAAGACACCTTGGGGCAAGATGGAACAGACCGGAGCCGTCACGAAAGTGCCAAATCCCTTCAATAGACAGCCGGACAACAATTGTTCGCGCCGTATTCAGGAGGAGGAGCCAGCGATGCCGGTGAGGAGCGTGCAAATGACCAAAAGTATTTCAGCGGTAGCAGCCATCGCCCTGATTTCGTCGCTTGCGGCTTTCGAGGTCTCTGCCGAGCAGGTTTCACAGGAGACCGTGGAATCGCTTTCGGCACCCGACAAGGTCAATACCCGCATTGGCACTCTTCAATTCTCCAACGGCGTGCCGAGTGCTGAGACAGCGCAGAAAATCTTTGACACAATCGACTTTACCCGTGCGCTCAACGTCTACAACAACAGCTTCCGCGGCGCCTCTGCCCTGGCGTTGGTGAAGGGATTTCAGAGCGTCGGCGCAGGCAGCGGCGACATCGTTATTTTCGAGGAATTGATGGACTCGAGTTCGCTGTTCCTGACCGCGAACGCCGATACGATCTATTACCTCGGCTACATCGACCTCTCCAATGGGCCGGTTGTGATCGATCAGCCCTCGGGGGGCCTAGGCGCGGTCAACGACCTGTGGTTTCAGTGGGTAATCGACGTCGGCCGGCCTGGCCCTGATCGGGGTCTTGGCGGCAAGTACCTGATCGTTGGCCCCGGCTATGACGGACCGTTGCCGCAGGGCGGTTACTTCGTGGCACATTCTCGCACCAACACCGTTCTCTATGCTCTCCGCGCCTTCATCGAAAACGGCAACGACCCGAAGCCCGCGGTTCAGAACATCAAGCAAAACCTGAAGATCTATCCCTACAAGCCCGGCAGCTTCGGCACACCCATTGCCGAGGCGCTAGAGGGCAAGGTGCGGCTCGCCGGTGAGCCCGAGATCCCCGAGACGAAGTTCATCAATGGGAGCGGAAAGTCGTTCAACACGATCCCGCCGAGTGATTACGGCTTCTTCGAGATGATCAACGAGAACGTCCAGAACGAGCCGGCGACGAGCTACGACGTGGAGCTAGCCGGCCAGCTTGCCGCGATCGGCATCGTCCATGGCAAGGAGTTCAAGCCGGACGAGCGGATGAAGAAGATCCTCTCGGACGCTGCCATGGTCGGACAGGGCTTCGGCCGGGCGCTGCAGTGGCAGTTCAAGGACGTGAAGCCGGAATGGGCTTACTACGAGGGCTCGTCTTGGGGGAACATGCTGTTCGAAGGCGGCGCGCTGTTCGAGACCCCGCCACCGGCGTTCGAGGACGGCATGTTCAAGCCCTTTCCCCCGACCGGTGCCCGCACGCTCGATTCCCGCACCGCCTTCTACTACGCCTATACGCTCGACAGTCCGGCGATGATCATGCGGATTCCCGAGGTCGGGTCGCAGTACCTTATGAACTTCTTGGACGCCAAAGGCGAGCCGTTCGACGGTGGAAAAACCTACAAGGTGACGCTGCCCAAAGGCATCCCGGCCAAGGCCTTCTGGTCGCTCACGCTCTACGACAACCAGACCCGCTCGATGCTGCAGACGCCACAGAAATTTCCGCGTGCGGGCAGTCAGTCCTATCCCTCACCCGCGGCCGAAGTTGCTGGGGACGGCTCAATGACAGTTTGGTTTGGCCCGGAGCAGCCTGACCGGGTGGCCCGCGGCAACTGGATTCAGACCGACCCCAAGAAAGGCTGGTTCACGATCCTGCGTCTTTACAGCCCGCTGCCATCGTTCTTCGATAAGAGTTGGCGGCCGAGCGAAATCGAAATCGTGAACTAGTTAGCGGGTCGAGCGAAAGGTCGTGGACTTCGCGGCATGAACCAAGCCTATCTGGCTCGCCTGTTACTATTCTTGAGGTCCGATTAGCGTCATTAGCGGACGTCACGGAGCATCCCTATTGGAGTCCGTTTCAGTTCAGCATCCGGAAATCGGGGCTGGGCTGAAGTCATTTGCCTTTCCTGGAGGAACTGGGCGAAAGACATGTCCGCGAGGGTCATTTCGTCGGCGCCTAGTCGAGCCGCCGTCCCGCCTCACATCTTGGCGTCGTCGGTGTCGCCCCGGCGCCGAAGCCCTGAGACCAGCGGGGCCATGCCGTTGTTCCAGCGCCAAAGGTCGATGCCGAACCAGACCAGCTGGGGCGGCACGTAGACGCTGAGCACGCTCAGCACGATCGGCAATGCGAAGGCCGGCGAGTTGGCTGTGGCGACGGCGCTTGCGAGCAGCAGCGAGACCGCATTGGCGCCCGCCAGCACGCCGGGCCCGGCCGCGGGTTGCTTGGTCGCCAGCCGCACCATCCAGAGCAGCGCCCGGCTGAACAGAAAGGTCGGGATCATGGCGCCGAGATAGACGCCGAAACTGTGCACGTGCTCGCATCCCTCTGGTCGGTCCGGCCCGCCCTGGAGCGGCCCGGTCTGAGGGATGCTAGCACAGTTGGGTGGCAGTCGGCTCCGGGTTGGGAAATGACAAAGAGTATTGGATTAGCACCGCGTCGCGAATCGCGTAGTGTAGTTGTGCGGTCCGCCGAAGCGCCGGTGTTCGTCCACCGGATATCCGGAGGTGGGTAACCGCAAAACTGGTGCCAGCAGCCTCTGCCCAGCCACGTAGACCAACGGAGGCACGGACAGAGGCTAAGCTGGGGCGACACTGGCCAGCCAAACGGGTGCGCACTCGTGCGGCTGGGCCCATGATCCCATGAACGCGGGTTAAGTCGTTAACTGGGCCGGACTTCCGCAAACCTTTTTTGGTTCGCAGGCCCGTGGACCAGAAGGGTTTCTAGCCGATGGTTAGATTGACCTTGATGGTCACAGTCAATATCAGAATCCCCGCGCCGGTCGTCGTTTTGGCGGCGATATTGGTGCTCAAAGTTCTGATTTGATGGAAGGGCGGGAGATGGCTTTAGCGTCTCCCGCTTCTTCTTATGGGCAATCCGCTGGCGACTAGCTCAGCACCGCCACCAAGACGGCACCAGCTAGAGTCATGATGATCGCGTAACTGAGGGTCGTCTGCCAGATGAAGCGGCGCAGATGGGCTTTTGTCAGTAGGTCGCTCATTTCGACTTTCTCGCGTTCTGCTTGGCAGTCTTTTTGCCGCTCACATCCTTGTGCGGGTTTGGCGGCGTCTTTAGCATCCGCAGAAGTGCCTTGTCGCGGCGCTGGGCGATGTCTTTCTCTCGATTTGTGGATTGGTCACTCATGTCACGTTCGCCAAAACCGGCACCGCCACCAAGCAAATCAACGCTAGACGACATTCTAGATGATCTGATTGAGCGAAGTCACGCTGGCGCCGCGCTAATGCTGGCTGCCAGAATTGAAAGTCGCTTAGAAAAGCTCCTGCAATCAAGAATGCCGCATCTTTCTAATACGCTTAAAGACAAACTGTTTGAGGGAGTGGGGCCATTGCGTACGTTCTCGGCAAAGATTGATATTGCCTACAGTATGGGACTCATATCGGCCGGCGTACGTCGTGACCTCCACGCCATGCGCGAGATTCGCAACGAGTTTGCGCATTCCGACGGAATTTTGAGCTTCAATCACGAAGCCATCGACAAGCTTACGCCAAAACTGTCAGCCCCAAACGGGCTGACTGAACCTTCAGAACTACGCTTCTTCGCCGTTTACAAAATTTGTCGTCAGGAAATTATCGAAAACACAACTACTAACGATAGATAGGCCGCCGCGCCCGATAACGCATCGCGCGATATATGGCAGCGACGGTATCCTCATCACTAACGCCCGACTCGGGATAATATCGATACAAATGAGGCAACGCAGCCTCGATCATCTCGGGCGTGATCTCTATTTCCTGATTTTCTAGCGCTGGCCTGTCGGCCCTTTCTCTGCGCGAATCAGCCACTTCTGGTAAGTAAATCATAGCCCCTCGGAGGCCAGCCGCGACCTAAACCCCAGGCGTGTAGCCGTGCTCGTCCTCGACCGATTTGCGGAACTCGCCATCGCTCATGCGGCCATAGTCGGGCGCGCCCGGTTTGGGCTGAGTGGCCGACGCGCCGCCTAGAGCCGCGGCCACCGCTTCTTGATCCGTGTTCGCTTCCGTTTCAGGTACATTTTGTACCGCCTTATACAGGTCGTTCATTGCGCGCTCCACCGCCCGTTCGGCTTGGGCCATGGCAGCTTGGCTCTCATGGCGTCGGGCCCAAGCCGCGTGCAGCCGGGAGTTGAGTTGATATTCCGCGATCAGCCAGCGCTCAGCGAAGTCTTCCGGGACCTTGTCTGCGAATTCGGCGATCGCCTGCTTGGCGTCAGTCAGCACTTTCTGTGCGTCCGCATCCTCCCGGGCTTGCAGCCGCTCCAGCTCCTGAGCACGCACAACCTCGATCAGAGCACCGATGCGGGAATCTGTGCCACCGGCGCCGTCGCTTTCCCCGGTCGCCTTCTCTAACGCAGCGGTGGCCGCCGTGTCCGGCGCCTTGGCTAGTGGCGCCGCCTCGTCATATTCGGCGAGCAAGTCGCCGATAGCCGGCGCGGTAACCGGCGTCTGCGGCTGCCCGGACGCCTCCTGCGCAGAGTCCAGCGGCACAGAGTCCTCTGGTCCAGCAGCCTGCGGCTCCGACGCCACAGTGGTCTGACTATCCCTCGCATCCGCGTCGGTTGCGGCCTGTTTGGTCTGGTTTGTGGTCTGCTCGTCTGTCATCAGCTTTTCGCCTCGCCTCTTTCTGCTTGGTCAAACATCTGCTGGGCCGCGTCCGCGAACTGCCGGTCGGTCATGCGGGAGAGCTTGGCCGGCTGATCCGCTTGACTGCGGCGCTGGCGCTCGGCCTCGACGATCTCCACCGTCCTGCCGAATTGGTCATCGGGCAGCTTCGCGAGCGTCTCTTCAAACTTGGATTTCTCGCTCATTGGTTGAGACTCCGCTTGTTTGCTTTGCCGCGCGGAGCCCGTATCGTCCGCGGCGAAAAGCACATCGAAGCGGTTGAGGCCGCTCCGGATCAGAGCTTCGCCGCCCGGTACCGGTGCAATGCCTTTGGGTTGCGGTATCCCCTCGATGGGTACGCCCAGTTGAGCGCCCATCAGCTCGATCAGACGGCGCACGCTCTGCACTTTTTCTGGCCCCGCGCTCGCGGCTTTGGCTTGCTCTGCTGCCGCGATCAGGCTGTCGATTTCGACCGCCGTGCTGTCGAGGGCGCCGGTGATGGTGTCGAGCGTGGCCTTCTCTTGTGCGACCCGCGCCTCGTCCTCTGCGACGGCAATCGTCCTGCGGTCGACCTGGTCGAGCCGCTCTCGCTGGCGTGCGGCGCTCGCGCCGTTCAAGAACGAACCGGATTCGGTGTCGGTCATCTTGCACTCCTAAGAAATCGGGGTTGCGGTGACGGTCGGCGAAAGAAGACCGCCGCTCGCGAGATTGCTGCTGAAATTGCCGACTGCGCTTCCCAAGCCGCGCCCGATGGCCGTGCCGGCGCTGCTGCCGAGCGAGTTGAGGAACGGGTTGCGCGAGCCCCGTTGCGAGGAAAGCAGAGCTTGCTGGCGCATGGCGGCGGTTTGGGTATTCACCGAAGCCCGCGCGAGTTGGACGGATATCTTGTCGCGGAATGTCTGCTCATTCAGCCGCGTCTCCAGTTCGCCGCGCCGAAGGCCAAACTCGCTGTCGATCAGGTCATTGCTCAATTGCAGCTCTTTCAAAAACGCATCGGCGCGGATCGCGTCCGCTTGATTCGCTATGGCGAGTTCCTGGCGCGCGATGGCGTCGCCCGCGAAGCTGGAGCCCAGCACCCGGCGCCGCGCCAGGTTCTCGCGCAGATCGCCAATCGTTCGGCGCCCGGCATCGCGGACACCCCTAAGCCTTGTCTCGGTGAGCCGGCCAAAGCCGGGGCGCACCTGTTGGCGCAGATCCCCGATATGGCCGGCCTGTTCGCCGAAGGCGCGCGAGATCCCTTCTGACAGCCTGTCGCGCTTTCTCAAGTCCAGCACTTCTCCCAGGGTTGGAACCCTGACCGGGGAGGGCGCCTGCGTCCTGCTGCCGCCGAATAGGCGGGAAAGACCAAAGCTGGTCCCAGCCGCCGCCGCAGAACCCAAGATCGTTCCGAGAAGTGCTACCACCGATTCTGCCGCGCGCTGGAGCCTGGACCGTGGAGAGACCTGTTACCGGGAACTTTCGGTAGCAGTGAGAGAATAGAATTCAATTGAAGGTTTATGACTGCGCTACCGCCGCAACCGCGCCCTTGTCGGCGCCGTTGGGCTTCGGGGCGATCAGTTGTCCGCAATGGGAGCAGCGCTCCAATCCCTCCAAGCCCTCGCAATCCCACTCGACCTGGTGGTAGTCGGCAAGCAGTAGGGCGTAAGTCGGATTCACCTTTGCGATCTTGTTCAGCATCGCTTTTGGGTCGACCAGATCATCCTCCGCGCTCTGCATCTCGTCCTCGCGCTGCTTGAGCCGGTGCAGCGCCTCAACCGCGCGGATGCTGGCGCCGGGGTCGTCGCTGCGCGCATGGCGAGAGAGGATTTGCTTTAGCTCATCGCCCTCACAGGGCGCATCGCCGAAGCCGCCGCCCACCCCTTCGGCCCATTTCAGGAGCGCTTGAACCTTATCCCCACGGTTAACCCGGTAGCCGACCTTGCAGAGCTGCTCGCCCCCGCCGCGATAGCCCGCGGCCTTGGCCGCCCTGGCATTGTTGGCGCCCCGCGCCTTGGCCATGGCGAACAGGATTTGTTTGGTGCTGGCGCCGAGAACTTTGCCCGCCTCGCGCCAGTCGAATGACGCTTGCACGTCCAAAATCTGATTGTCATCCATGAAGAATAGTCTATAATACTATCCGGTCAATATCAAGAATGATTTGAATATAGCTAAGTATAACTTATGCTATCGTTCTATAACACCACTAAGAATTTCCGCAAATTCTTTGTTGTGCGTATGTTCATAATCGCTACCTGCATAACCCCCTGAAAGCCTCTTGCTTGGCAGCCAAGAAGACGGAGTTACCTGTGATAGTCCCTCTGTTGCAACACCCTCCAGAGCCCTCCGGTTACGGGGTTACGATACGCTACGGGGGTCTTAGTAAAGACCCCGTACGCGTAACCTTAACCGAGGGGAGAAAAAAAGAGGGGGGGAAGGGGTGTCAGAAGCGGTGGCGGCTCGGAAGACATGAATGTCGCCGTGCCGTGGCGTCGGCGTCTTGGTTTCTAAAGATACG
>JGI24023J19991_10001285_pt1 | contig 19482 bp, 2 predicted proteins | sample Cruoilmetagenom1_FD_19991 | JGI IMG/M metagenome (IMG submission 19991) | reverse complement strand
TCTAAGAAATCAAGTAACGATTTTTTCAGATCATCTGTTTTAGAACTTAATTCTTTAGATCCTACTGATTCCTCAACATTACTTTTAGTTCCGAAACTAGCAAAAGGTTCTTTTTGTTTTAATCTATCATCTAATTCTATATCACCATCATAGACCTTGCCTTCTAAATTTCTATATTTACTATTAGCATTATAACCTTGATTTTTATTTATCTTATTTATCTTATTTATCTTATTAGTAGCTTCTACCAAAATATCTATATCAGATACTAATGTAGAAATATCATTTTTATCTTCAATATTAAATAATCTTTTAATAGCTAATATTAATTCTTGTAAAAAATTAGAATTTTCTGTAGAATTTAATTCATTTAGATAATTTCTAAATTTATCATTACTAATATATTCAGCAACCATCTCAGAAGCATCAACTAAACCATATGGATCATAGACTAATTTACTAAGAGGACCTTTTTTAAAAGTAGTTTCTTTCCATAGTTTTTCTATATTATCAATAGCTTGTTTTTGATCTTTAGATAATTTACCTCTATTTTCAGGAAGCATTGCTTGTACTGTAGCAGCGTGAACTAATTCATGTAATAAATCGGAAGTTGTAGAATTTTTAGATAAAGATATTATATTCTCATCTATATAATAACGTGCTCTTACATTTTTTTCATTGAATTCAGTTAATTCAAATGTGACTTGGTGTAAAAAAGGTTGAATGTTCTCAGGTATATTAACAGCTTTTAATAATTCATTAATATCTAAATTATTTAACTTACTACCTTTATTTACAGCTTCACCTTTATTATAATAAACATTATTATCTTTTGTATTAAAACTACCATCATTAAATAAAGCTTTTACAGTATTTGAAGGAACTTGTATTCCAGTATTATTGATATTAATTTTTTCATTACTAAACACTGGTAAAACTATATTAAATTCCCCTTCTTGTACATTAGGATATTCATATAAAAAAGCTTCAGATTCTTCAAATATATCAACATCTTCTTCTAATAATTTATATAATAGTTTAGGCTCTCCATTTTCATCAACAACTCCTTCTTTAAACCATTTATTAAAGTTGTCAGTATAGATTCTAGATTTCATTCGTAAAGCTTGATCTCTAGTTTTAATTTGCGGTATTCTTAAAATTTCAGAAAATAAATTAGAAGGTCTACCATTAGAAGCTTTATCTATATGATAACCTTTATTTTTATCCCATAAGAAATACGCATTATTTTCTCCGAATAACTTTTTTAATTCAGAAAATTCTTTTTGTACTTCGGGGTTACTTAAATTAGGACAAGATGCCATATTAAATGATTATTGATTATTAATTATGAATTATACTTATTTTTGACAAAGATATATAATTATTGTTTATTAATTACATTCTTTTTTTATTTCACCACCTTCTTCAGTCTCATTATTAGATATATCTTGAGCTTCATCTAATTGTTTTTGTAAGTATTTATACTGGAAGTATAAAGTTTTCAAAGCTCTTTCTCTATAATAAGGAGCATTACCAATTTTAATATCTTCTTCTATAGTTTTAATAATGTTAGTTATAGGTTCACCTAAAGCAGCATACTTAGCTTTTAATTGAGTATGGATTTCTATAAATTCTGTACGGTTATCTTTAGATGTCAATACTTCATTTAAGATCTTATTAGTTAATGTAAAATCATTATTTTTAACAGTAGATACTCTACTTCGACCATATAAAGGATTTGTAAATACAGATTGAATCCTATTAGAAGTAGCTTTAATAAAAGCTTTCATATCTTTACCATGTGCAACAGCATAAGCAGTAGTTTTATTGAAAGTAGAATTGTCTTTATTAACTTTCATATCACTAACTTTCATACGTCTTGCAGCATTCTCTTCACCTGTATAAGAAACTAAAGAAGCTTCAGAAAAATTAATACCTTTTTGTTTTAAGAACTTTTGCATATCTCTAACTGTAGTAAGCTTATTTTTAACAAGTTCTAACTTAGATATTTTAGACTTTAAAGTATTTATGTTTTTTATAGCTTTAAACTCTTTAAGCATAGGATATAAAGCTCTAACAGATGAAGTATTTTTAGGAACTATATCACTATTCATATAATTATCTATCATAAACTGAACTATATAATCATTATAATTTTCGGATAATTCCATTTCATCTTTTGATACTTTACTAGCCATTGATTGAGTATACATTTTATTCAATAATGTATGCGGAATAAAATTTATAAAACTAGAAGGTGTATTAACTAATCCTTCTTGTAATATTAGGATTTTAGCTATATCTTCAGCTAATTTCATAGACTCTTCATTTCTATTCAATAAAGATTCCCAAGCATGAGTTATCTCATTAGATTCTAATACATTAACAGTATTCTTTAACATCACCAAATTATCTTTTTTATCAACTTCATTTGAATTGATTATAGGCTCTATTAATTGTAATAATTTATTACTTCCATAAGTATTAAAGTCCTGTATTTCATTATCTAATAAAACTTTCTTACCTGATTCAACTTGCTCAATATTAGATTTTATATCTTTAATTTTAGCTATAGTACTTTTTTGTTTTGAATTAGTTACGAATAAACGACTAAGCTCTTTGTTTATATTATCAATAAAATTAACTTCTTTAGAATTATCTAATTTATAATCATTATTGATCATATTAAATAAGTAATAGCCTGTTACAAACTTATTAAAAATATTACCAACCTTATCTATTTGAATTGCTTGATTGGTATTATTATATAGCATCATAAATTTTTCAGATATTATTTCAAAATCACCATCTTTTAAATAACCATATAAAGGTTTATATTCATCCAGTAAATTTCGAACTTCTGTCATATAAGGTTCTACAAAAGAAACTAAACCATCATCAACTTTCTTTCTACCTACTGCATAATCTAGATTTACAAAGTTATCCGAATTTAAAGATCTTTTAGTTCTAACATCTTTAACAGCTAATTCTTTAGGTGTTTTAAGAACCTTTGTATCATATGTAAATACATCTTGAATAAGTTCTCTAACTTCATTAGCCATTAATTCATATCTTAAATAATCAGCTAATATTTGAGCTTGTTGTTTTTTATATCCTTCAGTTTTTTGTAAAGAATTCCTTTTTTTGATATTATCAATCAATTTAGAACCATATTTTTGAGCCTTAGTGTCTTTCCATAAATCTTCTAATAAAGTTGAAGGAGAATCATCTTTCGATGATAAATAAGCCTCATCACTATGAGTTTTAATTACTTTTTTTATTATATCAACAGTTGATACAAATTTACCATTCACTTTATTTACTGTACTAAATGCATTAGCTCTTTCTTTTCTATAACCTTCTATAATAGGTTGATTTAAAAATGCTAAAACTTGATCTACTTTTACACCAGACATAACCAGAGTTAAAAATGTCCCAAGGTTGTCTTTTCTTATACCACCACCTTCTGCAAAATAAGGATCTTTTATAGCATCTAAAACAGCATTACCAACAACAGCTAAAGTTCTTTGAATACTTCTTCCATCTACAGACTCTCTTCCACCAAGATGTGTTTTACCTTTTTTCTTATTATATCCAGAAAAATTTAAATGAGTAGGAACAATTACTTCTGCATATGATATAGTTTCTAAAGAACTATTATAACCACCTTCAATGAATTTTTTATTACCTGAAGTAGCTATCACATTAGCAAATGAAATATCATATAATTGAGCTAATGTTTGAAAAGTAGAAGATACTGCAGAAACACCTATCCCATCAGTAGAAGCTGTAAAATCTCGATGCATTGTTAGTAATTTTTTTCTATCTAACAATAAATTAAATTTATTAGAGTCTCTTTTTTCATTATGTAAAACTTCATATAACTTATTAGATTGGACTTTTAAAAAGTCATCATCCAAAGGTGTTATAAGATCTTCGAATATTTTAGGTTCTGTAAGAAGTCTTCCATATGTTTCTGTCATGCTATTCTCTATAGCTTGTTTCTTAAATATATCTTTAGTTAATAAATTAGATAGCTGATTATCTATATCAGCAATCTCTTCTAAATAAGAAGTAGGATCCATTGCTAATTTCATTCTATTCAAAGATTTTAAAACAACCCTTTTAACTTCTTCTGAAAAATCCTCATATTCTAAAGGATTTATATCTGTAATTTCACTAATTAAAGAGTCTAAAGAAGTATTAAGTTTATCTATAACATCTTCAACTTTTTCAGTATTTTTAACACTCTTTAAAAAATCATTCACTAAATCATATAAAAAATTCTTCTGTTTTAGATTATCACCAGATAACATATTTTTAATAGTTCTAACATCCTTAACTAAATATGAATCTTCAGTTTCTTCTTTAACAATATCATCTAAGTTATTAAATAAAGTATTTAAGAAATTATCTCTTATATGCTCTTTAATATTTGATATATATTTAGAATATTCAACATCAACATTCATTTTACCAGTTTCTTTATCTATAGAACCTTCTATATACTTATACTCTCTTCCTAATAAATAAGAATTAGGTATGAATAAATTTAATTTATCTATATCATAGTCAGAACCTGATTTCTTCACAATATCAGCAGGTAGTATAACAACATTACCAGCAGACTTAGGTAAAAATCCTTTTATCTTAATACTTTCAATAGAAGCTAGCCCTTGTGTAGGAATCCTAAAACCTAATATTTTAATAAGACGTTCATCTGTAAGATTACCTATATCTACTTTACCATTATAAATATCAGGTAATAATATNTCCATTGACTCAATTACAGTTTNTCCATTTTTATTTACAGCTTCATAGAATCGTAAATCATTNCTAAATTTAAGAGTATCATTTTCTTTACTGTATGTTTCAAAACCAATAGAAGGAACTTGATAGCTAGCTTGACCATTTCTAGTTTGACGAACTATAAATCCTTCAGCCATAGACATTAAAATATAATCAAACTGATCACTTTGTACCATTGGATCTAATCCTAAAGTTTCATCTAAGTTATCAATCTGAGATATTATGTTATCAGGTAAATCCCTATTAGCAGCTTCTTTCTTTAATATATTTTTAATTTTACTTAAGTCAACTGTTTCTTGAGTATCTGTATTATTTAACCCTAGTTTATCTAATAATTCTTTTTTACCTAATTCTATTTTTTGACCATTTAAAATATTCAATAAATTAATATCGTCTTTTAATTTAGTATCTTGTCTAAAATCATTCATTTTAGATAAAACACTATTAAAAATAAGTTTAGTCATTTGAGAACCACCTTTGTTTTTACCTTTAAACTTAGAACCTGTATCAACTTGAACTCCTAAAAATTCATAATGTAAATACTGATACATCTTATGAGCTTGATCATCTAAATTAGATGGTTTACCTATAGTTGATTCATCTATATAATTATTGTCACCATATAAACCATTTGATTTTATAACAGTTGGATCTTTACTTTTATTAACAGCTTCTTTTCTTATTTTAGTTAAAGCTCCTTTTGTAGCGGATGTCATTGACATTATACTTACACCATTCTTACTCATTATATCCATCATATTTTTATAATTAGGATATTTTATATCATTATTAACATCTTTTAAAGTAGCTATACTAGGTAATAAAATAGCAAACCCAGTCTTTAACATTGATTGATTATGTCCACTTTCATTAGCATATGGCCCAAATCCAGATGGTTTCAATGAGTTAAATACTCTATCAGGTTTACTTCTAATAATTCTATCTGATTTAGGATCTCTCACAACACCATCCCAAGTTCTTCCCCAATGATCTTTAAATATATCTGGGTATATATTACCATAGTAATGTTGCATTTCCCATTGGTATAAATCTTCCATTGAGTTCTTCCCAAAGCCCCAATCACCTGTTCGATATAAGAAATCTCTTAAAAAATCTAAAGTAATCCATGAATTACCATCAGCTATTTCTATATCAGAATAAGAATCAACAAGTCTTTTTTGATAATCGGTTAATTCAGTTTTATTTGAAGTTAAATTTGAAATATCATTAGTAAAACTTTCTTCAGTGATTTGATTAGATTTTACAAAAATGTCATCTATTACAAGTTGTTTTATTATAATCTTACCATTAGAATCAACTATAGTCTCTCCTTTATCTAATCTTTTAAATTTAGATTTAATTAAAGAATCTACTGAACGGTTATTAAAAGCTTTTTTAATAGGACCTTGAGAAGCTTTTAACCTTTTAAACATTTTAGAAACATCCCCATATTGATTAGGATTACCGAATAAAATCTTAGTTTGTTCAATATTACTAACCATATCATTTATAACGAACTTCATAACTTGAGTTTCAAAAGTTCTCGTAGATATTTCAGAAGTTAAATCTGCCCCTAAAGAATTATTCTTATAAGCAAGATTACCATCTTCATCAAATTTTTCTAATACTTCTACTAAACCTAATTCTTCCATGTAAGATGTTATTTCAGAAGTTTTACGTTTTAAAAAATTAAACATACTATCTTCAAAAACATCTAAATCCATATTATTATTAGAGTTAGTGAAAAAAGAATCTATAAGATCTCTATTTGTAGCATTAGAATTTTTATTAATAATAGTTTTTGGAGACAATACTTTTTTAACTAACTTATTAAACTCTGATAAAGTCGGATTAAATTCTTCTAATTGTTCTAATAAGTCAAGCATTACGCCATTAAATAAAGAACCATCTTTTTCAAAAGAGTTATTATAAACTTCTTTAGTATTAGAATCTTCTAATATTTCCAAGTTATCTAAAACACTAACCATCTCATCTTTTAAATAACCAGTAAATATATCTAGTATATTTCTTTTATGAGTAGGATTAATATTCAATTCATTATCATAATATACATCAATTAAAGAAGGTAATTGAATGAATCGCTCAATACTTGAATCACCAACTTTTAAAAGATTTACTTGATTATCCAGCATCATTCTATTATACAAATCAGTTAATTTATCACCATCTGATAAATTTTTATATTCAGAAGTAGTATTATCTTCTGAATTCCTAGAAAATCTATTTATAATTAAAGATATATCATTTATTTTATTCCCATTTTCATCATATAAAAGACCTCCTTCTTTAAACCAGGTAGAATTAAATAAATAAGAGTTATGCTCCGGATTAAGATGATCATAAGCATCTATTAACTCATCTCTTGTTTCAAAATTATTAAATTGATCTATTATAGTAGATAAAAAAGTTTTATCTGTAAAAATATAATCTTGCTTATTATCTTTATTTAAATAAGAAGTTGATACTCTATTTTCTTGATCAGCAACATATTCTAATTCTGCAAAATAATTTAAATCTTTTTTAACATTAGTAGCAACTCCTTGTTCAAACATGAATAATTGACCTCCATTATTAATCAACCTTAACATTTGAATAGATTTTTTAACTAAAATACTATCAGTACCTCTAACATCAGCACTTCGCTTTTTATCTTCTTCAATAATTAAATCTTCATTAGTAAACTTTATACCTAATGTCTTTAAGAATTTAAAAGCTTCTGAATAATTACTGTGAGATTGAACTTTTAGATAGTTTTTAAATTTATCTTTATTATAAATACGACCATTCAACATGTAATTAGGATCATTTGCTACAATAGCTCTCCCATTACTTTCCCAAGTTAATTTTACAGATCTTATTTTACGCTCTTCATTTAATCTTATTATATTAAATTCAACTCCTTCTGTAAAATTAGAAGCTTGATAAATATTTTCAGATTTAGTTAATGATTGGACCAATTGTAAAACTTCTAAAGCTTTATCAGGCTCTAATGAATCTAATCCATTTTCACTAACTTGTTTTAAATTTAATAATTTAGGCGAATTTAAAAATTTCAAACCCAAAATACTTTCTTCAGAATCAATTAATGCTTGAACTATATTATCAACACCATCTAATCCTTTTGTTATATGAAGTAGTCTACCGTATAAAGTGTCCATGTTCTCCATTTCAATTAAACCAAATTCACTATCTAAAGTAAAATCTAATTTAGAACCTTGAGAATTTACCATTTTCGGTAATGAACTTAAAATTAATTTTACAAAAGAGTTGCTATTATGTAAAGGATTTATATTAAATACACGCTCACCTTTATTAAAAGAAGTATCTTTTACTTGATCTTGTTCATTCAAAGTTTCATTTAAATATTCTTCATTTAATTCATTTAAACCTAAAATTTTTAAATAATTACCTAATAATTCTTGGTTTTTACCATTTTCAAATTGACTTAATAAAAAATCTATAGATTTTGAACTTTTTTCATTTTTTAAAACACTTTTTAACTTTATTAAGTTGTTTTCAACTCCTTCCATAACAGTATCCATTACTTTATTAGAGTTATCACTTTGCGTTAATTGTGTATAAAAGTTATCATAAGTTCCAAAATTATCTTTAATGGACATTATATAAAAGAATCCAAGATTGTTCATAGCTTTATGTGTAAAACCAGGTGTATTAAAATTATAATCATCTAAAGATTGATAAGCTACTTTATTTAAAACAACATCAGATTTAGATGGTGCTGTATAACTAAACTTACCAGAATCTATATTTTTAAATAATTGATCAATAGTATTATTTTCAACCCCTTTAACTTTCCTTATTAAATTTTTTAAGATATTTATTAATTTTTGGAAAAAATTCAAAGTTTTAGGAGAAAGATTATCACTAAACTTCTTACCAAATAATTTATAGTCTATAAAAGCATCTGCTAAATATTCCTCAGCTTCTTTATCAGTAAAATCCTCTACATTTTTTATATCCCCTCCATAAGTTTTATGAGATTGACCTTTATAATTATTTTTAAAGTCATTATATAACTCTTGTCTTTCTTGTTTTGATAAGTATAATTGAGTTACAGCATGAAAAGCCTCATGGTAAGCAGTTCCTTCCCGAGCATTTTCATCTAAATAAATCATAGAATTTTTAAATTGTCCCCATACCCCTTTGTTTATTAAATTTAAAACATGATAATCAACTCCTATATTTTCTTCAAGCCATTTTAATTCTGTAGCTCTATCCCATACTTCACCATTAGTATTATTTTTAGATCTAAAATACTCATCTGCAGAACCTTTAGAATCACTAGAATCATCTTCTTCTACCTTATCTATATTATTATTAAATAAATCTGTAATAGTAATTTCACTTTTAGTTTTAGTTATATTTTTATTAATTTCAGGTTTAATCTCAATTGTTTCTTTCTCATCAACAAGTTTAGTATCACTTTTTAATGTAGTATTATGCATATCAAATACAACATATTGATTATTCATAACAGGTAAATACTTCTTAACTTTAGAAGGTGTACCTGAATAATCCTCATGTATAAGATATTCTACAGGTTTATTTTTAGCTAAATCAGATTGTAAAACAGTTTTAAATAAATGAGTTCTATAGTCACCAACTTCTTTAACCTCGATATTATCAGGTTTTATAGAAGATGCTTCGTATGTAAATTTATCATCTAGTTTTAAACTAAAAACATTGGTGAACATATTAAAATTAGGACTAGTGCTTATCTCATCTATATAATTTTTAATAGCACTTAAATTAGAATCTTTTGATATATTTTTAAAAGTTTTACCAAATAATTTTACATTATAATCTATTATAACACCATCCTTATCTTTTGCTGGATATATAGCAACCGATTTATCTGATTTTATTTCTGTATAAAATTTATTTTTTAATAAATCAACAACAGTAAGATCCTTATCTGGTTGAGATTGTTTATTCTCATTTAACTGTGTTTTATTATCACTTTTGACTTTTAACGTTTTATTTTTAGAAATATACTCTAATATAGAATATAAATCATCCATATCTGTAGCCTCTAATTGCTTTGGTTGAACTGGATATAAATTACCAGTTCTTTTATCTTTAATATATACAAATCCATCAGAAAGCTTTATTTCAGAACCAGGTACATTTGTTTCTCCCTTAGCTATAATTATTTCTAAATGATCATTGATATTTTTTAAAGTTATTACAGTATTATTATAATATTCAAAATATTCATTTAAAGACTTTATTTGATCGAAGAATAAACCCTCTTTACCAGGATTACGTTGAATACCTCTTGATTTACTTAATATAGGTATAAACACTTCACCATTCTCTTCACCAAGAGTTCTAATAACTCTATTACGATTTTTAGAATATTCTTTTTTAATCTTTTTTACCTTAGAACTATCTGTTTTTTCATAGTAAGATTCTTTTATTGTTGCTGGATTTGCAAGATTAGTAAATACATATTTAGATAAATTAATTTTTTGAAAATCTTTGGTTAAAGAATTACCTTCTCCATCTAAAAATTTACCATCTTTATCAACCATAAATACAAATACAGCAGATTCTTTAGCTATACTTCTATCGTCATACCACTTAGTATAAAAATCTTTCATTTCTGTAGGTAATTGACTTAATAAGAAAGCCTTTCCTTTATAACCTTCACCAACTATATCTTGAGTATTTATAAAATTAGTCCATCTTAATTCTTTTTCATCCTTAACTTTACCATTTTCATATTCATCAGTAGTCTCAAATACAGGGAAATTACTATTACCTGTAGAACCATTATGTCTATTATGAGCTGATTTTAATACACCTCCGGTAGAATCTAATTTAATATCTTCATCTTGATTAGTTAATCTTTTATCTATTGTATCTTGTTTAAGATTTTTTTTATTTTTTTTAGAACTTTTTTTATTTTTAGCTTGTTTATCTTTTTCAACTTGATCATTAAATACTACTACAGCTTGTTTTTGATATGCATTTAATTCAGCATTGATATTAACAAGGTCTTTTACTTTAGAATTTATATTTTTCTGTAAATCATCTCTTTCTTCAATTAATTTATTTAATTTGTCTTTATTTATTTTATAATAAAATTGAGCGTCCCTTTTACTTTTATTTTTTGTTTTATCTGTTTTAGGAAAAGAAGCTATAAATTTACTTAAATTATTTAATAATTGTTTTAAACTGGATATTAACGAATCTAATATACCAATTCTTTCTTTAGCAGAAGATAAATTCTTTTGAATAGCATCACGCTTATCTTTTAATCGTTGTATATTATTATAGCCAGCACTTTCATAACCTGTAACAGCGTTATTTTTATCTGTAAGAGGTTTAAATCCATGAATTTCTTCTTGTTTTTTAGTACCTTCTTTTGCATCAGCTATTAAATCTGCTATCTTACCTTCAAGGTATTCTAATTTACCATTAGCTCTTTTATTAATTCTATATAATTTACCTTTCTCATATTCTAAAGTTTTTATTTTAGAAGTTAAATTAGCTTTAATATTTCTAAGCTCTTCTATTGAAACATTACTTTTAAAATCTGAAGTAAATTTAATATTAGGATCTAAATTTCTTTCTTCGATGAAAGCTTTTTGAAAATCTTCACTTAGTTCCCCAGGCTTAATCTGAACTCTTTTACCAGATCTAGTAATAACTTCTTTAATCTTATTTAAAATTAAATCAGTATCATTATTAATATTACCTATATCATTTATAAGATTTTTAATAGTAGTTTCATTCTCATAAAAAGAAGCTAAAATATTATCTAATTCTTTCTCTAAAGCAGTAACTCTAAAATCTTCTTGTGGTGTTATCTCAGTTTCAGAAGCCTCTCTCTCTTGTGCAAATTCATCTGATTTAGCTATAACACCTTCTTTAGTTTTTTCTGTATTTTTTGAAGGGGTTAATTTATTCCTTTTATTAAATAAAGATCTCTCTCTTTTAAATTTATTTTTTAAGGTCTGTTCTTTTTTAGCTATAGCTTCTTTATTTTTAATTTTATCTTTCCTTAACTCTCGTAATTCAACTCCTAACTTCTCTATACTTTTAGTATTAGCTTCAGAAAGATCTTTATTCTTTTGAATAAATTCTTCATTCTCATCATAAGCAGCTTGCTTCTTTTCAGCTTGTGTAGGGAAAGTATAAGCCTCTTCTGATTTAGAATAGTTATCTAAAATCTCTTGAAAGCTATCTATAGTTAAAGGTTCGCTAACAGCTTTAGTGAATTTTTTAAACTTACCTGGTTTAGCATTATTTTTATAAAGTTTTAATTTATTACCAACTTGCTTTATAACAAATTCATCACCATTTTCATCAGTATATAATTGTCCGATATTAACACGTTGATCAAAATCTTTAGTTAATTTATCCTCTGCATCTTTTTTCAAAAGGTTCTCATACGCTAATTGAACTTTAGGTTTTGTAGACAAATCTAATAAATCCTTTTGATTCTTTTTTATTACTTCTTGTAAATGCTCTTTATTAACTATTGTGTTTTTAAAAGTATTTTCAGCATTTTTATTACTAGCTGTTACTCTAAAAAATTCACCATCTGGATTTTGCTCCATTAACTTTTCTAATACTGGGTTTTTAGGGTTATAATAAATATCTTCATGCTCTATCACACTTTTACCAGCAGTTAATTTCCCATTCTTTCCTTTTTTAATTAAGGTTTTTTTGAATTTATTTTTTTCTTCTAACTTAAATATATCTGCATCATATTCATTGAGAACTTTACCATAAGATCTTGCTTTAATATAACCATCTATTTTAGTGTTACTATATTTTTGTGCAAATTGTTGCCATAATTTATACTCCTCTGACTTTTTATCAGAAGGTGCTTTTGGTAAATAATAATTCCTAGTTTCATCTAATTGATTTTTTATTACTTTAAAATCATCGATGTCTTTAGTTAATTCTTCAATTTTATCTTGAACTTGCTCATCTATAGCCTTAGCTTTAGTTTCATTACCTTCTGGATTTTCTAACCTATTTCTAAAAATAACCTCTTGTTCAGCTTTATCTTTTAAAACTTCCTCTTTATATAATTCGACAGCAGCATCAGAATTTAAAAAATCAGACATAGCATTATAAGTACCTCTATCTAATATAGAAGCGTATAAAGCTTTTTCTCCTTCTAACATTTCCTTATTTAACATTTCAGCATAACCAAATAAAATACCTGTAGTATTAAAATGATCAGCTATCTTTTTTTCATCTATTATAAATTGTAAACCATTTTCTCTATCTAATAAAACATTACCTTCTTCATCAGTTTTAACTAATTCGGAAAAAGATTCTTTAGGATTAATCATACTCCCTTTCATTAACTTAGTTATATTATCTATCGTTCCTTCTCTATAACTAGCTAAATCTTCATCAGAAATAAGATCTTCTTTCTTTATTTCTGAACTTTGTTTATTTATTTGTTCTCTTAATCCAACCCTAGCATCTTTATCTTCTCTTAACGTTAGGCCAGCTACTTTAATCTCTTTCTTAGCACTCGTGCCTTCAATTATATCTCTTGCATTCTTATATTCTTTATAAGCACCAAACCCACCCATGACACCACCTAAAATAGAACCTAATGCCATACCTTTTTGCATATCGATATTATCAAAATTATTAACATAAGATTTAATAACACCACTCACATCTTGTAAAAAATCAGCCTCTTCTTCAGTAGGTTTATTCATATAATATTCCCCAGTAGCAAATTGAATACCTTCTTCCCAAAGACCTTCCATTGCACCAATCTTAAGCATTTTACCAGCTACTCCTGCTTTATGTTTTATTGGATTTATTAATATATTTTTAGTTTTATCTACTACTCCTTTTGTATTTGATGGACTTTTTTTAAGAATATTTTTTAACATTCCTTTATTACCTCTACTACTACCAAATAATAACCTATTTTCAATAGCATTAGGTACTAATAGTATACCAAAATTAGTTCGAAATGTAGCAGAAGATCTATCAGCAGCTATTTTCTTAGCAGTATCTTTATCATAATTTTTCTNTATTAAATCATCGTATACATGCTGATATACTTCCGAACCTTCAGCAGCAGCTTCAAAAGTAGTATTTAAAAGGACNCCTGTAGCATTATCAATATTTTTAGCTGCTAGTTTTAAATCTACAGNAAGTTTTTCAGCATTACTCCCTACTTTATTTATAGTATTNTTTAATTGTGTTGANGGAGGGTTCATTGTTTTTCTTAAAGCTTTTCTAGTTAAAGNATTTGATATTTTATTAGTTCCCCTCATAAAGTTCATACCACCTTCAGATGCAGCTAATCCTTTATTACCAATTTTACCACCTTGAACAATCCCTTTACCAAATTTAGCAGCTTTCAATGCACCTACAGGAAGGAACATACTTGCTAAAAAACCAACACCATCAGCTCCTTCAGTAGCCCAAAAAGAAGAGGAAAATAAATTTTTTAATAATCCACCATTCTTTACATCTTCTGGGACATATACTTTAGTTCCTGCAAAACCTTCTACATTGTTTAAATAATTAACAGAGGCATCTATAGTATTATTGAAATCATTATTAAATATCCAAGATTCATCCCATCGTTGACCTTCTGAATCTTCTGTACCTGTAAACTCATTGAATAACCCCTCACCTAAATAACCTATAACTCCACCAACCGTTCCAACCATTTTAAGAGCTTCTCCTAAAAATTTATTAACAGTTCTAGCACCACCTCTATATATATTACCTAAAAAAGATTGGTCTTGAGATTTATATTCGTCTAATTCTTCTTGTGTAAGATTAGATAGTTCTTCAGAACTAAGCCCTAAAGAGGCTATATCTTCATCCGATGCTATATTTAAAAAACTATCATCTCTCCCTTTATATACATCCGATAAACCTTGGCCATGTTTATATCTCCTATCGTCATTATCGGCATAGAAATGTACTTCTGACATATTTCTATATTGATCTTCTAATTGTTCACCTCTAGTAGTAATAAGAGCTGGAGATATTAATTCATTTTCATTATTTCCATCAGTAATACCTGAAGTCAACAAATCATCTTTTTTTTGTATCATTATTGTTTATATTTAGCTCTATTAAATAATTTATTTTTAACCACTGTTAAACCTGGAGGAATTAATTGCCCTAAACCATTTTGTTGTATATCAGATTCAAATTTATCTAAACCTAATATTGAAAATAATTTCATTTTAGCTAATTTTTCATCATTACCTAATCGAACATCACCAACATATTGGCCTGTATCTTTAAAATATTTATTACTTGTATATACATAATAACCATCTTCATCTATTGTTAAAGTTCCTTTGTCAGCTCCATCTGCTGTAACATTTTTTACTTCACCTTTATCTAAAGTATTAAATACACCATTAACCTCAGTATAATAATTACTAACACCTTTACCGGCTAAAAATTCCTCACTAAGTTGAACACCTTTAGCAGGGTTTTTTGATATACTATATAATGCTTCGTGAATCATTCCATTTTGAATATCACCCATATTATTTTTATCCGATAACTTTAAAGAAGGTATTGTAATCACTGTTTCCACATCCTCTCCTTCTGTATTTGTATAAACTGCATTTAAATTAACAGGTTGATGAGGACTATTACTATTAACTTTTCCAATTTTAAAATCTAATTTTAATTTATTAGTATTTAAATCATCTATTTCAATATCCTTTTCTTTTAATTTACTTTTTATAATATCACTTATATTAAGACTCTCTAAACCAGTTGTAAAACTTTCTATTTTTTGAGTATTAGTAAATCCTTGTTGATTAAATTGTTGTGTTAAACTATTTACAGCAGATTCAGGATTAGTAGATGAATAACCTGCTGAAAAATTTCTTTCTTTCATTTTATTATTTATAATAGTTCTACGTTCTTTATTATAATCATTTGCATATAAATAAACTTTACCTAATGCTGTTGTCATAGAAAGACCTTCTTTTCTGCTAGCACCATTATCATTTATACCAAAAAAATCTTTTTGTATTTTAGCTTTACCTTCATCTTTTAATCTATCTAATATTTTCTCATTAGCTAATATAGAATATACTTTTTCTTCAGGGAAGATTTTCTTAATATTATCAAAATATGCTTTACCTTTATCTGATAAATTACCATAAAATTTATCATAAGCTTCTTGATGAATCTCATCTACCATTTCATTAGTAGAATCCAATTCTCTTTGAACCATTGTATATCTATCTTGAGTTTGATTCATGTCTCTTAAAGCACTCTCATGATCATTTATAAAAGATGTTACATATTCTTCAGATAAACCACTATTAGCTGCTATTTTAGCAACATCTATCATATTATCAGTACCTACATAGTTATTATAAAAATTATCAACTATTTCTTCATTAGTAAGCACCTCTGTTCTACCTTCTTTCATTGGAAAGCTTATGCCAGATTTTAATAAAATATCTCCAAACCTATCCCTTTTAATATCCAATGTATTTTTTTCTACTTTTAAATCTTTTAAACCTTTTATTTGTTGATATATAGGATTATTAGTGTTAGGATCAACACCTTGATTAATAGTAGTTATATCAGATAAAATACCTTGATATTTATTATATTCAAATTCAGCCTTAATTTTAGCTTTATCTCTAGCTAATGCTTGATTTTGAGCATAAACTTTATCAGCCATAAATTTAGTAGAACCAGTACTTTCATATTTAACTTTATCAATAAGATTACCCATAAAGAAGTCAGAAAATCCTTGTTGACTACCTAATACATCAGCAAAAGTTTGACCTGTAGAACCATATTGTCGAGTGTCTTGTAGTGCTGTAGGAGCATTAGCCAAGAATGATTGATGTACTCTAGGATCATTAGCTAGTTTTTGTAGCATTTCAGGAGACAATTCTTTAAGCTTTCTAGTTACAGCTTGTAAATATCCTGGTTGACCTGGGGCAACACCTAATGCACCTGTATATTCTGTAATTACAGGAGAAAGATTAAGCATTTGGTCTTCTATAACCTTATTATAATCATTAGCTTGCAATGCTTGTGCTCTTATTCCTGCAGGATCTCGCCATTTACCATCTTGATACAATGGTTCATATAAACCCTCACTTTGATCTATGAATTCAGCTCCATATTTCTCTTGAAGATTTCTTTGAGCTTTAATATTTTCCATTTGAACTTTATTCAAATTAAGATAAGGATTTGTCCTAGTTGTATCTAAAGCTCCCATAACATCATGCAAACCTGCAGAAAGATTTCCTGAGTTTTTAGCAAGAACATCTTTAAATAATTTATCTTGTTCTGACAAATATTGATCTCTTGCAGCTTGATCGTGGTAAGCTGTAGAAGCAACAGCAGCAGTATTCTTAGACCATGCTTCTCTAGCAGCATCATGTCTTTGTTGAGATTGCATTAACTTCCTATCGTAATATCCTACATCTATTCCTACATAAGGATTAGCTAAAGGTCTAGTTCTATATATTGGCATGGCTTATTGATTTTTTTGTAAATCTTTAATTTGTTTTTCTAAATCTTTAATAGCTTTTTTAGTAGTAGCATCTTGATTTTTACTTTGTTCTAAAGAAGCTAGTTGTGATTCATATTGCTTCATTTGTAGATCATAACTTTTTTGTTTATCAGCTTGACGTACCTTATCATTACCTTGAGTATAAACTTTTTTGCCATTCTCAGTTTCATAGTAAGTCCATCCTCCACCACTAAACTGCTTAACGTATCCTCTACCATTAGGATTATTTATCATAGAGAAATTTTCTCCTCCGGCCATTCTCATCATATCATTATTTCTCATTTCTTGATAATAAGTATTTAAAGCATTATTACCNCCAGTAGCAATACCTTCTAAAGCATTTTGATATAAACCTATTTTATCTTGTTTTTCTTGAAGTCCTATACCGGCATTAAATTGAGAACCTCTATTCATAGCTCCAGCATTAAATTGAGCAGCTTGATTATGAATTCCGGCATTAGCTTGAGCATATTGTGAATATAAAGAAGCTAAACCTTTAGATTCTCCTGCTGTCATTCCTTGTAAGTTAGATAAATAATTACCACCACCAGTAGCAACTTGCCTAGCTTTATCCTTAACATTAGCATACTGTTCTCTAATTTCTTGAGCAGGTCTAGTTGGATCAACATAATCAGGATCCATTATATGAGTAGTAGCTCTAGGATATTTTAATCCCATTCCTAATGCAGCATTACCTAAACCTTGAAAAACATTAGGTAAAGCAGACCATAAAGGACTTAAGTCTTTTTTATTATTACCTTCTGTAACACCTTCTTGTGATACTATACCACCATCACCAGGATTTCCTCCTAAAATAGGATCTGGTATAGTGTTAGGAATAGGACCTCCTTTTTTAGGAACGTCTATAGGTTGATTCGGAGTAATAGTTTGCATATATTTACGAATAGAATCTACATCATAATACCATTCATGGTTTTGGCCATGTCTAAGTTTATCTCCAAATACTTCATCATATTTAATATTAGGATGTAATTCTTTACGTTTATTAAAATAAGATTTATCAGGATCCATTTGTCGCATATACTCAAAATACCCTTGAGTAAGTCTTGGATCAGAAGTGAATTGAGCAGCTTCTTCTTCAGATAAACCTACATTATTAATAAGATAATTTTTATTACGTTCTGGTGTAAATGTTTGCCCTATATTATTAGGGGTATTCCATGATCCATAATTTATATTTTCATTATCACCATAAATATTTACATCAGGTGTTTTATAATAACTACCATTTGGAGTAACTAAGCCTGATTGAGTGGTTGATTGTTGTGTATCAGTAATAGGATTATTAAATATAGGGGCTGGTTGTTTACCCCCAATTGTTAATCCAGCTCCAATAGGGTTAAATATGTTATTTACATTCTGTTGTTGTGGTTGAACTGTATTTACAGTAGGATTTTGAATAACTTGCGGTTGATTATCTTGAATAAAATTAGGAGTTTGAACATTACCTACTAAATTACTTACCACAGGAGAACCTTGGTTGTTACCATATAAACCAGTTCCACTAATATCTATTTTAAAATTAGGATCGAATGGTGGATTAATTGGTCCACCTAATTCTAAGTTATTTTTAGTATTAGTAGTATCACTTAACATAAGATTATAAAGTTTTGCTTCACGATCTAATTTAAGTTGTTCACTATATGCATCTGATTGATTTTGAAAATTATTTAAATTTTGTAAGGCGGCATTACGTTCTTGTATAGCAGTATTCATTTGTGCATTATATTCTGTAGAATTAAAACCAATTCCATTCTTTATAGCACTAGCAAACATATCTTTTTTTAATGGCCCACCCAAAGCTAATTGTAGTTTATCTTGTTGCATACCCATACCTCTACCATCTTGAGGACCTAATCCTAAACCTTGAGGTTGTCCCTGACCATTTTTAGGTCCCATACCTAATCCCATTCCTTTAGGATTACCTTGCCCTAAACCTTGACCTTGTTGTTGTTGAGCTTGCATCATTTGAGCAAATTGTTCAGGATTACTTTTAGCCAATGATTTTAATCTAGATTGAAATAGTTGTTGTTTCTTTAACTCTTGTTCTTGCATTAAATTACCTAACTCTTTATCTTTAGAAGTCATTGCTAATC
>JGI24023J19991_10001282_pt1 | contig 19488 bp, 15 predicted proteins | sample Cruoilmetagenom1_FD_19991 | JGI IMG/M metagenome (IMG submission 19991) | reverse complement strand
CAGTTAACGTATTGGCGGCCATGTTTGCATTGGCGGGTATTATTTTTAAGCCAAGCGCAGAAATTGCTAACCGGAAAGCGGATGCGAGTTTTTGATGTCGCTCTACCCTTAATTGAATACCTTCATCATTAATAATTTTTAAACTGGACTCCAAAGCAGTAATAAGATTAACCGGTGGAGTTCCGAAATAAGATGGTTTTCTGCTTTGATAGGCTTCCATGATCGGTAGCCAATTTGCCCAATCGGCATAATAATTGGATACCGGGGTTTTTCTATTTTCCCATGTTTTCAATGCTTTTTGAGATGCTACGAGTAAAGCCAATCCGGGTGGAACACCGATGGCTTTTTGTGAAGCTGTGAGCACAATATCTAATCCCCATTCTTCTTGTTGAATTTCTTCTCCTGCTACAGAACATACTCCATCTAATATACTTAACACGTTATAATTTTGTGCCAATTCTGCTATTGGTTTAGGATTCACTAAAACCCCGGTAGATGTATCAACATGTGTAATCGTCAATAATTTGTAAGTTTTCTTTTTTAACTCTTTTTCAATGTCTTCAAGATTAACCACCTCTCCAACAGGTGCATTTAAAATCGTAACATTGGCGCCATAACGTTCAAGAATGTCTTTATAACGTTCTCCAAAATAACCTGTAGAAATTACTAAAGCATTTTCTCCAGCTTCAATCAGGTTGACAGCGGCCATGTCCATGGCTAAGGTGCCACTTCCGGCAACTACAAAAGGTTGGTTGTTGGGAGCCAGCCATACTTTTTTCATGAGGTCTAAGGCATTGCCAAAGCTTTCAATAAAATTTGGTGCAACATGACTTGTTGTAACGGCGCTCATCGCCCTTAGAACCTCAGGCTCAAATTCTATGGGCCCCGGGATCATTAATAGTTTTCTGCCTTTCATTTATAAATGTATAATTGATTCATATTTTATGCTCCTATAAGATCTCCCTGACCCTTTGTTGGTAAATTGGATTCACCCATCAGGAAAATATCTGCTTCCCTGGCTGCTTCTCTTCCTTCCGAAATGGCCCAAACAATTAATGATTGTCCTCTACGCATATCACCGGCCGTAAAAATATGCGGCACATTGGTTTGATAATTGGACGCTTTATAATTGGTACGAGCATCAAGTTCCAATCCTAATTGATCACTAATAGTACTTTCCGGGCCTATAAAACCAAGTGCCAATAAGGCCAAATCACAGGCCCATATTTTTTCAGTATTTGGTTTTTCGATTAATTGAGGCCTTTTACCCAGTTTCAATAACCACTCAACTTCTACAGTTTTTAATGCCGTTAATTCACCTTTTTCATTGGTAATAAATTCTTTAGTGTTAATTAACCAATTCCTATCACACCCCTCTTCATGTGATGAACTTGATTTTAATTGTAATGGCCAAAATGGCCATGGAGTGGTTTCACTTCTTCCAACGGGCGGCTTTGGCATGATCTCAAAATTTGTAACTGATTTTGCCCCATGGCGATTTGAAGTACCAACACAGTCCGAACCTGTATCACCGCCTCCTATAACGATTACATGTTTATCTTTAGCGCTGATGATTTCTCCTTCAAACGGGCTATTGAATAATTGCTTGGTTTGTTGTGTTAAAAAATCCATCGCCTGAACTACCCCTTTACTTTCAATTCCTTTCACCGGTAAACTTCTACGTACAGTTGCTCCTCCACATAAAACAATAGCATCAAAGTCGTTTAACTTAGAGATGTCATAATTGACCCCAACATTTACATTTGTTTTAAATATGATCCCTTCTTCCTTAAGAATTTCAATTCTTCTGTTAATAATTTCTTTTTCTAATTTAAAATTTGGGATTCCATATCGCAATAAACCACCAATAGCATCGTCTCTTTCAAAAACGGTTACTAAATGATCTGCTCTGTTTAATTGCTGAGCCGCTGCTAATCCAGCAGGGCCCGAACCAATAACAGCAACTGTTTTACCGGTTCTTGTTGTTGGAGGCTCAGGAACGATCCACCCTTCTTCAAAACCACGTTCAACAATACTTTTCTCTATATTTTCTATAGAAACAGGATTGTCAATTATCCCGAGTACACATGCTTTTTCACAAGGGGCGGGACACAATCTTCCTGTAAATTCAGGGAAGTTATTAGTTGAATGTAAAATTTCAAGGGCTTTTTTCCATTCACCTTTATGTACCATATCATTAAAATCCGGAATTAGATTGCCTAAAGGACAACCACTATGGCAAAAAGGAATTCCACAGTCCATACATCGCGAGCCTTGTTTCTTTAAATCATCTCCCTTTAATGGAATGGTAAATTCTTTATAATTACTTATACGTTCCTTAACGGCAACATTAAGTTCATCCTGCCTTTCATACTCCTTGAAACCACCTATTTTCCCCATAATTACGCCGTTAATTGTTCAACTTTTATTTCACTGGCAATTCTTTCCAAGGCTTTTTTATAATCAGTCGGGAATACTTTAATAAAATGGTTTATTTGAGAATTCCAATCTTCCAATAATTTAGTAGCCAGTGTACTATCCGTATATTCTTTATGATTTTGAATCAGCTGTTTTAGATCATTTTGATCAATTTGAGATAATGGATCTAAGTCAACCATTTCAATATTACACAACCCTTTACTGAATTTATTATCTTTATCATAAACATAGGCAATACCACCGCTCATACCGGCAGCAAAATTTCTGCCTGTTTTACCCAACACGACAACTGTACCTCCCGTCATATATTCACATCCATGATCTCCAACCCCTTCTACGACCACTGTAATACCTGAGTTTCGAACAGCAAATCGCTCGCCTGCCTTACCATTGATATAGGCTTCTCCTTTAATAGCGCCATAAAAGCAAACGTTACCCGTTATAATATTATCTTCTGCAATAAAATCAGCTTTTTTTGGTTTTTTAATGATGATTTTACCTCCTGACAATCCTTTACCGAGATAATCATTGGTTTCGCCTTCAACGGTCATAGTTAACCCTTTGGCGGCAAATGCTCCAAAACTTTGACCGGCCGAACCTTTAAATGAGAGATTTAATGTGTTTTCGGGTAACCCATCTTCACCGTACAATTTTGAGATTTCATTACTGGTAATTGCTCCAACCGTTCTATCGGTATTTTGTATTTTATAATTTAATGAGGTTTTAATTTTATTTTTAATAGACGCTTTTGCATCTCGAACTATTTTTAGATCCAATACATTTTCCAGATCATGATTTTGTTTCTCACTGTTGGATAGGGTCGTTTGTTTTTCCATTTCCGGTTGATGTAAGATCGCTGAAAGATCAATACTTTTGGCTTTGTAATGATCAATGGCAGAATTTGCATTAATTTTTTTAGTCTGACCCACCATTTCCTTAATAGTTCTGAATCCTAATTGAGCCATAATCTCTCGAAGTTCTTCAGCGACAAAATACATGAAATTGATAACATGTTCAGGAGTGCCTTTAAAGTTTTTGCGCAGTTCGGGATCCTGAGTTGCAATTCCGACCGGGCATGTATTCAGATGACAGGCTCTCATCATGATGCAACCTGAAGCTACAAGGGGAGCAGTAGCAAATCCGAATTCTTCGGCTCCTAATAAACAGGCAATAGCAACATCTCTGCCGGTTTTTAACTGTCCGTCACATTCCAATACAACCCTGCTTCTTAAATTATTGAGCACTAAGGTTTGTTGTGCTTCAGCAATACCTAATTCCCATGGTAAACCAGCATGTTTTAATGAGGTAAGAGGTGATGCACCGGTACCTCCATCAAATCCTGAAATTAAAATAACATCGGCTTTCGCTTTTGCCACCCCGGCAGCAATCGTGCCCACACCAACTTTTGAAACTAATTTAACATTGATACGAGCTTCTCTATTTGCATTTTTTAAGTCAAAAATCAATTGAGCTAAATCTTCGATAGAGTAAATATCGTGATGCGGTGGTGGCGAGATCAATCCCACATAAGGGGTTGAGTTTCTTACTTTCGCAATCCAAGGCAACACTTTTTCACCCGGTAACTGACCCCCTTCACCCGGTTTGGCACCTTGTGCCATTTTAATTTGAATTTCTTGGGCATTCGTTAAGTAGTTACTGGTAACACCAAATCTACCGGAAGCCACTTGTTTAATGGCACTATTTTTCCAGTCGCCGCTGGGTAATCTTTTAAAACGATTTTTATCTTCCCCACCTTCGCCTGAATTGCTTTTACCCCCAATTCTGTTCATGGCAATGGCTAAATTTTCATGAGCTTCCTGGCTAATTGACCCGTAAGACATGGCTCCCGTCTTAAAACGCTTTACTATTTCGGTCCAAGGCTCAACATCATCTATGGGTATGGGGTCTAAATTGTCAAATTCAAACAACCCTCTTAAGGTCATTAAGTTTTTACTTTGTTCATTTACGGTATCAGCATATACCTTATAACTTTGTTTGCTTTTGCTTCTAACCGCTTGCTGTAGCTTAGAAACAGTTGTGGGATTGAACATATGTTTTTCACCGGTTCTGCGCCATCGATATTCACCACCAATATTTAGGTCAAGTACTTCTTCAATATGAGTTTTTGGGAATGCATAATTATAGCGTTTGGCAATATCTTTTTCTAATACATACAAACCTATACCACCTATTCTTGAAGGGGTATATGGAAAATACTTATCGGTAAATCCTTTTTTCAATCCTAATATTTCAAAAATTTGAGAAGCCCTATAAGAATGCAAGGTGGAGATTCCTATTTTGTTCATAATCTTTAATATACCTTTACCAATCGCTTTATTAAAATTTTGAACTGCCACTTCTGCATCAATACTGGTAATTATATTTTCTTCAACTTGGGTTCGTATTATTTCATTTACCATGTATGGATTAATGGCACTGGCTCCATATCCGAATAAGGTAGCAAAATGATGTGGCTCCCTTGGCTCGGCGGTTTCTAAAATGATTCCAAATTTTGAACGTTTTCCAAGCCTGTTTAGTGAATGGTGTAAATAAGAACATGCTAACAATGCCGGGATTGGAGTGTTATTTTGGTCAACACCTCTATCTGATAAAATAATAATATTAGCACCATTGCTTACTGCTTTTTCGGTTTGAATTAAAATGTTATCCAGGGAAATTTCAAGGCCATTCATCCCTTTGTCAATATCATATAGAATTGGAATTAAAGCCGCTTTGAAATCAGGGTGATCAATATTTTTAATTTTATCAAGATCATCATTGGAAATTACAGGATTTTGAATTCGTAATTTTTTTGCCTGTTCAGGGATAACATCAAAAATATTTCTGTCGCCTCCAATTGCTAAACTAATATCGGTGATAATTTCTTCTCGTATACCATCAAGCGGAGGGTTCGTAACCTGGGCAAAAAGTTGTTTGAAATAATTATAAATTAATTGTGGTTTATCAGATAAAACGGCCAAAGGAGTATCTGTACCCATTGAACCAATAGCTTCTTTTCCATGAACAGCCATGGGAGAGATAATGGTAGAAATATCTTCGGAAGTATAACCAAATAATCTTAATCTGGTGTTGTAATCTGTAAGTTCGATCGGGCATTTATTATTAGTATATGGAACTTCAGCCAGTGGTAAAGTATGCTCTGAAACCCAGTCCTTATATGGATGCTTTGAAATTATTGTATTTTTTATTTCTTCGTCTTCAATAATTCGTCCTTCATTCATATCAACCAAAAACATTTTGCCCGGCTCCAGACGGCCATGCTTAACAATGTTTTCAGGTTTGATGTTCATTACGCCAATTTCGGAGGACATTACAACGTAACCGTCTTTGGTAACAGTATATCTTGAAGGCCTTAGTCCGTTACGATCCAATAAAGCGCCAATATAATTTCCATCGGTAAAAGGGACTGAGGCAGGGCCATCCCACGGTTCCATGATACACGAGTTGTATTCATAGAACGCTTTTTTTTCCTCACTCATGGTCTGATGCTTTTCCCATGCTTCTGGCACCATCATCATCATTACCTCGGGTAAAGAACGTCCTGTCATTAATAATAATTCCACCACCATATCCATAGAAGCTGAATCAGATTTTCCTTCAGTAACAATAGGAAATACTTTTTTTATATCATCACCAAATAAATCACTTTTCATCAGCTCTTCTCTAGCTCTCATACGGCTCACATTCCCTCTCAATGTATTTATCTCTCCATTATGACACATATACCTGAAGGGTTGAGCCAGGTCCCAGGAGGGAAAAGTATTAGTAGAAAATCGCTGATGTACTAAGGCCAATCGTGTAACCAGGTCAGGTTCTCTCAAGTCAGTATAATACCTGCGTATATCCTCTGGTATCAATAATCCCTTATATATAATTGTGCTTGTAGAAAAGCTTGGCAAATAAAAATAACTTCGTTCAGATATTCTTGATTTTATTATCGCGTTTTCGGTTATTTTTTTAGCGGCAAATAATTTTGCATTAAATTGTATGTCAGTTAGATCTAGATTATTTTTACCTACAAATACCTGTTTTACTTTGGGTTCGGTTTTAGCTGCGATTTTTCCCAGATTAGAATGGTCGACTGGAACGTTTCTCCATCCGATAATATGCAATCCTTGTTTAATTAATTGCTCTTCAAAAATAGAGATACAATAAGTCGATTGATTATAACTCTTAGGTAAAAAAACCATGCCAACTGCATATTCTCGTGGTTCAGGGATTTCAAACTCACAAACCCGTGAAAAGAATTCATGCGGAATATCGATTAAAATACCCGCCCCATCTCCTGTTCTTCCGTCCGAACTTACTGCTCCTCTATGCTCCAACTTTACCAGAATCTCTAGTGCATCATGAATAATTTGGTGTGATTTTTTACCCTTAAGATTACATATAAATCCCGCGCCGCAGTTGTCATGTTCAAATTCTTGTAAATATAATCCCTGGTCCTTCATACGATTGAATAGAATTTATTGAAAAGCCTATAAAATTAAATATAATATGTCTAAATTAAAAATATAATATAAAAAATGCATTGAAAATAAAATATCAATGCATTTTTTCTAAATTTCTTAAAAAATCAGAGGTAAAATTGTGAATTTAAGATTTTGCCCTCGTGTTTAAAATTTGTCTAATGCTCATTCATTCTGAAATCGGGATAGGCATCCATACCATGTTCATAGCCATCTAATCCTTCCAATTCTTCTCTTTCGGAAACTCTTATTCCAACCGTTTTCTTTAAAGTGAAAAGAATACCAAATGTTGAAATAATACAAATGGAAGCATATGATATAACACCTATTAACTGACTTAAGAATTGTGTACCACTTGCTAAAGCGCCAAAGATTCCAACAGCCAATGTTCCCCAAATACCACAAATTAGATGCACTGCAATGGCTCCAACAGGATCATCTAATTTAATTCTATCGATAAAACTCACTGCTAATACTATGAGAATTCCCGCAATAAATCCGATGAGAATCGCATCTGTCGGGCTCATTTGATCGGCTCCTGCGGTGATACCAACTAATCCGCCAAGTATACCGTTTAAAAACATGGTAAGATCAAGGTTCTTATATAAAATTGTAGATAGGATAAATGCGCCTACGCCACCTGCTGCTGCTGCCAACGATGTAGTTACCAATGTTAAGGATGTTAATGAAGGATCGGCTGAAAGTACAGAGCCTCCATTAAATCCGAACCAACCCAACCATAAGATTAAAACACCTCCGGTTGCCAATGGAATATTATGCCCTGGGATGGCTTGTGCTTTTCCATCTTTGAATTTACCAATTCTAGACCCCAGTAACCATACGGCTACAAGAGCGGCCCATCCACCAACTGAATGTACCAATGTCGAACCCGCAAAGTCATAAAATGGAGTATCTAATGTTTGTAAAAATCCGCCACCCCATTTCCATGAGCCGGCAATTGGGTATATTAGGCCTACATAAATGACTACAAAAATCATAAAAGAAGTTATTTTTATACGTTCAGCTACGGCTCCTGAAACTATGGTTGCAGCTGTGGCAGCAAACATCCCTTGAAAAAGGAAATCCGTCCAATAGGTATACCCTTCATTATAAGCTAGGTCCAAGGAACCTTCGGCATTTAAGGGGACGTCTAAACCAAAACTCGGCCACGCAATAAATCCGTTAAATTCTCCCGGATACATTAAATTAAAACCGACGAAACAATATAATAGTAGTCCGACTGTAATGATAAAAATATTTTTGAATAGTATGTTTAAAGTATTTTTTTGTCTTGTTAATCCAGCTTCTAAAAACCCAAATCCCAAATGCATAAAGAATACAAGGGCTGTACAGATCATCATCCATACGTTATTTATAGTAAGTAATTCCATAATAAATTCTTTGATTAGTTAATTTTTATTTTAGGGTTTTCCCTCCTTTTTCACCGGTTCTTATTCGATAGGCTTCAACAATATCTGAAACAAATATTTTTCCGTCGCCAACTTCTCCAGTGGCGGCTGAACTTAATATTGCTTTTATAGTTGGCTCCACGAAATCATCATTTACCACAACTGAAATAAAGCGCCGTTGAATGTCGCTTGTGCTGTAGGTTACACCTCTATACACATGGCCTTCTCTTTCGTTACCTTTACCGGTTACATCCCAATAGGAAAAGAATGAGATTCCAGCATCATATAGTGCTTGTTTAACATCGCGATATTTCGATTTTCTAATAATTGCTTCTATTTTTTTCATTATATTAAGATTATAGTTAGTCAAATTTATAAACTGCGGCTAGTACAAAAGAGCTCAGACTTTTTTGTGGATCTAAATCTTTATCGAGAAAGAAATCGTCGGAGCTGGAATCTAGGCGTAATTCAGGAATTATCGTCAAATTACCTACTTTAATATTAGCTGTTAATGTGGCTGTGAAAACACTCGAATCTTCCACGCCAGTTCCAATGGCACCGAAGTTTCCAGATTCTGCAAAGTATTCACCTCTTAATCCGATTGCGAATGTTTCTGAGGTTGAAAGTTGTGGATATAATGCAACTCCGGCAAAGCCAGTATCCTCATCATCACCACTATCATAAAATGCTCCATTGATCCCTAAAAAGAATGAATCTGAAATATCGAAGCCACCTGTAAAATCAATTTCAAAAGCACCATCGTCTAATAAGATGTTCAAGAATTGGTCTGAGTAGCCCAACTGAGCTCCAAAGGCATAGTTTCCGTTCGGGTTGAATTCAGTTGCATCAGTTGGGTTCATTATTGCTAACATTAAACTAAAATCTTCAGTTAAGGCAAAGTCAGCTTTTAAACCTGTATGGCTAAATGGCCCATATGAGAATAAGTAAGAAGTACTGTAGTTAAAGTTTGCTGTAGGGGAGATTACTTCGTATCCTAAGAAAGTGTTGAAATTACCGAATGTTAATTTTACGGATTCACTTACATCCCAATAAGCATACAATTGGTTTACTATATTTGAACTACCTCCAGGTCTTAAAAATGGAGATAAGAACGTAGCGTCTTCTCCTCTCGGGCCGTAAACCAGATCAGCTACAAAACCAACTTTTTCACCTTCGTAGCTCGCTATTAAATTTGCCATACCTAAGGCAAAGCCTGGTAAGTTAGCAAAAGATGATCCCGGTGCTACAGCGTCCTCGTCATTTGGGGCATTAAGATTCGCTCTAAAATAAGCATCGATACTTCCGCTCAGGGTAAACTTTTTTTCTTCTTTTTCATTTTTTTCTTCTTGTGAGATAGCAATTAAGCTTAATAAAAGCATTAGTGCAAATAAGGGTAGTTTTGTCTTAATCATAATTCTATTTTGAATTATTAAGAAGCAAATATTTGCATTTAAAATTGGATTTACCAAATAATGTAGGGGTATAAATATCTAAATACACTTTATTTGACATATATACCTTTAAAAAAATAGGGGTATAAGTATTATAGTGATAATTATTGAAGTTTCAATTATTAAAAAATAGGGGGTTGATAAAATTATCTTATAATTTTATAAAATTCATAAAAATGCAATTTTAAAAAAAAAAAATAAAAAAACATAGCTAAAAAAATCAAACTAATTCCAAATTTTTGGAGTTGCCATAGTAATAATCTCAGTATGCTCCTCGAGATTACAAAAAAGGATGTTAATCTCTTAGTACACTCTTCGAGATTACAAAAAAGGATGTTAATCTCTCAGTACACTCCGCGAGATTACAAAAAAAGGATGTTAATCTCTCAGTACACTCCGCGAGATTACAATCTTTTGGATTTCAGAAGTGCCTTCATAAATCTGCGTGATTTTTGCATCACGCATTAAACGTTCAACATGGTACTCTTTTACAAAACCATAACCTCCATGAATTTGTACGGCTTCAACTGTTACACGCATTGCCATCTCGGCAGCATATAATTTTGCCATGGCACCAGATAAGTCATAGTTATGATGTTGATCTTTATCCCAGGCGGCTTTCATACATAAATGCCTTGCAGCTTCTATCTCTACTGCCATATCGGCCAATTTAAATGCAATAGCCTGGTGTTTGCTGATCTCTTTACCAAAGGCTTTACGTTCTTTAGAATACTGTAAGGCTAATTCATACGCTCCCGATGCTATGCCCAACGCTTGTGCAGCAATTCCAATACGACCGCCAGCCAACGTCTTCATCGCGAATTTGAATCCGAAACCATCATCTCCGATTCTATTTTCTTTTGGAACTTTAACGTCACTAAACATCAAAGAATGTGTATCAGAACCACGAATACCCAACTTGTTTTCTTTTGGCCCAACTACAAAACCATCCATTCCTTTTTCTACAATCAATGCATTGATACCTTTATATCCTTTTTCAATATCAGTTTGTGCAATTACCAGATAAACGCTTGCATTTCCTCCATTGGTGATCCAATTTTTGGTTCCGTTTAGTAGGTAGTGATCACCTTTATCTATGGCGGTAGTTTTTTGTGAAGTAGCGTCACTGCCAGCTTCGGGTTCACTTAAACAGAAAGCACCAATAATTTCACCTGTAGCAAGTTTAGTGAGGTATTTTTGTTTTTGTTCTTCAGTTCCATACATTTCTAAACCCCAGCATACCAGGGAGTTATTTACAGACATCACCACTGAAGCGGAAGCATCAATTTTAGAAATTTCTTCCATAGCTAATACATACGAAATTGTATCCATACCTCCACCTCCATAGTTAGGATCGACCATCATACCCAGAAAACCAAGCTCTCCCATTTTTTTAATTTGTTCATGTGGAAATTCTTGTTTTTCATCACGTTCAATTACCCCGGGTAATAATTCATTCTGTGCAAAATCACGTGCAGCATCGCGAATCATTATATGTTCTTCTGTAAGATTAAAATCCATACTATTGAAAAATTGTTTATTAATACATTAAATAAGCGTTCAAAGATACAGAATTTATAAAAATCTTATAGTATTTTTACGAAATTATGAAAGGTGAAGTAAAATATTGTATTGATGTAATGAGCGGTACCGCTTTAGATGGAGTAGATATATGTTATGTACGATTTGAAAATAATGATAGATATAATTTCGAAATTCTAAATGCAATAACTTATAAATATCCTGATAAGTGGAAGTCGGAGTTAGAAAATGCCTTTACTTTCGACACCAAATCCTTTAATAAAAAAGGATTTTGTATTGTGGGCCGGTAGAAATCTACGCTATAAATATTTTTCATTTTTTTTATAATTTTATAGTGAATGAAATATGTAGGTTTGAGAACTTTTTAATAAATAGAATAAATAATCTTGACATGGAACAGCTTTAGCTTTGCTTTAGAAAATAACGTAATGATGTGAGAGAATAAATTTATAAAATTAAAGTTGACGAAAAAAAAATTATAATGAAAGAATTACTTAAAAAATACGAGGATAAGCAACCTGAAATCGTTTTTCATTGGAAAGACCCTGAAACAGAGGCAGAAGGTTGGACAGTTATTAATTCGCTTAGAGGGGGCGCTGCAGGCGGAGGTACAAGAATGCGTAAAGGGTTGGATATGAATGAAGTATTATCCTTAGCAAAAACCATGGAGGTAAAATTTACGGTTTCAGGCCCGGCAATTGGCGGTGCGAAATCGGGTATTAATTTTGACCCGAATGATCCTAGAAAAAGAGGTGTTTTAGAACGATGGTATAAAGCTGTATCTCCTTTGTTGAAATATTATTATGGGACTGGTGGCGATTTAAATGTCGATGAAATTTACGACGTAATTCCCCTTACTGAAAATTCCGGAATTTGGCATCCACAAGAGGGTGTTTTTAACGGACATTTTAAACCAACGGAATCTGAAAAGATTAATAGGATTGGACAGTTACGGCATGGTGTTATAAAAGTCATTGAAGATCCTTTATATACACCTAAGGTGTCTAGAAAATATAAGATAGCCGATATGCTTACAGGTTATGGAGTTGCCGAAGCGGTAAAACATTATTATGATATTTTTGGAGGTGATATAAATGGTAAACGCGCTATTGTCCAAGGGTTTGGTAATGTTGGTTCTGCGGCGGCCTATTATTTAGATCAATTAGGCGCAAAAATAGTCGGTATCATAGATAGGTCTGGTGGTGTGATAAGTGAAGATGGTTTTAGCACCGAGGAAGTAAGAACTATGTTCTTGAATAAACGTGGGAATAAATTGGTAGCTGAAGATATGATTGCGTTCGATGAAATGAATACGAGAATTTGGTCTTTACCGGCTGAAATTTTCATTCCGGCCGCTGCTTCCAGATTAGTAACGAAAGAACAAATTTCATTGATGATGGAATCAGGATTAGAAGTAATATCTCCCGGAGCAAATGTACCCTTTGCGGATAAGGAAATCTTTTTCGGGCCTATTATGGAATATACAGATAAACAGGTGAGTTTATTACCAGATTTTATTTCCAATTGTGGAATTGCCAGAGTATTTGCATATTTAATGGAAAGTAGGGTAGAATTACCCATGAGGGATGAAGCAATATTTAATGATACTTCAAAAACGATCAAACAAGCGCTGGAAAAAGTATATAAATTACATCCTTATAAGACTAACATTTGTAAAACCGCTTTTGAAATAGCATTAGAACAACTTGTATAAATATAGATTTTTTTGGCCAAAATTTTATGTTCGAATTTTCTATGAAATCATGATTATTGATCTATTTCTTAGACATAAAATATTTTCTTCGAAGTTTATGACATGGTAGGTAAAAGGTTATTTCTGTAAAAGAAGTCCTTGGTTTTTGGAGTAAATAAAATTTTAAATAAGTTTACCTAATTGGTATTTATTTAAAGAAATATTATTTCATATATTTATCCCAACTTAAAACCAAACTATGATAGCTTTAATCATTTTCGTCTTTATTTTTGGATACATCGGTATCACCTTAGAACATCCGTTAAAAATGGACAAAACAGTCCCTGCATTACTAATGGCAGCGATAATGTGGGCATTACTGGCCGTAGGATTTCACCAAGGCTGGTTCAATGTAATTGATGGTCATGAAAATGTATTTAGTTTTTTAGGAGGGCATGATAATGAGCATGCTGAAGAGGGCTTTACGAACCTGTTATTACATCACTTAGGTAAAACAGCAGAAATTTTAGTATTTTTAATAGGAGCGATGACCATTGTAGAAATTATCGATTTGCATCGTGGTTTTGATGTTTTAAAAAGCTGGATAAAAACGAAAAGTAAGAAAAAATTATTGTGGATTGTGGCTATTTTGGGTTTTATATTATCTGCAATCATTGATAATTTAACAGCAACCATTGTTCTAGTTACATTACTTAGGAAATTGATACCGAATAAAACAGATCGTTTGTGGTATGCGGGTATGATCGTAGTTGCAGCGAATGCCGGTGGTGCATGGTCGCCGATTGGAGATGTGACCACAACTATGTTATGGATTGGGAAAAGAGTTTCTGCAGGGGCCCTGGTTGTCAAATTAATAATACCTTCTATTATTTGTATGGTAATACCAACTTTTATTGCCACATTATTACCTGCTTTTAAGGGACAGGTTGAAGTCGATACAAACGATTATAATGAAGAAGAAAAATCGCTGTTGAGTAGCAAAACAATGCTCTTCTTAGGATTAGGGATGATCGTATCTGTACCTATTTTTAAAACCTTGACGCATTTGCCACCCTATATAGGAATGATGTTGGCATTGGGAGTTGTATGGCTGGTTTCAGAATATATACACCCTGAAGAAGATTTTACAGAAGAACGTAAACATTTATACTCTGCACATCAGGCTTTGTCGAGAATAGAAATGTCTAGCATCTTATTTTTCTTAGGAATTTTAATGGCTGTTGCTGCATTAGAATCATTAGTTTATGGTAGTTTAATGATCGAAGGCCAGGAGGTACAAATGGGTACTTTGCGCTATGTAGCTGAATTGCTCAATGGAGCAATACCTGATCAAAATGTTGTTGTTGCAATATTAGGAGGCTTATCAGCAGTTATCGATAATGTACCATTAGTGGCGGCTTCAATGGGCATGTATACATATCCGATAGATCATAGTTTATGGCATTTAATAGCCTATTCAGCTGGTACAGGCGGAAGTATGCTTATCATTGGTTCGGCAGCCGGTGTTGCCGCTATGGGTATGGAAAAAATAGATTTTATATGGTATCTTAAAAAGATTACCTGGCTTGCGTTTGTAGGTTTTGCGGCAGGATTTATTGTGGCAATATATTTTGTGTAATTCTTAGAGAAATGAGTATAAAAGCGGGACAAGCCCGCTTTATTGACTGTTAATATAAAGTAAATAATTTAGCAAAAAGATTTACAAATAACTAAGTCTGCATAACAATGGGAGTAACCAAGTTCTAGACAATCTGCAAGATCTTGTCGACAAGCTCTTAGACAATTATTAATGCCACCGTTAATTGATTTTTGTTCAATTCTGTTCAAAGCTTTTCCAAGATTAGAAATGTTTTTTAACATGATAATAAAATTTAATATTAATTAGCCTTGAACATTTAAAGACACTCAAGGTTTGTGTCTACCTTTCGCGAAATGATATTTTATATTTGATCACTGTTCCTTTTTATTTATTAAATACATTTTTAAGTTGATAAAAGAATCGTTCGATCAATCGTAAGTCTTCAGTAACAATTTCAGCAGTACCTTGCATTTCTTGTTTGAACTCAATTTCTTTGTTATAAGTGGTTACTAATTTTTCAGGTAATTTCACATCTATCAAATAAAACCCATCATTATCTGGCACTAACGAAATACTTTTAATAGTACCTTCTAACATACCAAATTCTGTGTAGGGATAATTAGCCAAACGAATGTTAAGAGCCTGGCCAATTTTTATTTTTCCAGAATTTTGAGCAGGAGCTTTTATTTTTCCTATAAAAGAATTATTTCCTTTGGGAATAATTGTAAATACCAAATCACCCTGATTTACAGTTTGATTTTCATTCCAAAATGATAAAAAAGAAACCTTGCCATTCATTGATGATTGTAATACATAGTTTAACTCCCAATTTTTTAAACTTCTTTTGAGCTGATTATATGATTGAATTGTATTTTTCAATTCTTTATTCTCGTCTTGGGTTTTTCTGATTTCAGTACCTCTCAGGTTTTTTTGAGAATTATTAATGGTCTCTCTTAATTGTGATATGGAAGAACTAATACTTCTATAGGATCGTTGTGCTTGCAAATAATCCAATTGTTTTTGGTCATATTCCTGAGCCGAAATGACCCCTTTTTTATATAAAGTCTCAAAACGTTCCAGGTCTTTCTTTTTTAATGCTATTTCTTTTTTGTTTAAAGACTGTTGTGAAATGAGCGTGTTTAATCTGCCTCTGGCTTCAGTAATAGATAATTGATTCGCTAAAAATTCACTAGAGAATGGTTTTAGCTCTTTGTTTAATTTGTATTCAGTATAGTTTCGTTCAAACAATGCATAATCTGCCTCTACGTCACCTAAAAAAAGTATTGGTAATTTTTCTAGAGGAAAATAGAAATTATTGTAATCTAATGTTAACGTATCAATCACATTCATTAGTAATAAAACATCTTTATAATTTGCGGAATTTTCGAGTATGGCCAGTATCTTATTTTTAGAAATATCATCATTGTTATTTACCAAGAATGCATCCAACTGCCCATTACTTTTAGCATATATTTTTTCAGGTGGAATGGAAGTAGTTACCACTATTTCTGCAGGAATGGTATCGGGATATTTCACAAACCAGGAAATGAATAACAAACCAACTATTAAGCCTAATATTAATGCATTTCCCCAACGTATCATCCAATTGGGTACAAAGCTTAATATTTCTTGAACTTCTTCGCTGCGTAATTGTATGTCTTCTTGTTTTATTGGCATAAATATTTTATTTGAATATAAGGAATAGAAATACTATTCCTTATATTAATAGATATTACTCGTCTATGTGGAAATATCAGTTAGCATGCAGGTGCAAATGAACATTTTTCAGTTCCATAATACCAATCCTGACATGAGCCGTCGCTACACCATTCACAACACATCATGCGTCCTCCTTGAATTGCTTTTTGTTCATTTTTGTTCAATGCTTTCACACCTTTTAAATTTGCTATTTTTTTCATAATAAAAATTTTAAGAAATTATATTAACCTTGAATGGTTAAAGACTGTCAAGGTTTCAGTCTATCTTTTACGATAATATTTTTATTTTGAGTCCCGTTGATAATCAACGGGACTCAATTTAATTAAACAAGCATACATGGATAGCATACTCCATTTACGCAGCAGTATTGAGGGCGACAAACAAATTCTTCACCGCACTTTATTTTTCCTCCAGTAATGGATTTTTGCTCATTTTTGTTGAGCATTTTTACGCCTTTTAAATTTGCTAATTTTTTCATAATAAAAATTTAAAGAAATTATATTAGCCTTGATCATTTAAAGACTGTCAAGGTTTCAGTCTATCTTTCGCGAAAAGATATTTTTCTGCCTCTAACTCATCTTTTCTAGAGGAAGACTTGAGACATTATTTTATTTTCCCAATTCTAATTGGTTTTTAACGAGATGATAATATTTACCTTTTAGTTTGGTCAATTTTAGATGGTTTCCTTTTTCTACAATTTTACCTTTGTCCAATACCACAATTTGATGTGCATTTTTTACCGTACTTAATCTATGTGCAATGATGACAACCGTTTTATTGGTGAAGAATAGATTTAGGTTCTCCATGATCACTTTTTCATTATTAGCATCCAGGGCTGAGGTAGCCTCATCAAAAAATAAAAATTTCGGATTTTTATAAACGGCTCTGGCAATCAACAAACGTTGTTTTTGCCCAGTACTTAAACCCGTACCCTCCAATCCAATTTTAGTATTAAAGCCTAAAGGCAATTCATCTATATGTGGTTTTATATTGGCCACATTGGCAGCGTGGATTAATTTTTTATGATCTACAAAATCATCACCGACAGCTATATTTTTGGCAATGGTATCATTAAAAATATAACCTTCTTGCATGACGACCCCACAATGTTCTCTCCATGCCTTTTGTGAGATGTTTGTGAGATTATGATTTCCGATTGAGATTTCACCTTTATCGAGCGGATAAAAATTTAATAACAATTTCATTAAAGTAGTTTTTCCACTTCCGCTAACACCTACGATAGCAGTGACTTTATTAGAAGGTATTGTGAGATCTAAATTCTTTATTACGGGTTCAAGGCCACCAATATATCTAAAAGAAACATTTTTTAAATGAATATCACTATTTTCAGGAATGGTTGTAATTTTTTGTTCACCAGCTTTTTCTTCATCCTCTTTATTATGTATTTCGCCTAATCGATCTAAAGATATTTTGGCATCTTGTGCATCTCTCAAAAAGGCAATAAGTTGTGTAACAGGTGCATTTAATTGACCCACTATATAGGAAATTGCCATCATCATCCCTAAGGTGATATTACCATCAATAACCAATTTAGCAGATAGCACTGTAATTAAGATGTTTTTTAACTCATTGATAAATGAAGAACCTACAGATTGTGTTTGTTCGAGCGCCAAACTTTTGATACCTACTTTAAATAAACGTGCTTGCACAAACTCCCAGTTCCAACGCATTTGGCGTTCGGCATTGTGCAATTTGATCTCTTGCATACCATTAATAAGTTCTATCACCTTACTTTGTTCTTGACTCACTTCTGAAAAGCGTTTATAATCCAGGTCCTTTCTTCTTTTAAAAAAGAACAATACCCATCCAAAATAGAGGACACTACCTATTAAAAAGATGCTAAATATTTGAAGGCTGTAGTACCCTAATACAATTCCAAAAATGACCAAGTTAAACATGGAGAATAGTACATTCAAGGAAGATGTAGTCAATATTTTTTCAATTCGTTTGTGGTCATTAATACGTTGCAAGAGATCGCCCGTCATCTTGGTATCAAAAAAGGAGATAGGCAGATTCATCAATTTGATGAAGAAATCAGAGATTAATGAGATATTAATTCTGGTGCTTAAATGCAATAGAATCCAACCACGAATAACTTCCAGTGCTGTTCTGCCAAAGAATAAAAATAACTGAGCAAATAAGATCAAATAGATAAAATGAATATCTTGATTTTGAATACCTACATCAACGATACTCTGGGTTAAAAAAGGAACAATAAGTTGTAATAAACTACCAGCTAATAAACCAATAGCCAATTGGATAATAAACTTTTTATACCTTAATAGGTATTTTGAAATAAATTTAAAATCAAATTTAATGTCTTCTTCATTTTCTAAATCGTCATTATAAAACTTTGGTGTTGGTTCAATGAGTAGAGCAACCCCTTCTTCAGTTTTCTCATCTGCATTATTACCTATCCAATGTTTTATAAATTGTGCTTTGGTATATGTTAAAAGACCATGTGCGGGGTCAGAAATGTAGATTGTACTTTTTTTTATTTTATAAAGAACTGCAAAATGATTTTTATTCCAATGCACAATACAAGGCAAAGGGACTTCTAATAATTTTTCAAAATTCACCTTTACGCCGATGGTGTGAAAACCTATTTTTTCGGCTGCTTCACTTAGACCCAACAAACTACTTCCTTCCCGGGTAGTTTCGGCTAAATTCCGTAAATTTTGTATATGAATAGTCTTGCCATAATGTTTAGCGACAATCTTGATACAGGTAGGGCCACAATCTTTGGATTCAGCTTGCTTGTAATGTGGAAATTTTGACATTAAATTAAGGAAAAATGGTTAATTTAAGACTAGATAGAAACTCTACCTAGTCTTAAAATTAATATTTATACACAAGCGCATAATGGGTGACCATTATAACTTCCATCAATATACCCACCAGAGTTGGGCCCTGTACCACATTGCCATTGTTCTGACCCACAACATTCCGAATCAGTTCCAGGATAACATAAAAACTTAGCACCCCCGTTAATACTTTTTTGTTCAGTTTTGTTAAGTGCTTTAGCACCTTTTAAATTTGCTAATTTTTTCATAATAAAAGAATTTAAAAATTAATTAGCCTTGAACGTTTTGAGACTGTCAAGGTTTCAGTCTATCNTTCGCGA
>JGI24023J19991_10001278_pt1 | contig 19522 bp, 18 predicted proteins | sample Cruoilmetagenom1_FD_19991 | JGI IMG/M metagenome (IMG submission 19991) | reverse complement strand
AATCCTTAACTTGATTGTTCATAATCATTTTATGGTTGTTGTTGTTGTAAAAGTGCGATTTATCTCCATAAATCGCACTTTTTTTTTATCTTATTTTACTACCTTTGCCACAAATGACAAACAATGAATTATACAAATTACCAAAATCAAATAAATTAAAAAGCGCCAAACTAATGGATAGGCTTTTTGCACAAGGCTTATCCTTATTTTCAGGTCCCGTAAGATTTATATATTTAAAAAATCCCGAGGTCACAAAAAACGCATTTTTAGTAGGATTTTCCGTGCCCAAAAGAAAAATCAAACATGCCGTTGATCGCAATAGCGTCAAACGCTTAATGAGAGAGAATTTCAGGCTACATCAACATAAATTTCAAGCAATCAACAACATAACAATGATGTGGCTTTACACCGGCAATCAAATTCCGGATTATAAATTAATAGAAAAAAACATGTTAAAAATAATAAACAAGTTTAATTCGATTTCTTCAAAATAAAACAAAACGATGGCACAACACAATGATTTAGGCACAAAAGGCGAAGAAATTGCCCAAACTTTTCTCAAAAAAAATGGCTATCAAATACTAGAAACCAATTGGCAATTTCATCATGCCGAAATTGACATCATTGCACAAAAAAACAATACACTTGCCGTCGTTGAAGTAAAAACACGTAGCTCTGACCTATATGGTAAACCAGAAGCATTTGTCAGTAAGAAAAAAATAAAGCTTATGATAAATGCCATTGATCACTATGTGCAAAAAAATAATCTCGATGTAGAAATACGATTTGACATTATTTCTATCATAAAAAATAAATATACCGAAAGCATCGACCACATAGAAAATGCCTTCGTTTGGTTTTAAAAATCAAATATAAATGTAATAAATGTTACTTACAAAAATGACACTTATCAGCTATATTTGAGATAAGTGTTAATAAAAAATTAAACTTACTAAAAATTATAAATAAAATGACAAAAATCATTTTTGAAGCATTTTTTTGACTTAAATTTACATCAGATTATTAAAAAAAATATTTTTTAACAAGAAACACAATAATATACAAATGAAAAAGCATAATTTTTACGCAGGTCCAAGTATTTTACCTGAATACACCATTGAGGAAACCATAAAAGCTATCGATAATTTTTCCAATACAGGCTTATCTATACTGGAAATATCACATCGAAGCAAAGAATTCGTGGCAGTTATGGATGAAGCGCAACAACTGTTTAAAGAATTATTAAATATCCCAAAGGATTATTCAGTGCTCTTTTTACAAGGCGGTGCCAGCACTCAGTTTGCTATGATTCCTTACAACCTTCTCAACAAAAAAGCTGCCTATTTAGACACCGGTGCTTGGAGTAACAAAGCTATTAAGGAAGTAAAAGTTTTTGGTGATGTTGAGATCGTTGCCAGCAGTAAAGACAAAGGATATAATTACATTCCTAAAAATTACAACATCCCAACTGATGCCGATTATTTTCATATCACAACCAATAACACCATTGCCGGAACAGAAATCAAAACAGATATAGATTCCCCTATTCCACTAGTTGCCGATATGTCTTCAGATATTTTTAGCCGTCCGGTTGACGTTTCAAAATATGTAATGATTTATGGTGGTGCCCAAAAAAATCTAGGACCAGCAGGTGCTACATTTGTCATTATAAAAAATGATATTCTAGGAAAAGTAAATAGACAAATCCCAACGATGTTGAACTACCAAACACATATTGACAAAGGATCCATGTTTAATACACCACCAGTATTAGCGGTATTTTCAGCATTACAAACCCTAAAATGGCTTAAAGCAAATGGTGGCATTAAAGGTGCACAAAAAAGAAATATTGAAAAAGCCAATTTATTATATAACGAAATTGATCGCAATAAACTTTTCTCTGCTGTTGTGCCCAATATTGAAGACAGATCACTTATGAATATTACATTTGTAATGAACGATGCGTATAAAGCACATGAAAAAGAATTCCTTGATTTTGTAGATCAACGCGGTATTATGGGTATAAAAGGACATCGTTCCGTAGGTGGATTCAGAGCATCAACCTACAATGCACTTCCTTTAGAAAGTGTGGCTGTGCTCACACAAGCTATGAAAGATTTTGAAAACAAAATATCTTAAAACAAAAAATAACAAAACTTATGACTAAAGTTCTCATTGCCACCGTAAAACCCTTCGCGCCTGCCGCTGTTTCTCAAATGCAATCTTTAATAAAGGCTGCTGGATACGAACTTGTTTTACTAGAAAAATATAATTCTCAACAAGATCTTGTCAATGCTGTAAAAGATGTTGATGCCATAATTATTAGAAGCGATAAAATCACAAAAGAAGTCTTGGCAAACGCACCAAAATTAAAAATAGTAGTACGCGCCGGTGCCGGATATGACAATGTTGATTTAGAAACTGCAACTCAAAACAATGTGGTTGTTATGAATACACCCGGACAAAACTCCAACGCAGTAGCAGAACTAGTCCTCGGAATGATGGTATTAATGACGCGCAACCAATTTAATGGAACCGCAGGAACAGAGCTTAAAGGAAAAACAATTGGTATTCATGCCTATGGAAATGTTGGAAAAAATGTAGCTCGAATTGCCAAAGGTTTTGAAATGAATGTTATGGCATTTGACCCTTATGTTTCGTCGGAAATAGTCGAAAGAGATGGCAATATAGACATTGAAGAAGTAGCCGATTTGTACAAACAAGCACAATATATTTCACTACACATTCCGGCAAACAAACACACTATAAAAAGTATTAACTATAACTTATTAAAAAATATGCCGCAAAATGCTGTACTTATAAATACCGCACGCAAAGAAGTTATTGACGAAGAACAATTAATTCAACTTATGAACGACCGNCCAGATTTTAAATATATAAGCGATATTGCTCCGGATAAAAAAGACGAATTTGAAGAAAAATTTACCAATCGCGTATTTTTTACCCCTAAAAAAATGGGTGCACAAACTGCCGAAGCAAATATTAATGCAGGTATTGCAGCCGTCAATCAAATTGTCAATTTCATCGAAAATGACGACACTACATTTAAAGTAAATTAAACAATATAATACATAAATCAAATAATTATGGCAATTATCAAAGCTTTTAAAGGATTAAGACCTCCTAAAAATATCGCACAAGATGTTTCCAGCTTACCTTATGATGTTATGAACTCTAAAGAAGCTGCCGAAATGGCAAAAGATAAAGAATATTCATTACTGCACATCACTAGAGCCGAAATAGATTTACCAAAAGATACTGATATTCACTCAGAAACTGTTTATCATAAAGCGGTAGAAAATTTTAATAAATTTAAAGAAAACAACTGGTTGGTCAAAGAAAACAAAGCCAAATATTACATTTACGCACAAACAATGGACGAACGCACCCAATATGGTATTGTTGGCGCTGCAGCTGCTCAAGATTACTTTGATGGTGTCATTAAAAAACACGAACTAACACGACCTGACAAAGAAGAAGACCGAATGATTTTAACCCGTTATTTGAATGCCAATATCGAACCGGTTTTCTTTTCCTACAAAGCCGTTCCTGAAATAGATGCTATTGTTGAAAAAATTGTCAAAAACAATCAGCCGGAATATGATTTTACGGCTGAAGATGGCTTTGGACACCATTTTTGGGTCGTAGAAAATGATGAAGACAATCAAAATATAGAAAAATTATTTGCCGAAAAAGTTCCTTATACTTATGTTGCAGATGGCCACCATCGAACAGCTGCTGCTGCTAGAATTATGGAAGAAAAAAAAGCGCAAAATCCAAATCATACAGGCAAAGAAGCATATAACTATTTTATGGCGGTTCATTTTCCTGACAATCAGTTAAAAATCATTGATTACAACCGTGTAGTCAAAGATTTAAACGGATTAACAAAAGAAGAATTCATCCAAAAACTAACGGAGAATTTTAAAATAAATGATGTAGGAAATAGATGTTATCGACCAAGAAAACTTCACGAATTTTCCATGTTTTTAGAAGGTGAATGGTTTCGACTAACACCAAAAGAAGGCACTTTTGATGATCGAGATCCTATTGGGCAATTGGATGTAACTATTCTATCGAAAATAATATTGGAACCTATTCTTAACATTAAAGACCTACGCACCAGCAAACGTATCGATTTTATTGGGGGAATACGTGGATTAGAAGCCTTAGCTGCACGTGTAAATTCGGGAAGTTTTAAAATAGCGTTTGCTTTATATCCGGTATCGATGAAACAACTTATAAACATTGCCGACACCAATAATATTATGCCCCCAAAAACGACTTGGTTTGAACCCAAATTACGTAGCGGATTGGTTATCCACGAATTATAAATTGAACACCAAAACAAATAAACAAACAAACAAATGCCATAATAATTAATTTAACAAAACAAAAACAACAACTATGGCTCATATTTTGCCCATTACAATCACACATCCTTTGCGAAATAAAGTATGTATTTTTCCAAGTGAAGACGATTGTGAATTAAATTCTAGCGATATTAACAATATCATTAGACGAAATCCATATTCCTTCAACAATATCCTATTTAAGCCATATATCAAAAGACTCTCAGGTGTTAAAAAACATAATGCCATAAGAAGACAATACATAAAGTTTAAAAAAAATAATATTATTAAAAATAACGAAAATCCAAGTTATTATATTTATAATATTATTGATAATGAAAAAAATAATTTCACGGGTATTGTCGGCAAAATCCCTCATAGTGATTTTATGACTGATAAGGTACTAAAAATTGAAAAATCTGACCCTTTAAAAGTCTATTCCAATTTTGAACTAATTAAAGATACTGGATTTATTGCCAAACCAATAACCGTAATACACGACAAAATTGATGCCATAGACCAAATCATTACAAAGTACCAATCGCATATTCCGCTTTTTGAATTTACTAGAAATAATGGCTTTATTCATGAAGTTTGGCAAGTACTTGATCCCGAAGATATTGAGTTAATCAGCAACGCATATCAATCATCTAATTATTTTTTTATTGCCGATGACAATGATCGATTTGAATCGCTCCACAATATTTACAGAAGTAAAACAGAACTTTTTAACAAAACACACTCAGGTGAAGAAGCTTATAACTATTTTCCTGCCTTTTTAATTGGCAAAAATCAAGTAAAAATTCACGAATACAAAAAAGGCATTCCTCTTGAATATTCCAAAAACACAGAAAGTGTAAAAAAAATACTTTCTCAAGATTTTTTTATAGAAAAAATCGACAATTATGATTCACCTGAAAGAAATGAAATTTTACTTTACGCATTAGATGGAAAATATAAATTAACAGGAAAACCTCATATCGATATTACACTCCCCGATTCTGTTGTTTTTGAAAGATATATTTTACCAAAATTAGAATTGGAAAAAGAAAATATAGACTCTCACAATCTGCAATTTTGTAGTGGTAAAAGAAGTACAAAATGTGTTGAAAACCAATTAAATAAAAAAAACTGCAAATACGGATTCATCATTAAACCTACTGATTTTCAAAATATTGAAAAGGCATTGCAAAAAAAGATTCATATTCCATACAAAAGTATGTATGTCGAACCAAGACTGCTACAAGGCTTATTTATTTATGAACTTTAATACAAAAAAATGATTTGTAATAATCTAAAAGGAATAAAAAATAAAATTGGTAAAAACGTTAGCTTAATAGCCGTTTCCAAAACAAAACCAATCGAAGCAGTACAAACTGCTTTCAATTGCGGACAAAGAGATTTTGGCGAAAACAAAGTACAAGAAATGGCGCATAAATATGAACATCTTCCAAAAGATATTCATTGGCATATGATTGGTCACTTACAGCGCAACAAAGTTAAATATATTGCATCATTCGTANATTTAATTCATGCGGTTGACAATACTAAATTATTAAACGAAATAAACAAACAAGCTAANAAAAACAATAGAATAATAAATGTACTGCTNCAAATAAAAATTGCCAAAGAAGACACCAAATTTGGCATGGGCAACACCGATTTAGAAATAATTCTAAATGAATACCAAAACAATAAATTTCCAAACGTAAAAATTCTTGGATTAATGGGCATGGCAACCAATACAGAAAACAAACAACAAGTAGCCGAGGAATTTTCAAGTTTACATAAGTTGTTGCTTTTACACCAAAAAAAGCTTCCCGAATTAACCAATCTATCAATGGGAATGAGTAATGATTATGAAATTGCCATCACGCAAGGAAGCAATATTGTTCGAATAGGTTCTGCTATATTTGGGGCAAGAAATTATCATACCGCATAAATTCTAACATTCAATTAAGTATCACTGACAATATGCGTCGTTTTTTTTCATAAATTTGCAGACAACAAATTAATTTTACATGAATTTTATCAAATTTCTTATCAGCAAAGCCTTTTTAAAAAATTTACTCGCTGCCATTATCCTCACAATCGTTATTGTTTTGGGTTTTAAATTATATCTAAACTTTTATACACACCACAACGAGTACCACATTGTACCGGATTTGCATAAAAAATCTTTTTCTGAAGCCAAAAAAATTTTAGAAGGCAGAAAAATGCACATTCAAATTATCGATACGATAGCCTACAATCCAAACTACCCAAAATATTCAATTGTTGAACAAGATCCACACAAAAATGATAAAGTAAAAGTTGGCAGAAAAATATATGTAAAAATTAATAATAACGCCTATGAAAATATTACAATACCAAATGTTTTAGGAAAAACAAAGCGCCAAGCAAAATCATTATTATCTTCCTCTGGTTTTAATATCGGAAAAATCACGACTCGTCCCTACTTTGCCGAAGTCGTTTTATATGCCATTTGCCAAAAAGACACCTTGAAATCAGGAAGTAAATTACCCAAAACTTCCACCATAGATTTAATTATAGGCGACGGAAACCGTCCCATTGACTCCGAAGGAACACCACAAAATGAAACAGGAGATGAAAAATTAGATAAAAATATTCAAAACACCCTGAACAATGTCATCGGAAATTAAATCAGAAATCACAGAAGACGATAAATTATTTGAACATTACAGTTTTATTGTAGATAAAGGACAAGGTCCGATAAGAATAGATCGTTATTTGACTGATAAAATAGAAAATTTAGCACGCAATCGCATACAAAATGTTGCCAAAGCCGAAGGTGTTTTAGTCAATGAAAAACCGGTAAAATCAAATTACAAAATTAAGCCATTTGATAAGATAAAAATCGTATTGCCCCACGCACCTTATGAAAATTTGTTGGCACCAGAAAAAATAGCCTTAGACATTGTTTATGAAGATGAAGATGTCATTATTGTCAACAAAGCTTCAGGAATGGTTGTACATCCCGGACACGGAAACTTCAGTGGCACCTTGCTTAACGGATTGATTTATCACTTTAAAAATTTACCTAAAAATGCTGATGACCGCCCCGGATTGGTGCATCGAATAGACAAAGATACAACGGGTTTACTGGTCATTGCCAAAAACGAACAAGCGCTTACCAAATTAGGCAAACAATTTGCAGATAAAACATCTAAACGAAAATATATTGCTTTGGTTTGGGGAGATGTTAAAGATGATGAGGGAACAATTACTGGCAACTTAGGGCGCAATCCCAAAAACAGGCTACAAATGATTGTATTTCCCGAAGGTGAAACCGGAAAACATGCCGTAACACATTACAAAGTTATCGAACGTTTCGGCTATGTTACGCTTCTAGAATTAGAACTAGAAACAGGCAGAACTCACCAAATTCGAGCCCATATGAAATATATCGGACATACTTTATTTAACGACACGCGCTATGGTGGAGACAAAGTCTTAAAAGGCACTACTTTTACAAAATACAAACAATTTGTAGAAAATGTTTTCAGAATACTGCCTCGTCAGGCTTTACATGCCAAAACACTAGGATTTGTCCATCCTCGAAGTGGAAGATTTGTCGAATTTGATTCCAAAATCCCTGAAGATATGCAAGCCGCTATTGAAAAATGGCGACATTATGCCAAACATAAAATTGATTAATCTATAGCTCATAAACAAATGAACCTTATTGATTTACCCGCTGCACTAAAAAAAGAAATCCAATCCGAAAGCAAGGATTTTATCATTCAAAACAAAAGCTATAAAAATAAAAGTAGTATTTCTAGTATTTTATTTGGCGTATTTTGGCTTGGATTTACCCTATTCTTCTTTTTTGGTTTTTTTGGCGAAATCTTAAAAGGTGGTACTGCGCATTTCACTGTCAACGGCAAACCGGCAACAGCCGATTTAGAACATTTAGACGCACTATTAATTCCAGGTGTTATTTTGCTTGTATTTAGCCTTGTAGGCATCGGCATCACCTATAGCGGCTTCAAAAAATTCAAAACAAAAGGAGCCATTTTTGTATCAACCCCAAGTAAATTGGCATTTCAATACAACAAAGAAATTAATTCGCTCTCATGGAAAAATTTTTCTGATGAAATTGAAATACAAAAAGACGCTATCTTACTAAATTTTAATAAGAAAAAGGTCATCAACCTATACAATAATAAGGAAATCACAAATCCGGAAAAACTCATTATAAACGGTCTAGAAAATCCGAATAAAATCAAGCAAATCTGTCTTCAACGCATCGAAGAAAACAAATAATTAAAACAATTCCAATTTACAATTATATTTCTTTGCCAAATTGTACAACATGTCTTTGACCATTGCATCTAAATCATATTTATAGTGCCATTGCCAATCCTTGGACGCCGCAAAATCATTGATAGATTCTGGCCAAGATTCGGCTATTGCTTGTCTAAAATCAGTTTTATAATTAATTCTAAAATTCGGTAAATACTTTTGAATGGCTGTTGCCAATTGTTCAGGTGTAAAACTGATACCTGCAATATTATAAGAATTTCTAACGCGCAATTTATGTGCAGGCGCTTCCATAATTTTAATCGTTGCTTCAATCGCATCAGGCATATACATCATAGGCAAACGTGTATTTTTTGCTAAAAATGAAGTGTATTTTCCTTCTTGCAATGCTTTGTGAAATATCTCAACGGCATAATCGGTTGTGCCACCACCGGGCATTGTTTTCCAGCTAATAATTCCCGGATACCGTACACTTCGCACATCTACATTATAATTATCTTGATAATATTCAATCCAACGTTCCCCTGCTAATTTACTAATTCCATAAACCGTATTAGGATCCATAATGGTATATTGTGGCGTATTGTTTCTAGGCGTATGTGGTCCAAAAACAGCAATGGAACTTGGCCAAAATATTTTATTTATCAGACCAAGCCTAGCAATCTCCAAAACATTAAAAAGCACTTTCATATTCATATCCCAGGCTTTCAAAGGCATTTTTTCGGCATTCGCAGATAGAATAGCTGCCATTAAATACACTTCATCTATCTGATAATCAGTAACTACCTTATTAACTGATAGAAAATCAGTTGCATCTAATTTTGCAAAATACGCATCTTTGTAAGATGGCGTATTAATATCAGAAGCAATAACAGCGGCATCACCATATTTTTCTCTTAACTGCACAACCAAATCTGTTCCAATTTGACCATTAGCTCCTATTACGAGTATTTTTTTCATTTATTTAAATTGTTTAACTTAAGGGGACTTGCAAATACTTAGTTACTTAAAAATATTTTCATAGTTTGACTTATCTTTGTTCGAACACGAGCAAATATATATTATTTTCAGCGAATCTTTATTAGATAATATCATAAAAATTACTTAATTTGGCTTTATGAAAAAAACATATTTTTACGTATTATCACTATTTATCCTATTTGGCTTCAGTTGTCAAAAAGAAGTTAAGAAAAATCCGGTCAAATCTGAAAAAATTACGAAAAATAATTATCGATTAATTAATTTAGATTCGCAGATTATTATTCCAGCAGAAACGCAAAGAATTATTGAAAAAAACAAGAATTTAAACTTATTATTAAAAAGTCTAAACAAAAAAACATATAGTATTGACGAGTTAAAAGACCTTGTAAAACAAGACTTGAGGTATATCAAAAGCATTAGCCAATCTCGCAAAGATACAGCTGCTATAAAAAGCAGAATACTTGTATCAGAAATAAATCTAAAAAAACTTAACTTTTTACTGCAAAAGAAAAATATAAAAACCGATACCATACAAAAAACGCTACACGCAATTATCTATAATTTACAATCTGTTGTACAACAAATTAGCATTTATAAAGACAATACAGATGAATTTGATGAAATTATGAAGCTCGATTCACTTCCTTCAACGCAAAAAGACAGCCTTTTAGCCCCCCATCCAACAAGTTTAAAACAAAATCATACGCCTAAAACAAAATCAACACCAAAGAATAAATCCGCTATAAAATCAATTAATAGTTTTAAAATTCCAAAAAATATTCGGAATAAGATTCAAAAAAAAGAAAAAAAACAATAAAATTACCTAAAAAAAATGGATCAAATACTTGATAATCAACGTGAATTTTTCAAAAATGGTCAAACAAAAGACCTTAAATATAGGAAGCGGAAGCTTAAAGATTTAAGACAAAATATTTTGTTGTTTCAAGATGAAATCGTGCAAGCCTTATACCAAGATTTTAAAAAATCATCATTTGAAAGTATGGCTTCTGAAGTTGGTGTGGTGATAGATGAACTCAACCTGCACATAAAAAAACTCACTTTTTGGGCAAAACCCAAGCGCATACAACCCGTTTTAGTTAATTTTCCTTCTACCGCAAAAATATACCCCGAAGCTTATGGACAAATTCTTATTATTTCCCCTTGGAATTATCCTTTTAATTTAGCCATTACGCCATTAATCGGCGCCGTAGCTGCCGGCAATACAGCTGTTATCAAAGCATCGGAATATGCACCTCATACCGCAAAAGTTATCGCAAAAATTATCGCAAAAAGCTTTGACAAACAACACGTAACAGTCATTGAAGGCGATGCATCAACAGCGCAAAAATTATTAGAATTAAAATGGAATTATATCTTTTTTACCGGCAGTAGTGTCGTCGGAAAATATGTCTATCAAGCTGCCGCCAAAAATCTTACACCCGTTAGCCTTGAACTCGGTGGAAAAAGCCCAGTAATCATTGATAAAACAGCAAATTTAAAATTGGCAGCAAAACGAATTGTTTGGGGAAAATTTCTCAACGCTGGACAAACTTGTATCGCCCCTGACTATGTATTAATTCCGAGTAAAATATCAACAGAATTTATAGCATTTTTAAAAACCGAAATTGTTTCTGCCTATGGCGAAAATCCAGAAAAATCAAAGGACTATCCACGTATCATCAACACCAAAAATTTTAATAGATTACAACGTATGTTACAAGATCCGCAACTTGTGTTTGGCGGAAAAACCAATTCGGATGATTTATACATTTCGCCCAGCATCATCTTAAATCCAGAAGCCGAAAGCGAAATTATGCAATATGAAATATTTGGTCCTATCCTACCCATCATCACGTATGACACACAAGAAGAAATGGAACATAAGCTTCAGGAAAATCAAAATCCCTTAGCTTTTTATATTTTTTCTAACGACAAAAAAATGCAAAAATATCTCATCAATAAATACCCCTTTGGCGGTGGTGTCATCAATGATGTAATTGTTCACTTTATCAATAATCGATTGCCATTTGGCGGTGTTGGTGATAGTGGATTGGGCAGTTATCATGGAAAACACAGTTTTGACACGTTTAGCCATCATAAATCTATGGTTAAAAGAGCCAATTGGTTGGACATACCAATTAGATATGTCCCATCGAGTAAACTAAAACATAAATTATTAAAATTCTTTTTGATGCGATAAAAAATTCTTGGCATATAAATTGTAATATTTAACACAAAAACAATCAAATGAAAAAAATATTATCCAGTAGCCTAATCATACTCCTTATGAGTTGCGGCGCTACAAAAAATACCTCAAAATCTATAGACAATACCAATATTACTTTTAAAATATTGCAACAAGGCAGTTTACATGGTAACGGAGAAGAAGCTATCGAAAAATCAGAAATGCTTATTAAAGATGCCAAAACTTGGGAAAATCTTCTTCGCAAAATGCGCACTACAAATCACCTCCCCGAAAAGTTGTTAAATACAAAAATTGATTTTTCAAAAGAAAATATCATAGCCGTTTTTATGCCTGTTTTGGGTGCTGGCGGAAGCAGTGTTGAAATAGAAAAAATTACTTCCAACGATAATAATATAGTGGTAAAAGTAAATTATATATCTAAAAGTGGTTTAAGCATAGCCGTGATGAATCAACCTTATATAATTGTCAAAATTCCGGCTCAAGATAAAGAGATCGTTTTTAATATTCAAAAATAGTTTTTTTGTAGCAATTGATAATAAAATTATTACAATTTCAGAAACATTTCTAAACTTGTAAAAGCATCCTCAACGCTATTTATATGATTAAACAATAGGTACAATTTTTCTACTTCGCCTGATTTTTTCTCCTTAAACTGACAACAACCGGCATTTGCTTGCACTTTTTGCAAAATCTGTTGAAAAATAACCGTTTTAAAATAAGGCGAATCTGGATTTGAAATAAAATATGCCAACATTTTACCTTTTTTAATCACTAATTTTTCAAAGCCTAATTTTTGTGCCAACCATTTTAATATAACAGATTGTAATAAATCCTCTGTAGGCTTTGGCAAAGCACCAAAACGATCGATTAATTTGTTTTTAAAAGCATTCAATGCCTTTTCATTTAGAATACTAGACAACTCGTTATACAAGCGTAATCGCTCGGAAGTAACATGGATGTAAGCATCCGGAAACAATATTTCAAAATCTGTATCTATCTGTGTATCAACACTAAAATCTAATTTATTCGTCGTTTTGGCAAAAAGTTCTTTAAACTCATTTTCTTGCAATTCTTTTATCGCTTCTTGCAATATTTTTTGATAAGCTTCAAAACCAACATCATTGATAAACCCACTTTGCTCAGCACCCAGCAAATCACCGGCACCTCTAATCTCTAAATCTTTCATCGCAATTTGAAAACCACTTCCCAATTCGGTATAAATTTCAATAGCTTCAATTCTTTTTTGTGCTTCAGACGTCATAGCCGAATGTGGCGGCGTAATAAAATAACAAAAAGCTTTCTTATTACTTCTACCCACTCGTCCACGCATTTGATGCAAATCTGCCAATCCAAAGTTATTGGCATTGTTGATAAAAATAGTATTGGCGTTTGGCACATCTAATCCGTTTTCAATAATCGTTGTCGATACCAATACATCAAATTCACCATTGATAAAATCCAGCATTAGGCGTTCCAGTTTTTTTCCTTCCATCTGCCCATGACCAATACCAATTCTGGCTTGTGGCACCAAACGCTGTATCATTCCGGCTACTTCCTTAATATTTTCTATACGATTGTGAATAAAAAATATTTGTCCCTTTCGTTCTATTTCATAATTCACGGCATCTCTAATTATTTTTTCATCAAATCTAATCACTTGTGAATCAATTGGATGTCTATTTTCAGGTGGGGTATTAATAACTGACAAATCTCGTTCATTTATCAGCGAAAACTGCAAAGTTCTGGGAATGGGTGTGGCGGTTAAAGTTAAAGTATCAATATTTTTGCGAATTATTTTAAGTTTTTCCTTGACCGAAACACCAAATTTTTGCTCTTCATCAATAATCATCAAGCCTAAATCTTTATAAACAATTTTTTCATTTGCCAAAGCATGTGTTCCTATAATTATATCAATTTTTCCTTCTTTTAAATCGGATAATATTTGCTTTTTATCCTTAGCAGTCCTAAATCTATTGATATAATCTATCACCACTGGAAAACCTTTTAATCGTTCTGAAAAAGTCTTATAATGTTGAAAAGCCAAAATAGTGGTCGGCACTAAGAGCGCAACTTGTTTGCCATTATCTACCGCCTTAAAAGCTGCCCTAATGGCAACCTCTGTTTTCCCAAATCCAACATCTCCACAAACCAATCTGTCCATGGTTTTTTCACTTTCCATATCTTGCTTAATATCTTGCGTGGTTTTATACTGGTCGGGGGTATCTTCGTAAATAAAAGAAGCTTCTAATTCGTATTGCAAATAACTATCCGGATGATATTGCACGCCCTTTTGCAATTTTCTTTCGGCATACAATTTAATAATATCAAAAGCGAGTTCCTTAAGCTTTTTCTTGGTTTTCTGCTTCAAAAGCTTCCAAGAGCCACTACCAAGTTTGCTAACTTTTGGCGCTGTACCATCTTTGGCATTATACTTAGAAATTTTGTGCAAACTATGAATACTCACAAATAATCTATCACCATTTTTATAAATAATCTCGATTACCTCTTGCTCCTTCCCTGCCCTGTCAATTTTTTGCAATCCACCAAAAACACCGATTCCGTGATCCATATGCGTTACATAATCACCTTCTTTTAAAGCGGTAATTTCTTTTAAACTAATCGATTGCTTTTTACCTGAATTTCTTTTGATTGAAAACCGATGGTAACGCTCAAAAATTTGATGGTCTGTATAACAAGCCAATTTTAAATCTCTATCAATAAAGCCTTTATATAACGGAAAAACATTGGTTTCATAACTGACTTCAACGTCCATATCATCAAAAATGGCATGAAGGCGTTCCGATTGTTTTTGGGTGCTACAAAAAATAGTGTTTTGATAGCCTGCTTCCGTATTTTTTTGTAAATTTTCAATCAACAATTCAAAACTTTTATTAAAAGCAGGCTGTGGTTGAATATGAAAATTTATTGGATTTTCTGCTTTTGATTCACTGCGTTCAATCAATTTAAAGTTAGGTAATTTATCACCAAAACTCAAAGCATTACAAAACATATCGGCGGGTTCAAAATGATTTAATGCTACAGACAATGTTTCAAATTGCACAATTGCTTTTTCATATAAATTATCTAATGTATGTAAAGCAGCTTGCCTATTTTTGACAAACAAAACAGCATCTTTTTTTATATAATCTAAAAAACTTTGCCGATGTTTTATCAGTGTTTTACTCGATAAATTTGGAATAATTTGCACGTGTTTAAGCTTATCGATTGATATTTGTGTTTCGATGTCAAAAGAACGAATACTTTCAACTTCATCACCAAAAAGTTCAATTCGATATGGTTCATCATCGCCAAAAGAATACACGTCTAAAATACCACCTCTTATAGAAAATTCGCCTGGTTCTGTCACAAAATCAACCTGCTCAAATTGATACTCAAACATTATGTCATACAAAAAATCCATAGAGAGCTTGTCGCCCACTTTGATTTTTAAAGTATTGCTATTCAGCTCTTTTTTTACGACCACTTTCTCAAATAAAGCCGCCGCATAACTGATAATAACTTGCGGTTTTTGTCTGGACTGCAAGTGACTCAAAACTTTGGCACGCAACAATACATTGGCATTATCTGTTTCTTCAATCTGATAAGCACGTCGATATGATTCCGGGAAAAACAACACGCGTTTCTCGCCGATAATCCGCTCAAAATCATTGAAATAATAAGCTGCTTCTTCCTTGTTTTCAAAGATTAGCAACATTGGTTTTTGCAAATTTTGATAAATACCAGAAAAGGCAAAACTCAAAGCTGATGCGTTGAGTTGTTGTATATTTATATGTTTTTGATCAGAAAGTTTGTCCAATAATGAAACAATTCTTTGATCCTTGCTATATTTCGATAAAATACCCTGTGCGTTCAAATACTTTTTTTGCAAAAATAACAAAATACTGTACTTCTTTGATAATTATATCAAGTAGATTTTTGTAAATTCGCACTTTAATTTTTCAAAAAACATAAATTACAGCATTTTAATTTAATATTTTTTATTAAAACTGCTAATAAAATTAGAGCAAATATGAAAAAACGCATCATCATAGCTTTTGGCGGCAACGCCCTTTTAAAAAACGGTCAAAAAGGTAGTATCGACGAACAAAGAGAAAATATTAAACAAAGTTTAAACAGTGTTTTCCCTTTGATAAAACAAGGACATAATATCATTATCACCCACGGAAATGGCCCACAAGTAGGTAATATTTTACTTAAAAATGATGCCGGAGAAATCATGTATAATATTCCGCAAGTACCCTTAGATGTGGCTGTTGCCAATACACAAAGCGAAATCGGCTATATGATTCAAAGCGAACTGTACAATATACTGAAACAACATAAAATCGATAGAGAAATTATTTCTACCAACACCATGGTAGAAGTGGCACCTGACGATATCGCTTTTAAAAATCCTACAAAAAGAGTGGGTAAAACATATTATGACCTATCTGAAGTATCGCGAATTTCACTTGAAAAATCTTGGATATTTAAAGAAGAAATTAAAAATGGTAAAAAAGGATTTAGACGTGTTGTTCCTTCTCCAAAACCATTGGATATTGCTAACAATCAATCGATTAAACTAATGGCTGACAATGGAATTATCGTAATTGCCGTTGGTGGTGGCGGTATTCCGGTTTCTATTCAAAACGATCAAATTATACCTGAAGAAGCCGTGATTGACAAAGACTTGGCAAGCGCCTTACTGGCAAATCAAATTCAAGCAGATCAATTTATCATACTTACAGATGTTGATTATGTATATTTGGATTATGGCAGTAAAAATCAAAAAGCATTGAAAAGCATTTCCTACGAAAAAGCTATTGAATTAATGAAACAAGGAAAATTTGGCGAAGGAAATATGGCACCTAAAATTCAAGCGGCTTTAAACTATATAAATAAAGGCGGAAAAGAAGTTTTGATAACCGATTTGAATGGATTAAAAACCCTAAAAGGCACAATAATTACCAAATAATACGCTTGCTTCAAATTTCTTTAATTTGAATGTCTTTTTGTCAAATAGATTAAAATATTTTTACCCTCATCTCTTTGAGATAACAGGGTTACAAATTATAATTTCAAAAAAGCCATTGCCTGTTTCATCTTTGCTTTTGCGACAGCATCTTTTTCTATTTCATAAGCTGCTTTAACATCTTTATAGGCATCTGTATATTCTGCTTTTTGCAATAAAGCAGCTGCATGCGCTCTTGTTTTTGGATGACTGTCTCTAAGCAAACCAACATTCCAACGAACGGCAGGTCTGGAACGAATATCATACAATTTATCCATTGCAGCAATTTGTGTTTCAGCATCTTTGCTAAAAAGTTCCCACCAAGTTTTCTTTTCGTGTTTTTTTAAATCGGTATCAAATAAAATCTCCTTGGTATTGCGTTGTGGATCAATCCACTTCTTATCATAAGAAACCATTTTTTTCCCAGTTACCCAACGCGCCATACGGGGAATCATCCAACGAATGCCTGGCGTAGATTCAGCATGTCCGCCAATGGCAAAAATGCGTCCTTTTCCTATTTTCTCGTGGTATATAAACAATTTACCGGGCGTAAAATCAACCGGATCACCAGCATTTGGATGAATATCTGATTTATAAGTAGCCAAGCTTGTAAAACTCTTGTCGTTTCCTAAAGCCTGCAAAATTGGACCGTCATAATATTGTATAAATTGTCTAATATTTTTAAACTCAGGAAAAATTTTAAGCCCTTCTTCATTGAGGTCAAATTCTACCAAACCTCTACCTCTCGCATAATGCGCTCGATCGAGGTGAATAACATCGGCTAATTGCAAACTTGGATAGCCTTCGGTTTTACAAAACATATAAGCACCTGCACAAATACCAATAGCGCCTTTACCTTTGTTGATAAACTCCTTGACTTTGGCTTGTCCCAAATGGCCTAAATTATTAACCTGTTTACTACCGCTTCCTCCTGGAAAAATAATGGCATCAATCTGATCCAATTTTCCCGACATAATATCCGAAGCACTAATGGGCATGGCATCGATATCCGTATCTATACGAAGTGCTTCAATAGTTTCTATCACACTAACCGAACCGGCACCATCGCCATTAAAAACACCTACACTTAATAATTTATTATGAATAGGTAAGACTGTTTCTTCGGTATGCTTACTTATTTTTTTATTAGATTCCTTGGTATTAGAATTGCAAGATACAATGCCCAAAATTAAGATGAGCAAAAGTGGTTTTATAATTTTAATCATTTTTCTATTATTATAATTTAATATTAAATTCTTTTTGATAAGCCTCTTTTATATAGGTATTCACCCATTGATACATCTCTTTTATATCTGATTTATTACTTTTTCCTTCTGTTTCCCATTTTTTTAATAAATCATAGGTTTTTTTATAAATTGTCATTTCGTATCGCTTCGTTATTTGTGCAATACCCGTACCTTGGTTATTTGCCAATGCATTTACATCGATATAATAATGATCCGATTTGCCCCAACGAAGGTTCATAATTTTTTGTTTTTTTAGTTCCAAAGCAGCATGACAAATTGGCGAATCGTTTAAATCCCTATTATACAGCACTATTTCAGGAAGTGCCACTTTACTAACCCAAGTTGGCACCATCATAGAAGACAATGGAAAACCAACATTTGACCAAAGCGTCGCCAAATTGGGATTTTGTCCTTTGCGAACACCTTCTACCACTACGGATGAAGAAGAACCAGAACGCGGAATATAATCTCTAAAAGGAACATATTGCGCATGATTGGGCGGCAAATTACCATATTTATCAAACAAATCTTCTTTAATTAGTGAATGATACAATCCTTTGGCAACATTTTGTTGAATATCTTGTGCAGATAAACCACCAAAAGTGGAAACCTTTTCATAAAACAATTGATTTGCTGTATTATAACGAATATAACCGCTGCTTTCATAACCAAATCTACCAGTATGCGAATAATTGGTTCGGATGATATACCCAAAAGGTGCCACTTTTGGGTCATTGGCATCAAATTTTACATACTTATGATTGTTAATTTCGTAATACGCGGCGCCACCTTGGGCGTCAATCACACCAAAATTTGCTTCTAAACCAGTAGGTCTTGGCAGGCTATCTAAATAGGCTTCAAAATCGGCTATGGTTTTACAAGTAGCCAAAGCTTCTTTCATAATTCTACCTTCCAATCCGGTTAGTTTGTCTTTATTATCAAAATTCAAATTATATGAAGCAGAATTCATAATGGCAAAGCCTTGGTCATTGACACCAATCCAAATACTTTTTCCGTTTTTGTCATGTGAATTAACCAATCCAACGTAAGCATATTTAGCGTCATTAAAATAACGCAACACATTATTAATGGACCACGTATCTCTGTTTTTCCAGAGCATTGGACGACCATCTTTGGTATATTTTCCAGATATCACGGCTGTTGTACATGCCTGTGTTGGTATATTTAGCAACAACACGATTAATAGTAAGAGTAATTTTTTCATATTTTTATTATTTATCATTTTTACAATAAAAGCTAAAATTAAACATAAAGACTACATAAATTAGTCCATATTGATGACAAATATATAAATTTTATGCAAAAAAGAACAAACTAAAGACAGTAAGTCAAAAAGAAATAAATCGTTGGTTTTTAAAAATTGTCTTGTTTATTAAAGAACAGGATAAATAAATGTCTT
>JGI24023J19991_10001277_pt1 | contig 19524 bp, 19 predicted proteins | sample Cruoilmetagenom1_FD_19991 | JGI IMG/M metagenome (IMG submission 19991) | reverse complement strand
TCACCCAGCGGATGGCGGTCTTCGAAGCCTATAGAATAAAACCCGGCGAGCCGCCGCCGGCGCCGATCTCGACGCTTATTCAGGTGCAGGGCAGAATGGACGACATCCGCACCGCAGTTCACACCGAACTCACGCCGATTCTGAAGCCGGACCAGTTGGCCAAGGCCGACCAGCTCGACGAGCAGTTTCGGACGAAATACCGGAACATCCTGCTCGCGCGTTGACCGGGTTTAGGCCTCGGCGCGCAGCGGACGGGACAGCAGGTCTTCGATTGCCTGATCAACGGTAGCTGCGCCCGAAACCACGCTTTCGACCGCTCCGCAAATCGGAAGATCGAGCTTCAGCTGCTTGGCCATTTCGATAACGGCGGACGCCGTATACACCCCCTCGCTCACCGAATTGCGCGAGCCCAGCACGTCATCCAGCTTTTCGCCTTGGCCAAGCGCGATGCCGAGCGACATGTTGCGCGATTGCGGGCTCGAGCAGGTGAGCATCACATCGCCCATGCCACAAAGTCCCGTCAGGGTTTCGAGTTCGGCTCCAAGCGCCTCGCCCAGATGGATGATCTCGTTGAAGCCCCTTGTGACCAGTGCGGCGTGCGCGCTGGCGCCGAGTTCCTTGCCGATCACGATGCCGGCGCCGATCGCCAGCACGTTTTTGACCGCGCCACCGACCTGAGCGCCAACCAAATCGTAGGTCCAGTAAGGCCGAAAGGTCGTGTGGCCGACCGCGTAGGCAAGTTTCTCGCCCAGCGCCTCGTCGGCGCAGGCCAGCGTTACTGCGGCAGGCAACCCGCGCGCCACTTCGGCCGCGAAGCTCGGACCCGAAAGCACCGCCAGGGTGGCTGTCGGCGTGACCTCCCCCAGCACCTCGGACAGCAGCTTTCGGGTCGACTGCTCGATCCCCTTGGCGCAGATCACCAGGGGTTTGCCCGGGCCAAGATGGGGGTTCAAGTCCGCCGCAATGGCGCGCAAATGCTGGGCCGGCGTTACCAGCAGGATCGCGTCGCATTCAGCGATCTCCTTGAGTTTGCCGGTTGCGCGGATTTTCCGGTCCAGCTTGACGCCCGGCAGATAGGTCCGGTTTTGGTGATAGTCGTTGATGTCGGTGATGGTCTCGAATTCATAAGCCCATAGCAGGACGTCGCGCCCGGCCACAGACGTGCTTTGCGCAAGCGCGGTGCCCCAGGCGCCGCCGCCGACCACACCGATCTTGTCAAAACTCATGGGGCCAATTCCCTCATCTGTTAGCGCCAATCGAGGGCGCTTCAGGCCTTGGCCCCGGCGCCGATCGCGGGCGGTGCGGATTCATCCAGCGGCCACCGGGCACGCGCCGACACGTCGAAGTCGTCGCGGCGGCCTTGGGCCAAATGCTCGGCGCCCGCCCAGGCGATCATGGCGGCATTATCGGTGCAAAGCGAGGGCGGCGGCACCACAAGGTCGAATCCTTCCCGCTCGCAAAGCGCGGCAAGCGCCTGGCGCAGTGCGGCGTTGGCGGCGACGCCGCCTGAAACCACCAGCCGGCGCGGGGTCTTCGGCCCCAGCCGCTCGCGGTACAGCGCCATGGCGCGTCCGGTGCGGTCGGTCACGACCCGGGTTACGGTCGCTTGGAACGAGGCGCAAAGATCCGCGATATCCTCGTCGCTCAAGGGTGCGAGCGCCTGAGCCTGCCTGCGGAGCGCCGTCTTCAGTCCGGAAAACGAGAAATCCGGTTGCTCGCGGCCAAGCAAAGGTGCGGGCAACTGAAAGCGCTGCCCATTGCCTCGCGCGGCCCAGCGTTCGACCTCGGGACCGCCCGGATAGCCGAGCCCCAGCAATTTGGCGGTCTTGTCGTAGGTCTCGCCCAGGGCGTCGTCCAGTGTCGTGCCGAGCCGCGTATAGCGCCCGATGCCATGCACGATCACCAGCTGGGTGTGGCCGCCGGAAACTAGCAGCAGCAGATAGGGCGGGCGCATGCCTTCGGTGAGCCCGGGAGTCAGGGCATGGGCCTCCAGATGATTGACGGCGATCAGCGGCAGACCACGGACCGCGGCAATAGCCTTGGCGGTCATCAGACCTACCATAAGGCCGCCGATCAGACCCGGGCCGGCGGCGGCCGCGACGCCGTCGAGATCGGCGAAGGTGAGGCCCGCCTCGTGGAGTGCGGCGGCGATCAGCTGGTCCAAAATTTCCACATGGGCGCGGGCCGCGATTTCCGGTACCACGCCGCCAAAGGCTGCATGGTCCTCGAGCTGCGAGCGCACCAGATTGCTGAGAATGGCGCCACCGCCGCTCGCGTTGCGAACCACCACGGCGGCCGCCGTTTCATCGCAGCTGGTCTCGATGCCAAGTAGCTTCAGGGGCTGTGCCATTTGCTTGCCTGCCATCGGCGAAATGGCTGTTGGGGCAGCCATTTGCGCGTTCGCGTGGTTCCGGGCATTGTTGGCGGCATTCAGCCACCTGCACTGCCCGCCTAACATTTGGAGTAAGCCGCGTGCAATCCCAACCTGTTCGCATCGGCACACGGGGCTCGCCCCTGGCGCTTCGCCAGGCAAACGAGGTCCGCGACCGGTTGATCGCGGCCCATGGCTGGGATGACCAGGCGGCAAGCATCGAGGTTATTCAGACCAGCGGCGACAGGATCAAACACAGACCGTTGCGCGAATTCGGCGGCAAGGGGCTCTTCACCAAAGAAATCGAAGAGGCGCTGCGCTCGGGCGCGATCGATATGGCGGTGCACTCCATGAAGGATTTGGAGACCGAATTGCCCGACCGGCTCGTGCTGGGTGCGCTGTTGGAGCGGGAAGACGTGCGTGATGCGTTTCTGAGCCCAAGGGCCGCTTCGCTCGCGGACCTGCCCGAGGGCGCCCGCCTCGGCACCGGTTCGCTGCGCCGCCAGGCCCAGGTGAAGCGGGTGCGCCCGGACCTCGATGTCGTGCCGTTTCGGGGCAATGTCGAAACCAGGATGAAAAAGCTCGACAAAGGCGAGGCCGACGCGACCCTTTTGGCGCTTGCGGGCCTGCGCCGGCTGGGGCTCGCGGACCGCGCTACAGCACTGCTGGACCCGATCGAGATGCTGCCGGCGATCGGCCAGGGGGCAATCGGGATCGAGGTGCGCGAAGACGATGCCGCGGTCGCCGAATTGCTCGCGCCAATTCACGATGAGGAAACCGCAATTTGTATCGCCGCGGAGCGGGCGTTTCTGGCGGCGCTTGACGGGTCATGCCATACGCCGATCGCGGGACTTGCACAGCTCGACGGTGAGCAGCTCACCTTTCACGGTGAAATCCTGACCCCCGATGGCCGGGACTCCCATGAAACGGAGCGTGAGGGCGCGCCGGGCGATGCAGCGGCGATGGGCGCGGATGCGGGCGCGGAGCTGCGCAGCCGGGCCGGCCCCGGTTTTTTCGAGGACTGAGCCATGCGTCTGCTGGTGACGCGGCCGGAGCCCGATGCGAGCGACCAAGCGCGTAAGCTCGGCCAAATGGGACTGGACGCCCTGGTCGAGCCGATGCTGGAAATCGAATTTCTTGACGCCGGAAATCTCGATGAAACGGTGGCGGCGGCGCAAGCACTGATTGCCACGAGCCGCAATGGTTTGCGGGCGCTGGCGCGCTTGCCGATCCTGGGGCGGGCGCTTGGCACGCCTGTGCTGGCAGTGGGCCCCGCGACCGCGAGCCTGGCTAAAGAATTGGGTTTTGAACAGGTCCATGAAGGCGCAGGACGGGCTCAAGACTTGATCGCTGTTGCCAACGAAAATTGCGAGCCCGTGAGCGGCCCGCTGGTTCATCTGGCGGGCAAGGAACTGGCCTTCGACCTCAAGGGTAAGCTTGAGGCCCGAGGTTTCGGCGTGCTTCAGCCCGTGCTCTACCGCGCTAGCGCCAAGAGGGCGCTAAGCGCCGCAGCGAAGCGCGAATTCAAGACCGGTGGCCTGATGGGAGCCATTTTGATGTCGCCCAAGACCGCGAAGATCTACGCGCGTCTAATTGCGGCGGCGGGCCTGGAAGGGGCGGTTGCCCAGGTCATGCATTTCTGTCTTTCGCCGGCCGTCGCGAAGCAATTATCCGCTATTCCAGGTGCGCGATATTTGGTCGCGAAACGTCCGAACCAGGACGATCTCCTTGCCTTGATTGTGAAACACGCGGCAGACTGCAAATCCACAGCGCAGACAGGATCGAGGTGACCATGGCGGCCGACGACGATGATGGCGACGATGTAAAGAAGAAGCCGTCGAAATCGCCAAGAGCATCCAGAACGTCCAGGCGAACGCCGCGGGGTCCCAAACGCCGTACGCCGACAATCGAATTGAAGGCGGAGGAAGTCTCCGAGGAGCCGAAGGATGCTGAAGACGCCGAGGCGACGGTCGCGGCGGGTGAGCCGGAGGAATCCAGCAAAGCAGAATCCGCGCCGGAGCAGGAACCGGCGTCGGCCGCGGTTGCTGGGGCCAGCGCGGACCAAACCGAATCCGGTGAGACTGTGGGCGCCATTGCTGCCGGGGACGCCACGGAGGCGGAGCGCGTCACGGCGACCTATTCGGAGCCGCCAAGAACCAAGCTGTTTGAGCTCAAGAGTTTCGCCACCCATCTGGCTGCAGGACTGGTTGGCGGCCTGATCGCGGTGGTCGCCGTGGGCGCCGGCGTCGAGCGGCTGCTGCTGGGCGAGCTGGGCGGGTCTGAGCCCGCGGCGACGGTGGATACATCTGGGCTTGAGGCCGAAGTAAAGACGCTGCAGGGCCAGGTCGATGCGCTGGCCAAGGCGACGCCCTCCGGCCCAAGCGAGGAAACCCAGAAGACGCTTGCTGCCCTGCAGGAGCGCACGGCCAGGCTTGAGAAGGATGCGAGCGAACAGTCCGAGCAGAAGACTGATGACGCCGACCGGTTGCGGCGCCTCGAAGCTGCGCTGAAGAATCTTGGTGAAACCGCCAAGGCCGAGGGCGACACGATCGCACCGGTGGCGGGCGTCATGGCGCAGATCAACGAGTTCGCCACCCGGTTTGATACCAGGCTTGCGGGCCTGCAGGACCAGGTGAAGAAGTTAGAAACCGACACGTCGCAAGGCGGCAATGAGGCGGCGAGCGCTGGGGTCGAGGCCCTGAAGACCCAGACCGAGACCCTCACCAAGGACATTGCCCAACTGCGCCAGGAGGTGGCGAGCGGCGGCGGTGCCGAGACGGTCCAGGCGCTTGGCGGCGCCGAGCAGCGCATCACCGCGCTGGAGCAGGAGGTCAAGCGGCTCTCGGACAATGAGCGCCGGCAGAAAGAAGAGGGCCGGAGCGCGGCGCTTGCGATTGCCTTCGCCAATCTGCAGCGCGCGGTTGACAACGGCGGCGCCTACCAGAACGAGCTCAACACCCTGAGGGCGCTAGCGCCCAAGGATGTCGACCTTTCCGCCATGCAAGCCCGGGCCGCCACAGGAATTCCATCCAAAGCGGACCTGGCCAGCAGTTTCGGAAGTTACGCCAACGCGACTTTCGACGCTATTGCCGCCCCGAAATCGGACGACTTGCTTGAGCGGCTCGCGGCGGGCGCGAGGTCGCTTGTCCGCGTTCGCAGGGGCGGCGAGGCAGAGGGCGATGGACCCGATGCAGTGATCGCCCGGATGGAGACCTCGGTAAAGGCTGGAGAATTTGCCCAAGCCGCCGAAGAGGGCCAAAAGCTGCAGGGGCCGGCGCGCCAGGCGATGCAGCCCTGGATCGACAGCGTCAACCGCCGCCTAGCGGTGGACCGCGAAGTCGACGTGCTTGAGCGCAAACTGCTGGGGGCCATCGGCGGGACCCAAGCTCCGGGTTCGGGATAGCGCTCCGATGTGGTGTGTGCTCATCGTTCTGCTGGTTATCGCGGGCATGGCCACCGGCTTCGCCTACTTGGCTGAGCGGCCAGGCGAGATCACCATCAATTGGCTGGGTTTCGAGCTTCAGACCAGCATCTACATCGCGGTGCTCGCCTTCATTGCCGTGCTGTTGGCGGCAATGTTCATCTGGTGGCTATTGGGCTTTGTCCTCTCCCGGCCGCAGGCTATCAGGCGCTTTCTGTCGCGGCGCACCGAAAAGCGCGGCCATCAAGCGCTCGCACGGGGCATGATTGCGGTCGATGTCGGCGACCGCGACTTGGCCCAACAATTCGCAAACTCGGCGCAAAAGGCGTTGCCCGACGATCCCTTGACATCGCTGCTCCAGGTGAAGGCGGCCCAACTGCGCAGCGACCACCGGACGGCGCGCAAGGTCTTGGAGGATATGACCCAATCGCCGGAGACCGAACTTGCCGCCCTGCATGGACTCTATTTGGAAGCCAAGGGCGATGGCGAGACCGAAGCCGCCCGGCAGTTTGCGGAGCGCGCCGTGAAAGCCAATCCGCGACTCGCCTGGAGCGCCGATGCGCTGTTCGAAATCCAGTGCAAGACGGGGGATTGGGAAGGTGCCCTGGCGACCCTTAGCTCCACCGAGCGCAACCACCATGTCGACAAGAAGACCGCGCACCGCCGTCGCGCCGTACTGCTCACCGCGCAAGCCATGGCCGCGGAGCGGGGCGCGCCGGAAAAGGCGCTGGAGCTGGCGCTGGACGCCCATAAGCTCGCGCCTGACCTGATTCCAGCCGCCGCGATCGCCGGACATCTGCTGTCTTCCAAGAACAGTCCCCGCCACGCAGCACGCGTGATTTCCAAGACCTGGCGGCTTAGCCCGCACCCCGAACTCGCGATGGCCTATGCCCATATCCGCCCGGGCGAATCGCCCCAGGAACGGCTCGCCCGGGTGCAAAAGCTCGCTGACATGGCGAAGGGCAGCATCGAGGGTCCGATCGCGGTGGCCAATGCGGCGATCGATGCCCGCGAGTGGCAAACCGCGCGCGAGGCGCTCGCCCCCTATTTCGAGGAACGTCCGCCCGCGCGGATCTGCACCGCAATGGCCCGAATCGAAGAAGGCGTGGGCTATACGGGCCGGTCGCGCGAGTGGCTGTCGCGAGCCCTACGGGCGCCACGAGATCCGGCCTGGACCGCGGACGGCGTGGTTTCCAAGCATTGGGCGCCGATTTCGCCCGTTACCGGCGCGCTCGATGCCTTCCAATGGAAGGTACCGCTGCAGGTATTCGATCCTCTTGAAGCCGCATTGACGATCGACAAGCCGGAAGAATTGTTGGCTGCACCGGAGGCCAAGCAACCGGATCTCTCCGCCGATACGGATACTGATAGCCCCAGCCTATCCTTAGACACGGACGCCGGTCTCCCGCCTGAAAAGGCGATCGATTTGGCACCCGAAAAGGCGACTGATTTGGTTTCGGAGAAGCAAGCAGAGTTGCCACCGGAAAAGGCCATCGATCTGCCGCCTGAAAAGGCGATCGACCTGGAGGCCACAACCGCTTCCGCCGATGAAGCTGGAGCCACGGACGAGGCCGATGCCACGCAGGGGAACAAGAAGGATGCCTCCGTACCGGCGCCCGATCGCCCCGGAACCGAGGCCGGGACCGAGGAGGAGATAAAGGATCTCGATCCGCTGGGCGGCCCGCCCGACCGGGCGACCTAGGGCTATCGAGTTTCGGTTGGCAGGGTCCGGGCTGTCTTCGTAATCGCCAGCCCCTAGCGATCCTTGCAATCGCCTCCCTCAAGGGCTAAGCCAAAATCGCCTGGCAATGCCGCAGTAGCTCAGATGGTAGAGCAATGCATTCGTAATGCATGGGTCGGCGGTTCGAGTCCGTCCTGCGGCACCATTTTCCCAACAGCAACCCATTGGGTGACGCCCAACGCCGGCGGCGCAGGCCCAGCTTTAGCGAGCTTGGGGGGTCGGCATAGCGAACGAGCCGGCAAACGCGACCGTTCTACTTGGAACCATAGTGGAAAAAGGAAATGCCTTTGCGTGACTTAGGTCAGGCCGCGAATCAGCCGTGCCTAGCCTGATCCAGCGAGTTTCAGGCTTTGCGAATTAGCTGACTGACCGACGGATTGTCTTGGGCGGGGGCCTCGGCGTTGATCTTGACCTGGAGTGCGGCGGTGCCCGCTACCATGAAAGCCAGGAATCCCAACGTGGTGAGCACCATCAAGATGCTATAGCAGTTGGTCTTTTCCGCAATGACACCGCGAAACGCGCATGAGGATTCTGCCATGGTTCCCGCCTCCCTGAGCTAGGCTTGCATGTTACCGGCGCTAACATATGTTAGAATCGCTAACTTTGCAACAATAAGTTAGATACGCTAACATCTATTATTCTGCGGATTGGGAAATGGTAATGCCGTCATCGGGCGACGTCGCTAGGGCCAACGTTCAGGCCAAGGCCAAGTACCACCATGGCGATCTGCGCGAAGCGCTGATTACCGCCGTGCAAAGGCTGGTGATCGAGGAAGGCGCGGACAATGTCTCGCTGGCCGTCGCCTGCCGGCGGGCCGGCGTCTCGACGGCGGCACCCTATCGCCACTTTCGCGACCGGGACGAGATCTTGGCCGAAGTGACGGTCCGCGGTTTCGAAACGCTCAACGTGATGGCTGCCGAGGTGATCGAGCGCCACGGCATGGGCACGCTGAAAACGATCACGGCGATGGCGAAGATCTATGTCAACTTTGCGGTGGAACAGCAGGGTCTGTTTCGCCTGATGTTCGGTCAGCATCCCACACTTTCCGAGAGCTCGCTGGTCAGGGAATCGGCGAACACTTGCTTCGGTTACGTGGTCAATCAGATTTCCAGGTATTGTGAGTCGCATGGCGTGGAGGGTGACGCCGACGATATCGCCCTGAAGCTTTGGACCTTCGTTCACGGCGCGGCATCGCTCTTGATCGATAAGAATTTCGATACGGTCACCGGTACCATCGATGTCGACCGGATGATCGACACCGTTACGCCGTCGCTATTGGGTCAGGGCGAATCCGCAAGGCCTTGAACTGGGGCAAATGCAAATGAGGTGCTCGAAACGCCTCTAGGCGAGCAAATCCTCGCCCGGGTCTTCCTTCTCGCCGCGTGCCACGACTTGCATCCCATCGGCCGGAAAGGGCTTGGCCAGGGCAAAGGCTTCGTCGGCCGTACCGTTCAGCCAGGTGTCGAAGGCAGCATCGCCAGCCAGCATGACCGGCATGCGGGTCGGGTGAATCGGCGCCACGATCTCGTTCGGTTTGGTTGTCAGAATTGCGAAGACCTGGAGCTCGACGAAATCGCCGCTGGGCTTCAGCCGGCCCTTCCAGGACCGCCACAGGCCGGCAAAGGAAAAAAGCGGCCTCGGTTCGTCGCCCTTCAGCGCGAACCAGTGCCACACTGCGGGCTTTCTGCCCTTGGGCTCGGCGAAACTCGTTGCGGGCACCAGACACCGCCGCTCCTCGAACGAACCTCGCCAGAACGGGCTCGCCCGCACCTTGTCATCCCTGGCATTGGTGATGCGCCGCGCCGCCTTCTCCTTTTGCGGCATTACGAATCCCCAATTCATGATCGTCATGGAGCGCTGGCCTGAATCGTTCAGCCGAACGACCGGCGCGTCATGGGCCGGGAAGATCGCCGGCATCGAGGGCAGATTGCCGGTGAGATCCAACTGGTGCTGGACCCGGAAGAGTCCCCTTACGGCATCCTGCGCCCGAGTCTGGCTGTAGAGGTTGCACATTTTCAGAGGTCCGAACCAGGCAAAGAGTCGCGCGGGAGATTAGGAGCGCCATGTTGTGCAGGCAACTTGCCCGGCGCCCCGTCACGCTTAATGAAGCGATTGAGACTGTGCTCAGTTTGATGGCGAGGGCCATCGTAGAGAATCTATCGAAGGGCTGGTCCTTTAGGCGGAAGCCCCCAGCCACGCCTCACTAGAGGCCATGCATCATCGTCGATATCTTCAGTGGGTGGCGGATGGAGGGGCATCCAGTGCGTCGGAGGTCCGTGCTCCCATTCAACCGTGTCGTAGGTATTGCCTACGGGAACCAACCATACTCCGCTTTCATAATCGCCCTCATACCAACCAAACACCGGCCACATGCCCTTTGGCCCCCACATTGTTATTGGCTCACCGCAAAAGGGTGCGTCAGATGCTCGTCTCCATTCGTTCTTAGGCACCGCCGTGCCCTCCATTTTTCTCGCGCATGCTGATGGATCTGCCCCGTCGCAAGATGCAGCAATGCACAATCCTTGAGGAGACAGCAGCCACCATGGTGTAATCGTGGCGAACTCGAGCACAGGGAAGGCGAGCCAATGATCGAAGCTCTACCGGACTTTCCGGACAACGTCGTTGCGGTTGCCTCCCGGGAACATGTCACAAAGCTTGACTACGAAACGGTCCTCGTGCCCCACGTCGAGAAGGCGCTCAAGCGGCACGAGAAGATCCGCCTCTACTATCAGATCGGCTCTGACTTCACGGGCATTGATCCGGGAGCTGTGTGGGAGGATTTCAAGGTGGGTGCTGAGCATCTATTGCGCTGGGAGCGGATCGCCATCGTCACAGATGTCGATTGGATAAGACATACGATGACGGCTTTCGGCTTCCTAATTCCCGCCGAGGTGAAGATCTATCCCACGTCTGAAACATCGAAGGCGCACGACTGGATCATCGCCGCATGAAATCGATCTAGGGTTCAGGCTGCGTGACAACAAATTCATGCAGTTTTTCGCCTTGTGCTTCTGACGCCAGTCGAACAATCGCAATTTGTTGCGCCCATCGAACGCGGACCGTGCGGCGCGTCCCGTTGGATCCGCGTGGCCGTCGAGGGGCAAGAATCTGCGGGAAAGCAGGGCCCAACGGCCCCCAAGAGCTTTGGAATTGCGGGGAATGCGTTGCAATTCGGCAACATTGCTCAAAAAAAGCGCAATTACCCGGCCAAATGCCTTGGGTTTGACGCCATTTTGGCCGATCAATCAAAGTGCAAACCCGTTCGAGGCTCGAATCGGATAGCGTGCGTGCATGCGAATTTGGCCNNCGGGTGTGGGAGAAAGTGAGGCGGTATGGGTCAGCGCGTTATGCCGTTGATAGTGGCGGCAACCGCGTTCATTGCGATACTTCTGCTCGCGGCGCCAGCGGCCCTGGCGACCGGATGGGCGGTCGTGCCCGAGGACGGCTACGTCGACCGGGTAGACCGCGGGGACCCGTGGGCTGCGACGCTTTATGGCGGCGTGGTCTCCAAGGAACGCATGACCACCCTGCTCTACAAGCAGCACCAGGCCACCCTTGAAACCGACACCGCCTTCGCCGGCGGCTCGCTCTCCAGGCGCATCGGCCAGTGGCGCAAGGGCTTCTCCTTCGAGCTCGAAGGCGGCGCCGGCTACCGCTTCTCCAATGAGGATGCGGGCGAATTCTGGGGCGCCCTGTTTGCGCGCTACGACCGGTTTCCCTGGAACGACAAAATCTACACATCGATCGCCATCAGCACGGGGTTGAACTACGCCACAAGGGTCTCGGAAATCGAATACGACGACAACAATTCCAAGCTGCTGCACTATCTCGCGCCGGAAATCACCTTCGCCAGCCCGAACAACAAGAACCTGGAAGGCGTGCTGCGGCTGCATCACCGGTCGGGCGTCTTCGGCGTCTTCAATGGGGTCAGAAGCGGCACCAATGTGGTGACGCTTGGTCTGCGCAAGCGCTTCGATTTCGACCGCTAAACCCGCCGCATCGGCTCCTCGAAATTTAACCATTGGCAACAGCCGTCCTGGACCAGGCAAGCGGATTCCCGATAAGCCCATGCCGCGCCGATCGAGCGGAATCACAAACACGGGGATCAACATGCAAGCTATCAAGCAAACCGTTGCCGCGGCCGCCGTCCTGACGCTGGCCGCATCTTTGGCCGGGTGCCTCCATGGGCACCACGCCGAACAAGTGGTCTACAAGCCGATGAAGCTTGGCGCGGCGGATGCAGTTCCTGAGCAGGCGGTGCGCGGCTCCTAGGGACGTTCCGCCGCCGAAATTGCCTTGCGGCCAGCGGCGTGCCGGCAGCGCCGCTCGGCCGGGCGATTTTTCCACTAGGAATCAGAATAGACTTGGGTTGCTCCGCGCTCTAGCGACGGCGAATCTGGCCGCTCGAGAGCGCATCAGTTTTCCGCGACTTGTGGCAGATGCGCCACCATCGAAGCGGTGATTGGCTGCTAAAATCGACTCGATGATTGATCATCGGGTTGAATTCACCGGATCCTGGAACAAGCGGGACTCGATGGCGGCGGTTGCGAAGGCGTTCACCTTGGTAGTGGCGCTCGCGTGTTCGATGTCTGCCGCCCGGGCGACGGATCTGGGTCCAACGCCCGGCGCTGCTGCCTATGCGCCGCCTGCTGACCCTTGGCAGATCGACGCCACCGCCTATGGCTGGGCAATCAATTTGAATGGCAGCACGACCGTCGACGGCGTCAAGGCTTCCGTCGACGTCACCTTCATCGACATCGTTGAAAACGCGGATTCAATCGCGGCGCTCGAAGGGCGGATGGAGGCGCGAAAGGGCAAGTTTTCGCTGGTCTCGATCTCGGATTACTTCAACGCCACGTTTTCCGGGAACGTCGCCGGCAGTGTGCAGCCGGTGCCACAACTCGACATCGATTTCGACGCAAGCGTCGAACTGGATTTTGAGCTGATCCTTTCGGAGCTCAGCGCTACTTACGAGATATTCAAGACGCCCTTTGGCGAGCCCGGCGGCTTCGCGGCGCTCGATGCGCTGGCGGGCGGAAGATACAATTCGATCGACGCCACTACCGACGTTGTGTTGAATGCCACCGCGACTTTGACCCCTGAAATCGTGCCCATCAGTTTCACCGAGACTGGACAGATTAGAGCCCAAATCCAAGTCGATGAACAATGGGTCGACCCATTTGTCGGTCTGCGGCTTCGGATAGAGAGCCCGCGGGGGTATGGTTTCTTTGCCCGTGGCGACGTCGGCGGCTTTGGCGCCGCTTCCGAATTCGTTTGGCAGGCGATGGCCGGACTTGCGGGCCAGTGCCGGTGCAACGAAAACCTGTCCTGGGCGGTGGGCTACCGGGCGCTCGACACGGATTACAGCACGGGATCTGGCGCCAACGAATTCGCCTTTGACATGCTGATCCACGGCCCGGTGATCGGGGCCAACTACCGCTTCTAGCTCTCGATTATTCTGGCTGCGGCCTCCCGGACTAGCGGGAGGGTCCAGCTTTGTTCGATACGGTCCGAAAGCCGATATGGTTGGTGCCGAGGCCGGTGTCCTGCGCGTGGCGCGCGGCGGGACGGTAGCGCATGCAGTAGTTGGGCGCGCATAGGTATGAGCCGCCCTTGATCACCTTGACCGGGAACCCCGGATTGCGGCGGTCGCGGCTGGCCTCCTGCGGCGGGCCCTTGGGGTTGTCGGTCGCGCCCGCATCATGGCCCGGCGCGTACCAGTCCGCGGTCCACTCCCAGACATTGCCGATCATGTCGTAGAGACCATAGCCATTGGGTGGAAAGCACTGGACCGGGGCCGTCAGTACGTAGCCATCGGCCTTGGAGTTCTCGATCGGGAAGGTGCCCGTCCAGGTGTTGGCCATTTGCTTACCCTCGGGCGCGAGTTCCTCACCCCAAGGGAATTTGGAGGCGGCGCCACCGCGGGCGGCGAATTCCCATTGCGCTTCGGTGGGCAGTTCCCGGCCCGCCCATTTTGCATAGGCCTGGGCATCGGCGAGCGCGATCTGAACTACGGGATGATGTTCGCGGCCCTCGATGCTGCTGCCCGGGCCTTCCGGATGCCGCCAGTTGGCGCCAGGCAGATATTTCCACCACTGCCTGATGTCGCCGGACACCACATTACCGGGCTGCACGAAAACCGCCGATCCAGGTTTGAGCATTTCGGGCGGGGCGCCCGGGATCGGTTCCGGCGGCTTTTCGGCGACGGTGCGGTATCCGGTTTCCTCGACAAAACGGGCGAACTGGGCGTTGGTCACCTCATGAGCGTCGATCCAAAAGCCGTCGACGGTCACCTCGCGAACCGGACCCTCGTCGCGATAGCCCCGGTCTGTTCCCATCGGGAACCTGCCGCCCGGGATCCAGACCATCCCCGCGGCTCGGTTTTTCTTGTTGGCTTGCAGGATGGGTGTTTGGCAGGCTGCAACCCCCTTCGCCGGCGCGGCCGCCCCTGCCGGTGCGGCGAGGAGCAGCGTCAGACATAGGCCGATCTGGATCATTCGAGGCGACCGGGCCATTCTATCGCCGAGACCTTGCATGGTGTGCTTGTAGCTTCCACAACGGTGAAAACCCAGAATCTTGTGCCTGTCTAATTCTGCGGGAACAGGAATTTGACGGTGAATTGGGAGCTCCAGTCGGGTGCGTTGGCCGGCTTTTCAGCGTTCCAGTAGGCGGTGAGCTTTAGATCGACGGGCTGATCGCCGATTTTGATCAGCCGGCCGACACCGCCGCCGAACGGCACCGTCCAGCGCTCGGCCTTGTCGGCGGTCCAGTCGGCGGTGATGTTGGGACTCGAACTCAGATACCAGCCATTGGCGAGATTGTAGTTCAAGAAATATTGCAGCAGGAACTGGTTGATTTCAGGCGCATCGGAATCGCCTGCGAAGGACCAGACATTCTGTGCCAGCACACCGAGCACCCAATTGCCGGGCATGGCGAGCGCCACTGCGGTAGGGCCCGCAGACCACTTGTCGGAAGCAAATCGGTCGGACGTGGCGGTCGGTAGAACTAGCGCTGGGCCGACGCCCCAAATGATGTCGCTAACCGCGTTGGGCGAGATGAACAGCTGATAGGTGGTATCGCCCAACCCGAACTCGCTACCCACGAAAGGCGTGAAATCGAAGGCTGCCGCGCCAAGGTCGATTTCAGCGGGAACTACGCCTAGCAGATCCTGGGCGGATTGCCCTTCCGTATAGATCACGGGCGCGATTACCCGGTTGATCAGGTTGACCGGGCCCATCGCTACCGGAACCACCGGCTTCAAATTCAGCACGTTGACGGTGGCATCCGACGGCCCCACGCCGAAATAGGTATTGTTCTCAAAGGGCACGCTGATCACCGTTGCCAACGGATTTTGCGACTGCTTGGCGAGGTTCTCTTGCGCCTGCGACACGCCACCCGCCGCAATCCAGAGAACGGCAGCGATAATGCTCACGAAATTGCCGCCTCGGCGAAACATCCAACTACTCCTTTTGCTCGAAATCCAAGCAGCGGATAGCGAAAATCTAGCAGCGGACTCCGCCCAAACCGTGTCGTTAATCCGCGAGCCGCCATTCCTGTTGTCGGCGGCGTGCCGGGCCATGCGCCCGGCGCCGCTTTACTGATCGCTACCCGTATAGGGCAGTTCCTGTTTCCAGACCTCCTTGACGTCGAAGGGCAGTTTCTTGGGATCGACCGGCGCGGTATAGATCTTCTTGGTCTCGGGGCGCTCATTGCTGATGCCGGTCAGCGCCGGTCCGACCGTGGCGTCAGGGCGGTTCGGGTATTTCTTGATCCACAGCTCGTGGCGTTGCCGCTGGCGGTTGAACATGCTTTTCACGTGGAACTGCTCGATCATCTCGGGGTGCTGCTCGCGCGGGTCCGTATAGAGGTCGTAGAACTCGGCGCCTGAGAGGCCCTCCGTCGCATTGGCCCAATCGCGCTTGAAGCGGCCCTTTACGGCGGCTGCGAGGTTAGGCCCCTGGTAGATAAAGACATAGTCGCGGCGGCTATGGGTATCGCCCTGCATCAAGAGCGCTGACTGGTCGATGCCGTCGATCACGCGGTCGCGTGGGATATATTGGGTGGCGCCGCCAAGCCGGGCGAAGGTGGTGAAGAGATCCGTCTCGTGAATGATATCGCCGACGATCTCGCCCTCGCCACCATTGAGCGTGCCAGGCCACCAGGCGATTGCGGGCACCCGGACGCCACCCTCGGTGAAATCGCCTTTGCCGCCGCGATAGAGCGTCTGGACCATGCCGCGGGGACCGTGATGGATGAAGGGACCATTGTCCGCCATCAGGACGATCAAGGTATTTTCGGCGATCCCCAGATCTTCAAGTTTCTTGCGCAGTTCGCCGACGAAGCGGTCGACCTTGACCAGGGCCTCCTGGGCAACGTTCTTGTTGGCTGTCACCTTGTTCGGGTTGCGCGGATCCGGGAAGAACGCCGTCATTATCGGCCAATAGGCCACGTAGAAGGGCTTGTCGCCCTCGGCGTATTTCTCGACGAAATCCAGTGTGCGCTTCTGCGCCTCGGTTTCGATGTCCCAGTACTTGGTGACGTCGGGCGGCGGGCCCCATTCCTTGGTCTCGCCGCCTTTCTGGCCCTCAAGGGTCCAGACAAAACCGCGGGGCTGCCACGAATTATCGATGTCGTAGGGGTCCTTGGCGTAGATCTCGGGGTAGAGGCCGGTAATCACGTTGGCCGACTCCGCCGCCGGGATCCACATGCTCGGGACCTGGTTGTAGGGCGTGAAGAAGGCGTCGTCGAAGCCTTGGTTGTGAGCGTAGCTGAACTCCGTGTCGCCCAAATGCCATTTGCCGTAGAATGCGGTGGCGTATCCCGCCTTGCCCAGCACCTCGGCGATCGTCACCTCATCACCATCCATTCCTGAATACTCGACCGGGAAAGCGACCGTGTGCATTCCGCTCCTGACCGCGTGTCGGCCAGTCAGAACCGCGGCCCGGCTCGGCGTGCAGGAGGGCTCGGTATACATCCGCATGAAGTTGATGCCCTCTTTTGCCATGCGGTTCATGTTCGGCGTGGTGAAGCCGCGCACCGATTGGATATCGGGAATGCCAACTTCTCCGACCGCGGTGTCGTCCCACATGATGTGGATGATGTTGGGCTTGCGGCCGAACTTCTTCTCGAGCTCGGCGAGCTTGGCGTCGATTTGCTGATCCTGCTCCGCCCAGGTTTTTTCGTGCTGAGCTTGCAAGACATAGAACTCCGCATCGTGAATGATCTTGTCGGATTGGGCGTTGGCGGTAGAGATTCCGCCAACTTCCAGCGCCGCCAAGGCAGTCGCCGCGAAAAGGCCTATGGAAAGAGCCCGAGTCCGCTTCGGTTTCATGACAGTCTCCTCATTGAAGGGCATTCGCCGTCGCTGAATGTTCGCAACCGCTTGCGCGATTGGAAAAAAATTCCTTTGGCCGGTTGATACGGCCCAGCGGGTGGGCTGGATCATAGGGTTCAATGGCGTCCGCTCGGCACGCGAACTTCTGTCGCCATCCGAACCGGCGATGGGGCCATGCACCCTTTGATTTATAGCGCCTGCCACCTTGAAGCGTGATCGAAAAACCGCAAAAGTGCAGCATGCTGGATGGGCCTGACAACGCATTCTGGCGCCTGGTGGAGTCTGACTTTGCGGATGTGGACGCCCTATGTTCTGCGGTTCGCGATTGGGATCTCGATTTTTCTGCACTAGGCAACCCAAGGGATAAGGCGCCGGTTGGCCGCGTCGTTCAGTCGATATCCGGAGATGTGGTTTTCGGTCACGCGCGTTTCTCGCTGAATCTCGAGCAGCGCGGCGCGCCGCCTCAAGGCCGGCTGACATTCGTCGTGATGGAAGCAGATATGCAGCAGCTTTGGCTGCGCGGTCACGACGCCGAGGCCGACGAAATTCTTGTGTTTCCGATTGGCAGCGATTTCCGTAGCCTGTCGGGCTCCGATTTCAGCATACACACGGTCTCGGTGACCGAGGCATTTTGCGAGCAGGTCTGTGAGACTTATCGGTTGCACGCGCCATTGGCCAAGGCTGCGCCGGAGTTTTTTAGCCCGCGGAAGTCTATCCTGGCGGCGCTTCGGTCATCCTTGCGGCTGCTGCGGGATTCGACCGCGGGCCCGCCCACCGCCGCCAGCGACGACGTAGCGGCAAGGCTGGTCAGGGCGTGGATTGAGGCAATGCCGGGACCAACTCCCAAGAAATCCGATGGTCGAGCCCGCGAGATTGCCCTGCGCAGGGTGCTGGAGCGCATGGAGGGCGCCAATTGGTCAAATCTCAATTCTGGAGATTTATACGATTATGCCGGCGTCAGCGAACGCAGCTTGCAATACGCGTTCCTCGAGCGTTTCGGTCTGACGCCAGGCGCATTCTTGAAAGCTCGCCGCCTGGCCGCCGTCAGGATCGCGCTGAAGCGCTCGAGCAGCGGAACCACCTCGGTCGGAGATCTAGCCTCCGAATTCGGGTTCTGGCACGCGGGCCAGTTCGCACGTGATTATCGGCTTGTCTTCGGCGAGTTGCCGTCCCAAACGCTGCGGCGTTGGGCAGCCTAGACCTAGGACCGTCGCAATTCTCGAGGAAAAAAGCCCAGCCCCGCAAGCAGGCCGGGCACAATCGCGAATCAGCGTTTTTCGCGGATTTTGGTGCATTCGCACAACAGAATGGTGCAAATTCATCACAGAAAAAATCTATTTGTGTCACAAAAGCCGTAAAAAGCTTCCAATTGGGTCCGTCTTGATGGCTTGATTGAGGCCTATAAAAAGACGGCAATAGACGGGGATTAAGACGATGGAAATGACTGTCGAAGCCCTCGCTGCCAATCCACATGACGGCGTGGGCCAATCACCGAACCGGGTGACGGGAAGGCCCGTCGACCTGGTCCACCTAGCCCGCTACACGCTCGGCAATAATTCAATCGAACGCGAAGTCCTGAGCCTGTTTCGCACCCAGTCCAACCTCTTTCTGCAACGCTTGAAAGAGGCCGTTAGCGACACGGCATGGCAGAAAGCTGCCCATACCATCAAGGATTCCGCGCTCGAGATCGGCGCCTGGCAGATCGCCAGGACCGCTGAGGACGCCGAGTGGCTAGAGAGCGACGCCTATTCCGAGCGCCAGGGCCGGATTATCCAGGACCTGGAGCAACGGATCGACGAGGCCAATTGCTTCATTGGATCGTTGTTGGCTGACGCCTGAGCTTGAGGCTAGAGGCCGTTCTGCCGGGGCCAATGCCGGCGGAGATTCAGACATCGCGCTGAACACCTTCCATCGCGCGCGCCGAGAGATCGCGCGAATTTAGACCTCCCAACCAATGTTTCGCTTGGAGTACGCGGCCGCGGGCGTATAGGCTTGGTTTGCCGGGGACGTTGCGAATCTAGGGAGGCGAGTATGAGAGTAGCGCTAAGCCTGTGCGCCGCTGCCTTGATAGGGGCGGTCGCATTATTTTCCCCAATCCAAGCCCATGCCGACATGACGATAGTGGTCCAGGATGACGACCTCTACGCGGGCTGGAGCAAGATCTACATCGCGCCTAATGGGCGCACCAAGGTATATCCCGGTGGACGCGACATTTATGTGACTCCGGGCGTGCCGGCTCGCGCCTATGATCGAGGTCCCGCCTATGCGCCTGGGAAGGCCTATGTTGCGCCTAATGGCAGGGCGCCGGTCTATTACGGTCCACCGGCCTATGGCGGGCGGGACCTCTATGCCCAGCCCGCGGCCCGGGTCTATGGCCCTCAGCCCGTCTATGATCGCCCGGCCGCGGTGGACTATGCCTATGGTGCGAGGGCGCCGGTTGTGGTCTACGACGACCGACCGCCACCCTGGAGCCGGGAGTGGTATGCCTATTGCACATCGAAATACCGCTCCTTCGATCCGGCAACGGGTACGTTCCAGCCCTATCACGGACCGCGGCAACTATGCCGCTGAGGCGGTCTAGCCGACGAGACGAACCCGGTTGGCGGCGCGGCGTCTGTTATGTGCAGGCGCTGCCTCGCCGGCGGGCCTAGTCTGCC
>JGI24023J19991_10001276_pt1 | contig 19536 bp, 15 predicted proteins | sample Cruoilmetagenom1_FD_19991 | JGI IMG/M metagenome (IMG submission 19991) | reverse complement strand
GCCAAGCAATTAGGTGAATCCACCCTGTCGATGGTTTCGCAAACCGTCTGGGATATGTCTCGTACACCAAATGGCAAAGCCATTCCTCCTTTTTTAAACACCATTGCCGAAGCCGCACGCCGACTCGGTAGTGAAGAACAGTTAAAACATTATATAGATATGGTGCAGAATATGATGGAACGCACCACGGGTTCCGTGCATGGCTTCCATACCAGTATTCCCAGCCCCGGTCTGCCGGATCTGTTAAACCAGATGCCGTATTTACTTAGCGAATTGTCTCTGCAAGGGGTCAAAAACTGGATTGACTACGGTATTAACAACTACGGCAACAACCCCGAACGCCAAAAAGATTATTTCTGCCTGCAATCGGCAGATAGTAAAGCGATTTTGAGCCGTGAACGACATGGCACACTGTTCATTGATAATGAACGCAAACTTGATTTATATTTGAAAGCGCTTTGGCCAAAGCTAAATCAGGCAAAGTCCTATTTAATTCCCTACTCCAATGCCTTTGATCAACTGCGTAAGCTCATACCCTACTATGATCATCTGGGTATTCGTGTCCCGGATGTGTTTGATGACACCGACAATGTAGCCGGCATTGATCGTTATCGTGCCGTACTCGCGCACATCGCCGCGCACCAACGCTGGACCACGGCCATCATTGCAGATAATTTCAGCCCCTTCCAACGCATCGCGATTGAAACACTGGAAGATTCGCGGGTTGAATACCTGGCCATGCAGCAGTATCCGGGACTCAAACGCCTGTTCCTCTCCCTGCACCCGGCCCCCGCCGAGGATGCCTGTGAACCTGAAAAAGAGTCCTGCATTCGACATCGTCTGGCAATGTTGTCGTATGGCATACTTAACGCTGATCATGGCTATACAAATCCTGATCTTATCGAATGCATAAAACAATTCCATGACATCATGCAGACGGGTGAAACCGAAACAAAAGATATTGTACAAACCGCTATTTCCTATATTGCCAAAACCCGCCGTCAGACTGACCAGTCTCCCAAGATGCACTTTACAGATACTGAAGTGGATTACCGAGATGATAATCGGCACATGTGGCAATTTATCGAGGAAGGTGACGAAGAAGAGGCCTTTGAAGATCATCATGAAGTCAAACCCAAGGAAAGTGAGTTTGAGGGTCTGCCACCCCGGCATTACAAGGAATGGGATTACAACACTAAAACCTATCGGCCGGATTGGGTAAGTCTGTATGAAACCCTGCACCCATCAGGTAATGCAGCAGACATTGATAAGCTACTGGATAAACATGCCGGGCTGGCAAAACAACTCAAACATATCCTGGATTTACTCAAGCCACAGCAATACGTGCGCGTCCGTTACCAGGAAGAAGGTAGTGAACTGGATCTGGATGTGGCGATTCGCTCCCTGATCGATTTTAAAAGTGGCGCCCAACCTGATCCACGTATTAACATGAGCCATCGACATGATGGGCGTGACATTGCAGTGATGTTATTACTGGATCTGTCGGCTTCACTTGCTGATACACCGGAAGGATGTACGCAAACCATTCTCGAACTTAGTCAGGAAGCCGTAGCATTACTGGGCTGGGCGATTGAACACCTGGGTGACAAGTTTGCGATAGCCGGTTTTTCATCCAACACACGACACGAAGTTCGCTACCAGCATATCAAAGGCTACAGTGAACACTGGAATGATGATGTCAAGGCCCGCCTGGCCGCCATGGAAGCCGGTTACTCAACCCGCATGGGGGCCGCTCTTCGACATGCCGCCCATTATCTTGGCGCACAGACGGCCGAGAAAAAGCTGTTGCTGGTCCTCACCGATGGTGAACCCTCAGATATTGATGTCGATGATCAACGCCTGCTGATCGAGGATTCCCGCAAGGCGGTACAGGAATTGGACCAGGATGGCATTTATACTTATTGTATTAACCTGGATGCCAACGTCAAACCCGGTGAAGATGACTACGTCATGGATATCTTTGGCAATCAATACACCATCATTGATAAAATTGAACGCCTGCCCGAAAAACTCCCACAACTGTTTATGGCACTGACGGGTTAAACTTTCATATAAATTTTTACAAACCTCCGTGTCCTCTGTGATAAATTACATTTGAATACTATACAGAGGTAAATATATTGATTAAAACCTTTTTTTAACTCTGTTATAAATTCATTATCTGAAAATGGTCATATTTTCATGAAAAACATCGTTACTGCATCGGTTGAGTTTTACTTCAAAGGCGTAAAATTTTCGCCTTCACTCACTATCGAGCTGGACCCCTATATGCAATCGAGTGGGCGCATACCTGTTCTTTATCCGCTTATTGCGACTGAGAACAACATTGACCATTATTCTTATGAGTACGAAATGATGCAGGCCGAGAATATAAAATTCAGCCAGGCAGAAGGTCTTGTTGCGGATTATGTTGTTAATGGTGTTCTGGATATAGAGGCCTTCGAACTTGCGTGGAATGAACACAAGATACTTACAACAATCCAGCAAATTGTGGAGCGGCACGGCTTAACCCATGTAGTTCAACAATATCCTGACCTCGAGAAAACCCTTATTGAAGCATACAAGTTAGGCGAAAGAAGTTATGCCAAAAAAAATAAATAGGCCAGGACTATTTTTTGAAATATTTTATCGGCAACTATTTATATGAACGATACGATTATTGATCTCATCCGTCACGGCCAACCGCAAGGCGGCAGTATCTACCGTGGCCATGGCATTGACGACCCCCTGAGTGAACTGGGATGGTCACAGATGTGGGATGCTGTCGGAGCCCACGCACCCTGGCAGCAGATCATTTCCTCCCCCCTGCAACGCTGCCGGGCCTTTGCTGAAAACTTGGCTGACAAACATTCACTCCCTGTTGTCATCGATGACCGTCTCAAGGAAGTCGGTTTTGGCCACTGGGAAGGACGCAGCCGGGCAGAGATTAAGCAAGCAAATCAGAAAGAATACGATGACTTTTACAAGGACCCCATCAACTGCCGACCGGCCGGCGCTGAACCCATTGATGACTTTATTAACCGGGTCAGGAACGCCTTTGGTGATGTCATAAAACAACATCGCGGGGAGCACTGCCTGATCGTCGCCCATGCCGGTGTCATTCGTGCAGTTGTTGCCCATGTTGTCCACGCGGCTCCCCTGGGCTTGTACCGAATACAGGTTAATAATGCCGGTGTTAGTCGTATCCGCCACGGTCAACACGGTATCATGCTGGAATTTCACAACGGCCCAATGCAACGATAACCTAACATTCGACTCTTTGGCTAAATCGTATGCAATAATACTTTATATATCGTGTAGTTACATTGCCTCGCTATGCTCCTTCACCACCACCAGGCCTAGCCGATTTCCCCCTGTTTTCTTAAAGTTTCTTATCGCACTACCGATAGTTATTATGGAGTAATTCCAACACAAAACAGGCACTTTTCACGCATTTATTGTAAGTATTAATATGTTTCCCCCGAATTCCAGGATGACCATGGCAACGGCAAACAACAACAAAGTTGGACTCACCTGTTATTGCGTGCCTCAGCATAAAAACCTGGCGGTTCTTTTTTGCTTCCACCGACACCTCCCACCGGTTCCAATCTCGAGCCGGCAAGGTTTCAATATCGGTCTTACAAGGCATTGTCAGGGGCGCCTGTGAAACTGCGTGCTCGCCTGTTAATCGCCTTTACCGGCGTCGCCCTGGTGGTAATTACACTTTTTGGCAGCATCGCATATCACATCACTCGTGATTTCGCGGCTGAAGAAGAAACCCACCTTCTGCAGTCTTTTGCACAGGAAAGGGCAAAGGTGTTGAGTAAGCTGCTGCAAAATATCAACGAGGAGAAGATTGATAATTTTCTGTCCCGCCAGGAATCCAATCTCCACTATCCAGGTATTCTGCTCAATCAAGGCAATGAGTTGGTTTCGATAAGCCCAAATGCAAAGACCTTATTTCCCAAATATATTGCCCTGCAACTAGAGGCCCTCAACATCCAGGCTAATGATGGCGGCAGTTTTGAAATCAATAATACCGAAATACTCTGGGCCCTGGCCACGATCCCGGATACTGGCTACAAACTGGTAATCATTCATAATACTGACGGCGATGCCAGCTTTATCGAGAGTGTTGGGGCACAATTGCTCGTTACCGGGATCATCACTATCTCGCTTGCCATCTGGGGAGCTCTGATTCTGGCTTCGTTTATCAGCAAACGCCTGGATGGGCAAAATAATATCCTGGTTCACCAGGCGCTGCATGATCACCTGACCGATTTACCAAACCGGTATGTGTTATCTGATCGCTTGCAGCAGGCTATTTATTATTGTAGTCGTGAAGGCCTGCCGGTAAGCTTGTTACTGCTTGATCTAAAGCGATTCAAGGAGATAAACGATACATTGGGACACCGCAGTGGTGATACCCTCCTGAAACAGATTGGGCCGCGACTAAAGAGTATACTCTGGGAACCGGATACCATAGCACGAGTTGATGGTGATGTGTTTGCCGTATTGCTTCCCAAGGTCGGCAAAAACAACCTTGATATTGTCATCAACAAAATCACCGCGGCGCTGGAAAAACCTTTCCCGGTAGATGATCTGGAGCTGGAAACCAGTGTCACGATTGGTGTTGCTATTTTTCCGGAATCTGGCAAAGACCCGGATGGCCTGATCCGTCAGGCCCACGTTGCCTTGTTCCAGACCAAGAAAAACGGACGTGATTTTACAATCTATTCTGCAGAGGCCGACCCTCACAGTATAGAACAGCTGACCCTGATGTCCGAACTCCGCCAGGCACTTAACAACAATGAACTCGAACTCTATTATCAACCCAAGATTGACCTCAAGACGCAACAGGTTATTGGGGCAGAAGCCCTGATTCGCTGGCAACATCCCGAGCGTGGTTTTATACCGCCGGATGATTTTATTCCCAAGGCAGAACAATCGGGTCTAATCAGGCCGTTAACAAGCTGGGTCCTGGAGCACGCCCTCAAACAATCGCATGACTGGTACAATCGTGGAATCAATATCAGTATTGCAGTTAATGTTTCCCAACGCAGCCTGTACGATCAACAACTCACTGAACAGATTGCGGAGTTGATGCAAAAAATGAAAATCGGTGCATGCAGCCTTGATATCGAAATTACCGAAACAGCCATTATGGCCGATCCGGTGCATTCACTCGCAACACTGTATGCCTTGAAACTCATGGGCATCAAACTGTCGATTGATGACTTTGGCACCGGCTTCACCTCACTTTCTCATCTGAAAGAATTGCCTATTGATGAACTGAAAATAGACAAGTCCTTTGTGATGAATATGGCTAAAGATAATAAAGACGTGGTGATTGTCAGTACAATTATTGAACTGGCACACAGCATGGGTCGATCCGTTGTCGCAGAGGGCGTAGAGTCCCAGGAAACCATGAGCATGCTAATTGCACTTGGGTGTGATACTGCCCAGGGCTTCTATATGACAAAGCCCTTACCAGCTCTGGAATTTGAGAACTGGCTAAAAATGTCCAACTGGCATCCCGCTCAGTACAAAAAGCCCAATATCGCCTGACAGATACAAGCTAATCGTCAACGGCTCAATTTCGGTCAATATCAACAGCCTGGTATTTTTCTTCCTAATAAATAACCTCTCACAACAAATATAGCACTGTCGATAACTTCCCGTTACACTCTACTCATGCTAACCAAACCTGAAATCGATAAACTGCGCCAGGACATTATCGTCCAATCCAACATGCGTGATGTACAGCTGATCCTGCACAGCACCTGGGGTATTTTCTCGCCGCGTGAGATCGATGAAGGGACTGAATTGTTATTAAAGTATATCGAGGTCAACGCGAATGATGATTGCCTCGATCTGGGCTGTGGTTATGGGCCCATCGGGCTGACTCTGGCCAAACTGGCGCCGCAGGGCCATACCACTCTGGTGGACAAGGACTTTGTTGGCATCGAATATACAAAGCAAAACATCAGCCGCAACAATATCACCAATGCCGAAGCACTATTGAGTAACGGATTTGATCACATTCGTGACCGACAATTTGATCTCGTGGTATCCAATATCCCTGCCAAGGTCGGTAACGAAATGTTGAGCCTGTTTCTGCATGATGCCTGGCAACAACTCAAACCCGGCGGGCGATTTTATATCGTCACCATCAATGGACTCCGTGACTACATGAAACGTAACTTCAAGGAAGTATTTGGTAATTACAAAAAGTGCAAACAGGGCAAGAATTATACCGTTGCCATGGCTATAAAGAACTGATTACATCAGTCATCTATTTTCGCATTTCCTGCAATTCGATCCCCATTTCTTCGGCCCGTTTTTGCATCCGTTCATGATGTTTCTTGCGAAAGGCCTGGCGTTTCTTTCGGGTCTTCAGGCTGCGCATTTTTCGCCGATGAGTCTGCCGCTCTGCCGGTGACATCAATTGCCAGCCATAGCCCCTCTCTTCGCTGCGGAGCTGATTGAGTTCTTCTTCTCTTTCACAGCTTTGTTCTTTGTCCTGCATCATTTCAGCCGATCGTTCAGGCTACAGTACAGTGTGCGATCTTTTTCCGTAGCCTCGGCACCGGCTAAAGCCAGCAAAAACAGACCAACGATAACCCGCAATGAATTTAGTGAACATTTCTGCTACCCCTTGTGGTTAAAGTTCCGCCAAACATCCAGGAATTCTCAGAGATTTGGCGTGTAATCCTGGAGACAAGAAATCACCTTGATATACGACAAATGGATAACAAAACCACAAACCTACCCGTCATTGAGGCCACACTACCCAACCCAGCTTATGTGTTAAACTGCTCGCCCTGATAATCAAATGTGCAAGCCCAATACACCGTAATTTATGCTTTAACTGTTGTTCTGCAAGCGAATTCACATTATCATATAAAAAAGTAAGGGTATAATGGGATACACTATTAACCACTTGATTTTGCTCTGCTGCTAACCGGGTATTCCGCAATGAGAATTGTTGTCAAACTGAGTATAAAACGATAGGGATATCTAACGAATGAAGCGCCATCCAGGCAAGCACGTTATCAACCTAAAACTGCTACTCATCTGTTTGCTCAGTCTCATGAGCCATCTGGTTTATGCGGCGACGGCCTCGCGCGTCGGCGGTTCAGGCATGAGCTGGATGCGCACGGCTGATACCCTGTCAAATGGCGAAATGGTTTTCTACGACCAGCTCGGCATCGACAGCTATGTGATTCTCGACTCAAACCTGAATGACTTTGACACCTTCACTAACCTGGGAGTAAATTACGGCTTGTTTGATCCCCTTGAATTGGGAATACAGACAAGCTATCTGGCCAACGATCAACATAAAACCTCGGGAATTCGCAGTTATAAGGGCATTGTAAAATTCCGCATCCTCGGCGACAAAAATGAAGACAATTACGCCGTTAGCCTATCTGCCTTTAAAACCACGTCTCCGGCCGACCAGGCAGATAAAATCGGTTCGGGTGAAACCGAAGATGGCGCCGAAATTAATGCCAGTTTCTATGGAGAGGATGTCAATCTTCACCTGACCCTCGGTTCGGCCACAGCTGATAGTAAATATTATAACCCCGATGTGGTGTACTTTAGCGTAGAAAAGCAATATGCCAATCTGGGGGCAGAGTTCAAGGTATCAGACAAGTACATTTTTGGCATTGAGGCTATCCAGGAACAGTCTGAAAATGTAACTTTCGACAAGAACCAGCTTATTGCCTTTAGTCTGCAATACAAGCCCGGAAAAAACTGGGATTTTGATTTTGGTGCATCCTTTGGTGTTCCTGAAGATCGCTCGGAACCCGCCAAAAGCTTCTATATTGGTTTCAATTATCGACTTGATGCTGAGGGTACAGCCCGGAGTTCATCCAGAAGCAGTAAATCCAAAGTGGTACAACGCACAATACCTGTTCCAAAATCAAAACCGGCGCCACGCCCCAGGTTTAGCCAACAACCTAAAACCATTAGCAAAAAGAAACCAACAAAGAAACCGGTCAAGGCCAGTTACAAATACCGGGTCAGGATCAAAAACGCCACAGGCTCGGTGGCTTCTGCCAAGCGTATTGCCAGCTTCCTGAGAAAAAATGGCTACGGAGTGGTTTCAATCAAGTCTATATCGCGTCGCAGCAAGACAGAAATACGTTACCTGAATCGAAATTCCAAACAGGCCCTGCAACTGGCCATCAAGCTCCCGGGTAATCAGAACCTGCGGAAAATGAGCAAGCTGGGCAAAGGTATCGATTTCGAACTGGTGATTGGCAGCGATATGGTTCGGAGTATCAGGTAGCCCGATTTATATTTTCGAGGCCAATGGGCAGGCTTTTGCTATCTGCTTATTCTGTTTCTGTAAAAATAAAGCTGTACTCATTATCGTTAATATCAACCCGTACGCCTGCATCCTGGGTCAATGACAAACCAACATTGGCTTCCCTGTGTAGCAAAGCTTGTTTGTTGCCTTTATTGCTATCCTTCCATGCAATCAGACGTGGCGTTCTGACCATACCCAGAATCACCTGTTCAGCTAGGCGTTGGGCCTGTTTGAAGTCCAACTTGCAACTACTGGCGGTAATTCGAATATTATCAAGACTCATTGCGCTCATTAGAACACCCCACTCAACATTTTTATTATCGCACCTGAATATTAACGACTCATAATATTGAGGTACTGAAAAATATACCACAGCTTATGCCGATTATACGAGTGATCGACAAGGATTTGCGAAATATTTCATAAACCGATAAATGAGAATATTCGAATCTAATATTACAGATCATTGACAGACTGACATAAACATGTAAAACAAATCACTTACAATACTGGCAGGGTAGCTATAAAACATATCATTCTACTCTGTTACTCAAGTAAGTCTGGCCTTAAAGCAAGCCCGTCTTTAAAAATATGCGCGGATTTCAATATTAAATATCTTTGGATAGGCACCAAATTCGCTATTGAATTTCGTCCCTTCCGGCTGTCTGCCATCCGGTACACTCAGACTTACCGATAATTCACTTTCATTGGTCAACGAATAGACTGCATTCATGGTGTACAGACGTGAAGAATCAATCTGGTTACGCAAAATACTGAATTGGCCTGATAACAAGGGCGAAAACTCATAACTCAGGCCCAGGGCCTGGTATCGTCTGGCCGGGTAGGTCTGGCTAAAATCATAAGCCGTAACCTCGGTTGCACCAGGGCCATGATAATACTGTTCCACTTGCAACATCAGACTGTTTTCCCAACGATGTTCAAGCCCCAGACTGTATTTTGAAAAATACGAATGATTGTTATCGAGCTCTTTGAGTTGATGACCTTCTGCCCGAATGCCCAGCCAGCCAAACAGTTCACCGCTGATTGAACCACCCTGGATACGCGTCCGCCTTACCTTGCCCGTAAGGAGACTCCATTCAAAGTCGGCCATATTGGTAACATAACGCATTAGGTATGAATGACGTGATGATTCGGGTTCATCGCTCCAGCCTGCATCGCTGTTTGATTGCGGTTGATAACCCTGTACTGCAATCAATGACAGATTGCTAAGCTCATTAATCGATATTTCGTTGCGAACTGCATCGACACCGGGTTTATAAACACGATAAAAGGCCTGCGCGGCGAACGGGGCAAAAAAATCGTTTGGAGTGAAAAAGAAGGTACTGGCCAGATTAATCGCTTGCCGACCTATCTTAATATTAAAGTTATCGATAGACCAACGGGCATTAAGTCTGTCAATGGCCAGGTGGGCATATTCTTTATCGCTCAAACTCCACTCAAGTGCGCCGCTGCGTTCGACATCCAGCACCGTACCGAGATTGCCTTGCTCGGTCACCAGCGAGTTTGACATATATGTCTGGTAGGCATTGAATTCAACATGCCAATTGTTTTGATAACCGGATTCGGCAATGATACGCGCCAATCCGCCCAGAGACGTTTCATTACGCTTTTGAGATTGATAGAGATTAGCTGGTTTTTGACTGGCGAGACCAAAGCCACGCAACAACAAACGCGCATCACCCCGACTCTGCTGCTCATCCCAACTATAAAAAGCGGCCGCAATCTGCGTAGCTGACAACAAACAAAGTGCCGTCACCCAACGCCACCATTTCACACCCTGGCCTCATCGCTTTCAATTTTTCCGTCACGTAACCTGATCAAGCGCCGCGCCCGATCCATCACCCGCTGGTCATGGGTGGAAAACAGAAAACTGATGCCGTCTTCTGTATTGAGTTTCTGCATCAGGCCAAGCAAGGCATCTGCTGTCACTGAATCGACATTGGCTGTCGGTTCATCGGCCAGCACGATGGCCGGACGGGTAACGATGGCACGCGCAATGGCAACACGTTGTTGTTGACCGCCCGACATTTCATCGGGGCGGCGATGCTCCAGCCCTTCCAGGCCAACTTCATTTAATATGGCCATGACTCTAGCATGGCACTCCGTTTCGGCCAGCCCTTGCAGCTTTAATACAAACTCGGCATTTTCGTAGGCCGTCATGACCGGAATGAGGTTAAAGGCCTGAAACACAAAACCGATTCGATCCCGCCTGATTTGTGCCACTTCACCATGACTCAGGCTGGCCAGATCCCGATTCTCCAACCATACCTTGCCACTACTGGGCACATCCAGCCCACCGATCATATTTAATATCGTGGTCTTGCCGGAACCCGAAGGACCGCACAACGCACAAAAGTCACCGGTATCTATTTCAAGTGAGACATTATCCACCGCCCGAACCTCCAGCTTGCCCTGCTGATAGATCTTGCTCACTGACTCCAGCCGGACAATGTCCTGAACATGAGGGTCATTAGTGTGTGCTTGTGTTGTCATATCGTTTCCAGAATAATATTTTTCACCACCAAGGCACCAGGTTTTAAAATCATGGGCCTTGACACATTAAGAATTTATCTCCCAAGCTTGACTGCAAAGTCCTTCACAATTTTTTCTTGGTGACTTGGCGTCTTGGTGGTTCAATCCTTTTCTTCAATATCCAGTTCGATATCAGATATTCCGTAAACTCTCAATCGGCGGGATACGCCCCGCCCGCCAGGCCGGATAGATCCCGGACAGCAAGGCCAGGCCAAACACTGTCGAGAGAATCGCGCTAATGCTTTCTGCATGCAGACGAATGCGCATCACCGGATCAACCAGGACGCCCGATACCGAGTAATCCTCCCCGCCGAGCATACTGCTGAAATCCCAACCATAGACATCCAGATACCAGTACCAGGGGGCGGTNAGCACTATACCGACACTCAGGCCNATCAAGGCCAGCCAGACAGACTCCACCATGACCAGCCTGAACAACTGCCGGGACGACATGCCGACNGCCATCATCACGCCGAATTCCCGGCTACGTTCCAGCACACTCATCAATAAGGTATTCAGCACCCCGGCGGCGATCAAAAGGGCGACCAGAAACTGGCTGATATAGTTACTGCTGCCATCAATGGTAATCATGCCAGCCAAATCCGCCTGGGTCTGGCGCCAGCTCAACACTTCCCTTCCTGACCCGCCAAGCCTGCGCTCAAGTCGTTTGCGCAGCTTGTCGGCCTTGCGCTGGTCTTGCAGCATGACCGCCAGCAGGGTCGCCTCATCAGGCGCATAGGCGAGCACCTGGCGGACGCGGTCGATCGGCAATAACACCATGCCGGTATCAATTTCGCTGACACCTGTAGCGAAAATGCCGCTAACTCGCGCGATCTCACTGACAATCTCACCCTTGGCGTCGGTGGTGGTATAGACCAGCTTTTTACCGATTCGCAGGTTCAATTTGGCGGCCAGTTTGCGGCCCACCACCACCCCATTGCCAGCCCTGTCGGGGAACACCTTACCCTCCACCAGGGAGCGTATCGCCAGATTGTACTCAGCAGATTCCTGCTGCGGATCGATGGCCAGAAACATGCCGCCGACACTCTTGACCGCACTGGCAAACATCGCCTGGCCTGTGATACGCACCATGGCTGATTTCACCCCCGCTTCTACCAACACCTGTTGCCGAAGCCAAGTCGAATCAGTCAGCCGCTTGTCCAGCGTCGGGGTACGGTTATAATCCGTTGGCTCGATGGTGACATGGCCAAACCCGGTGGCGGCACTGGCATCGATCATTTTGCCATACATATACACCGCCATGCCGGTAAAGGTCGCCGCCAGCCACACCCCGAAGCCGATGGAAAAGGCCGTGATCAGGGTGCGCCGCTTGCGCCGCCAGACATTTCGCCATGCCATTTGTGCCAGGTTCATAATTAAAACCTCACCACCAAGGCACCAAGACGCCAGGTTTTTCTAACAAAAATTTTTCTCTACTATTAATCACAAACCCATTCCCCGAACACTACTCGATAAATACAAAATATCTTTCTTGGTGCCTTGGCGTCTTGGTGGTTCATTTTTTGATTTTATTCATCTCTACGTAGTGAAACAATTACCGATAATGAATCGCCTTCACCGGCCGGATCACCGCTGCTTTAATTGCGGGATACAACACCGCGATACCCGCCATCACAAATAGGGTAAGCAGGGGTGAAAATACGGCGCGTGGGGTGACTTCGGCACGCCAGATGGGATCGAAGGCGACGCCGGCGAAACTGACACCACTGACAAACGTGCTCAAATCGATACCGTGTTGTTCAAAATAGAATGACAGTGGTACACCAAAGGCAAACGCAAACAGCAGTGCGACCATGACCTGGATCAGGGTCTCGGCATAGACCAGTACGAATAACTGCCCAGGGCCAAAACCGATGGCCTTCATGACACCAAACTCCCGTATGCGTTCAAAGACGCTCATGAGCATGGCATTCAACACCACCATGGCCACGGCGATATAGGTAATCACCAGCATAATGTAGATATTCAAATCAGCCATACCCAGGATTTCGGCGATCATGGGTTGCAGTTGTCGCCAGTTCTTGACTTCATATTCAGGAAACATCGCACTGAGCTGTGACGATGACAGCGCAAGGGCCTGCTTGCGATCACTACGCAAAATGACAATCTCATGCACACCCTCGGGCAGGCCCATCAAGTCCCTGAAACTGCTAGCCAGCATAAAAAAACCACCGCGATCAATTTCTTCACCGACGGACTTTAATACTCCTCTCACGGTGTAAAGCTCATTGGCCATGGAACCATCGGCGGCCTGTCCCACGATCACCAGTTCATCACCGATTTCGACGCTCAAAGTACGCGCCAGTTTCCGGCCCAGCACCACACCCTGCGCATCGTGCCGATCCAGCCATGCCCCACTGGCGATATGTTGATGAACCTGGGTCACCATGGCTTCCTGTTCAATATCGATACCCCGCAATTGCACGCCAGCCGAACTACTCCCGGCGGCCGCGAGGGCAAAGCCGAACAAGCGAGGTGAAGCCGCAAAACCCTGCTGTTGCAAGCGTTCGACCAGCTTGCCGGGATGTGCGATGCGGGTATAGAGGTCCGGGTCATCCCGATAACCTTTGGCATGGATCTGGATTTCACCGAGATTCATGGCCAGGGCATTACGTTCCATGGAAATAAACAGGCCTTCCATTAGCGCGGCATAGAGGATCATGATCATGCCGGCAAAACCCATCGCCCCTGTCGTCACCATACTCCGATGGCGGTTACGGTTTACATTTCGCATGGCAAAGGCAATCAGGTTCATGGCTAGTAGCGTTTAAGGTTGATCAATGAAAACAGCTTGTCCTGCAGCTTGATATTCAGTTGTAGTGACTCATACACGAATTCGGTATATTCATCCGGTTTGTCTGCCGGGGTGAGTCGCATTACAGAGGGGCGTGGTTTGCCCGCAAGCAGTTTAATCTTGTCGAAGATCATGGTGCGTGCCAGCTTCAGATCTTCATCAAAATATTTTTCATACACCGGTAAATAATCTTTTTTCGTGATCATCAATTCCAGCTTGCCCCAGACCACGGCGGCATCCGCTTTGGGTTTGAGTTCAAAGACGATCACCTGTCTGCCATCACGTAGCCCCTCGAAGGTNATACGCGGAATATAGTCTTCTTCCATACGGGATTCTTTTACCAGATCATCATTGGTAAAGTGACTGCCCATCCATGACCCCATCATCATGCCCGAAGTCAGTCGAATAGTGCGATCAGTACGGGGTAGATAACTGTAAATTGTTGTACCGGATTTGAGTGTAGCCGTACCTTTTTCTTTTAAAGGCATGAGGATGCGCATCAGCGTCTGTTCTGTCCCCTTTGACCAGCCTTCCATTTGCAAGGTGCGGGTGTAATGCCGGGTTTTGACATGCATGCTAAACCGGCCATAGGATGACTCACCGCGCCATAGATCGTCTATCTCACGCAGGATTTTCTTTGCCCGTTGGGTGNCCTCGTTTTCGGCATATGACTGCTTATAGATTAACAGGCCGAAACACACNGCTAACAAGGGCAAAGCCATTCTGAATATCGCTGGNCTGGTCGTTTTCAAGCAAAGAACTCCTGTTCAACTGTTTGAAGGTCTTTGAGTCTTATACAAATAAAGTATACAACTACGCTGAACAGATAGCAGGATTCAGAAAAACACGCAATGATGTGAATTAATAAATGGGGTAGTTTTTAGCGTACAAACTGTTTACGCAGCGCCTGGAAATAGGCGTGGGCACCGCCTTTCATGAAATAATATGATTTTATGCCCTTTTCCTCGATATGGTACATCAACCAGCGAACCTGTTTCCCGGCCTGATCATAAACCAGCAGGGTCCGGTTTTCCCTCCTGGCTTGATCCAGGTATTGATCCACCCGTTTTTGATCATCCAGTGAAACCCTTTTCTCCTGGCCAACAAAAATACTGATGCCTTCTCGCTGGAACTGATCCCGCACATCCAGTACCAGAGCATTGGTCGTGGCGACGCGCTCTTCAAACTTGTCGGATGAAATCAGGTGTTTCTTAAACCGTGCCTTGTCAATCAGGTTACGTGGATTAATCGGTGTTTTACCCAACAGGACGGCTTCGGCAGGATATTTCTTGGCCCAATCCATAATACCGGCATCATAAGCGATGACATTGTCAATATTGAACTTCCGACACTTGGAGACAGCCTTGTAGGATTTTATGCAGGTCTTTCCATTGCAATAAGCAACAATGGGTTTGGTCCCCTGCTCACTGCGCAGCTGTTTCATTTTCTCGACAAAGCTTTTGTCTGCCAGGGGAATATGAATCGCACCCTTGATGCGCAGGGTATCGTACTCATAGGCAGAGCGCACATCCACAAACACAAGCTGCTCGCGCCGTTGGTAGGCATCATCGAGTTCAATATAGGGCACGGCAAGGTAGAGTTTGCGGCCGGGAAATTCTGACTCAGCTGCAGAAGAAACTGTGGCATACAGGAAAAAACCTAATAATATATAAATAGCCCGTTTCATTATTCCCCCACCAATATCTCATGATATTGATGTCAGTCGATAGACTTAGTATTTTACGGAGAATACGGAAAATTTACCAGCAACTACGATAGTCCTTTCGCAATTTGAGAATTTCAAGAGCGACCCCGGCCTGCGAAACACCATTTTCAATCGATTTTTCCCACCAGCGAGTAGCCTCACAATAACTTTTTACGTCACCCTTGTTGCTCGCATAGAGAATACCAAGATTGTATTGCGCCATGCCATCACCATTGGCAGCCGCCTTGCGCCACCACATTTTGGCTGTCTGCATATCCCTGTTCACGCCAAGTTTACCAACGGCATAGACAATCCCGAGATTATACTGTGCATCGGTATTACCCTGCCTGGCCGCACTCTGCCACCAGAAAACAGCCTTGGCCGGATCAATCGCAACACCTTCACCCTGGGCATAAGCCACCGCCAGATTGTGCTGTGCATTGGGGTGCCCGCCGCGTGCAGCTGCCTGGTACCAGAGGTAGGCCTGTTCTACGTTTTTTTCGGTAGCCAGACCTGCATCAGACATCATCCCCATGTAAAACTGGGCCTCACTGACACCCTTATTGGCCAACGGCAAAAGCAGGGCTGACGCCTGATGATAATCCTCCCGGCCAAAGGCCTTGAGTCCGTTCACCAACTGCAGCAAATCCGACTGTTGCTGTGTACCGAGTTGAGACAGGCTGTCCTGGCTATAACTGGCATAGGTATCCATCGATGGGCTGAGAGCGGCCGCCTGATGAGAATAAAGGAGAAAGACCACAATGGCCGCAAACAACACACGAAATAGATATTGTGCCTGTGGTCGGCCCCGGTTCAGGCGATAATTAGCAAACTCTGGCTTGTGCATACCCACGATCTCTTGCTGTTGATTAAACGATAAACCTGCCTCTTAAAAGATTTATCGTCTGGGTAAAACGTGACTTTAATCACATATACCCAGTATCAAANTGTGTGNATAAGCAGTAATNGTAAATTTATGGAAGTTTAACAAGGGCTTAAATAAAAAAGGCGGGGAATAAACCCCGCCTTTTGATGGATTGTTACAGAANGTAACCTAGGCTGCCTTGGTGATCTTTTGGTCCAGTTCGCCAGAGGCATAACGCTTGACCATGTCGTCCAGGCTGACCGGTTTGATCTTGCTGGCGTGACCGGCAGAACCGAAGGCTTCAAAACGGGCCTTACAGATTTCCTTCATACCCTTGGTGGCTTCCTTGAGGAATTTACGTGGGTCAAAGTTGGCAGGATTGTCGGCCAGGTGCTTGCGGACAGAACCTGTCGAGGCCATACGCAGGTCGGTATCGATATTGACCTTGCGCACACCGTTCTTGATACCTTCAACAATTTCTTCCACCGGCACACCATAGGTCTGACCCATGTCGCCGCCATAGCTGTTGATGACTTTCAGCCAATCCTGCGGTACAGAAGAAGAACCGTGCATCACTAGGTGAGTGTTGGGAATACGGTTGTGAATTTCCTTGATGCGGTCAATACGCAGGATGTCACCGGTCGGTTCTTTGGTGAACTTGTAAGCACCGTGAGAGGTACCGATGGCAATCGCCAGGGCATCCACACCGGTCTGGGCAACAAAATCAGCCGCTTCTTCGACACCGGTCAGCAGCTGATCCATATCCAGCTTGCCTTCGGCGCCGTGGCCATCTTCTTCACCCATTTCGCCGGTTTCCAGAGAACCCAGGCAACCCAGCTCGCCTTCCACCGAGACGCCGCCAGAGTGGGCCATGTCGACTACAGTCCTGGTGACATTGACGTTGTATTCAAAAGAGGCAGGCGTCTTCATATCTTCCATCAGGGAACCGTCCATCATCACCGAAGTGAAACCAGACTGGATGGAACGCATGCAAACGCCCGGCGCGGAACCGTGGTCCTGATGCATACAAATGGGAATATGTGGATACATTTCCTGGGCCGCAATAATCAGGTGACGCAGGAAAGGTTCGCCGGCATAGGAACGGGCGCCGGCAGAACCTTGCATGATCACAGGGCTATTGGTTTCATCGGCCGCCTGCATGATGGCGTGTACTTGTTCCATATTGTTGACGTTGAAAGCCGGCATACCGAAGCTGTTATCAGCGGCATAGTCCAGCAGTTGACGTAAGGTAATCAGGGCCATTTGGGACCTCCTTGGTAATAATTAATCTAAATTGCTAAAACGAACATTTATTAAATGGGTAAAATCTTCAAACCTGGCTATTGCCCAAGTCGCCGACCCGAACGATCTTCATGACATTGGTGCCACCCATCTCGCCCATCATATCGCCTTTGGTCAAAATCACCAGATCACCGTCGCGGACCGTNCCGCGGCGCAATAACTCATCTACCGCCTCCCGGTTAATCTCACTGTTATCCTTCCCGGTCGGTTCAAAACTCACAGGGTAGACCCCGCGGCAGAGAGTCACCTTTCTACGCGTCTCGACATGGCTCGTCAAGGCGAAGATCGGGATTCCGGTGCTGATACGGGACATCCATAGGGTAGTGGAGCCCGATTCCGTCAGGGCGGCTATGGCCTTCACCCCGAGATGGTTGGCGGTATACATGGAGGCCATGGCAATGGCCTCGTCGATCCGGCCAAAGACGCTATTGATACGGTGGTCTGAGTGGGTAGTTATACGCTGTTTCTCGGCCTCGCGGCATATCCGGTCCATGGCGGCAATGGCCTTGTCCGGGTATTTGCCACTGGCGGTCTCGGCCGACAACATCACCGCATCGGTGCCATCCAGGACGGCATTGGCCACATCGAACACTTCAGCACGGGTCGGGATATGGCTGTGGATCATGGATTCCATCATCTGGGTCGCGGTGATCACCACCTTGTTCATCTTGCGACCCAGCTGGATCAGATGTTTCTGCACCGGTGGCAGACCGGCATCGCCGATTTCCACACCCAGGTCACCACGGGCAATCATGATCACATCAGAGGCCTCGATAATCTCCTCGACCACATCCAGGGCTTCGGCCCGTTCAATCTTGGAGACAATTCCGCCATAGCCACCGGCCTCCTGTAACAGACGGCGGGCCTCATGCACATCATCTGCCGAGCGGACAAAAGAGACGGCGACATAATCTGCCTGCATGGCAGCTGCAGTCTTGACGTCTTCCCGGTCCTTATCGGTCAGGGCCGGTGCCGACAGGCCGCCACCTTGTTTGTTGATGCCCTTGCGGTCAGACAGTTCGCCACCGGAAACCACCCGGCAAATCACTTCAGAGTCATTGACATCGTTGACCCACAGGACAATGCGGCCATCATCCAGCATCATGGTATCGCCACGTTTCACATCATGGGGCAGATGCTTGTAGGCCACCCCGACCCGGTCCTGGTTTCCTTCCGTCGAGGCAAGCTGGGTGTCNAGGACAAAGGTAGCCCCCTCTTCCAGCAGGATCTTNCCTTTCTTGAATTTCTCGATNCGGATCTTGGGGCCTTGCAGATCACACAGCACGCCTATCTGACGGCCATGGGCACGGGCACGATTGCGAACCCGTTCTGCGCGTTCGATATGCTCTTCCGGGCTGCCATGGGAAAAATTGACCCGCACAACATCCACCCCTGCCTCGATGATCTTATCCAGCATTTTGGGATCATCGGTCGCGGGACCGAGGGTAGCGACAATTTTGGTTCTTCTTAACATAAGTTTTTCATTATATTCCGGATCTGCATTGAACAGGGGCTCCGGTTACAAGTTTTTTTATTTAGCGCGTTCTTCCAGCATCGCAACGGCAGGTAAGGTCTTGCCTTCCAGGTATTCCAGGAACGCACCGCCGGCCGTTGAGATGTAGGAGACCTTGTCATAGATATCATATTTCTGGATGGCCGCAATGGTGTCGCCACCACCGGCCAGGCTGAAGCCTTTGGCATTGGCAATGGCCATGGAGACCGTCTTGGTGCCTTCACCGAACTGATCGAATTCAAACACACCCACCGGACCGTTCCAGATGATAGTACCGGCTTTGGAGATAATATCGGCCAGTTCCTGAGCGGATTTGGGGCCAATGTCGAAGATCATGTCATCGTCAGCGACTTCGTCCGGTTTTTTCAGCACGGCAGGTTCGTTTTCATCAAACTTCTTGCCGCAAACCACATCCACCGCAATGGGAATATTCGCGCCGCGTGACTTCATTTTTTCAACCAGGGCC
>JGI24023J19991_10001274_pt1 | contig 19539 bp, 21 predicted proteins | sample Cruoilmetagenom1_FD_19991 | JGI IMG/M metagenome (IMG submission 19991) | reverse complement strand
GTAAATCCTTATCTGTTGTTCTGTGATGGGTTTTCCCGACACTGACGCCTCCATTTTGAGTAATCAAACGTGTCGGTGGTTTATCACAATTAACCGGTCAAGATAGTTGTCGCACAATATATAGCCTTGCTGACGAGAAAACGGCACTTTCTAAGCGCCAGGTACAGAAGGCCGAAAACAGGATTCTCGAAGTGTTGCCCGATTCTAAAATGACCTTCAATAGCCTGGCGAAATGGTATTTGGAGCTTGAAAAGGTGAAGGCGTTGAAATCCGCCTGGCTGGTGGAATTATGCCTGAAAAAATTCAACACGGAATTCGGGGACCGCGTTGTTAATTCCGTCAAACTGGCCGACCTTGAAAACTATCAATCCAAAAGGTTGAAAATCGGAAAGGCGCCGGCCACCGTCGACCATGAACTCGGAAAAGCCTAAACCATGATTATCAGGGCGTTCGAAAATGATTTTGTTGGCGGCGATGTCCTAAAAACCTTCCAGCGATGAAAAAAAACATTGAAGCCAGGCTCGGACATCCGGAACCGGATTTTGAGCAAAGTTGAATTCGAAACCTTGTTGAACCATTTGAACCGGCATTTAGGCGCCATATTAAAAAGGGCCTACTATACCGGAATGCGCCGGGGCGAGATCCTGGGCCTTACCTGGGACAACGTCGATTAGAAGGGCAGGGCGATAAGGCTTACAGCGGATATGACGAAGGATTCGGGAGCCCGGACGGTTCCCCTATGCGACGCCTTGCATGTTGAGCTTAAGGCGATTCCGAAGGCCATTCACGACCCCCATGTTTTTTTGTTCCGGGGTAAACCTGTAACGCATATTCGAACCGGATTGAAACTGGCCTGGAAAAAAGCTGGGATTGAATACGGCCGATTCGTTTTCCATGACCTTCGGCATACGTTCAACACGAACATGCGGAAGGCCGGCGTTTCCGGATCGGTAATCATGGCGATAACCGGACATGCCACCAGGGAAATGTTTGACCGGTACAATCGAGTTGACGGCGACGACGTGGCGACCGCCATCAACCAGCTTGAATGCTTTTTGCAAAATGGGTCCCCAAATGGCGGTTTCGTGAAGAACACTCAAAAAGCAACACCAACCAAAACCTTATCAAACTACGTTTTGGCAAGCGGCATCCTCGTAAAATCCCATAAAAAAAGGGCTCGCAGAAATGAAGCTCTGCAAACCCTTGTATTCTATTTGGTGCCGAGGGCGGGACTTGAACCCGCACGACCGTAGGTCACTACCCCCTCAAGATAGCGTGTCTACCAAATTCCACCACCTCGGCATGCTTGCAATTGGCTATTGTTCTGATTCCGGACCGGTCTTCGTTGCGTCATCTTGCGTCTGCGACGACTGCTCAATAGGCACCGGGGAGTCCGAGAGCAACGATTTGGCGAATTTCCCGCCGGAGATGTAGGCCAGGGTCAGGGACGTGAGCATGAACACGATGGCTGCCACCGTGGTCGCTTTGCTTAAAAAGGTTGACGCCCCGGTACTCCCGAACAGGGTCTGGCTGGAGCCACCGCCGAAGGCAGCGCCCATGTCGGAGCCTTTACCGGTCTGGAGCAGCACGATCATGATCAGGGCGATGCATACAACCACATGAATGACTATCAACAATAAGGACATTGGTTATCGTCTTTTATGGGTCAATCAATCGTTAAAAAAAACCAGTTTGCTGAACGTTTCGGGGTCCAGGCTGGCACCACCGACCAAGGCGCCGTCTACATCAGGCATCTCCATGAGCGCCCGGACATTGTCCGGTTTAACACTTCCTCCGTAAAGGATGCGAACGACGCCGGCAAATGGCTTTCCAAACAGCGTTTCGAGTAATGACCGGATAAACCGATGAGTCTCTTGAGCCTGCTCCCTGGTGGCGGTTTTTCCGGTACCGATGGCCCATACCGGTTCGTAGGCAACAACGAGCCCAGTGAGGTCACCAAAACCAAGATCTTTTAGACCATCTCGGACCTGTTTGTCAAGTACGGAAAATGTCTCGCCGGCTTCGCGCTGCGTCTCTGATTCTCCGATGCAAAACACCGGGATGAGATTGTCCGCAAGTGCTGCCCGGATCTTCCGATTGACGGTTTCATCGGTCTCGCCAAAAAACTGTCTCCGTTCGGAGTGACCAATGATCACATGACTGCACCCGGCATCCGCAAGCATCTCCGATGATATCTCTCCTGTGAATGCGCCCTGTTTCTCCCAGTAAAGATCCTGAGCACCCAATGCGATGTTGCTGCCTTTAAGGGTCTGTGCCACCTGGTAAAGCGCGGTGTAGGTGGGGGCGATCATAACCTCCACCGCCCTTGTCGCTTCGACCAGGATTCTTAGCTGGTTGGCGGCTTCCACTGCTTGGGAACCCGTTTTGTGCATCTTCCAGTTGCCTGCGATCAGTGGTGTTCGACTGCTCATCGGTTTTTTTCTCCTTTACTACAGCTGTTTGCCGATCATGGCGGCGAGGTCGACCATACGGTTGGAGTAGCCGGTTTCGTTGTCGTACCAGGAGAGCACCTTGACCATGTCATCCACCACATAAGTGGTTGGTGCATCAACGATCGATGACAGTGGGCAGCCATTGAAATCCGTGGAGACCAATGGCAGATCGCTGTATCCCAGGATACCTTCAAGCGAGCCCTCGGCGGCTTCCTTGATCGCTTCATTGACATCGGATTTGGTGACGCCCGTTTTCTCAACGGTTAATACCACGTCGACAATGGAGACATTGGCGGTGGGTACGCGGATGGCCAGGCCGTTGAGCTTGTTTTCCAGTTCGGGAAGTACCAGGGCCACGGCTTTGGCCGCACCGGTGGTGGTGGGAATCATGGACAAGGCGGCGGCTCTGGCCCGGCGAAGATCCTTGTGGGGGAAATCCAGCAGGCGCTGATCACCCGTGTAGGAGTGGATGGTTGTCATGAGGCCGCTTTTGATCCCGAAGTTTTCCAGCATTACCTTGGCTACCGGCGCCAGGCAGTTGGTCGTGCATGAGGCATTGGAGATGATATGGTGCTGCTTGGGATTGTACTTGCTGTTGTTGACGCCCATGACGATGGTGATGTCCGGATCCTGGGCGGGCGCAGAGATGATTACCTTTCGGGCACCGGCGGTCAGGTGTTTGGCCGCGTCGTCGCGACCCCTGAAAAGCCCGGTACATTCACAGGCGATCTCCACTCCGTAATCCTTCCAGGCCAATTTTTCGGGATCCTTGATGGCCGTGTAGGCGATGGACTTGCCGTTGACTTCGATGGCGCCGTTTTTCGCTTCGATATCCATATCCAGTTTGGCATGTATCGAATCATATTTCAGCAGGTGTGCCATGGTCGCCGCGTCGGTCAGGTCATTAATGGCCACGACTTCCACATCGGGATGATTCATCGCCGCCCGAAATACCACGCGACCGATCCTGCCAAAGCCGTTGATGCCGATTTTAATGCTCATCGTCCCTCCTTTAATTGGTTCATGCTAACAGTCGATTGTCAATCGTTCAGATCCAGGCATGGTCGTCTGGCTGCTATTATCAGTGCATCGGTCGGACTACCCCCTTTTATTTCCTTTCAAGATCCCGCTGGCCAGGGAGATGCTTTTTTTTCCGAAAGCTTCGAGATTGGACGCCAGTTCAGAAAGCGGCTGGTTTTTTCGAGCGCCGGCCGCCCGGATCAGGATGGGCAAGTTGACACCGGATATCACCTCGATGCGTCCCTCTTCGAGAAAGGAGTAACTGAGGTTTGATGGGGTCCCCCCGAACATGTCTGTGAGGATCAGAATTCCGTCGTCGCTTTTCAATTTTTTTATGGCGCCGGCTATCTTGTTGCGCAACTTATTCGCATCTTCGTTCAAGTCGATGGACACGGCGGTCATGGCCTCGGGCTTTTCGCCGAGGATGAAATCCGCCGCTTCGAGCAATGCATCTCCAAGCCGGCAATGCGTAACCACTAAAACGCCAATCATATCTTCCTGTCTTTCATCTGGTTAATTGGGGTGACGGAACCGGCTGGCGCTTTCACGGTGAGCGAAATTTATCTATATCGCGATGCGTCAGTTCCGTTTTACGACCCGATGCCGTGATGTGATCATACAATTGTCCGGCAATCACGACGGAGCGGTGACGACCTCCGGTGCAACCGATGGCAATGGTAAGGTATGCCTTTCCTTCGTTTTCATATTGGGGAATCAATGTGTCCAGTAGATCGAAATATTGTCGTAAAAATAAACAGGTTTGATCATTATTCAAGACAAAAGATCGAATTTTTTCCGTTTCTCCGCTGAGCGGCCGTAGCGAGGCCACAAAAAAGGGATTTGTTAAAAATCGGACATCCATGACCGAGTCGGCCTGAACCGGCAGCCCGTATCTGAATCCAAAGGAGATGACTTGAACTTTCATCGGTTCGCGTCGGGTGCCAGCGTCGGCCATTTTCCGGATAACGGCTTTGAGTTCGTGGACATTTAAATCTGATGTGTCGATAATCTGGTCGGCCTTGAGACGCATTGGTGCCAGTATACTTTTTTCGGCTTCAATCGCATTGTGAATGTCTTGGCCCCGGGCCAGCGGATGCCGTCGACGGGTCTGGCTGTATCGTCTCATCAGGGTCTTTTTACCGGCTTCGAGGTAGATGATCCGAAAGCGGAACCCCAGGCCCTTCAGGCGATCGAGGATGGATTCGTGTCGACGGATAAAACTTTCTTCCCGTAGATCCATGCCGAATACCAGACCGGCAAAAGCAGTGACATTTTCCGGGGATAACTCCAGGAACCCGGGCAACAGAGAAACGGGCATGTTGTCCACGCAGTAGTAGCCCGAATCCTCAAAGGCGGCCAGTGCGGTGCTCTTACCGGATCCGGATCTTCCGGTGACGATGGTGATGGTGATGGGTGTTCGTTTCAAAGTGCGGTTCTCACAAGGTTTCAGGGAACGCAGAGGGTGACGGATTTCCGGCATCGGGTCAAAAATCATCATCATCCTCGCCGATGATGGCGATAATCTCATCTGCGCTGACGGCCTTCATCATCATCTCCTTCATCGGCTCTTTTTTAAGCAGGCGGGAGACGCGGGCCAACAGTTTGAGGTGAAGGTCGGTAGAATGTTCGTGGGTGATCAACAGGAAAAACAGGTGGGTGGGGCGACCGTCCATAGATTCGAAATCCACCCCCTGTCGGCTCAAACCGAATCCCAGAACCAGTTTCTCCAGGTTTTTCATCTTGCCGTGGGGAATGCCGATGCCGCCACCGATACCGGTACTGCCCAATCGTTCCCGTTCCATCAACACCCGAACCATTTCGTTATGGTCGATGCCGGTGCGAATGGCGGCTGGGACCACCAACTCATTTAATATGCCGATTTTGTCCTTGGATTTTAGATCCACCAGGATCATTTCCTTGTCGAGGACGTCCAATATTTTCATTGCTGTATTACCCGGTCGGGCATCTTCCCGCTGTTATAATCGTTGGTGGTCCAACATTCGGTCAACCGGCGCGTCGGTTAAAGGATGCGCCGTTCCGTCCAACGAATGACCTGTTTCAACCCCTGTTAGGCCCGGGGTTGGATCAATCCGTAGTTGCCGTCTTTTTGCCGGTAAAGCACGTTGACCGCCTCCGTGCGGGCATTGGTGAATACCAAAAAATTGTCCTTGATTAGATCCATCTGCATCACCGCTTCATCCACATCCATGGGCTTGTATTCGATATGGCGGACCCGTACCCGGCCCTGGCCGGATTCTTCATCGACCGTTTGTGCGGATGCCATAGGAACGATTTTCCCCTTGGATCGGTAATCCCGGCTTTTCTGCTTGCTTTTTTTAATCTGAACTTCCAGTTTGTCCAGCACCATGTCGATGGCCGAATACATCTCCTCGGTCTCCTCCTTTCCGTTGATGGTCAGCCGGTCTCCCATGACGTTGATTTCCGCGCTATGGCGAAATTTTTCGATGGATAAAACCACACTGGCTTCGGCCGGGCCGTTGAAGTATTTCTCCATTCGGTCCAGTTTCTCCCTAACATAAGATTTGAGGGGATCGGAGGGTTCAAGGTTCTTGAATCTGACGGATGTATTCATGCAGGGTGCCTCCTTTTGGGGAATTACTACGGACAGGGACGGCCAGTCGATTCCAGATACGCCGCCCGGCGGATTTTAAATACGGGGGAGGGCGGAAACAGGGGGCCGATTGTCTAGGCGGCCATTAAAACTCCTTTCGCTTGCTGGAGGACAAAATGCCCATCATTTCCCTGTACTTGGCCACTGTACGGCGGGCGATATCGATATTGTCCGATTCGAGCATCTTGGCCATTTTACTGTCGCTGTAAGGCTTTTTGGGGTTTTCCCCTTCGATGATTTTGCGTATTTTGGCCTGCACGCTGGCCGAGGCAATATCTTCGCCGTTCACCCGCTTGATGGAGCTGTTGAAAAAATACTTGAGTTCGAAAATACCCTGAGGGGTGTGGGCATACTTGTTGGTCGTCACCCGACTAATGGTGGATTCATGCATGCCGATATCTTCGGCAACATCCCTGAGCACCATGGGTTTTAGATGGACCACCCCTTTTTCAAAAAAATCCCGCTGGAATTTCAGGACGCTCTCCATCACTTTATAGATGGTTTTCTGGCGCTGGTGGATGCTGCGAATCAGCCAGGCCGCGGATCGCATCTTGTCCTGGATGAAATCTTTGGTGTTGGCACCGACTGCGTCCTTACCGGTGATGGCCTGTTTATAGAAAGGATTGATTCGAAGCTTGGGCATGCCGTCGTCATTGAGGACGATGATAAAAGTACCTTCGCTTTTGTAAATGTAGATGTCCGGGATAATATAGTGGGGCGTCTCTTCGCTGAACTGTCGTCCGGGTTTGGGTTCCAGCGCCCGGATGACGTTGACGGCGGAAACGACATCCTTTATTTTGACCTTCAGGGCCTTGCAGATGGCCTTGAAATTTTTGTTTTCCAGGTTCTTCAGGTGGTCGGAGATGATGTCGGTCACCAGGTTGTTTTCCAGGTCAAGAAGCCGTGTCTGGATCAGGAGGCACTCCCCCAGGTCCCTGGCACAAACCCCCACCGGGTCAAAGGACTGCATGGTTTCCAGCACATCTTCCACCATCTCGATGGAAATGCCGCTTTGCGTGCAGAGTTCCTCGACGGACAGCTGTAGATACCCGTCCCGATTAAGGTTGCCGATAATCAGGCTGCCCACCTTCTTTTCGATGTCGGTGGGCGACAGCATCAACAGCTGCCACAACAGGTGGTCGCTGAGTGATTCCCTGGATGAGACGAACGCTTCGAACTGGGGGGCTTCCCGGCTTTCGGATTCGAAATTGACTTTTCCCGGCGAGTTGTATTCGTCGATGTAGTTGCTCCAGTCGATCTCATCGTTGATCTTCTCATCGATGGTGACTTCGCGGGCCTCTTCGACGGTGGCGGCAGGTGCCTCCTCGGGTTCGGTATCCCTGGCTTTGTCGGGTGCCTCCTGAACTTCTTCTAAAGTGGGATTCTCTTCCAGCTCTTGTTGGATAGCATCCACAAGTTCAAGCCGGGACAGCTGCAACAACTTGATCGCCATCTGGAGCTGAGGCGTCATGATGAGCTGCTGGGTCAGTTTAAGTTGTTGTCTGAGTTCAAGTGCCATCTTAGAGTCTGAATTCTTCCCCTAGGTAAATCCGTCGGGCGATGGGGCTCGAAGCGATCTGTTCCGGTGTGCCGGCTTCGATCACCTTGCCGTCGCTCAAAATGAATGCCATATCACATGCCCCTAATGTTTCCCGGACGTTGTGATCGGAAATCAGGATGCCGATCTTCCGTCCTTTCAAATGGGCAATGATCTTTTTAATATCAATTACGGCCAGCGGGTCGATACCGGCAAAGGGTTCGTCCAGTAACATGAAGGCCGGATCCGTGGCCAGCGCCCGGGTAATTTCCAGGCGACGGCGTTCGCCGCCGGAAAGCACCGCCGCCCTGGAGTCCGCCACGTGGGCAATACCCAACTCTTCCAGCAGGCTGTCGGTGCGGTCATGGCGCTGCCGGCGAGACAGGGGCAATGTTTCCAGAATCGCCAGAATGTTTTGGCGGACGGTCAGCTTCCTGAAAACGGAGGCCTCTTGCGGCAGATACCCGACTCCGGTTCTTGCCCGGATGTGCATGGGGTATTGGGTGATGTCCATATCATCAAGAAATACCTTGCCGCCATCCGGTTTGACCAGCCCTACGGTCATGTAAAAGGTAGTGGTCTTACCGGCGCCGTTGGGCCCCAGCAGACCGATCACCTGGCCGCTATCCACGTCGAGGCTGACCCGATCCACCACCTTCCGGCCCCGGTAAACCTTGACCAGTTCATGAACGGACAAGGTGGCCATCAGTCGTTTCCTCCGGAGCACATGTTTACGGACTACTCCAATCCCGATTCTTCCGGCAGGATTGTGGCTGTGACGCGACCGTGGTACCCACCTTCGACGGTGAACCGCCCATCATCCCGGTAAAAGGTAATGGTTTCGCCGGTGATGGTGTTTTCTCCGCTGGTCACTGCGGCGCCCGGACCGGTCAGGATCAACAAACGTCGCGCTGTTATATATACTGCTTGCCGTGCAACGGCAAGCCTATTGTCGAATTTAATTTCTACGTTTCCGGTGGCCTCCAGCTTATCCAGGGACTGGGCCGGGGAGGCTTCGCCGGTGTCGGATTTGCCGGAAAAGAAAATTTTGAGGCTGTCGGCCGTGATCAGGGTTCCTCCCTGGCTGGCCCTCACGTTTCCGATGAATTCGGCATTGTTGTCAGCCGTATTCGATATCAGCCGCTGGGCGGTGATATGGATCTTTTTCGCCTGCGGGTCGCTCGTTTCCGGATTCGGGGTCTGGGGACCGGCCATGCCGTTGGTGGCCAGCGGGGAAAGCAGCATCAGGCCAATCAACATCGCCGACACCATGCCGGCGGGGGGGCTAAAGTTGAAGATCTTCACTGATGGTTCCTTCCACACCGCCTTCGAAACGGGTGACGTTGGTTTCCAGGTTCATGACCATGCTGTCCGCACGCAGGCTGAACGACCGGCCGGACAGGGTCACCGGTGTGTCGGTACGCAGTTCTCTGAGGGCCGGGTCGTAGTCGAGAGATTCAGTTCGAAACCGATAAAGACGGGTGTCGGCAGATACTTGGCCGGAGACGTGCAAGTAGCTGGAGTCGGTGGCAATGGTGCCCTGGTCGGCAGTCAGGTGCACGTTGTCCCCGTCATCCATGAAGAACTCCACATCGGGCTTGGATAGCAGCATGGTTTTCTTTTTTTCGATCAGCGTTGCCGATTCCGCATCCAGCCGCCACTCCCGAATACCGTTTTTCATGGCGGTCTGATGGATCTTGCTCAGCTGCATGTCCGCCTCTTTTTTCACCAGATCCAACAACGCCCCTGGATTTCGGGTAATCCGGCGATACCCGATAAAGACGGCCACGATGGCGGCCAGGGCCAAGACGACAACGGTGAGCAGCCCGCGCTGAACCAAGCGGCGGTATTTCATGGAAACAACCTGTTGATCAGTGGTTCCCAGTCGCCCCTGGCCTTAAGGATTCGTTCGCTGATCTCACGCACCGCGCCGCAGCCGCCATTTGCGCGGGTGGTTATCGCGGCTGCCTGTTTCACCAAAACATGCGCGTCGCCGACAGCGATGGGTACGTCCACCCGGCGCATGATGGGCAGGTCCGGCAGGTCGTCCCCCACAAAAGCGGTGGTTGCCGCCGTCACACCGGTCTCTTTCAGGATCGCTTCCAGGGCTGCGGCCTTGTCGTGAATACCGTCCTTGAGCAGGGTTATCCCCAGGTTCCTGCAGCGATGCACCAGCGCCGTGGAGCGGCGGCCGGTGACGATGCCCACTTGGATACCCGCCTCCATGAGCATGCGGATGCCCAATCCGTCACGCACATGAAACACCTTGGTCTCCTGGCCGGTGTCGTCGTAGATCACTTGGCCCGTGGTGAGGACACCGTCCACATCCAGAAGGACCAAGGCAATTTGTTTCAGACGGGTATCGATCATGGGATGATGTCAGTCGGTCAGGGCGGCTTTAATGGCTTTGAGTTGGACCAGCAGGCCGGGTAAATGGTCCAGGGGGAGTGAATTGGGACCGTCGCAAAGGGCCTTGTCCGGGTCTTCGTGAACTTCCAGAAAAACACCGTCGGCGCCGGCTGCAATGGCCGCCCGGGCCAGGACCGGCGCAAACTCCCGTTGACCGCCGGAACTGCTTCCCACGCCGCCGGGCAATTGAACACTGTGGGTGGCGTCGAAGACCACCGGGCAATCCGTCTGCTTCATGATCTGGATACCCCTGAAATCAACCACCAGGTTGTTATATCCGAACATGACCCCGCGTTCGGTGATCATGGGCTGGACGCTGGAGACCGAACGGATCTTCTCGACGATATTGACCATGTCCCAAGGGGCCAGGAACTGGCCCTTTTTAAGATTGACCGGTTTGCCGGTCCTTGCCGCCGCCAGAAGCAGGTCGGTCTGGCGGCAGAGAAACGCCGGGATCTGGATGACATCCAGCACCTCGGCAGCCGCGTCTACTTCGCTGATGCGGTGAACATCCGAAAGGATCGGTACGTCGAGGGTCGCTTTGACTTTGGCCAGCACCCGCAGACCGTCGGTCATGCCCGGTCCTCGAAAGGAGGTGATGGCGGTGCGGTTGGCCTTGTCGTAGGACGCTTTGAAGGTAAAGGGAATGCCGAGGCTGTCCGTAATCGCCTTAAGCCGGCCGGCAATGCGTAGCGTGACCGCCTCATCTTCGATGACGCAGGGTCCGCCGATCAGGAAAAAGGGGCCGTCAGGTTTCATTCGATATCATCTTTCAGGAGAATCGGAATCATCTTTTATTATGTATCCTCAGGCGGTTAAAAAGTCAAGCCGTGAAAAACTTTGCCTTGATTACCGGTGGCTTAACTGGTATCATTCTTCACTTTATAGGGCGGCTGAAGGATGGCGCCGAAAGGGAAGGACTCGTTGAAAAAAAAAATAAGCGCGCTCAAACCGATCCTGGTGGTCACCGTGGTGCTGCTGATCAGCATCCCCGCCGTATGGCTGACCATCATCCGTATGGAAGGAACGGCACCCACCCTTGAAATTGAACTCGAATCACCCTTTATCGGTGCTTCGCGTACCGTTACCGTGTCTGTCGACGATGCCGGCAGCGGCGTCCGAAAAGTCTGGATGAGCCTGCTGGTTGAGGGCCATGAAGTGGAAATCCTGCAGCGGACCTTTTCCTCGGCCGGTTTTTTTGCCGGCGGCAAGGAAAAATCAGTGCAGGTAGACGCAACGGTCGCCCCTCAGTCTTTGGGGCTGGCCGACGGAAAGGGCGTCATCCGTGTGGTGGCTTGGGATTACTCGTTGCGCAAATGGGGGAAGGGCAACCGGGTCTACCTGGAAAAGGAGATTCAGATCGACACCAAGGCCCCGTCCATCGACTTGATCAGCCGTGTCCACAACCTATACCAGGGCGGCAGCGGCGTGGCACTCTACCGGCTTTCGGAAGATTGTCCGGTCAACGGGGTGTCGGTAGGCGATCATTTCTACCCCGGATATGCCGGTCAGGCCAAGGATCCATCTGTCTACATGGCCTTTTTCGCCCTGGATTACCGGCAGGGCAAGGAAACACGGTTGGCGGTCACGGCCGAGGATTATGCCGGCAACCGGTCGACGACCGGTTTGGTCCACCATATCAATGCCCGGTCGTTCAGAAAAGACACGATCAATTTGTCCGATAAATTTTTTAACACCAAAATGCCTGATTTCGATCGCTACTTCCCCGAATCATCCGGTGGCAACCGCCTGGAGCGTTTTCTAAAAGTGAACCGGGAACTGCGCCTCAGGGACAACGAAGCCATCTGCCGGGTTACCGCGCATACGGAAAAAGAGATCCTCTGGGAGGGACCTTTTTTGCGGTTGCCCCGGTCGGCCAACCGTGCCCGCTTTGCCGACCAACGGACCTATCTCTACGGGGGAAAGGTGATCGACCATCAGGTGCACATGGGCATCGATCTGGCCTCCACGGCCCGATCCCCGGTGCCGGCGGCCAACCGCGGGAAAGTGGCCTTTACCGGTGACCGGGGCATTTATGGCAATACCGTCATTCTTGACCATGGATTCGGGCTGTTCACCCTATACGCGCATTTGAGCCGGATCGATGTGGCCGAGGGGCAGATGGTTGAAAAAGGGGAACCCATCGCCCAAACCGGTATGACCGGCCTGGCAGGTGGTGACCACCTGCACTACGGCACCCTCATCCACCAGACCTGTGTCAATCCGGTGGAGTGGTGGGATGCCGCATGGATTCAAAACAACATCAGCGCCAAGATCGATGACGCTGGATCCCGATAGGAGCAAAAGGTGGTATGAAAAGCCATAAGGTTCAGAAAACCTACCAGCAGATCAACGATAAAATCCGGTCCGGCGATGTGGTTGTCGTTACGGCCGAAGAGATGATCGACATCGTTGCCGACAACGGATCGGAAGCCGCCGCTCAACAGGTGGATGTGGTGACAACGGGTACCTTCGCACCCATGTGTTCCTCGGGCGCATTCATCAATTTCGGTCACTCGGCACCGGGAACCAAAGCGTCGAAGGTGTGGATCAACAATGTACCGGCCTACGGAGGCATTGCCGCGGTGGACTGTTATATCGGCGCCACCGAACCCTGCGAGGATGATCCGCTGAACAAGGTGTATCCCGGTGAATTTCTTTACGGCGGCGGACACGTCATCCAAGATCTGGTGGCGGGCGAGAAGGTGCATATCAAGGCCACCGCCTATGGTACGGACTGCTATCCCAGCCGCGAATATGAAAAGGTCGCGACCCTTAAATCATTGCCCCAGGCCACCTTGTGCAACCCGAGAAATGCATACCAGAACTACAACTGTGCGGTCAATCTGACCAATAAAACCGTGTATACCTACATGGGAACCTTAAAGCCCGGGATGGGCAACGCCAACTACTGCTCGGCCGGCCAGTTGAGCCCTTTGTTTAACGACCCCTTTTATCGGACGATCGGGCTGGGCACGCGGATTTTTCTTGGCGGTGGCGTTGGCTACGTCACCTGGCACGGCACCCAGCACCGTCCCGAGGTGGAGCGGGCCGACAACGGTACCCCGCTGACCCCGGCAGGCACCCTTTGGGTAATGGGGGATATGAAACAGATGCATCCGGACTGGCTGGTCGGCGTCGGCATCCAGGGGTACGGGTGCTCCCTGGCAGTCGGTCTCGGCGTACCTATCCCCATTCTCGATGAAGAGATGGCCAGGTATACTGCGGTTTCAGATGCCGATCTCATGACCCAGATTGTGGACTATGGAAACGACTACCCCAAGGGGAGATCCAGTAATTTGGGCCAGGTCAGCTACGCCCGGTTGAAAAGCGGTGTGATCACCGTCAATGGGGAAAAGGTGCCCACGGTTCCGCTTTCCAGCATGGTCAAGGCCCGCCAGATTGCCGACACGCTAAAGCAATGGATTGCAGCGGGCACCTTCGAATTGGGCCGGCCCCAGTTTACCCTTCCCTCTGCCTGATGCCCATGGCAGGCCCCGGGTGCAACGGAGCCGAAATGAAACCTACCTTGCGTGCCTTTGTTGCCGTGCCGATCCCCGACTCGGTATCGGTCTTCATAAGGCAAGTTCAGGCGCGCCTTCAATCGTCGGGAATGAACATCCGGTGGGTGGCGGCGAATAACATTCATTTGACGTTGAAATTTTTGGGCCAGATCGATCCCTCCCGGGTTCCTGCGGTTGCCGCCATGATGGACGCAGTTGCCGGGTCGATCCCACCATTTCTGCTGGGCGCCGGTGGGCCGGGGGTGTTCCCGAACCATCGCCGTGCACGCGTCTTGTGGGTGGGCCTGAACGGTAATATCGAGCGTCTGATGGCGATTCAGGCGGCACTCGAATCCGGTCTGGGACCGGTTGGCTTCCGCGAGGAAACCCGGCCTTTTCATCCCCACCTGACCATCGGCCGATCCCGGCGGCGGCTTGATGCGGAAACGCTCGGTGCGTCCCTGGAATCGATGAAAGAGGTCGCCTCCGATTCATTCCGGGTGGAACGGTTGGTGCTGTATAAAAGCATGTTGTCACCTGCCGGGGCCGAATATGCCCGGCTGCATACATCGTATCTGACGATATAGTGTCTGACCAGAAATGAGGGATTTTGGTCGAGATCAAGGCGTGCGAAAAATTTTACCGGAGGCATATAGTTGATATTCCGAGGATAAATTTATAAGCGCAACACAGATATCGGGCAAAATAACCATTTATGGATGGGCACGATCTAACCAATATGGGAGACGTTGCATGACCAATACATCGGATAAAGCCAAGGCGGTGGACGCTGCCATGAGTCAGATCGAACGCCAGTTCGGCAAGGGCGCCATCATGAAACTGGGGGCATGCCCCATCGAAAACATTCCTGTTATCTCCACCGGATCGATCGAATTGGACCGTGCCCTTGGCATCGGTGGGTTGCCCCGCGGGCGCGTGATCGAAATTTTCGGCCCCGAGTCATCGGGAAAGACGACCCTGGCCCTTCACGCCGTGGCAAATGCCCAAAAGCAGGGCGGCATTGCTGCGTTTATCGACGCCGAACATGCCCTGGACACCAGTTACGCCCGCAGGCTGGGTGTCAACTGCGATGAACTGTTGGTCTCTCAGCCCGACACCGGCGAACAGGCCCTGGAAATCGCCGACATGTTAGTGCGCAGCGGCGCCATCGACGTGATGGTGATTGACAGTGTGGCGGCCCTGGTCCCCCGGGCGGAGATCGAGGGAGAGATGGGTGATTCCCATATGGGGCTTCAGGCCCGTCTCATGTCCCAGGCGCTGCGAAAACTGACCGGCACCATCGGAAAGACCATGACCTCGGTGATTTTCATCAACCAGATCCGTATGAAGATCGGCGTCATGTTCGGCAACCCGGAGACCACCACCGGCGGTAACGCCCTGAAATTTTATTCCTCGGTTCGTTTGGACATCCGGCGCATCGGCGCCATTAAGGATGGACAGGAGGTGGTTGGAAATCGAACCCGGGTCAAGGTCGTAAAAAACAAGATGGCCCCGCCGTTCAAAGAGGCGGAATTCGATATCATGTACGGGGAGGGTATCTCTCGGGCCGGCGACCTGTTGGATGTGGGTGTCAGCACCGGCATTATCGACAAAAGCGGCTCCTGGTATTCCTACAATGGCGAGCGCATCGGCCAGGGACGCGAAAATGTGAAGAAGTTCTTTCAGGACAATCTCGACCTTTTTGAGACCGTGGACGTGAAGGTACGAGAGGCGGTGGGACTGCTGAAGCCCAAAGCTGAAGCGAAAAAGGAAAAAACAGACAAAAAATAGCTGCTGACCCCACAAGGCCAGGGAGGCAGGCCCGGATACGACTATTGTCTTAATCCTGAAATTCGTGTTTTTTTTATCAGAAAATTTAAAGATTAATAACAATTGCCAAAAGCCAAATAACAAATAACAAATAAATAACAGTGATTAAAATTCCAAATCTTTGGTTTTTGATCTTATTTGAAATTTGGTGCTTGCAATTTGTTGTTTCCGGTTTATCCGGGTTAGGAGATGGTTATGACCGGCAACGAAATTAGACAACTATACCTCGACTACTTTCAGAAGCACGGCCACCGGGTGGTGCGCAGCTCATCTTTGATTCCCCAGGACGATCCGACGTTGCTTTTTACCAATGCCGGCATGGTGCAGTTCAAGCGTACCTTTTTGGGTGAAGAGAAACGGGACTACATTCGTGCAACCTCCTCCCAGAAGTGCGTTCGGGCCGGTGGAAAGCACAACGATTTGGAAAATGTAGGATATACGGCCCGGCACCATACCTTTTTTGAAATGCTGGGCAACTTTTCCTTCGGCGATTACTTCAAGGAGAAGGCCGTTGACTTTGCCTGGGACCTGCTGACCAATGGGTACGGGCTACCGGCCGACAAACTCTGGGCCTCGGTCTACCTGGATGACGATGATGCCTACGACCTGTGGCACCGGCGCATCGGTATCCCCGAATCACGGATGATCCGGCTTGGAGAGGAAGAAAATTTCTGGGCGATGGGCGACACCGGTCCCTGCGGCCCCTGCAGCGAGATCCACATGGACCGCGGGGCCGAGCACGGTTGCGGTCGGCCTGACTGCGATGTGGCCTGCGACTGCGACCGGTTTCTGGAGATCTGGAACCTGGTCTTCATGCAGTACGACCGCGATGCCTCGGGCAGGATGACGCCGCTTCCCAAACCCAGTATCGATACGGGTTTAGGGTTGGAGCGCATGGCCTCGATCATCCAGGACGTCAATACCAATTTCGACACCGACCTGATCCTGCCCATCATCCGGTGCGCCGAGGCGCTGGCCGAGAAACCTTATGGCCGAAACGAGTCTGACGACGTGGCCATGAAGGTTATCGCCGACCACAGCCGGGCGGCCGCCTTCCTGATCGGCGACGGCGTGCTGCCGGCCAATGAAGGCCGGGGATATGTGCTGCGCCGGATCATGCGGCGGGCCATCCGTTATGGTCGTAACATCGGCTTGACCCAACCCTTCCTCCACGAAACCGCCCGGGTGGTCTTCGACATCATGGCGTCGGCCTATCCCGATCTCAAGGCGGCTTCGGCCTTTATCACCAACGTTATCGAGAACGAAGAGATTCGCTTTTCGGAAACCCTGGATAACGGGCTGCGGGTGCTCAACGATACCTTGGCGGGGATCCGGGCCAAGGGTGCCACCCAGGTGCCCGGAGACTTGATCTTTAAATTATACGATACATTCGGGTTTCCCGTGGATATCGTGCGTGACGTGGTGCGTGACGAGGGACTGACCCTGGATACCGACGGGTTCGAACGATGTATGGATCAGCAGCGCAAACAATCCCGTTCAAAAATCGCCTTTAGCGGCATTTCAGATGCCTACCGCCGACTGAGCACGTCGGGTGAGAAAACTGAATTTGTCGGCTACGGTACCCTGGCCTGCGAAGCCCGGGTGGTGCTGGTCGTTCGGGAAAACGAAAGGGTCGACGCTGCCGATGCGGGGGCTCTGGTTGAAGTGGTGACCACGGCCACGCCCTTTTACGGTGAGGCTGGTGGCCAAGTGGGCGACTGCGGGATCATCACGGCCCCCGGCATGGAGATGACGGTGACCGACACGGTCAAAGACCCCACCGGCATCATCATTCATAAGGGGCACGTGAAAACCGGTCGTTTAGAGAGTGAACAGACGGTCATGCTTGGTGTGGACAGTGACCACCGGGCATCCGTGGCCCTCAACCATACGGCCACCCATATCCTTCATGCGGCCCTGCGTCATGAACTGGGAGATCATGTCAAGCAGGCCGGATCCATGGTGGCGTCGGATCGGCTTCGATTTGACTTCACCCATTTTTCCCAGATCGATCCCGACGCCCTGGAACGCATCGAAACCGGTGTCAACAGCCGTATCCGACAAAATGTTGCCGTGACGGTGGAGGAGATGGAGATGGAACAGGCCATGCGGTCCGGTGCCACGGCCCTGTTCGAAGAAAAATACGGTGACCGGGTTCGCGTCGTCACCATGGAACCCTTCAGCCGGGAGCTTTGCGGCGGCACCCATACCGGTCGAACCGGCAATATCGGCCTGTTTAAAATTCTCTCCGAATCCAGTGTGGCCTCCGGGGTACGGCGCATCGAAGCCCTTACCGGAAGTGCCGCCCTGATGCATGTTCAGACGACCAGCCGGACACTTCAGCAGTTGGGTCACCTGGTAAAAGACAAGCCCGACGCCGTGGTTAAACGGGTCGCGTCGGTGATGGCGTCCTTAAAAAGCCTGGAAAAGGAGACGCAACGGATCAAGACCAAAATGGCCGAAATGGAGGCCGATGACAGTGGTGAGCAAATTCTTGAGATTAACGGGGTGCCCACGATCATTCAACAGGTGACCGTTGAGAAGCCATCCGCCCTGCGAGAACTGGCCGACAGGTTCAAGGACCGCATCGGGTCGGGTATCGTGGTCCTGGGATGTGAATCCGGCGGCAAGGCCCTGTTGATTGTGGTGGTGACCAAGGATCTCCACTCCCGGTTCCATGCGGGCAAGATGATCAAACCGATAGCCAACGTGGTGGGCGGCGGCGGCGGTGGCCGACCCGACATGGCCCAGGCCGGCGGCACCCGGCCCCGGAACCTGGCGCAGGCGCTGGAAAAAGCCCGCGAACTGATCCAAAAGGGCTGAATCTTTTCTACTCAAACACCCACTTTCTCATGGTTTCGAAAACCACTTCCCGCTTGATGGGTTTGGTTACGTAGTCGTCCATGCCGGTTGCCAGGCATCTTTCGCGGTTACCGGACATGGCATTGGCCGTCATGGCCACGATGGGCACGCGTCTTATGGTGTTCGGCTTGCCATTGTTCGCCGATTCCCATTTACGAATATCGGCGGTTGCCGCCGGACCATCCATTACCGGCATCTGCATATCCATGAAGATCAAATCGAAACGATCCGGATCGTCGATGTAAAGGGAGAGGGCAATGGCCCCGTTTTCAGCCACTTGGCACCGGTACCCGGCCTTTTTCATCATGATCTGTACCATCTTCTGATTGACCGGGTTGTCTTCCACGATCAGAGCTCGGGCATGTTGCTTCATTTCCTCTTGCACCGAGTACTGGGTGGCGATGGCTTCCGTCTTTTCATCCGGTTTCTCCTCGGCGATCATCCGCTGAACCATGCGGTACAGCTTGTTTCGCAGCGCCGGCTTGCTGAGAAAGCCGTCGAACCCGGCGGCCCGGCATTTTTTTGCGTTCCGGCGGGTCAGGGAGGAGAGGGCCAGAAGCGGGATGGCTGAAAAGGGTTCCCGAGATTTGCGGACCTGCCTGGCCACCTCGTATCCGTTGGCGTTCGGCATCTGAATATCACTGATGCAGATGTGGAACGGATCCTTCGTTTCTACACCGGATTTCAATGTGTCAATCACCGCTGTTCCCGATTGCAGCGCCGTGACCTTCATGTGCATTTGCCGCAGGTAGTGGGCAAGGAGGTTCAGGTTCGTCAGATTGTCATCGACGATCAGGACCTTCTTGTCGGTCAGCGACTGGTGAAAATAGTCGCCCACCGCTTTCACCGCCGTGGCCTTGTTCAGCACGGCGGTGAAGTGAAACCGGCTACCCGTTCCAAGGGTACTTTCCACCCAGATCTCTCCGTTCATCTGTCGCGCCAGCTTTCGACAGATGGAGAGCCCCAGCCCGGTGCCGCCGTATTTTCGGGTGGTGGACCCGTCGGCCTGTTGGAACGGAACGAACACCCGCTCCAAATTTCTTTCATCGATGCCGATGCCCGTGTCTCGAACGATAATGTGAACGTCAACGGTATCCTCGAACTCAGCCTCCAGGGCGACGGAGAGTTCGATCTCGCCGGATTCCGTAAATTTAGCGGCATTGCCCATCAGGTTGAGAATCACCTGCCGAATCCGCCTGCGTCCCCTGGCTCACTGGATCAGGCGCCGCCTGCGGGCGGTGATCTGGAAACACTGGAAGAATCGCAAAACCCGCGTGCGTGAACTCTTGAAAC
>JGI24023J19991_10001273_pt1 | contig 19546 bp, 16 predicted proteins | sample Cruoilmetagenom1_FD_19991 | JGI IMG/M metagenome (IMG submission 19991) | reverse complement strand
TGACCGAACTTGGCCGCCCAAGTTTTGAACGCACCGCCTGAATTCCGTCTCGGGTAGGGCGCGTTCGAAGCTGAAATTGATCCCTGCAACACGGGCCTCTTTAGTGTTCCTTCGCGGTGACCATGAACGGTGTAAGATAGGCTTGAATTCCTTCAATGCCCCCTTCCGATCCCAATCCGCTGTCGAGAACACCGCCAAACGGTGTCTCAGGCATTGCCACGGCGAAATGATTGACGCCCAACATCCCTGATTTGATGTCAGAGACGATGCGATGGCGTGTTCCTGAATCCTCTGTAAACGCATAGGCTGCGAGTCCGACAGGTATCCGGTTTGCCTCTGCAAGTGCTGCGTCAAGATCATCGACCTTTGCCACCAAGGCCAGCGGACCAAAGGGCTCTTCGTTCATGGCGCGCATCTCTGCCGTCATATCTGCTAGAATGGTGGGGGCAAAAAACCAACCTTGATTGCCGATCCGTGCGCCACCTGCAGCAACACGGGCGCCCTTGTTGGTTGCATCGCCAATAAGCTCTTGGATTTTGTCGAATTGAGCTGAGTTTGTCAGAGGTCCCATTGTTGTTGCCGGGTCTGCTCCGTTGCCCACAGTGATTTTTTCTGCGGCTTCAGCCAAGCCAGACACGAAGTCCTCATACAGCGGCGCCTCGACCAGAAAACGCGTTGGTGACACACAGACCTGTCCGGCGTTGCGGAATTTCCAATCTGCGGCCAGTGGCACCACCTTCGAAAGATCGGCGTCGCGCGCGATGATGACCGGGGCGTGGCCGCCCAGTTCCATCGTGACCTTCTTAAGTTCGTGGCCCGCTGCCCCGGCCAACAGCCGTCCGACGCGGGTCGACCCAGTAAGGGAAATCTTGCGAATCTCAGGGGCTTTGACGAGCGTGTCGGAAATCTCGGCAGGGTCGCCCCAAAGCAGCGAAATTGCCTTGGGCGGCAATCCGGCGTCCAGCAGGGCGCGCACGATGCGCCAACCGGTGATCGGCGTTTCCTCGGCGGGTTTGAAAACCACCGAACAGCCCGCCGCCAGCGCCGGGGCAATCTTTTGTACCGGCGTCCACGCAGGGAAGTTCCACGGTGTAAAGGCGGCCACCGGCCCCACGGGGCGTTGATGGACAGACCATGTCATATCCGGTGAACGCGACGGGATCAGGCGGCCATAGGTGCGGCGGCCCTCTTCGGCGAACCAGTCGATACAATCAGCCGAGCCCATCCATTCTCCGCGTGCCTGCGCCAGGGGTTTGCCCTGTTCGCGCGTCATATCGGCGGCGGCTTCGTCGGCTTGCTCGCGCATGAGTGCGGCGGCAGCGCGCAGGATCTTTCCCCGCTCAAATGGAGAAACAGCAGACCATTCGGCAAACCCTTCGAGGGCCAGTCGTGCGGCCTCTTGTGCCTCGGCGCGGCCTGCTTTGGGCAGCAGGCAGATTTCTGTTTCGCTCGCCGGGTCAATCAATGGCAAGGTGCCCAGAGATCCCGTATCGCGGGCCTCTCCGTTCAGGATCAGGGTGGGATGAGTCATCGGTTTTTTCTCCGGTTATTTGGCCACGGGCAGATGAACTGCGCCAGCTTTGGAAAGGCGCAGCATTTCGGTGTCACTTAACCCCATGCCTTGCAGTACTTCTGCGCCGTCGGCGCCAAGTGCGGGGGGCGCGCGCCGGATTGTGGCGGGCGCTTTGGACAGGATCGCAGGAAAGCGGACCTGGGGTACGTCCTGCTCGCCCATTGCGACGGGCGTGACCATGCCGCGCGCCTGAACCTGTGGGTCGGCGAACACCTCGTTCACGCGGTTAATCGGCCCTCCGGGCACACCTTCGGCCTCCATCGCGGCAAGGAGGTCTGCGCTGGTCCAGCCCGCAATCTCTCGTTCGAGCTCTGGCTCCAAGGTTGTGCGGTTGCGGTTGCGGGATTCATTGGTCAGGTAATCGGAGCTTGTCGCTAGGTCGTCGCGCCCCAGAACCCGACATAGCGCGGCAAATTGCCCGTCATTGCCCACGGCAACGATAAGATGGCCGTCAGCAGCTGCGAAGGTTCGGTAGGGTACGACATTCGGATGAGAATTGCCCATCGGGCTTGGCGTGACGCCGCCGATCAGCCAGTTCATGCCCTGATTGGCCAGCACGGCGACCGAGGTATCCAGCAGCGCGCAGTCAATATGCTGGCCTTCGCCGGTTTGATCGCGATGGCGCAACGCGGCTTGAATGGCGATGGTCGCATAAAGCCCGGTAAAGAGGTCAATCACAGGGACACCAACCTTGACCGGTGCTTCTGCGGTTTCACCTGTAACGCTCATCAGCCCGCCCATTCCCTGGACAAGAAAATCGTAGCCTCCGCGCTTTGCGTAGGGTCCGGTCTGGCCGAAGCCGGTCACGGAGCAATAGACCAGCCGCGGGTTGATTGCGCGTAGGCTGTCGTAATCCAACCCATAGCCCGCCAATCCACCGGTCTTGAAGTTCTCCACCAGCACATCGGACTCAGCGGCGAGCTTGCGCACAAGTGCGGCGCCTTCGGGGTTAGATATGTCGATGGCAATCGACTGCTTGTTACGGTTGCAAACAAGGTAATAGGCCGAAAAGTCCTGCCCCTCGATATCTGTCGAGGGGGGCCCCCAGCCGCGGGTATCGTCGCCCGATCCCGGGCGTTCAACCTTGATGACTTCTGCGCCCAGATCGCCCAGGATTTGCGTGGCCCATGGCCCCGCAAGTACCCGAGACAGATCGAGTACTCGAACCCCATCCAGTGCCCCGGTCATGACTTTGATTTCTCAATTCTGGCGCGCATCGACGCGAGGGCTGAGGCGTAATCTTCGGTCTCATGCGCAAGGGCCTGCATGGCCGACGACAGTTCCAACGTAACCGAAAGATCCCGGTTGTAGGCCTGGCGCAGCAGGCGACGAGTCATGCGTACTGCATGGCGCGGATTGGCCGCGATCCGTCCGGCAAGGGCGCTGGCGGCTTCCATCAAGTCCTCATCCGGCACGACTTGGCTAACCAAACCGTAATCCTTTGCCGTTTCAGCGTCGATCATATCCCCGGTCAGGGCCATTTCCGAAGCGCGGGCAAAGCCCACCACGCGCGGCAGTAGCCAGGCACCGCCGTCACCCGGAACGATGCCGATGCGCACGAAGCTTTCGGCAAACTTGGCGGAAGCGCCAGCGATGCGCAGATCACACATCAACGTTAGATCACAGCCCGCGCCGACGGCTGGGCCGTTGACGGCGGCGACGATCGGCAGGTCGCAATCCTCAAAAGCCAACGGCAACCGCTGGATCCCGGCGCGATAGTTGCGCCGCGTGATTGCCGGCACTTCATCCACCAGCCCTTGACCCGGTGACATCGACTTGATGTTGCCGCCTGAGGAAAAGGCCGAACCGGCCCCAGTCAGAACGATCACCCGCGCTTCGGGGTCGGCCTGAGTTTTGGTGAGTGCTTCGAGGATGGCCTCGATCATCGGCAAATCGGAAATTGCGTTGCGGGTGTCTGGCGCGTTCAGCGTCATCGTCACGATACCTGCATCGTCGCGTTTTGTTGTTACTAGTGTCATATTCTCGTTCCTTTATTTCACCGCAGACCAAGGCCGCGGGCAATGATGCCGCGCAGGATCTCGCGGGTTCCTCCTCGAAGTGAATAACTGGGGGCGGCCAGCAAGATGCGCTGGAACACCGCCGCATATTCGGGGTCTGCTGCATCATCGCTCAGCACACGGCGGGCAATTTCCGGCACGTCCTGTTCGAATAATGCGCCCAGATCCTTGACGATGGCAGCGGCGAGAACAGGCTGTTCCCCGCGCACCAGACGCCCGGCGACTGACAGTGACATCTGCCTCAGCACCATCAGCCGGGCAATCATGCGACCCAGATCGGTGGTTTCACTGCCTGCTGATGCGCGTTTTAAGCAGCGCAGCAATTCCTCTATCAGCACATAGGAGGACAAGAACCGGTCCGGTCCGCTGCGTTCAAAGGCCAGTTCGGAAATGACCTGCGCCCATCCGTCACCTTCTTTGCCCAACAGTGCATCGGGCGGCAGAGCGACGTTGTCAAAAGTGACCTCGTTGAAATGATGCTCACCCGCGATATCGAGAACCGGGCTGACAATGATGCCGGGCAGGCTCATGTCCACCAGGACCTGGCTGAAGCCGCCATGCCGGTTGTCGGATTTACTGGTGCGGCAAAAGACGATCATATAGTGCGCTTTGTGCCCGTAGGTTGTCCACAGTTTGGTGCCGTTCAGGACATAACCATCGTCCGTTTTTTCGGCCTTGGTCCGCACGGAAGCAAGATCCGATCCACTGGTGGCTTCGCTCATGCCGATGCCAAAGAAACAAGTCCCCGCGGCGATGCGCGGCAGAATGGTCTGGCGTTGCTCCTCGGTGCCGTGGCGCAAAATCAGTGGTGCACTTTGGCGATCCGCGATCCAGTGGGCCGCTACGGGTGCTCCCGCAGCAAGCAGTTCCTCAACGACGATGTGTCGGTCCACAGCATTGCGGCCATGGCCGCCGTAGGCCGTGGGCAACGTCATGCCCAGCCAGCCGCGCTGGCCCAGGGCGGCGCTGAAATCTGCATCAAAACCAACCCACGAGCGGGCGCGTTCACGGGCTGGAAGATCGACAAGAGCATCAGCCAGAAAGGCCCGCACTTCTTCCCTCAGCGCCATTTGTGCAGGGGTTGTTGTTTCAAGTGGAAAAGTTGGAAGTGTCATCTACGTTGCCTCTCTTAGATCACAAGCGGTCAACGCCGGCCACAAATGCCCGCCGTCGTGGAGCGAACCTGCCCAGTCCGCCAAATGCTTGGCCCAATGCGCCTCGCTGCCGTCTTCGTCGCGCCAGGACCACAAGCGGCAGGTCAGCCGATGGAGCGGATATTCCTCGCTGAACCCGATTGCGCCGTGAACCTGATGGGATATCGACGAAACCGCCGTTGCAGCCTCTGCCGTGCGCACCTTGGCAGCCGCGGCCGAAAGCACGAAAGGTTCCGACTGGTCCAGGGCGGCATCAAATGCGGCCACGGCCATGTCGGCGGCAACTGTGGCGGCACAGCCATGTGTTGCAAGAACGGCCAGCTGGTGCTGAACGGCTTGGTGCTTGGACAGCGGCCGACCAAATTGTTCGCGTTCGTTGCAGTAGCTCATGCACATGTCGGCAACCGCATCTGTCGTGCCTGCGATTTGAACTGCTCTCAGCATCGCCATTGCCGCGCGTAGGACGACCGGGGCACATGCGATGTGAGCGTCCGGTTTTGCCTGCGCGTCCACGGTAAGGGTATCGCGTGCCTCGCCCGCATAGTTGAGGGCTGGCTGCCAGTCCTCGGCGCGAGGGTGCAGGACAGATACCGCCAGCCCGGCGTCCGTTTCGCAAAGCTGTACCACTGTTTTTAAGAACCGACCGAAAGGAACCGCCGCCTTGCCGTCCCAGACAAGCGCTGCCGGTCCCTCGATGGGATCCAGGCCAGCCTCGCCCAGCACCCAGTTGGCCAGCAGTGTTTCGCCCAGTGGCAAGGCCACCCCATGCGCGGCCGCAACCCGCACCGGCGCAAAGGCCTCGCGGGCTGACATGCCGTATCCGCCCTGGTCCTCGCTAAGCAGAGCCAACGGGAAACCCGCTTCTTCTACTGCCGCCCAGAGAGCGGGGTCAAAATTCTTGCCACTTCGGTCAGAGAAGAGTTTCTCTGCCGACTCAATGACCATGGAATAGGTCGAATCATCCATTTTGCGCCCTCAGCTTTGTTTCAGACATGTCTGCTTCCGTCTCCTCGTACTCTACCGTTTCACTGTGTAAAACGATATTTCATTTCAATAATAGCATATGCATTGCAAGATGCAACTGATTCACTGCGCGGCTCGCCAAATGGGCAAGCCGACTCATGCCGGGCGCGCGACCCCTCTCGTTTGATGGTGTGTTTTAGCGCTTGATGCTGGTATTGTTCATCATTTACATGCAAAAACGTATTTTTGGGTCTGTTTGCGACCTGCACAAGTGCCGGTTCGGAAAATGACAGTGAAGGGGATAGCCGAAATGGCCTACAAACCAGTGATCGCAGCCCTGCGGGTGCTCGACGTTCTGGCTGCGGTCAGCAAGACAACCGGAGATGCCACGGTGGGCGAAATCCACCGCCTAACCGGACTAGACAAGGCAACCATCGTGCGGATGCTATACACGTTGAACCATGCCGGATACGTCGTGCGTGATAGCAAAAGCCAGACCTACCGCGTGACCGGCAAGACCTTGCAACTGAGTGTGGGCTACAACCGGCATCAAACCATCCGTGCAATCGTGTCAGAGGATTTGACACAGTTTCGCCAAGGCATCGGCTGGCCCTCGGATGTGTCGATCTTCGATGAGGAGGCGATGCTGGTCATTGAGACATCTCGCGAGGCCGAACCGATGCGGTTCTCTCGCAAACCGGGATACCGGGCACCAATGCTCTCTACCAGCCTTGGACGTGCCTATCTTGCCTTTTGCCCGGAAGAAGAACGGCAGGCTTTCCTACAGCGCGCGCAGGAAAATTCCGCGCCAGAATTCGCTCTTTCGCGTGAGCCAGATGCCTTGGAGGCACTGCTTGAGACCGTACGGGCGCAGGGCTATGCGACCATGGATGAAAGCTATTCAAGCGAATACTATGATTCCCAGTTCTTTAGCATCGGTGTTCCGATCCGCAGCCAATGGCGTGTGTTTGGTGCCATGAATATCATCTATCTGCGCCAGACCATGAGGCCCGATGAGGCCCGAGATCAGTTTCTTGGCGCATTGACGGACGTCGCCGATAGGTTAGCTGCGAAGCTCGAAGCGGCTTCAGGCGACACCAACTGATTGGGAGTGAGAAAAACCTGGGGGCCGTTTTTTCCATTCCATAAGCACCAACGCTACGTTTGCGCGGGGTGTTTGAAATTCTCCCCTCCTATGGAAAACTAAATCAGCGATGGACTTTCAGCACAACACGCGTTTTCCAGCAGAATAATATTAATCGTTACAACCGTCATTCGATCATGATGAAGGGGTCGTGTGTGGGTGCCCCCGGTTTTGCTGATTAGTTTACTTCAATCGACGCCCATATTTTCCAGAGCATTCCTTGCTTACCGATACGTAACTTTTTGACGTATCGGGTTCTTATGAGGCGATAACTTTTTGTAATTTATAGATCTCGTTCTTGGTAATCATTGCCCAGATTTGACGTGCCATCTTGTTTGCCAATGCAATAGCAGCCACTATTTTGAGTTTTCGGTCGAGCTTGTCTTGGAGACAAGGCTCACCCTGAATAATTGACCGTTGCTCGATGCGGTTAATCCTGCGCCCGAGAAGCGAGTCATACAGACATGACAACACCGTTCTCTGTCATTCGAGGTTCCGCTTTCCTCTGGGCAGAATGCAATGTTCCCAGGCAGCGCATCAGAAGACATTGATCTCTAACGCGCTGCCGCATTTAGGCATAATTTGCAGTCCGACGAACTTTTCTTGGGGGACCGCTGGGCCGATGCGTTTATTTGGCTGTGAATCCGCCATCCACGGGCAGCGCAACTCCGGTGACATAGCTGGACTCGTCGGAAGCCAGCCAAAGGGCTGCATTGGCCATGTCTTCGGCTACGGCAATACGCCCAAGCGGGATTGCATTCATCATCATGGTTTTGTTGCGTTCGGCTTCTTCTACGTCGCCCTTGCGACTAGTAAATTCAAATCCCATAGGCGTTTCCGTCAGGCCCGGACAAATGACGTTCACGCGGACATTGTCAGGCGCAAAAGTCTGGCACAAGGATTTTGTCAGGCCGACAATGCCGAATTTGGCTGTCGAATAAAGCGGGCTCCACATCGAACCGACAAGGCCGGAAACCGACGCGGTAAAGATGATGGACCCACCGCCGCGTTTACGCATGTGGCCGACTGCTTCGCCTGCGCCGATCACGGCGGAATCAATGTTGATGGCCATGGATTTGTGAAAGGCCTTCATGTCGACCTGTTCGATGCCTGCAGGGCCGGGAACGCCGGCATGGGCCCACAGAACGTCGATCCCGCCAAGTTCTGCCGCAGCTTGATTGAGGCTATCGCGGGCTCCGTCATGGGTGGACAGGTCTGCGGCGATGGTCACGATATCATGACCCTTTGCTGCCAAATCTGATTTCAGCGAGGCCAGGCTGGCTTCGTCGATGTCGATGGCCGCAACGCGGGCACCTTCGCTTGCAAACCGCTCTACGGCGGCGCGGCCCATGCCTGATGCGGCGGCTGTGATGACTGCCAGTTTGTTTTCAAGGCGCATTATTTTCTCCTCAGAAGTTGATTATTGTTCGTAAGCGTCGGGGTATTGGCCGGTCGTACTGATGACCGATGTTCGGGTTTCGAGATACCCGTCGAGACCTTCGGTGCCACCCTCGCGGCCCCAGCCGCTTGCGCCGAATCCGCCATAAGGCATAGGCCAGCGAATAAAGCGGAAGGTGTTGACCCAAACGGTGCCAGCGTTAATTCTCGATGAAACCCGGTGCGCACGACCAACGTCGCGGGTCCATAACCCGGCCGTCAAACCATAGGGCGTGCCATTTGCGATTGAAATCGCCTCTTCTTCGCCGTCGAAGGGGATCAGCGATGCAACCGGCCCGAAAATTTCCTCTTGGGCGATGCGCATATCGTTGTTGACACCGGCAAAGACGGTTGGGGCAACGAAATAGCCATCTGCCAGATCACCGCTTTCTAAGCGCTTGCCGCCAGCCACCAGTTCCGCACCTTCAGCTTGCCCAATGTCGATATAGGATAGCGTTTTTTCAAGCTGCTCCTGATGCGCCTGAGGCCCCATATGTGTGGCGTCGTCCAGAGGTTTGCCAACCCGTACTTTGGCGGCGCGCTTGGAAAACTGTTCGACCACCTGATCGTAAACNGAACGCTCAACCAACACCCGCGAACCTAGCGTGCAGCTTTGTCCACATAGCGTCCAAGCCGAGTTGGTCGCCGCATTTAGNGCCGGTTCAAGATCGGCGTCACCGAAAATGATGTTGGGGGCCTTGCCACCCAATTCAAATGTGAACCGTTTGAAATTGTTACCGCTGTTTCGCAGCAATGTCTGGGCTGTTGAACCTTCACCGGTAAAGGCGATCTTGTTAACATCGGGGTGTTCAACAAGCCGAGCGCCAGCCGCGTTAGCCCCATAACCGGGGACAACATTGAAGACCCCGGGGGGGAATCCGGCTTCTTCAGCGATCCGCGCCAGTTCCAGTGCCGTAACCGGGGTTTGTTCGGCGGGCTTGAGCACAACGGTGCAACCGGCGGCCAAAGCAGGCGCAATTTTCCAGATCGTGGTCAGCATCGGCGCATTCCAGGGGGTGATCGCACCGACCACACCAACCGGAACCCTTGTGGTATACACATGAACCGTGTCGTCAAACGGGATCGTCCGCCCATCCAACTTATCCGTGAGCGAAGCATACCACTGGATCCAGTTGTGATGTGACCCCAGATCAGCGCGGGATTCGCGAATTGCGCGACCTGAATCACGGGTTTCCAGAATTGCCATGTCCGGCGCGCTGGCCTGATAAAGCTCGGCGAATCTCCGCATGATCGCGGCGCGTTCGTGGCCGGGCATCCGCCCCCAAGTGCCTTCAAACGCTTCGCGCGCGGCGGCAACCGCCTGGTCAATATCGTCTGGTCCGCCATAGGCGACATGGGCCCAGACCTGACCTGTTGAGGGATCAATGCTGTCAATGGTCCCGCCGTCGCGCGGTTTCACCCACTCGCCGTTAATGAAAATTTTATCATAGGTTAGGACGTCCGACATCAGGTCGGCTGTGCTTCTGGCTAGCAACATCTTCTTGAGTTTCCTGTCTTTGAACGTTTGATCCGCAGGGCCAAATCGCGTTTGACGGCTTCGGCTGAACGGGCCTGAGAATAGACTTCTGTGTTGATGCAGGCCAATGTCATGCCATCTGGGGCAATCCCGGAAGTAGAAGAACGGCCCGTCGAATTANAATGGCCCGAATTGTTGACGATTAGCTGACATTTATCTTTCAAGATCCGTTGTCTGCGAGACCCACTATGATCCGCCGCCGACGTTTTCTTTACAATTTGCAATGTCATACTCACCCACTCCCATGTTGTTTATGGAAGCAATCTTTGTGCCAAAATCTCAGCCATGGATTTCGTAATATTATCCGATCCTTAGGGGGCCGAGCCCTCCGATCGGTACGCCAATTTGAGAATCGTGCATTCGCAAATTCTCATTTTTGGATTCTGCAGCATAAAGGCATGTAATCTATTTGCGGGGTTATTTCATTTGATTGGGATTTTGTTTGCATCTGTAAATCAGCCCCGGTTTCGCGTGCGTAGCTGGTCCAGCTGAATTTGGGGATCAGTCCCCCAGGTCAGCGCCAAGCCGGGTTGATACCTGTTCAGTGATTTGCTTCAGGCTGGAGATGACGTTTTGTCGGTTTTCCAGTCGTTGATCATGGGAAGCCATCGAAATTGAAATTGCGGCTACTGGTTGATTGGTAAAATCCAGGACGGTGCTTGCAATCGAGACAATGCCTTCGTTCACTTCCTGATCATCCACAGAAAACCCCTGAATACGGCAACGGCGCACTTGGGAAATCAACGCATCTACGGGTCGGATTGAAAATTGTGTGCAGGCGTCTGGTAGTCCTGATTCAAACATCCTTTCGATCTGAGCGTCAGGAATATGACTAAGAAACGCCTTTCCCGATGCCGAGTAGGCGAGCGGCAATCGGCCGCCTATCCGAAAACCCGCCCTGGCCAAAGCACCAGAATTGCGCATGCCTATAATCATCACTTCATTCTGCTCGAGGATCGAGAGAGTTAACGTAGCATCGTTGAACGGTGCGGTTTCATCCAACACATGGGTGAATTCGGCGCTAACATCTGCATGCTGAGAAAATGAGCGCGCCCACCGCATAATGTGCGGCCCGATAACATATGTCTGATCGTTGCGCTTTATGATCATTTCCAGCGCGATCATGGTCGCGCAAAGATTGTGCACACTGCTTTTGGGAAGTTTCAGCGCCACCCCGATTTTTTGGGCCGAAACAGGCTGCGATGCCTTTGAGATAAAGTCGAGAATCGCCGCTCCTCTTGCCAGCGCCGGCACAGGAGTGTCGGGCAGGGCGGGTCGGCTTTTCTGGCCTGATTGAAGATCGTCTGATTGGTTCAATTCAACTCTTTTACACTTTTTTCATCATTGAGGTGACTAGCGGATATACTGGAAGCCTTGCCAAAACAATACCCTTGACAGCATCCAATCAGCTGACTAGCATTCGAAATAATGAAGCAGGTTCAGAATTTCGAACCGATGCCAGCAAATTGATTGCGAGAAGGCTGCCCCCGAGCAGTCAAAGTGAACAAATTGCGATACCAGGGGGGGCGAGCGTGAAATGCAAAAGAACGAATGGGCGGCATGGTTCGTCGAGGCAACGAATTCTGATCCGGTTATTGCATCCCATGGGGGAAATTTTACCTGCAAATACATGCTTGATATGGGTAGCGTAAGCGTCATTGTGGAAATGGTTAATGGTCGAGCGCATCGTATCAACACGGATCCAGGCCCGATGGATGGTTACGATTTCGCCTTTAGAGCCTGTGCTGCAACGTGGCGTGACATGTCATGCGCCGTGCCCGAACCTGGTTGTCAGGGGGTGTTTGCCGCGAGCGCAACCCGGGATATGAAGATCGAAGGCGATATTCCCGTTTTGATGCGAAACCTTGGTAATGTGACCCGCCAAGTTGAACTACTGCGCAATGCAGGGGTTCCGGTGTGATTATGTTTAAGAAAACCACCCACTCGGAGGGTTACTGAATTGGCCCGGCACTCTCAGGCAGTTGGAAGATACGTCACCATTGATGTGGACGGGTTTGAATACGAAGTGTTCTACCTGCGCAATGGCAGTGGTCAGCCACTTGTATGCCAGCACGCCGCTGGATGTCACAACCACCAATGGCGCGACATGTTGGAAGACGAAGATATTACGCGCCACTACGACGTGATTGCGTATGATCTACCTTGGCATGGCAAGTCCGACCCACCTGTAAATCAAGAATGGTGGGAAAAAGAATATTGCCTGACGGCCGATCATTTTATGAAGTTTGTGCTGCGCCTGTGCGATGCTCTAAATTTGGAACGTCCAGTTTTTATGGGCGCCTCTTTTGGTGGCAACCTAGCGCTGCAGCTTGCCCGCTATCACAGCGAAAGATTTCGGGCTGTTGTGCCGATCGGTGCGCTTGATTATTCGCCGGGATTCTTTCAGAATATTTGGCGCGATCCACGGGCTAATCCAGCCCACGCAATCCCCAACCTGCTGTGGGACAGCATGGCACCGCAAAGCCCTGAGCGTGATCGGCGTTTGGCGTTGCACCATGCATCACAGGGGGCCGAAGCGTTTCACGGCGACATGTATTTCTACTCGGTTGATCACGATCTTCGCGGAGAGTTGGGAAAAATCGACGCTCGTGCCTGCCCGGTCGTTTTGATGTCCGGAAGTTACGACTATATCGCTCCGCCAACGGCTGTCGAAGCCTTAGCAAGACAAATTCCCGGTGGCATTTTCGTTGAAATGGACGAATTGGGTCATTTGCCGATGGTCGAAAACTATCCCAAATTTCGCCGGTATCTACTTGAAGCCTTAAAGGTGGTCGAAAGAAAATCAAGAGTGGGAGCAGGTTAAAACCGGAAACCCAACAGGAAATGACGGCGCAGTCGAAAACAAAAATATCTTAACGGTGGCGGCGACTTACTAAAACTTCAAATCAGGGAGGAAATGATGAAGTTACTATCCAATATCAAAACCTTAACCCTTGCGACGAGTGTCGCAATGGTAGGACAGTACGCGATGGCCGAGGGTGTTGACGAGCTTGAGCCCGCAACCGTTGAGTATGTCTATAATGTAGACATGCTTGATCCATTGCAGCCAATCGACGCTTCGCCGCTACGCGATTTTGTCGCTAAAAACCCGCCGCCATGGAAAATCGGTTATGCCAGCTCTTACGCAGGCAACTCTTGGCGCGCGGACATCATGGAAGATCTCCAGGGCGATATTATCCCTGAATGGCAGAAGCTTGGTCTTTTGGACGAAGTTCTGATTACGGAATCCAACTTGAACGACACCACCCAAATTCAGCAAATTCGCCAACTGGCGGATCAAGGTGTGGACGCGATCATCATTTGTTGTTCAAATCCAACAGCGCTGACACAGTCGATCAAATATGCCTATGACAAAGGTATCCCCGTATTCTCATTCGTGGGTTATCAAACGTCGGACCTAGTGGTGAATTCTTCACCGAACTTCCAGGTTGCTGGCTTTGCTGTCGGTAAAGCTATGGCTGACGAACTGGGTGGAAAAGGTAAAGTACTGGTCGTCGAAGGCGTTCCGGGCACCTCGACCTCGGACAGTCAGGATACAGGCATCAAAGCCGGTCTGACCACCGGAACCGACATTGAAATTGTCGACACCATTGCCGGTATGTGGACCGATCAGGTCGCACAGGGCGAGTTGCAGAAATGGTTGGCAACGCACCCCGGCCACATCGACGCTATTGTTGGTCAATCTTCAATGGAGATGGGCCTGCTACGTGCCGTAAAACAGTCTGGCCGTGACATTCGCGTTTCAATCGGTGGTGAATTGGGCGCGCTGTGCACATGGCGCAAAAACCCTGACATTGCTGTAAGCGCCGTCCAAACTTGGCCGCCGCGCGACGAATTCCAGGTAATGTGGGAAGTTATGATGCGCACGCTACAAGGGCAGGGACCTAAAGTTCGCTCGATCCTACGTGGTCCAGTTTCGTTGTCCTATGAAGACGTTGCTGCGCACTTGCCAGAAGATTGCGATGAAAATGCGCAGTCTTGGTACCGGGTGGGAACCGAAAAATGGGGTGGAAACCTTGATCAATTCTTTGTTCGGCCCGCCGACCCAAGAACTTTCAACAAGTAATCGATTGAAAACGTGAAACAATCCCACCAACCAAACAATGGTTGGTGGGATCAACAAGACGAGAAACAATGAACACAACCGCCGACATAACCAGGACAACCCGAAGTCAGCCCGTGACTATTTCGCTCACAGATGTGAAGAAATACTTCGGTCCAACTCGGGCTTTGGATGGGGTGTCACTTGAAGTACGGGCGGGCGAAATTCATGCTATTGTCGGCGGAAATGGAAGCGGCAAGAGCACATTAGCCAAGGTCGTTTCGGGAATTCTGCCAATAGACAGTGGCGCCTATTCGGTACTTGGCGAGTCACCGTCAACACCTGCCGAATCCCACGATCTGGGTATTGCGACGGTGTTTCAGGAAGTCCTTGTTGCGGACGAATGTTCCGTCGTTGACAACCTGTTTATGGGCGCAGACGAACTTTTCCGCAATTCGATCCCGTTTATAGAAAAAGTAGAACGCGCCGAACAGATCATGCAGGAGCTTGCCGGCGAATATGTCGACCCGCATCAACTTGTTGGGACGTTGCCGCTTAGCCTGAAACAATGGATTACTATTGGCCGTTCGATGTTGGTCAATCCAAAAGTTTTGATTTTGGACGAATCCTCGGCGGCGCTTGATCTGGACAGCACAACGCGGTTGTTTGATAAGATGCGCGAAATGCGTGACCGCGGCGTTTCAATTTTGATTGTTACGCATCGTATCGCCGAACTTATCGAAATTTCGGACAAGGCCACTGTTCTGCGCGATGGGCGCGATGTCGGTGTATTGTCCCGCTCCGAAATTACCGAAGACAATTTGTTGGGACTTATGACCGGGGACGATCCTGGGAAGCTGTCCCAAAACCTGCAACCGGTGAAACCCGTATACCACGATGTTGCCATGCGTGCCGATGAGTTAGCTGTGTGGGCCGACGGTGGTACGTTCGATTTTGAATTGCTAAAGGGCGAAATCGTCGGAATTGCGGGTCTGGATGGTCAAGGCCAATCCGAGTTCGTGCGCACATTGGCTGGCGTTGACGCGCCCCTTGCTGGAACGATCAAGGTCTTTTCAGAGGATGGCAATCCGCAACGTGTTGACAGCCTAGCGTCCGCTCAAGAATCACGGGTGTCCTACATTTCGGGTGATCGCAAAACCGAAGGCATCTTTGCGTCGCTCAGCATTTTTGAAAATATGATGATGCCACTATACCGTTTGCGAACAATTGGACGCAAAATCGGCATCTTAGATTTAACGGTTTTGCGCGCGGCCTTTACGCGCGAATCTGAAAACCTGTTAATCAAGTACGGTGATCGCGGCGACCGCATTACATCGCTTTCAGGCGGGAACCAGCAGAAAGTTCTGATTGGACGGGGTTTTGCACTTCGTCCGAAAATCATGATCCTAAATGATCCCACACGAGGCATTGACGGCAAAGCGAAAGCCGAGCTTTATAAGCATCTGCGCGCGTTTGCTGAAAAAGGGAATGCCGTTGTTTACATGTCTAGCGAGTTGGAAGAGTTCCCTGGATTTGCCTCTCGGGTGCTGGTTTTCCGGCACGGGAACATTTTTGACGCGTTCGACGGCAACACGCTCGACAATCACAAGGTACTCGAAGCGATGTTCGGTCAGACCGACGGCGCCGGATTGACAGAGGGTTTCGACCTTGTGCGTGAAGAGGCGGCGTCAGCTGTGCACAGTTCTATGAATGCGCCCATCGCTGAAATGCCGGCAGGTATTCAGGCTTCGCCTACCGTAGAAATTGCGAACGAGACCAGTGTGGAAAAAGCTGAACCGAAACCTATTCGCATCGTTGAGTTTGGCACTGACGGTCAGGTCATTTCTGGGGAGGCACACAATTGACGGATATGACAATGTTCTCTGAGGGCCAAGCCCCGACGCGCCGCAAGGGTGATACGTCAGGCATTGGTCTATTGATGCCGATCACATTGTTGTTCGCGCTTCTTATTCTAGCTGCGTTAAGATCGCCGTCTTTGATTTCCGCAAGTGGGTTCGGTAGCGCGACAATCGTAGTCGCACCGCTAATTCTTGCGACCTATGCACTGATGGCAACAGTCATCGCCGGGCGTGGGACCGTCGATCTGGCAATTGGCCCTCTCATAGGTTTCATCAATGTTACCCTAATTCAGGTGACGGCGTTGGGAATGCCACAGAATATTTTTGTGGTGTTCGGTTTTTGTATTCTCGTCGGAGTTGCCTATCAAATTGCGATGGCGCTGATCGTCATCTACGTGCGGGTTCAACCGATCATTGTGGCTCTAAGCGGATATTTGGCGCTGACTGGTATCAACGTTGTAATCCAGCCGCGCCCCGGGGGAATGGCTCCAGAGTTCATGGCGAACTGGGGATTTGGAACAACCATCTTTTCCCCCATTCTTTTGATTTTGGTTCTGGCGACCGCCGGTTGGCTGTTGTTTAAGCGCACGGCCTTTTATACGCATCTGCGCCTTATGGGCTCGGACGAGCGCGCGGCATATACCTCTGGGGTGCCGATTGTCAAAGTGCGGATCGGTGCACATGTGATGAGCGGAATATTTGCTGGTCTGGCGGCGATTTGCTTTACCGCGTTGATTTCTTCGGGCGATCCAAGCCAAGGGACAAACTATACACTATCAGCTGTGACCGCATTGGTTCTTGGTGGCGCAGCTCTGGGCGGGGGCCGCGCGAGCGTGGCAGGTTGCCTGTTAGGTGCCGTCAACATTTACCTAATTTCTTACAGCCTTTCGACGTTCAATTTCGGCTCTATGCAAAGCTATGTAACACAGCTTTCTTATGGTGTTGTTCTTGTTGGATCCTTGCTGTTGACGTTGGCACTACCACACATTCAAAGACGTATTCGGAGTTTTTCACCGGCGCTCTTTTTCGTTGCCCTTTCGACGGTGGCGCTTAGTGTCGGGCTACACACGGTATTTGACTACCAGGACCTAGTTCCGGTTATGGGGGATGCCATGGGCGCACCAGAGCTTTATGGTAGTCTGCTCATTGCGAACCCGACTGGTGAACAAGGTGGTCTACTGGGCAATCTGTTGGGGATTGCCTTCGTGGGGGTCACCCTACCAATAATGCTTCGTAGTTTGGTCTCCGGTTCTAGTCGATCGAACGTTCAAGTAGCTGTCTATGTTTTCTTGGCCGCGCTCATCTTTCTTACGATCTATGCGCTTTCATCGGGCTTTGGCGGTGTTTCAATCTCTCTGGGGGCAAATTGACGATGGATGATATCGTAACTCAAAGCCGATTGAGCCTTGTCGTTCGTCTTGTAGGATTGCTTGTTGCAGGCGGCTTGGCGATTGCGAATATCGCAATCGGGATCAATCAAGGAATGCAGGTTCAACTTGCTGTCCTGACGGGTCTAGCAACGTTGGCGATTACTGCATGGGTTTGGCGCTTTCTTGCATTGCAATTTGTGCCAAAACATCACCTGACTCGCGAAGAAGAACCTACGCTGGCTGAAGAGGCTCGCAATGTTTGGAGAAATCACAAATACGCGACGATTGCACTCGGATTACTGGCAGCAGGATTTGCAATCCTGTCAGTAACAGTCTCGGGTTTCTTTAACATCTACACAGTGATTTCGGCGGCGATATTGCTGACCATTCTCGTGATGACGCTGAAATACAGCCACTTGATGCTGCAATATCGCAGTTCGTTCATTGGATTAATGGTCCTCGCCGGTTTGTTTTCGGTTGGAGCGATGACTGTCGAAGGCTTCGCATCCTCAGGAAATGTACGCTCCATGTTGATCTTCGCGGCATTCCTTGGTCTGGCTTGTACGGGGCAAACCCTGGTGGCACTTGTCGGAGGGCTTGACCTTTCGATCCCCTTCGTTATCGGAAGCGCCAACGTGGCTCTCTCTTATATCTTAAGCCTTGGCGTGCCTTCGCCGCTTGCCTTTGCGATTGTGATAATTGCTGCTGGCTTGGTTGGGCTGTTGAATGGGGCGCTTAGCTTCAAATTGCAGGGTCAAGCGTTGATCATGTCGCTAGGTGTCGGATTTGCTGTTGCGGGCGCTACCCAGATCGCGACGATTTGGGGCGCACAACATGCGGGTTCCTTGTTTGGGCCGGTTCCTGAGTGGCTGAGTAATATGGCCGCCATGAATGGCACGACATTTGGAATGAACTTTCCTGCCGTCATTCTTATTTGGATCGTACTAGCCGCACTGGTCATTCTGGCTTTGAAGTTCACAGTCTATGGCCGCTATCTATATGCCATGGGTGTTAACCGCACATCGGCGGGACGGGTCAATATATCTGAACGCCGGTACTGGTATGGTGTTCACGTAATCAGCGGGGTCTTCTCCGGGTTTACCGGAGCGTTACTCCTTGGGTGGAGCGGTGGCGGATTCATTGGAATTGGCGATCCCTATCTATTTATGACAATTGCAGCCGTCGTCGTCGGCGGAACCTCCTTGCTGGGCGGAGTCGGCGGCTATGGCTTTACTGTGATCGGGGTACTGGTGTTGCAAGTGCTGACATCGTTCCTCGTCGGAATCGGTTTGGACTTTGAATGGCAACAGTTTGTCTTCGGTCTGTTGATACTACCGATGGTCGCACTTTACGCGCGTTCGCCGCATATACGAACGCAAATCTGAAACGAAACTGGGATTAGAAAACTATGTCTGGAACATATATAATAGCTGGAGATTACGTTGCAGCCGGGTATTCCGCTTCGGTTCTGGCGATGGCGGCAACCGCCGTGCTTCTTCTAATAGGCAGCGCTTGGGTCGGGAATGGTTGGAAACTTCCGATCTTATTGGTCGCTATTGCGGCTCTGGTCGGAGCGTTTAGCGTCAACGAAGCTCGAAGCGCATGGATCACAACAGGATCGGCCTCTGTCGACTATTTTTACGCGGGATGGTTGATCTCGATGCCATTGCAGATCGCGGCGCTGTATTTCGCGATCCGCCAGTTTGAAACTCAAACTGTAGCGTTGTTCTGGCGGCTGATCGGTGTGACTGCGCTTATGGTCGTCGTGCGTTACCTTGGAGAAGCAAATATTCTCGATGCCACATTAAGTTTACTTTTAGGGATCGTTTTGTGGCTTTACGTTCTTGGCGAACTTTACTTCGGCCGCATGGACGAAACTGTAAGCCGCGCGCGGATTGTCTCGCTGAGACGTGGCTACTTCTGGCTTCGTTTGGGCGTGGCTGTGGGCTGGGGCATTTATCCTTTGACCCAGTTCTTGGTCAGCAGCGGAACCGGAATCAGCAATGGGGCGGTTGGTTTGACTTTAAGTCTGGCAGAATTCCCTAATCGCATAGCCTTCGGCCTTGCTTTGTTAACGCTCGCGGTCATGACGGCCCCAGCCAAGGCAAATGAAAAATGAACACTGAAATCACACTTTGTGTAGAAGGCCATGTTGGTCTGGAACACTATCGAAAAAGAGGAATAAGCAAATGAATGGTGCGGACATTATCGCAATCGTGATCCTGGCGGCAATTGTACTAGCTGTGATCGCTTATCTGTTGCACTGGCTGTATCGCCGTTCGAGCAAGGATGTATCCTTTGTTCGAACCGGTTTCGGCGGAGAGAAGGTCGTAATTGGTGGCGGTCGGTTCGTATTGCCAATCATTCATGGGTTGACCGAGGTGAATATGAATACCTTGCGCCACGAAGTGATGCGAACGCGTGAAAA
>JGI24023J19991_10001270_pt1 | contig 19564 bp, 20 predicted proteins | sample Cruoilmetagenom1_FD_19991 | JGI IMG/M metagenome (IMG submission 19991) | reverse complement strand
TCTTCACTTCTAATAAATAACATAAATTCTTTCATAATTATAATTTTAAATTAATTCTTTGCCCTTATTACAATTGAGATTATGAAATAGGGACAACNGCGATTAATTTTTTTTNTAGTAATTTCAAATCTCGTTTATTTTTGGTAAGAGAAATTGCTTTTTTTAAATGCTCGATAGTTTTAACAAATTTGTGTTCTTCCTTAAAAAACTCTGCTAAAGTTGCATGAAACATGGGATGTTCTCCAATGTCAGAATTTAATTCTATACTTTTTAATTCTGCAATTGCCTTTTTATTTCCTTTTGCTTTAGACAGAGCAACAGCCCTATTTAAACGAATTGTGGGAGAGTCCTCTAATTCTAAAAGATTATCATAAAGCGAAAGTATAGCTGACCAATTGGTATCGCCAAAACTTTTTGCAATACAATGATTTGCCGAAATAGTTGCCAAAATGAGGTAAATAGAAATTTGATTGCTTTTCATAGCTTGATTCAAATTCAGAGTACCGCTATTGATTAAGTCTTTATCCCATTTGATTCGATCTTGGTTTTTCATTTCTACAATGGAATTATCAGTATTAAGTCTAGCCTTAAAACGGGAAGCATTAAATTGCATTAAGGCCAAAAGAGCATAACAGTTGGTTTTTTCTTCTATTGATTCATTTGTAATCAATATTTTGGCGAGTCTCATGGCTTCAAGACATAAATCTAAACGAATCAATTCGTTCTTTTGAGTAGGGCTGTAGCCTTCGTTAAAAAGCAAATAAATTGTTTTCTGTACAATGGCTAAATGTTCATTAATTTCTTTCGGAATTTCAAAAGACACTTTATTATCTCTTAGTTGTTTTCTGCCACGCACCAAACGTTTATTAATGGTTTCATTACTTGTAAAAAAGGCATTAGCAATTTCAGAAATACTGAATCCGCAAAGTATTTTTAGTATTAAGGCTATTTGTGAATTTTCAGAAATTGATGGATGACAACATGTGAACATCATTTTTAATTGTTCGTCTAATATTATTTCGTTGGAGAATTGAAGTTGTTCTAATTCTATTGTATTCCTATGAAATTCTGAATGATGTCTTGTTTGAAGCTTTTTTCGCTTTAGAATATTAAGGGTAATGTTTTTTGCAGTAGTATATAACCATGCTTGGGGGTTTTCTGGCACTCCATTTTGTTGCCAAAAATCTACAGCTTTTAGTAAAGTTTCCTGAACAATATCTTCTGCTGTTTCTACATTATTTACACCAATATATCGGGTTATTACGGATACAATTTTTCCATATTCTGTTCTGAAAAAATGTTCTGCGAGTTCTCGACTGTATTTTTTATTAGATTTATTCATTTCTTAATTACTGCTCATAAAAAAATTGGGATATGTTAAAATAATTTATTTCTGTTGCTAAACGAAGTTACCTTTTTAAAATCAAAAAAGTTAAGTTAATGATTATTTCATTTTGGTTCAATAATCAAAAAAACGGCGGTACTATCTCCTATATTTAATACTTCGTGTTCTGTAGTTAGCTCTTTAGAAAAATGACTTCCAGTCTTTACGTCCACTTCTCTAACACCTTTGGTATCGGTAATTTTAAAAGTACCACCTTTTACAGTATAGCCGAAATGGGGTTTGTGATAATGTTTTTCATGACCAACTCCTGGTTCAAAAGTACATTTTAATACTCTATATTTGGTATTCTCTTCAACAACCTCACATACAGATACTCCATTCCAACCCGCCTTAAGTGGGTCGGGTAGTTTATTGTCTTTTTTGCAGGAGACTTGTAAAGTTGATACTAAGAGAAATAGCAAAAATATAATGCCAAAATTTTGATGCATATTACAATGTTTTTATTTTTTGGCAAATCGTAATTTTACTCTACCAACATTTAGTTCTAAACCAATACTTGGATCATCATATATTTTAAAAGTAAATTCCAAAAAAGACTCTCGTACGATAATGATCTTATAATTATTACCTTCTGATGTTTTTCCTGTTTCTACCGGTACATTAGTTTTTTTCTTATAAAGTATCATTTTTTCGTTTGGTCTAAATCTGGCAATATCCCCTTTGTCCATATAATTTAGTACAAAAACCTCATCTGTTTTATCCCAAACACTCCATTTTTCAGTATCGTGATCATAGGAAGAAACTAAATTATATACCATTCTGTCTTTTTTAGAATTTTCAGTTAGTTGTCCATAACTGCTTGCTAAAACTGTGAGACAAATTAAAGTTGCAAAAAATGTTTTCATATTTTATTATTAAATGTTATATCGGTTGCTAAATAAACAATTATCATTGTCTATAACTTTCGGGATATANATAAATTTAAATTATTAATTATATACAGTGTTGGCGTTAGTTTTTATAATTCATCTAAAATAATGTTAATCCCTGTAACCTCCGAAATACCGTCCAAGGTTCTTGTAGATATTTTAATTGTGCCTTTACCATTATCAAAACGACATTTGTATTGAAATTCAAACCAATCAGCCTTATCACCATTGCCTTCATATATGTAATGAGAATAAGCATAAGTTCCAATGTTACCCACGGCAACTTTCATTTTTTTAAATTCACTTTCTATATAGTCAGGACTCAATTGAGCTTTTGCATAATCACCATATATGTCATAAAATTTATCCCAATTTGCTCGATTAAATTCTGTTTTGACAGCATATACGATTTTGTCTACTATTTTTTTGTTTAAATCTACTGGCAATTCTTTTGATTCTACTACTTCTTCTTTTTCTTTGTCTGTTTCCACGTTATTATCAACTCGTGGAATAATCAAGTTAACCAAAGTAAGAACTACTAATATTATGATGAGAGTTTCAATTCGTTTTAACCTTTTTTCCATTGATAATCTAATTTTTTGTTAATTATCGCCAACGATTTGTGTACGCTTTGTTGCGATTAGTTTAACGACTAATTTAGTAAATTAAAACAGCCGATAGTTCGTTTGTGAGTGATTTTCTGAAAGGAAAAAAGCTATGTATAAGCATACAAATAATATATTTTAGGCCTTTTTATTACTTGAAATAATTGTTAGTTTACACTCTTAACTTTTACCACTTTTTTTAATTTTTCAAAAGCATCACCCTTTCCGTATCCTTGCATTTCCAACATTTTTACCGCATATCTCTTGCCCATCATACGTTGTGCATCTGTATTGAAGTGTACTTCGTCACCATAATCATCAAGGTCGTATGTTAGAATATGTGAGATAATATCAGATTCCTTGTCCATCTCCTTAAGAATATTATTGAGTGCTATCCACAATGGCCTATGGCTATTAAATTTACCTAATTCACCAGTTACTACCGGCATATTAGTATTGTTTGTTTCTGTTCTTATTCTATCGAAAAGTTCATTCAATTTTCCTTTATAATGTGGTAATTTTTCTTTCTTCGCATCTGTTTCTCCTTGATGCCATATCATACCTTTGAAAGTTCCGCTTTTGAGCCCATCAGCAATTTTATATTTCATATTGCTCCATAAATTCATACCACGGTATTCTGAATCGTTCAACCATTGTTCTACACTACTACCACCTAGAGCAGTTTGTATCACGGCAATGGTAATTGAATCGGGAACAGATGCCAACATATTTTGAGCAAAACTATATCCGCAATCCATACCGGCATGTCCCGTGTTATGCAACCCTAATGGTTCTTTTGCAACTATCCAATCTCCTTTTTTGTTCATTGTCAATATTCTAGGATTTGGTATCGTATCTAAAGGTCCAACAACACCTTGACCTTCCATATTAGATTGTCCGGCCATAAGATATATCCATAGATTTTCTTTCTTAGGCATTACTTTGACTTTATCTTCTAACTTAGGTAAGTAAAAGAGTTTACTAGCTTGAAAATGTCGGACATAATCGATTTCAAAAGTCTGAGGAAATACCGATGTATGATCTGGCTCTCCAGGTAAATTGCCCCCTACGGCACAATTGAGAATCATATAGAATGGTTTGATAAACGGATTATCAACTCCTTCAATATTCAAGTCACTATATTTTCTCTCGGTATATAGTTGATCATCTACTAAGTACTTAATACTCTTGCCATCCCAATCTATTGAATACACATGAAAATCATCACTAAAATCTCCATATTTTAATTCGTATTTATCACCAATGTGATTCGCTTTATTATTAGACCCTGTATAAAATACAGTGCCTCTGATCCTATGTGGAATATGCCCTACTTCTTCCATTATATCTATCTCTCCGCTATTAGGCCATCCAACTGTAAAACGATTCGTTCCAAGTAACCATATAGCTGGCCAAAGTCCTTTGGTCTTTGGTAGTTTAGCTCTTACATCTATACGCCCAAATCTAAAATCTACTTTATTATGCGTAATTATTCTTGATGAGGACCAAAATCCTTCATTTTCCTTATCTGGTTTTGCGGTAATAATAAGTTTTCCATCTTTTACTTGACTATTTTCGGGTCTATACCAAACTTTTTCTCGGTTACCCCAACCACATAGGTCTGGACATCCATCACCCAACTCATGTGTCCATGAATCCATATCAAGTTCTGTCCCATTGAATTCGTCCTGCCATTTGAGGACATATCCTTCTCTATACAAGGGTGTTGTGTATGCGCTGTCTTTTCTAATGATACCCTTTCGCTTGTCGAGAATAGCACCTAATACGTCCTTACTCCAAACTTCTTCAAATAGTAGGCGATGCGCTTCGTCATTCATATGAATACCATCTCCACTATCATATTTTGGTATTAACGTACCATCCCAATGTGCCATATCTCTCCAAAAATCAAGAGTCTTTCGACCAAACCTGATATTGGTAGAGTCTCTAAGAACTTTTTGAAGCGCTCTTTTTTTCTTTTCCATATTTCTCCCTTGAGGAGTTGAGACCCAAACGGGAATACCAAGGTCGTATAGCGGTTTGCATATAGCGGTATAATTGTCTAATTGCTCTTTGATTGTATACCCGTTGTTGGCATCATTACTCGGAAGATTTATCAAAACTGCATCAGGATTGAATGACAATGCCTTGGTCACATTATGGTTAATACTAGGTTGAGGTTTTAAGCTATCTACTTTAGTTTCTGTAGGTAATAAGTGATAAGTAGTATATCCTCCCACGGCTAGATTAATGACTTTGTGATATCCATTCTTGACTTGTAATTTGCGACGATATCTACTGACCCATGTATTTCGAAAATTAGTGGGGCCTGAACCAGCAGCAGTAGATGAACCAAGAACTACTATTTTCACGGCTTCATTCTTATCGCCATAAATCTCAATGCCCCCATCTATCGGTATCTGCCGAATACCTGAAAAATAAGAGTAGACATCCTTACCTGTTGCCTTTTTGTGTATGTCTGAAAAGATGGCTATTTTAGTGTAGCTGGGCCCATCAACAATATCATCTTCAAAATCAATTATCAAAGTTTCCCATTGATTGATTTTCGTGTTTTGTACCGAGATTGAAGTGTTTTGGCCTCCGTCAGGTGAATCTTCCAATTTTAATGTAAATGAACCTAAATGATCCATCCATACATCTACTACAAATTGCTTACCATCAGATAGATATATTGGTTTTTTCAGAAAAGTGAAAATTCCTGACCATGATGAAGCATCAGAGGCTCGTACAATTTCTCCTGCAAAACGTCCGTCATGTTCTACTGATCTAAATTTATATTTTTCATCCTCTAAGTGTCCGTTAGAGAAATATTCAAAATCGTATTGACGATCTTCTGGAGAAGTACTTTTATTTTTTGTAAAACTAATTATGCCATTAGTTACAATCTGTTTTGAACAAGTAGATAGTAGAAAAATAGAAATACAAAAAATGCTGAATGTGATTATATTTTTATTTTTCATAAATTTTATATTTTTTAATTTTATATTTTATGAATGACTAATTGCAAATGATTAATATACAATAGTAGCTGAATTTAAAGTAAAGATACAAACTTCATCAGTTTTTTCCCAAGTACACCATTTTTTAGTAACATGATCATATGGTGAAATTATATTATATACTGTTCTGTCTTTTATTGAATTTTCAATTATTTGTTCATAACTGTTTGCTAAAACGGTGAGTCAAATTAATGTCGAAAAAATTGTTTTCATTTATTATTATATAGTATAACCGTTGCTAAATAAAGAATTACTATTGAGTTTATACAATTCTCAATCATTAATTTTATATGGATTTAAATGTTTTTCAATAAAAGTCAAAAAATAAGTATCCCAAACCATAAAAATAGATTCCGCCAATAATTATAATTCCGAGATAATTAATTTTCAATGTGGTTTTTTTTAAATCAACCCAAATTGATTTTAACTTCTCTTTTTCAGAAACAACAACCTTGGTATTGGCAAGAAAGTCTCCGATACGTCTTTCAGGATTTATAAGTCCTATAATTACTTCAATAGGCCAAGCAATAATTGTTAGGTTTCTAACAAAACATTGTAATTCAGATGCGAGCTCATTATTTTTTCGGTCTATAATTTGATATCCTAAAATCCGCTTTGCAGGACTTTTTGCATTAAAAAAATCTTTATTGAAGTAGACAAGATAAGGTAAGAAAATTAGAATTATAATAAAAACCTTGTTGAGAGATTCTTCAAAATGTAGCAAAAGCCCAATGGTTAAAATTACTATTGGCGCAATTACAATACACATTATAATGTGGTCCAATAGCATAGATAGAACTCTTTGAATTTTAGGGTTTGAATTTTGAAATTTTGGAATATGTCTATTTAAAAATGTATTAGGAATTGATTCTTTTACGTTCATAATTAGTTTTTGCTATTTTCTTATATATGCTTTATTGTTGGAAATGATGCGAGTCATTTTCTGCTGTGACCAAAGATAATTAACGTAGGTTAATTTCCGAGAAGGAAATTTCTCTGAAATTAATTATAAAAAGCTTAATAAACTTTTGTTAGTTATATTGAAGATCTAACTGATATTCACTAGAAGGTGATACAGCATAACTATATTTTAATTTTTTCACTAACTCATTTTCCTGAGTTACTATTTGAGCCTTAACGTTCTCTTCATGGAAATTTCCGTTGCCATTTAAAAAAGAGGATGTTAAAGGAGTTTCATTTGAAATCTTTAAACTCAAAACAAAACCAATATGCGGATTATATAAACTAAAAGAATAATTAAAAACAGGGTTGTAAGCAGAATTGAGTTTAGCGCTACTATCAAAATTCGAAAAAGTATATTCCCAAACTAATAAGTCTGTATCAAATTCATTAGTAGTATAATAAGAAATATCTTTTATATTGTTATTTTGGTCTCTTGTAAAAACTGATTCATCAACATAATTAGCATTGTCTCCCCAATATCTTTTATAAGAATCAATAAAACCATCTGTAATTAAAAAGACAATTTTATTTTCAGAATTGTTAGGAGATAAAATTATTTCATTATTTTTATTTTCAACGGCATAAATAATTGTTGTTTCAATATTTTGAAGATGCCATTGTTGTATTAATGTTATTGATTCTAGATCTCGGCCTGTGTATTTTAGATTATAAATTTGTGTTAAAAAGTTTCCTTGATTAATTATCAATAAACTTATTCGTTGATCTTCATCATATTCTATTTCGCTTGTATAATCTATATTACCATTGTAAGAATTTTCTATTGTTTTTAACAATCCTAGGTTAGAATTAGTTGCTATTTCGTCATTATTTGAACATGATCCTATCAATATCAAGGCAATCATAATAAAAAGCAAATAATAATTTTTCATTTTATTTCTTCAGAATTGATTGTTATATCATAAGCTATGATTCCTTAGTTTGAAGTAAGCTTAGTAAATTTACATAAACTTTTTGTTTAAACATCAAACTAAGCAATGGATTATAGCCTTTGTTGGCATACGTTTTTATTTATTTATAACAAAAGTCTTAGAAATTGAATCATGCCATCCTCTATCAGATATTAAAAAGGATATAGCGTCAAAGGGAATCAGTCGACAAACGTTGCGAATTAGTAATGTTTTAAAATTAGGCTTTCTGCCATTGATATCTATTACCTTAGTTCCTGTAATAAATTTTGCAGGAGTCTTACCAAAAATAAATTCAAATATGAGATGGTATAAAACATATAGTACAAAGAAATATATTATGAACCAATCGGAACCGTCTTCAGGAATTATTCCGAGCCACCCATCAAAAATCATTGCATGTAGAAAAATCAGAAAGTAAAACCCAATCGTATCAATAAAATTGTTTCCAAATCGGGTTCCTTTACTTGCGTAATCAATTTTTAGTTCGTTATTCATTTCGTTTTTTTAAATGTATGCCAACGTTTAGGCAATGAATCCGGTGCGATTAAAATTCCTTCTGCCATGACTTAGCGCGATAGAAATTTTTCAAAGTAAGAAGCAAGCCGAGTAAAAATATATAAACTTTTGAAATTATCACCAAACCAAGCAATGGATTATAACCTGTGTTAGCTATTGTTTTTGTTTAGATTAAAAGCTTCATAAATGAAGTCCTATTTTTTCAATAAATTTAGATATATAATTCCAGTTTTATTTTTCAAAGTACAAGTAGATATAAATTGCAAATCCGAAATTAGTTGCATCTGTCGAGACTAAACGATATCCATTTTTTGAGTATTCATTAAGTTTGTCTTGAATGTCGTTCTTCGAATCTTTCATTATATGTTTACTGTCGGTTGTAAGTTTTGTGTAGTATATCAATGATTCAACTTTGTATTCCTTCATTTTGTTTTGGTTTTTAGTTTTAATTAATAGACAGCGGTTCGTGTATGGTGTCGTAGCTATCCAATTGGGTAGCTATGCATTATACATAGTTCTCGGTAATATTTCATATTTTTATTTTAAATATTAGAGCATTTTTGTATTCAGATGTTTGGAACAGCTTATTTGTTCATTGACTGTTCATCTCTAAAGTAGTCAACGGACGTTCCATCATATCTGAATACACCATCTAAACCCCCTACCCATATATCACCTTCCTTATCTTCAGTTATTCCAAAGAACATACCATCACCGATAAAGATTTGAGTTGCTTTTGGATTACTACCAAGCAAAGATTTTTGTTCAAAGCATGAAAGTCCTGCTTTATGGGTGAACCATACGTTTCCTTTTTTGTCTTCATAGACAGATATAATACTTGTCATTATTAAGTTAGTAAACGAATTGCCATCATAAAGCCAAAGTCCATTTTGTCCCCCCAACCAAATATTTCCTTTTTTATCTTCTATGATTGACCAAATGTTATTAAAGGTCTTGCCTTCATCATTTGTGATTTCTGTAAATGGTACATCGTCTGGTTCGATCTTTGCTATAGGATCATATATGGATAGAGTTCCCCTAGTGCCAATCCATATTTTTCCTTTTTTGTCCTCCAAGATAGTATTAATATTATTATTTGTAAGTCCATCTTTTATGGTAAAATTACGAAAACTTACCTGTCTGTTAGACAGGGTTTTCCCATCATAGTAGCTTATTCCGCCTTCGGTTCCAATCCAAATTCCACCAGCCATATCTTCATAAATACACATAGACCTGTTATGGACAAGCCCGTTTTTTGTGGTAAAATGGTTAAAGGCTTTTACACCAATTTTGAGATTGGGAGATGTAGGGTATTGAAATACTCCAAAATGAGTACTTGCGATCCAAATGTTTCCATTTTTATCTTCCCAAACATCGAATGCATCATAAGAATCTAATCCTTCTTCTTTTGTAAAATTTGTAAATGACGTACCATCATATCGAATGATGTCTTTATATGCAGCAAACAAGAGGTTTCCTTCTTTATCCTTCCTAATCTTGCGTGTAATTCTTGATGGAGCGTTGGTAGCCCATATAGTATCTACTTCTTGAAACGTGAGGGTACTTTCAATTAATACAATTTCTTTATCACTTATATTTTTATTTAGTTGGTCTGTTCGATTTTTCCCCTTACATGAAGTAAGAAAAATAAACAATATAGCCACTATGTAAATTTGTAAACACTTTTTCATTTTTTTTCCTTATTACCGAGAACATAAGGATATATTTACAAGTAACTATATATCCATTATATACGCAAGATATTAATAATTTAATGACTTTAAGTGGTAAATATTCAGTAACAATTAGCGCCAAAAAAATGCTAAGGAAACCATCAATGAAGTATGTTTATATATAAATTAAAAAAACGTCCTATTTCTAGGACGTTTTCTTTTAACTAACTCAAATAATTTATACAATGAAAACAAATTATTAATTTGCTTCGTTTATATAACGGCAAAACTAATGCCAAAATTGTATCAATACTGTTAAGTTATGGTTAAATAGTGTTATAAGAATGTTAATTATATACTTATTACAAAGAATCTTAGCCTATAAAATATGTTTTTGAGCTTTATATGAAGAACGTACTAAGGCACCACTTTCAACATGCCTAAATCCCATTTCTAAACCAAATTTTTCATATTTTTTAAATTGCTTAGGCGTAATAAATTCTTTTACCGGTAGATGCTTTTTACTGGGTTGTAAATATTGACCAATGGTAATAACATCAACTTTTGCTTTTCTTAGATCTTTCATGGTTTGAATTACCTCTTCTTCTAATTCTCCTAGACCTAACATAATGCCCGATTTTGTTCTATTAATACCGCTATCTTTCAAATATTCCAGAACAGCCAAACTCCTGTCATACTTTGCCTGGATACGAACTTCACGTGTCAGGCGTCGTACGGTTTCTACATTATGAGAAACAACTTCTGGGGCAACTTCTATGATCCGGTCTATATTTTTGTGTATCAATTGAAAATCTGGAATCAAAGTCTCTAAAGTAGTATCGGGATTTGCTCTACGTATAGCATTGATAGTTTCAGCCCAAATGATTGATCCGCCATCTTTTAAGTCATCTCTATCAACCGATGTGATAACAGCATGCTTAATTTGCATGAGTTTGATAGAGCGTGCTACTTTTTCTGGCTCTTCCCAGTCAACAGTATCGGGTCTACCCGTTTTTACACCACAAAAACCACAAGATCGTGTACAAATATTTCCTAATATCATAAAGGTGGCTGTACCTTCACCCCAACATTCACCCATATTCGGACAGCTACCACTGGTACAAATAGTATGCAAATCGTATTTGTCAACCAAACCTCGTAATTCAGTGTATTTTTTTCCTATAGGAAGTTTAACACGTAACCACTTTGGTTTCTTTANAGGAATAATTACAGATTCTTCTGCCATTGTATCAAATTTTNANGTGCAAAGTTACAAATTCAATAAGTACCAAATACTAAATCCGATAAGGAAAATTATACCNAAATAACTTATAATTTTCATTGTAGTGGAGGGTCGCCACTCTTNTGGCGTATGTTTGCTCGAAATCAACATAAAATTGGCGATAGCATAAAATGGTGCGGTCAAAAATGANAAGATNGTAGCTATTTTAATCATCGTNATCATATTTGAAATAAACAATGTTAAAATAATAATGGTACCNATGGCGAGTATTATGATCCAACTAAGATAATTNAATTTAAAGGTCTTATTAAATAACAGTTCTGTNGTTCTTGCCATTGCTCTGGGTGAGGCGTCTAANGTAGTTAGGGTTGTACTAAACATAGTAGTAAANGCTGCTATTGCTATAAATATTGAAGTTTTTCCTCCTAAATTTTCAGTATATAAGCTAATGATCTGCTGTGCAAACTTACCAGCACTACTGCTAAATTCTCTACCGGATTGAAACATGACCAAAGCACCTAAAGATAAAAAGCAAACAGCTAAAAAAACTGTACCTACATATCCAATATTAAAATCGAAAATGGCTTGCTTGGTGTCAAAACTTTTTTTCAGATCTTTTTGTTTTTCAATTGCCCATAACGAATGCCAGGCAGAAATGTCTAATGGCGCCGGCATCCATCCTAAAAAAGCAATTAAAAATCCAATTTCCAAAGTGCCTTTTGGGAAAACTTGTGTTAAAGAATATGATTTCGTTGTGTTAAAAATGGCAGTACTAACTGCGATAATTGTACTAACTGTAAGCACAACTATTATAATTTTGATCAAGTTATCTAGCAATTTGTATTTACCAATTAACAATATCAAAATTGAAACAATAGTTATAATAAAACTCCAAATGGTTATGTTTGGGGTAATTCCGAAGAGGTTTGCCGCCAAACCTGCTGTTACTATCGTTACGGCAGCTTGAATAGTAAACATGGTGGCGAAAGTGAGTAAATAATAAAGAATTAATACGCCATTACCCAATTTTTTATACCCATCAATTAGACTTTCGCCCGTAGCGGTTGCATATCTAGGGCCGTACTGAAAAAAAGGATATTTAAATAAATTAACGAGTAATAGTGCCCAAAGTAATCCGAATCCAAAATCTGCTCCGGCGCGCGTAGATTGCACCAAGTGAGATACACCAATGGCAGCACCTGCAAATAACAGTCCCGGGCCGAGAGATTTAATCCAATTATTTTTCAAATGATCTTAGATTTATTTTATTTATCACAAATTAAAACATGTGAAAATACTAAAAAAAAAGAAGTGATAGAGTATTTTGTCTAATCGGAATCTGCGCCGTTGATAATTTCAGCAAGTAATTTTTTAGCTCTCAACAGCTTGACTTTAATATTGCTCATGGGTTCATTGAGTTTTGTAGCCATTTCTTTATAACTCATTTCTTGAAAAAAACGAAGATTTATAATTTCTTGATAATGAGGTTTTAGTTGATGGATATAACCAAGTAATTCTGCCAAATTTTGTTCGATAATTAATTTATCGTCAGGCGTAGGTTCTGCATCTTTTATTTTATGTGCTTCTGTACTTTCTTTATGAATGGAGATTGTTTCTGTTTTACGTTTACGAAAATGGTCAATAAATAAATTATTAGATATTGAAATTAACCAAGTCTTAAATTCATATTTTTCGTCGAAACTGGAAATTTTGTCAAATGCTTTAGCAAATGTTCTAACAGTAAGGTCTTCAGCTTCATTTTCATCATTGGTTTTACTATACAAAAACCTATAAATGTCTTTCCAAAACATATTCAATAAAGTAGTATAAGCAGTGTCTTTTCCTTCTTTAGCTTTATTGATGGTTTCTAATATGTCTTTAGTTTTATTTACCAAGATGTAGGTTTTGATATTAGATTTCTTAAATATACCCCTAATTGTGAAATTACAAGCATAAAATCAAGAATAGGGAAAAATATGATAAGATCTTTTTCACAAAGCTTTTCAGCTGAAGTTCCTAGAATTATATATTGTGTAATTAGTCGGATTGCTATCAATATAGTTACAAGTTGCCATTTAAACGAAAAAGCAACTAATATTATTGCTAATAACCAAAATAGAATTTGTGAAACATAAAATAAACTTAGCAGCAGCTGATGTATGGGTTTATAATGATGAGCGGTTGTAATATGCCTTCTCTTTTGTTTGAACCATGATTGAAACGATTTCTTCGGCTCAGAGATAGTAAAACTTTCTTTAGAAAAATGGATAGCAGTATTTTTTTTACTTGCAATTTCATTTATAAATAAATCATCATCACCCGATCTTATATGTCTATGTTTTGAGAATCCGTTTACCCTAGAAAAGGAGTTTTTAGTGTATGCTAAGTTCCGCCCAACTCCCATATATGGGATGCCTGTTTTTGCATAAGAGAAATATTGAACTGCACTAATTAAAGTCTCAAAACGGATGAGTTTATTTAAAAATGAGCTCTTAATTTTTTGATAGCTACCATAGCCCAAAATTATGGTCTTATCTTCGGTAAATTGTGATGTAATTTCGGTGATCCAGTTTTTAGAAATAGCTTTGCAATCGGCATCTGTAAAAAGAAGATATTCATTAGTAGCAGCTTCAATTCCTTTACTTAAGGCATTTTTTTTATTTCCACTATAGGTTGTAGTGGGTTTAATTTCGACAATTTTTAGATGCGGATGTTTATTTTTAAATATTGTGAGAACCGTTGAAGTTGTATCCGTTGATGCATCATTTACAACTACAACTTCAAAATTAGAATGATCTTGATCAAGGATAGTTTCAAGATTAGTTCTTAAATTTTCACTTTCATTTTTAGCACAAATAATGACTGAAACAGGAACTGATTTGTTTGCTGTTTCATATGATTTAGAAAAAGAGAATTTACTAAAAAGTAGAATAAAATATATAAGTTGAATAGTTACTGCAATAACAAAACTATAAAACAATATAATAAAAAGCATTTTTTACTTATGCTGAGGTTCTTCACAAGAATCAAACTGGTCAGGAGTTTTACCACAAAAACCACAGGATACACCTTCTTTATTCAATGCAGGATTTTGACTGGCACATGTGCCTGCAAATTTTCCATCTTTTTTAGCCCAAATTTTAATGGCAATTCCGGCGACTGCTAAGGCTAATAGTCCTAATGTAAATAATAAAAGTTTCATTGTAAAAATCTTTGTGCAAAGATAAGTATTTATGTATAAAATGAAGAGCAAAATATTTTTATTATATTTATATAACTATTAACCAATCTTTTATTATGAAAAAATATTTAGCTGAATTGTTAGGAACTTTTGTTCTTGTTTTTATTGGATGCGGTAGTGCAGTTATTGCTGGTGGTGATGTAGGTTTTTTAGGAATTTCTTTTGCTTTTGGTATCGCCGTTTTAGCAATGGTATATGCTATTGGACCCATTTCAGGATGTCATATTAATCCTGCTATTACTGTAAGCATGTTAGTTGCGGGTAAAATTGACCTTAAAGATGCCGGAGGCTATATTGTGTTTCAGATTGTCGGTGCTATTCTAGGTGCAGGTATATTGTATTTGATTGCACAAGGTTTGTCGGGTTATGATATTGCTGTAAATGGTTTAGGGCAAAACGGATTTGGTTCAGGATCACCTAAAGGTTATGATATGCAATCAGCTTTTATTGCTGAGGTAGTATTAACAGCAATTTTTTTATTGATAATTTTTGGTGCAACTCATAGAGATGCACCGGGAAAATTTGCAGGTATTGCCATTGGTCTAGCATTAACAATGATTCATATTGTGGGTATTCCTATTACAGGTACTTCAGTAAATCCTGCTCGAAGTATTGGCCCTGCTTTATTTGTACAAGGTGAAGCATTGTCTCAATTATGGTTGTTTATTATTGCGCCTATTTTAGGAGGTATTCTTGGAGCCGTTCTATGGAAATATGTGTTGGGTAAAGACTAATAATAAATATCAGTTCAAGCGCAGTTGAGAACTATTTTAACAGGTCTCGACTGTGCTTGACAAGACAATAATTAACTTTTTAATCTTTAACAAATTCTTATATAACATTTACTTCTGCTTCTAACTCAATATTATATTTTTTAAAAACAGTTTTTTGAATATTTTGTGCTAATTGCCATATTTCTTTACCAGTGGCATCGCCATAATTTACTAAAACCAATGCTTGATTTTTATGCACACCCGCATCGCCAAAACGTTTGCCTTTAAATCCGCATTGCTCAACTAACCAACCGGCAGGAACTTTAATAGTAGTTTCTGTAACAATATAATGTGGTATTTCAGGATAATTATGTTGTAATGTTTCAAATTGCTGTCTTGAAATTACAGGATTTTTGAAAAAACTACCGCTGTTTCCAATTTCTTTCGGATCGGGTAATTTACTTTGGCGAATGCTTATTACAGCATCAGATAAATCTTTTATAGTTGGGTTTTTAATGTTATTTTTTTCTAATTCAGATTGAATAGTACCATAAGAACTATTTAGCTTGTGATCATTTTTTGATAATTTAAAAGTTACATCGGTAATGATATATTTTCCTTTTTGATCGTTTTTAAATATAGAATTACGATAACCAAATTCACATTCCTTATTTGTAAATATACTGGTTGAATTTGACTCAATTTCCAAACCTACAACCTCAATAATTGTGTCCTTTACTTCTGTACCATAAGCACCAATATTTTGAATTGGAGTAGTACCAACATTTCCGGGAATTAATGAAAGATTTTCTAATCCACCATAATTTTGATCGATGCACCACATTACAAATTCGTGCCAATTCTCTCCCGCTGATACTTTTACAAAAACGTGATTATCGGTTTCTTTGACAATAGTAATTCCTTTGGTGTTAAGATGAACTACCAACCCTTCAATATCTTTTGTGAGTAGTAGATTACTTCCTCCGCTAAGGATAAAAAAATCTTTTTCAGTACCAACTAATTCCTTTAAGTCGCTTAAAGATGTAATATCAATAAATTGTTTGGCAATAACATCAATACTAAAAGTATTATATGGTTTTAGAGATATGTTGTGTTGTAGCTTAAGCATTATACTTTTCTAAAGCCGATCTTAATATAGCAACCGATTCTATTAAATCTTCTTTTTTGAGCACATATGCTATTCTTACTTGATTTAATCCTAAGCCTTTGGTAGCATAAAACCCTGCTGCCGGAGCTATCATAATTGTTTTATTATTTAAGTGAAATTTTTCTAGTAGCCATTGAGAAAACTCATCGGCATTGTCTACAGGTAATTCAGCAATACAATAGAATGCACCTTTTGGGATTGCTACTTTTACACCTTCAATTTTTTGTAACTCTTCAATTAGTGTATTCCTACGATCAACATATTCAACAATAACACTATCAAAATAACTTTGCGGTGTGTCTAAAGCCGCTTCACTCGCTATAAGTGCATATGTAGGAGGACTTAATCTAGCTTGTGCAAATTTAATGGTAGTTACAACTACATCTTTACTTTTAGAAAGAATGCATCCAATACGTGCACCACACATACTGTATCGCTTAGAAACGGAATCAATTACTATAGCGTTATCATTTAAATTAGATTCTTGTAAAATAGAATAATGTTCATAACCATCATAGACAAACTCTCTATAAACTTCGTCAGCAATTAAAAAAAGATCATGCTTTTTTACAATTGCCGCTAATTTTTGAATTTCCTCTTTAGAATATAAATATCCTGTTGGATTGCCAGGATTACAAATTAATATTGCTTTGGTTTTTGATGTAATTAGCTTTTCAAAATCCTCGATTGGAGGCAGAGCAAAATTATCTTCAATTTTAGAAATCACAGGAACAACTTTCACACCAGAAGCAATTGAAAAGCCGTTATAATTAGCATAAAATGGTTCGGGTATAATTACTTCATCATCAGTATCCATAATACTACCGAAAGTAAAAAGTAATGCCTCACTACCACCTGTAGTAACTACAATATCATTTGCAGCTACATTGATGTTATTTTTAGCGTAGTAAGCCGCTAATTTGGTTCGATATGTTTCTGAGCCTTCAGAGCGTGCATAAGCCACCACTTCTAAAGTATTATTTTTAACTGCATCAAGGGCAATTTGTGGAGTTTTGATGTCTGGCTGACCGATATTTAAATGAAATACTTTGATGCCTCTTTTTTTAGCATCTTCAGCATAAGGAACCAATTTTCGTATGGGTGATTCAGGCATTTTTTTGCCTTTATTTGAAATGTTTGGCATTTATTTTAATTTTATACAAAATTGCAAAAATAAATCGGAAATTTATGTGGTCAATCAGCAGAATTTTATAGTTAAAGTTTTACTAAATATTTTAATTAATATTAAAGATTTCCTAAATTTAGAATTAATACCTATTATTAACTTTAAATGATTAGAAGTTTATTTGTTGTATTATATATTTCCTTTATCTCTATAAATAGTTATTCACAAGATACATTTAAAATTATTGGAGGTCAAGAGAGCTATGTTATGAATTTTAAATTGGTAAATAATCTAATTGTAATTCCTATAAAAGTTAATGGTAACAATTTAAATTTTTTGTTAGATACGGGGGTTAACAATTCTATTATGTTTAATCTAGACATCAAAGATTCTTTAAAATTAAAAAATATACAAAAGGTACGGTTAAGGGGTTTGGGAGAAGGTGATTATTTAGATGCGTTTAAATCAACTCAGAATCTATTTAGAATAGGAAGAATTACTAATGGCAACCATATGATCTACCTCATTCCGGGTAAAGAATTTGAATTATCATCTAGTTTAGGAATGAATATAAGTGGTATTGTTGGTGGTGATTTGTTTCGTGATTTTATTGTTGAAGTGAATTATTCTTCTAAAAGAATAAAATTTTTTGACCCTCAACATTATAGCTATAAATTATGTAAAAAGTGTGAAACTTTTGACCTAGAGTTTTATAAGAGTAAACCCTATATAGACCTTAAAGTCCAAAATAAAGATTTAGTAAAGACGGATGTTAAGTTATTAATTGACTCTGGAGGAAGTGATGCACTATGGTTGTTTGAAAAATCTAGCGATAAAATAAAAATTCCTGAAAAGTATTATCAAGATTATTTGGGAAAAGGATTGAGCGGAAATATTTATGGTAAACGTAGTAAAATAACCAAGATCATAATTGGAGATTATTTTTTTACTGATGCAAATGTTGCTTATCCAGATTCTAGTTCAATAGAATCAGCTTATAAAAATAAGAAACGTAATGGCTCATTAGGATCTGAAATTTTAAAGAGGTTTAGAATAGTTTATGATTATCCTAATAAGAAAATTACTTTCAAGAAAAAATCAAGCTACTTTAATGATCCTTTTTTATATAATATGAGCGGAATTGAACTGTCGTATAGTGGAGATATGTTGGTTAGGGAAAGACAAAGTACCGTAACCAGGGATAATGTTGGCCAAAAAAATTCTTCTGCCGTTGAAATTGTGTATAATTATGTATATGCTTTTAAAAAATCTTATCAAATAGTTGAAATTAGAAGAGATTCTCCAGCACATAAAGCAGGTCTTTTAATTGGTGATACAATGCTTCAAATAAACGGAAAACCAGCATATAATTATAAGCTACCAGAGATAATTCATATGTTCTCCCATAAAGAAGGTAAACAGATTAAATTATTAATTGATAGAGACGGCAGCATTATACCATTTAAATTTAGGTTAAAGAAAATGTTATAAAACAAAAAAGAGACCTAATAGGTCCCTTTTTTATGTTTTTAGCTACTAATTTATTGAGAAACTAATGACTTCTTTTTTAATAAGACTTCACTGTCTTTATCATTTAAAACTTTACCTTTTATTGTTACGACTTTATTAGATTCAGTAGCGTTAGAATAAATGGTAACAGTTTTAGAAAAAGGACCAATTCTATTTGTAGCATATTTAACTTCTATTTCACCTTTTTCACCAGGCATAATTGGTTCTTTAGGGCTTGTTGGTACTGTACAACCACAACTACCTTTAACATTATTAATAATTAATGGTGATTTACCCACATTAGTAAATACAAAAACTCTTTTTCCGTCAGAATTTCTGGCAATATCACCATAATTAACAATTTCAGTTTCAAATTTGATAACAGGTGCATTCTCATCAACTTTTTTATCTTGAAGTTTTTCTTGAGCATTTACGGATAATCCTAAAAATCCGATACATAAAATAAGTGCTAATTTTTTCATTTTTATTAATTTATTTAATGTTGTAAAGGTACTAATTATATTGTACTAAATAATAACGGGTAAAATTTTAGCATATTGCTTTTAATTGTAACTTTGCAAATT
>JGI24023J19991_10001269_pt1 | contig 19585 bp, 20 predicted proteins | sample Cruoilmetagenom1_FD_19991 | JGI IMG/M metagenome (IMG submission 19991) | reverse complement strand
TATTATAGCCAGGATCAGTCCAGCAAGCAGTAAAGGTAATAATATTTCCATTTTTTAAAATCCTATTATTATGATATTATCAACACTCATTGGTGTTGTACTTTTTTATATTATCATAAATAATATTCTTCTACATCAAAATTTTCTTCTTTCCCTACCATTTTAGAAAGCCACATCATGTATTATTAAAGCCTGTAACGGGATGCAAGGTATGCGGCTTCCCTGGACTTCTCAGTTTCATGAAATATTTCAAAGGTCTTTTCATATGGTACATCCAGCAGGATTTGTGGATCACGTAATAATCCTCGGATTGAATCGTAAACCGTATTACCTTCTGGTAGTCCAAGAGATGGATTTATAAGAATTGCCTTATTCCTTTCTGTTCTCATATGAAGGACAATGACTTCATCAATTTCAGGGTGGTGCTTCTTGATTTCATGTGACATTATAATATGCCTTGTTGCCTGATAGATGGGTGTTGAATAAGTTATTGAGTATACAATAATTTTTAAATATATAAACTTTACGGATAAAACCAATTTGCACCGACAGAGTATTTTGCACAAAGTCGTTCAATGTGTGATCGGTTCAGCTTTCTCTTACCATTAAGGTTTTCATTGATTACTGTCCTGGAAGCCACATCTGTCATATCAGTTTGCTTATGGTTATTCTTCTCCATGAGCCATCCCATCAGTTCTTCCGGAGATACTGCCGGAAACTTAAAGTTGTCAAAAAGGAAGTCGGTTCATGATCTGGAAAACAATCTCAAAATATGTGACTAAACGTTGATGTTAATCCATAACTGTATACACTTTGTCACATCAAGAACATTAGTTATCGATGAAAAGGGATGATAGAATCTACCACATATTACTTATACTGTGGTCGATCTTACCATATGATGACTTATGGAGCAAAAGACCAGAAGTTGAATAGAAGAGTATCTTGAAGATCATAATGGTATCGTTCGTACCTCAGTCTTTCAAGGTGACGGATTTCATAATTCCTATCTAACTGAACTGGTTGAAGAAGGATATCTTGTCCGGATAAAAGCTGGACTATACCTCATGGCGGAGAAGCAAAGTGTGACCGGGTTCCATGAAATACAACTTGCCCTCCCATCTGCCGTGATCTGCCTCGCTTCAGCTCTGTCAGTTTATGAACTGACAACATATGAACCCCCATCAGTACATATTGCTATTCCCAGGGACGACAAAACTATACCCCCTGATTATCCACCTGTCAGGAAGTTCTCCTTTGGAATCACCAGATATACCCTTGGGATTACCAAGGTTGAAGTTGAAAGCAGAGACATTGCTATATATGACCGGGAGAAAACAATTTGTGACTGTATTCGATATCGCNGGGTACTTGGTCAGGANATAGTGAATGAAGCTGTCCGNAATTATTTNNGTAGTCAGAGAACCAATATCGACAGAGTAATCGAGTACTCAAGAATCCTTAGATCCGAGGGGCCTGTACAGACCCACCTAAGGCTGATATCATGAAAAACATATCAGCATCAATTAATTAAGGTTCTGCTGCCTAAAATACAAAGTATCTATAAATCGATCAGAGCCAGGAGCAGCTGAATATTTCTGTAGCCAGTTTTGTAGCCAATTCACCATGCAAATAACGACATTCAACCATAATCAACAATTATTAACTAAAACCTACATTGTTATTATTGCAGGGTTTAAATACATAAAATCTGCATGTATATTATTAGTTGAAACCTTATATAAGTATTGATTTTCTTCAATTATTAAAGTTAAACGTTCTTCTGCTATATCTTTTTTAAAGAGTATTTCATCTACTAAGAAAACGCCGGTACTATCCAAATTTTTAAGAATAAGACCATATTCTTCGACCGGGATTTTATCTGTTGAAAGGGATCGGCCATCAATTGTAAATACAGGATTCCCGTTAAAAAATAAAAATCCCTCTTTATTTGAGTCATAAAAACCCTGGCTGGTCTGAATGGTTGATTCTATACTCTTATCCGGAACTGCCAAAACAATACTCCCGCACCTAACAAGTTGAAATGTTGATAGAGTAAATCCCCCGGGAATAGAAATAGATATTGAAGTACCCTCTCCCTTTTTGGTAATTATCCTCATATCACCATTTTCAAATTGCATTATTTTTTGATTTACAAGATCTAATCCTATTCCCCGGCCGGAAATTGTGTCTGCATTATCCCTGGTACTTATCCCTGGATGTGTTAGAATTGAAAGAATGTCAAAATCCTTCTCTTCTGTTTCTAATAATCCCTTAAACTCTGCAATTTCACGAATCCGGTCGGTATCAATTCCTTTCCCATCATCAGAAATAATGATATTCAATTTATCTTCATCCCTATTAGCAGAAATTTTAATATTGCCATAAGATGTTTTTCCAAGAGAAGTTCTTTGATCAGGTGTCTCAAGACCATGATCAATAGAATTTCTAATAATGTGCAAAATAATATCTGAAATTATTTCACCGGCCCTTCTTTCTACCTTAATATCACAACCTTCCAATTCTAAAACAGCTTCTTTTCCCAATTCTTTAGCTAAGTCCCGAACATACCTATCCATAGAACTAAAAGAATCATCCAAGGTAATCATGCTTATTTCTCTTACAAGCTGCTCTAATCCTAAAGACAAATCAGATAAGCTATCTATTTGTGAACTTAAATTATTATCAGTTCTTTGAGATGTTACTTTATTCATTCTTTTAAGCTGATAAATCTGTATCTTGAGTTCATCTACATAATTTGCAAATTGTTCAATTTTACTAATTGATATTTTAACTGGTAATTTATTTGTTTCAAGTANATTTACAGCCGGATCAATATCAGATTCATCCAGGAAAGATTCGTACAGCAAAGGTACAAGCTTAATACTTTCAACCTGATCAATATTTACAGAATCATAAATCTCACTTTCTTTGATATTACAGGTAAAATAAATGCTCATTTTACTATAAAGTTCATCATCCTCCTCACCAAAAGATGGGATTGTTCTTATTACGTTTACTTTCTGCTCTAAATTACTTATTAAAAGATATGCTTTTGAATATTTAAGAGGTGTAGACTCTTCAAGTTCAAAAATTAATCGATAAAACCTCTCTTCCCTATCCTTCGATTCCAAAAGTAAGATTTTCTCAAAATCTGACAATGTAGGTGTCCCTTCAAGTAAAATACCTTGTCTTGAATTGACTGATACAGATTGAATATTCTCATTAGGTTCACCTTGAGAAAGTTTGAGAAAATCAAAAATCTCTTTTATTTTGTCCAGAGAAAGAAGTAAATCATCAATAACAGATGAATCCATTAGTTCATTGGAATTTCTAAAACGATCAAAAACTGATTCCATATTATGAGTAATATTAATAATATCAGTTTGTTTTAAAAAAGATGCTTCAGATTTTAAACTGTGAGCATTCCTAAATGCATGATTAAGTAATTCTTTATTGTCCGGATGATTTTCAAGTTTTATAAGAATACTACCAAGTTCTGAAATAAAACTCTCCCCATCTCTTAAAAAAGTATTAAATAGTTTATCCTTATTCATATATGTTATCTTCCTTCAACTAAAGAAATAATTAATTCGACCTCTCCCACAGTTAAACCTACTCTTGAGGCAATTACAGGACTGGTGAATCCATTATTATGAAGTTCTATTATTCTGTCTTTTTTATTTACTTCGACTATCTGTTTTTTTATTTGTTTCTTTTCCGGGACATTAAAAGCTGTTTGATTATCCTGAATTTTCCCAAGAGAGTTGTAAGTTACAGGTTCAGACTTGACTTTATCTGATTCATTTTTAAGGATTTTTATCCTTTTATCTGCATCCTTTAAAAGCATAGTTAAAGTATTAATCTTTTCTTCCAGAATATTTATGTTCCTGTCTGCTGTTTGATTTAACTCCAGAACTAATTCATTTATTTCACTTTGCAATTCCAGTATAATATTTGATTTTTGCAGTTTGCTAATTTTTCTAAAAATATTAACTATAGAAACCAAAATAATGATAAACAGCGCTATAGAAATTAAAATAAAGGTGTATTGCATTTTATCACCCTGATATATCTATATTTTTACCAAGATCCGGATCTGTAAAAATACTAACTTTCTTTTTTTCTTCACTCAATTTTTCTTTTTCATGTTCACTTTCAGGAGAAAACTCACCAGAACTATTACCAGTATGTTCATCATCTATTTTTTGATTATCCTCATCGGTCTTAGTACTTTTATTAACACTTTCGTCCTGATGTTTCATCTCTTTTATAAGTTCATTGGCATGTGCTGATTGTTGAACAGCCTGACCTTCTTTTAGAACAGCCTGTTCCTTTCCCACCTGATTAATATGAGCAAATAATGTCTGTAGATCTATGGGTTGTATAGGCATTAGTTCTTTTTAGAATAATCCTCCTCAAGTTCTGCATACTTTGTTATCTTCACAAGACCATTTTCATTAATAAATGTGACCGCTTTAAACTCATTTTTAACTTCCAGATAGGCATCCTTAATATGTATTTTAACACCTGGAAAAACCTTGAAAGATGAAGAAATATGCCCGGCAAAGGAAAGTGAAGAAAGATAGGCTTCAATTTCTTCAATCTCTTCATGCAATACTAATGCCTGCTTTTCTAAATCAGATTTCTTTTCTATGATCTGTTTTAAATATGCTTTTTTATCATCTGTAATCTTTTTCTTTAATTTACTAAGATTTTGTATTGTACCAATATCTAGAGTAATACTTTCTATTTCTTTATCNATTTCTTCTTTTTGATCATTTAATTCAACTAAACGTTTTTTACTTTTTGGATCAAACCCAACTTCCAGAATTGTATCAGAACCAGCAACTGAACCCAGAGATTTTGCATGAATATCTTCAGCAGCTCTAAGTTCTCCTCCAACAATAGTAGCACGTTTACCCTGACAAATAATTTTTTTATTTGCATCTACTTTACAATTTATTATACCATCACTGGCTACAACTATTTCACCAGCATCGATTATTGCATTCTCAAGAAATTTAGCCCAAACACCCTTACCTGCCCTAATAAAGCCCCCATTTTTACCACTTATACCCTGATGGACAATAATATCACCTTCTGCATCTAATTCTGCTTTACCTACATTACCAATAACTTCAATATTTCCAGCAGCTTTTACCTTAAAACCGTCAGCTACACTACCCTTTACCAGAACAGTACCCAAAAAGGTGACATTGCCTCCAGTTTTCAGGTTAACATCTCCTGGAACCACATAAACAGGTTCAACATTAAGTTTTCCTAACAGCATAATAACCTGGCCATTAATGGAAGCCACTGCTGTCATCCCATTATCAGAAAGTTTAACATTTTTCCCGACTTCGAAAACAATATCTTTCCCATCTTTTGCAGGTAAAAGTCGACCTGTTACAGTTCGACCGGACTTACCTTCTTCAAGGGGGATTTTTCTGGCAAGAGCCTGCCCTTCAACAACATTCTTAATTAAATTCTGTTCTTTAAAATCTACTTTCCCATTTTTCTCTTTTAATTTTATTTCTGATCGGGCGGTATTAAAATTATAAATAATTTTTGCATCATTTCCATTTACAGCCCTGGAACCTTCAGCTATAAGAATAGATTTTTCATATTCAGGATACCCTTCCAATTCCCGGATTCTTTCTTCATCAATCCCATGTATAATATTGTTATTCTTAAGAATAATAAGAATATTATCAAAATCAATATCAGCTCCTCCTTTCCCGGGAGACCTTACTGTAATAAATGCTTTCATTTCAAAATCAGTTAGATCAACAGAAACAAGTGGATCTGAAGCAGGATTGTAAATAAATTCACCGATTTTAACTGAATTCCCATCAGCATTCTTAACTATTTTGGATAGTAAAGAATTATCTATATCAGTGACATTCCTCTTATTTAACATGGCAAGTGCTTGCTTTTCGGTAGCTTTTTTACCTTTACCCACAGGAGGTAATACTGCAATAAGAGCACCTTCAGAACTTAAGCGAACAACAATTTCACCATCTTTATCTACAGGTTTATCATCAAGTCTGTCAACATTAATTTCGTAATCTTCTTCTAATTCAGTTTTTTGTACCTGTACCAGAGGATATGCAATTATTACACATTTGCTTTTACCAAAACCAAATGTCCCCTTTTTACCTGGATCTCTTATTTCATATTCAAGCTTTTTTACTGATAAGCCTAATTCAATAGCAGCCTGACGCAGTGCATCATCCAGATCTTCACCTTCTACCTGAATCCATTTCCTCTTACGATCTTCTTCAGCCTGAAGGCGCATGTAATCACGAATATTATCAATATTTACCATCGGGCAACTCCATTTTAGAAAATACCCTTTTTTATATTTGTCAGCTTGGATCTCAATCGCATTATTGCCTTTGTATGAAGCTGGCTTATTCTGGACTCAGTAACTTCTAAAATTTTACCAATTTCTTTTAATGTCAGATCCTCATAATAATAAAGAACAAGAACTTTTTTTTCTTTTTCAGGGAGTTCTGTTATTGCCTGAATTATTACTCTTTTAATCTCATCTTTTTCTACAATTATATCAGGGTTTAAACTGGAAGGAGATTCAATACTGTCCACAATTGAAACTTTATCGTTGTCATCCCCTGTATACCAGACATCGTTAAGGGATAAAATTGAAGTCCCACTAATCTTCATCATGGTTTTTTGAAATTCCTTGGTTGTCATCCTCATTTCATTAGCAAGTTCCTGATCACTGGCGGCTCTTCCCAATGAGGACTCAAGCCTGTGAATAGTTTCCTCAATCTCTCTTGTTTTCTGTCTTACAGATCTTGGAACCCAGTCTATGGAGCGTAATTCATCAAAAATAGCTCCCCTTATTCTGGTAACTGCATAGGTTTTAAATTTTACATGCTTATCCGGATCGAATTTTTTAATAGCATCAAATAAACCAAAAACTCCAAATCCAACAAGATCATCAAATTCAACATTATGGGGCATTCCCATTGCAACTTTTCCAGCGACATACTTTACCAGAGGTGCATACTGTTTAACAAACATATCTCGAATTTTAGGATCTCTGTTTTCTTTAAAAATTCCCCAGAGTTCTTCTTCGGATTTGTCCTGTAAAAGTTCTTCTGCCATCATTATCCTTCCTGATCTTTATTAACCATAGTTCGAAGAGCCCTTGCAACTAACTCAGGGTCTTGTTCTTCGCCCATTATATCTAATGTAATATTTCCAGAACTATTGGAATTATTATCTTCTATATCCTCAGTATTTTCGAAAGAATTAGAAAATACTCCCATATCCGGAAGTACATCCAGATTCCCTGGAACCTGATTTTCTCCACTGGATTCATCAGAATTTCCTGTTTCTACAATCTCATCTATTAGATCCGTATCTTTATTATCAATTCCTGCAGATATCTTACTTTCACCTACAGTATTTCCTCCAATAAAAGATTTTTCAGTTTCATCATCAATAGAAATATCAATAACAGGATTTTCATTACCTGTAGGATTTATTTCTGAAACTTTACCAGAACCATCCTGCATACCGGCCAAACCATCACTTAATTCTGATGATTCTCCTGATTGAAGCTCAAATAGTTCTGGTAAATACATTCTTAATAAGACTGTTATTCCATACCCTAAAGCAGCAAATACTACAGCACCCAAAAATGCACGAAAAACTAAAACACCCAGACTGACCTGACCAATTAAACCGGATATAAAAGAAATTAAAAATGCAAGAGCCCCACTAATTGCAATTATTTTCCAATCTTTCATTTCCAATACTCCGTATACAGATTACGACAATAGCCACAAGCCGTCAAGTTATAATATATTTTACCTGCCAACAAGACGAGTAAGAAACTTTTTTAAACCTCCACCCTCTTTATACTCAACTTTTTCAAGACGACTGACAATATGTTTAATACATATTGAAGCTTTAGAATCGGGGTCAACTATCATAAACGGCTTTTGTTTTAAAATAGCCTGAGAAACCTGCGGATCATCATACACATAACCAAGATAATCAACCTTTAAGTTCAAAAATTGACTTGCAATATTTATAACACGTTCAGATACCCTTTTCCCCTCTGTAACACTTTTTACCCTGTTTACTATTAGTTTTATTCCTAAATTCATATTATCAATCTCTGTAGCAATTATCTTAATAATTCCATAGGCATCTGTAATAGCAGTTGGTTCAGGAGTTGTAACAATTACTGCATCATCTGCAGCTGCAATAAAATCAAGGACATTACTGGAAACTCCGGCACTGGTATCGATTATAATTATATCAACAGCATCCATTTGTGAAATTTCTTGTATGAAATGTTCACGTTCATCATCTGACAAATTTGCAATCTTGGAAAACCCAGAAGCCCCTGCAACAATCTGAATCCCAAAATCTGTATTAATTATAATATCTTTCATTTTCTTTTTTTGTCTGATTAAATGATAAAGATTATATTTTGGAATTATTCCCATAGCAACATTAACATTTGCAAGCCCTAAATCAGCATCCATAACCAAAACTTTTTTCCCTAGCTGAGCATAAGCAATTGCAATATTTATGGACATATTAGTTTTACCAACTCCACCCTTTCCACTGGATACCGCAATCACCCTGGTCTTCGGATTTCCACTGTTACTTTCGTTTCTGGATCTCATTATTTCTCTAAGCTGTTCAGCCTGATCTGTCATGCTTCACTCCCTACCACTAAATACCCCGTATTTAATCCCTCAACTGTCCTCATAAGACGTTTTGAAGTTACTTTTTCAATATCCTGAGGTACTACCTGGCCATCAGTTAAATATGTTAACGATTTATTTTTTTCTGATAAAACACTTATTATATTTCCAATTCTCATAGTTTCATCAAGTTTTGTTAAAATTATTGATTTATAATTAAAAGGTTCAAATTGCCGTAAAATTTCCTTTACATCAGATATTTTTGTGGTTGCACTCATAGCAAGGTATACTTCTGAATTAGTTCCGCAGGCATCAAGCATTTCCCGCATTTCTGCAAGTTTCATATAATCTTTTGGGCTTTTCCCTATTGTATCTACTAATATAAGATCTGCATCCTGAAATAAATTAATTTTCTGCTCTAACTCTTTATAGTTTTCAACACAAGCAACAGGAATACCCATAATTTCTCCATAGGTTTCAATCTGTTTTTTTGCTCCGATTCTATAATTATCAATTGTTATCATTCTAACAGATTTAGCATATTTACTCTGGGAACTAAAACCATGTGTTGCAGCAAGTTTTGCTATTGTAGTTGTTTTCCCCACTCCTGTGGGACCTACAAGTATAACAACTTTTGATGTATTAAAATTTTCACTATCATTTATATTTATGCTTTCACCTATCCATTTTGAAACTTTGTCTTTAACCTCATTTAGATTTTCAAGTTCTTCAATGGTAAGACTGCGTTTTAATCTATCCGAAATTGTTTGTATATACGTAAATGAAAATTCATTTTCAGACAAAATATTTTCAATAGTCTCTATAGCACTGTGTTTTTTCTCAACTCCGCTGATACTCGAATCAATATGATCCTTAAGAGCCTGAACTTCAATTAAAACATTTTGAATTGTCTTTTCATTTTTTACTGTCTCAATTATCTTCTTCTTTTCTGCTTCAAGGGCAGGTTTCTTTCTTCTGTGCATATCATCAGAAAGATAACCACTCATTTCAATACCTTCTTTGGTAAACATTCCAAGGACACCACCAATACGAATAGATCTGCGAGTTAGAATTTTTGCCCGTTCCCCATACTTTGCATTAATTTTATCCATAGCTTCACGATCTGTCGAAGCTGTTTCAGTAAAGTATTCCATATATTCTCCTTTGGGTCCTATCCTGCAGCACTTTCAATATTTTGTTCCAGTGAGATTTCTCCAACACCTTCTGTAATAATTTCAGAAGCTATTTCCGGTACAGATAATACAATAAGTTCAGGAATATCTCTCACAGTACTTCGTTTGACTAATGCCCTGCCAGCTTCTGAACAAAGAATTATAGGTAAATATCCGACTGACTGTGCATTATGAACAGCATTGGTCACAGCATTAATCCAACTTCTATGATCATTTGGATCCAGTGCTGCTACAGGCCCTCCTGCAGTATCAAGCCTTGATTCAATAATAACTCTTTCTAATTCCGGAGCTATAGTAAGAACCCTCAAAACTTTTTTATCGTCTGCATACTGAAGACAAATTTGTCGACCCAGAGTTTGTCTGACTTTTTCTATAAGAAAACTTATTTCCTTTGAAACTACACCATAATCAGCCAGGGTTTCAAGAATAGGAATCATATTCCTAATAGAAACCTGTTCAATTAATAAGCCCTGAAGTACTTTTTGCACTTCCCCGAGAGAAAGGGCTTTTGTTACTTCATCTACAACTGCTGAATAATCGTTTCTTAAAGTATCCAGGATCTTTTTTACTTCCTGCCTTCCAAGCATTTCAAAAGAATGTTTTTTAATAATTTCTGTTAAATGTGTTGCTATTATTGAAGGTGCATCAACAACAGTATATCCCCGGCGTTCTGCAAGCTCCCTTTGATCTTCTCCTATCCATAATGCAGGAAGACCAAAAGCAGGATCTGTTGTTTTTTCACCCTTTATTTCTTCACTTACACTGCCTGGATTTATAGCAAGATAATGAGCAATACGAATAACGCCCTTACCAATTGAAACTCCGGTTATTTTAATACAGTATTCACTTGGCTCAAGACGCATATTATCAATTATTCTTATTCGCGGTACCACTAAACCAAGTTCCAGGGCAGATTCCCTTCGTATTCTTGTAATTCTATCAAGCAATTCTGCTCCCTGTTCTTTATCTACCAGAGGAATCAGACCATAACCCATTTCCAGTGATAAAGGATCCAAAGGTACAACAGGAGATACTTCTACAGGAGCTTCCTGATCTGTATCTGTATCCAATTCCAAAGTATCTCCGGAAGATTGTCTGCGTTCATTCCCTGAAAGCCTGAAAGCCAGATAAGCAGTTAATAGACTCATAGGAATTAATAGATACCAGGGAAACCCTGGAAGTATCCCAAGTAAAAACAGAAAAACTGCTCCAACCCAGTATACTCTGGACTGCTGAGTGAACTGTTTTGATATCTCAAAACCAAAGGTTCCATCAGATATAGCTCTGGTTACAATAAGACCGGTTGCAGTTGAAACTAATAATGCTGGGAACTGTGTTATTAACCCGTCACCGACACTTAAAGAAACATAAGTGGCAAGAGCAGTACCGACAGGTTCTCCATGAATTGTTGTACCAACAATAATTCCACCAATAACATTAATTGAAGTTATTAGAAGTCCTACTTTTACATTTCCTGATATAAATTTGGAAGCACCATCCATTGCTCCATAAAAATCAACTTCATTCTGAAGCTCATTTTTTCTATTTGTTGCTTCCTCTTCCGTAAGTGCACCGGAATTATAGGCATTATCAATAGTCATCTGTTTACCTGGCAATGCATCCAAAGTAAATCTTGCAGCTACCTCAGCTACTCGTGTAGCCCCTTTGGTAATTACAATAAACTGTACAGCAATAAGTATAATAAATATAATAAAACCAATAACTAAACCTTCTGTGCCGTCGGTACCAACAACAAATGAAGCAAAGGCTTTAACAATTCTTCCATCAAAATCTACTCCTTTTGAAAGAATCAACCTCGTGGAACTAACATTAAGCGCTAATCCAAATACTGTTGTAATAAGTAATAGAGTCGGAAAAACTGAGAAATCGAGAGGTTTTGTAGTATAAAGAACTATCAGGATCATTATAAGGCTAACCATCAGATTAAGTGACATAAATAAATCAAGAAGTATAGTTGGAAGAGGAATTATCAACATACCTATAATTACTATAACTCCTATAGCAACCAAAATATCACTTCTGTTTCCAACTATTTTTTTTGAAGATATTCCTGCTGTATCAGACAAAGCAGACCACCTTTATATTATTCATGATACCTCCTGTTCCTTCCCATCCATCTGATAAACTTCTGCAAAAACAATTGCCATTACCTGGTAGTATTTTTCCGGAATAACTTCACCAATCTCAACTTCTGCATACAAACCTCTTGCCAGAGGTTTATTTTCAATTATAGGGACATCATTATCTCTGGCAATGCTTTTTATCTGCTGAGCCATGTTATCCTGTCCTTTTGCAATAACTACAGGAGCAACCATAGAGTCCCTTGCCCATTCCATTCCTACTGCAAAATGAGTAGGGTTTGTAATAATAACATCAGCTTCAGGAACTTTTTGGAGCATATTACTGGTCATTATTTCTCTCATACGTTCACGAAGTCTATTCCTGACCAGAGGATCTCCTTCTGTTGTTTTTCTTTCTTCCTTAACTTCCTGCTTTGTCATTTTCAAAGATTCAAGATGTTGTTTTCTTTGAAAGAAATAATCAGGTATTGCCAAAACAAGCATAAACAAAGATGCTTCTATGAGTATTTTAAATGAAATTACAGATATTGCCTTAAAAGAATAAGCAAAACCCGTTGTAAGAAAACCTATGATATTCTCAAGCTCATTTCGTATATTGATATACGCTATTAAGCCTATGATTGCAACCTTAAATAGAGACTTACCCAGATTAAACAAGGCCTCTGAAGATAAAAATGATTTCTTTACAAATTTAATTATATCAGGTTTTATTTTATTGAAATCAGGTGTAATAGGTTTTAGAGAAAACAAAAATCCTACTTGTAAAATATTTGATAGTAAAGCAGCTGCAAAAGCAACAATGACAACAGGACCTACAAGTTTTAAAAAATATAATAAAAAGGCTTTTATAATTCTGCTTTCTCCAAGAACTTCTGACTGAACAGAAATGGAAAGGAAAAAATGCATCATTTCACTCATCTGATTGAGCATATAGGGTCCTAAAATACCAATCAGGATAATAGGGAAGATAAGAACTATTGCAGATGTAAACTCTGAACTTTTTGCAACTTTTCCCTCTTCTCTGGATTTACGGATTTTTTGTTCCGTAGGATCCTCAGTTCGTCCCTCATCCTCTGCAGCAAACCACTGAATATCAATAGCNACTGAAGATTCAGNAAGAGGAGTAAAACTNTCCAGCCACCANGGCATTNAAACATTCTCTCCTCTCATACTCTTTCTCCGGCTAAATTACTAAGGAAATTTACAAGNTCAAAAAAACTTGAATCTATTACCCTGTTAAAAGCTTCCAGAATAAATGGTAAAGCAAGNAACAGCATCAAAAAAGCCATAGAAATTTTTATGGGAAAACCAAGCATAAGAAGATTCATCTGAGGAGCAGCTTTTGCCAGCAGNCCCATAGAAACTGATATTAATAAAAGAACTCCCAGAATAGGGAATGCNATAACAAGAGCCTGCTCAAAGAGAAGAGTCATACTACGTAATACTAATTTTAAAAGAGGTTCTTTCAGATAAAGAAGATCAACCGCTTTTATAGTTTCAAATGATTTTAATACACCCATAAGAAATATTTTTTGGAACCCACCTACTATTACAAAAATTAACATTGCCATAAGATTTATGAATTGCCCCATTAGGGGTATCTGTATCTGTGCCAGAGGATCATATACCATAGAAGCACCAAACCCCATCTGCATTGAATAAAGTTGCCCGGATAAAAGAAATGCCGAGTAAATAACCGTCAGCATAAATCCCAAAATAAGACCAATTATAATTTCTCCAACCATTAACATAGCATAAGAAAATCCTGATTCAGGAATTATATATCCCTGTTCCGCAACCCAGGGAAATACTACAATCCCGGTAAATAGAGCCAGACCAACTTTTGCAATCCCGGGGATTCCTGCAGAAGATAGAAGAGGTGCTATAGAAATAAGTGCAAAGATTCTTACAAATATCAGAATAAAAAGCTCCAAATTTTGTATTAAAATATCAGTTTCCATTTAATCCTATCCAATCATTTCCGGAATCAATTTAAATAAATTTAAGGTAAACTCTCTCATTGATGAAAACATCCATGGACCAAAGAAAGCAAGAGTAAGAAAAATTGCAACAATTTTAGGAACAAAGGTCAAAGTTTGTTCCTGAATAGATGTAGTTGCCTGAAAAATAGAAATAAGAAGACCTATTGTCATTCCTATTAAAAGAACAGGTGAAGCAATAATCAGAACCTGAAATACACCGTCTCTCATAATTGATGAAGCAAAACCAATACTCATAAACTACTCCTATACAAAACTTGCGATTAATTGCTGGGTTATAAGACCCCAGCCATCAACAAGTACAAAGAGAATTATTTTGAACGGCATAGATATCATAACAGGCGGAAGCATTATCATTCCCATGGACATAAGAATAGAAGCTACAACCATATCTATAACAATAAAAGGTACAAAAAGAAGGATACCTATTTTAAAAGCAACTGTAAGCTCACTGAGAACATAAGCAGGCACCAGAACATATGTAGGTACTTCAGAAAAATTTGCTGGTTTGGGAAGGCCTCTCAATCTCATGAAAAGTTGAATATTTTCATGATTCCCCTGCATTTGGCGGTACATAAACAATCTCATAGGAACTGATGCGTTTTGATAGAGCTCTTCCAATCCTATTTCCCCATTAGAAAAAGGTTGAAATGCTTTATCATTTACTTCCTGAATAGTAGGCCACATAATAAAAAGGGTAAGAAATAATGCAATTCCCATTAAAACCTGGGTTGGAGGAACCTGCTGTAGTGAAAGAGCCCTTTTTACAAAGTCAAAAACAATTGCAATTCGTAAAAAAGGTGTTGTTAATATAAGTATGGAAGGAGATAGGGTTAATATGGCAAGAAATATCAGAATTTGAATACTTAATGTTACTTCCTGATTATCATTTGCCTGGCGAACGGCAAGATCAATAAAAGGTATATTTATACCATTGTTTATCCCCGTATTTACTGCTTCTATTGTTCTCTCGTCAGGTGCTGCTGCCTCTTGACTGAATACAGATGTCAAATGTCCTGCCAGCATCATTATAATGATACTGAATAGTACAAAAATCCTTTTCATCTCCCCTCCCAAGGATAAAACTACATTCCTCTCAATCTTTCCCTTTGTTTCTTTATAAAATTATTTGGTTCAGGTTTAATTTGCGTATCGTTATCTTTTTTAAAAAGACTCCGGAATATATCGGTAAAAGTACTACTACCTTCATTTCCAATAGATTTATCCATATTTATAGTATCCAGAGTTTCTTTTTCTGTTATTTCAGTTATTAGTTGAACAGAGCTTTCCCCTGAACCTATTAAAAATACCTGGGATCCTATTTCAATAAGGTGTAAAGACCTTCCAGGTTCAAGGTTTTTTGTGGAAATAATACTAATAGTACTGTCAGAAATTATTTTTGATTTACCGAATTTTTTGAATAGAAAAAATATAAAATAGATAAACCCCAGAACGGCCCCTAAAACAAGAAGCATCCGGACAAAATCCCAAACTGAAAAAGTATTTAAAGCAGTAGTATTTTCTACTACAGCAGGATCTTCAGCATCTAAAATAATCAAAGATTCTTCAGGTACAGTAACATAATCCTCAACNGTGTCTGTTTCTACAACTCCGTCAGTCANTGCAGCAGGTTCAGATTCTACATCAGAATTCTGAGAACTCAGCATAACTGGGACAAATAATAAGAGAATAAAGAATAATCCTAACAGCTTTTTTGTAATCACATCCCCTCCCGATTGTGTGATCCTAACTGGTTTAAGTCATTTCACTAACTCTATCCATAGGTGATATAATTTCTGTTACACGAACACCAAAGTTTTCATCAATTACAACTACTTCACCTTTGGCGATTAATTTATGNTTAACAAGAATATCAACTGGCTCTCCAGCTAATTTATCAAGTTCAATAATAGTTCCTTCTCCCATTCCAAGAATATCTTTAATTAATCTTTTAGTTCTACCTAACTCAACAGTCATCTCCATATAGACGTCCATGAGTAAACCAATATTACCCTGCTCTCCTGCAGATAACTGGGGAGTCAGATTTGGAAACTGAACAGATTGAACATTAGCCTGGTTAAAACCCTGACTGTTCATACCCATCTGCCCCATTCCCATTTGGCCCATATCCATCTGAGCACCGGATTGTCCGGACATACCCATCATATCAGATCCTCCGGTCATGCCCATAGCAGCCATAGGATCCGAGACTTCCGGGCCGCCTATATGAGAAGCTATTTCTCTAACAATATTAATATCAAATAATTCGACAAGCTCTGAAGGTTCACTGCCGTCTATCTCAACAGGAAACGTTGCTTTTAATATATATTCAGAAGAAAAAGTAAGTTCACTGCCTGACATAACCCCGGTTTGCCCCGGAGCATTCATAACAGTTTTGCCTACAAGCTCACCAATAGATGTAGCAGAAGAACCAGATATAGTATTAGCAGCTTCCTCTAATGCAGATAATGCTGCTTCATTTAGTTCAACCTCACTCTGCCCCATCATTTTACCTGCAATAACATTGGCAAACGATTCATTAAATATATATGAATGGGATCCGATAATTCCTTCCGAATAGTCCATTTTAATCTCTACAAGACTACCTTCAAACCCCTCTCCAAGTTCGGAGCTTTTTATAACTTCTACACTGGGAGCTTTTAAACTAAGAGATTCTCCTACCATGCCTCCAAGATTTGCTTCTTTTGAAGATACTGTTTCATTTAAGAAACTGGTAAAATCCATTTTAGCCTTTGCAGATAAACCAGAATCATCTACAGCTGGAGCTTCATCAAAATCCATACTACTACCCTGCAATAAAGCATCAATCTCATCCTGAGACAGGGATCCATCACTCATATCTATTCTCCTTCGGCCGTAAGTTCTTCAAATTCACTTTTAGTGACCTCTTCAAGTTTTTCTGTTATCTGAACAGCCAGCTTATTTCCAACAACACCGGGCCTGCACCTAAATTTCTCTCTATTACCAATTTTTAATACCATAGGGTCACCAGTTCTGACATCAGACAGTCTAATTACATCCCCACGTTGTAATGATAGTAAATCTCTAACTGTAAGATTCATATTACCAATTTCTGCACTTACAGTAATTCCTATCATAGATAATCTTTCTTTCAAAATATTAAGATTTTCAGTTGTACCACCGCTTCTTACAGATGAATACATATATTGAGCAGATAATTTTGAAATAATTGGTTCGATAGTAAGGTATGGAATACAAAAATTCATCATCCCTTCCACTTCACCGACTTTTGTTTCAAGTGTTACAAGTACAACCATTTCAGTAGGAGGAACTATCTGAGCAAACTGGGGATTAGTCTCAATTTGGCCCAATCGTGGCCGTAAATCTATAACCTGACTCCAGGCTTCTCTAAGATTACCAAGGATTCTTACAATTATATTTTCCATAACAGACTGCTCAATGTCTGAAAGATCCCTGTTAACTTTAGTACCTTCCCCCTTACCACCAAAAAGTCGATCAATTATTGAAAAAGTAATTGCCGGATCAATTTCTAAAACAGCAGAACCCTTGAGTGGATCCATATTAATTATTCCCAATGTTGTTGGGTTTGGTATTGAACGAATAAATTCTTCATAAGTCAGCTGGTCTACCGACGCTACATGAACGTTAACAAGACTACGAAGCTGTGCAGACATTGCAGTAGTTGTCAGCCGGGCAAAAGTTTCATGCATAATAGAAACAGTTCTAATTTGTTCTTTTGAAAATTTATCAGGCCGCTTAAAATCATATATTTTAATTTTACGCTGTTCCTGAGTCTGGCTAACTGATTCTGTTTCTATCTCTCCAGTTGAAATTGCGGTTAATAACTGATCAATCTCATCCTGGGAAAGTACTTCGTTCATCTGAACTCCTGCTAAAACTCTATTACGTTATAATCAAGAAATACAATTTCTTTTACAGACTGTTTAAGAACAAGCTTATTAATTGCCTGTTTTAACTCATTCTTAATCTGCTTTTCTTTATCAGCAGTTAGCTCTGAACCTAACTTAGCAGCAAAAAAACTACGAATTCTATCTACAATAATTTCATTTCGTGCAATCAAATCAGTCTGAACTGCAGTGTTCTCCATTTCATACCCAAGTTTTGGATGCAATACTACTGTTATTGGCTGCTCATCTGCAGTCCGTACACGTATCTCTTTTAGATCATACCACTGAAGGATATCAGGAACTTCATTATATTCTTCAGAATCTGATGGATAAACAACATTCTGTGGCCCTTTATTTAGGAAACCAACTGTAACTACTACTATAGTTACAATAAATATAACTGCAGCCAGACCAAGGGCTACCCATTTAAGAAGCCTGAGTACTACGGCAGGAATAAAACCTGTTTTTCCTCCAAGCTCCTGGCCATCTCCACCAGCTATTTCTTCTTCAGCAAAAACTTCTTCATCGCTCATGAACAACTCCTGAATTCCAGACATGGAATTTTATCAAAATAGAGAGAATTATGCAAACGATATATGTCTACAAGTGCCCCTCAGTCAAAATAATTATATCTACCCTTCTATTATAAGCTCTTCCTTCTTCTGTTTCTTCAGATGCTAAAGGGACAGTATCTGCAAATCCGGCAACCTGAAACTGATCTTCATTCACACCAAAATCAACAAGATAATGCAGCACATTGGTAGATCTGGCTGTAGAAAGCTCCCAATTACTGGGCCAGGGGCTGTCAGTTCCAGTTGGAGTGGAATCGGTATGTCCTTCCACTCTGAAAATTTTATCTATAAGGTTTTCTGAACTTAGCAAAACAGCTGCTTTCTGCAGAGTTTCACGGGCCTGCTCAATATCAATATCAGCTGTTCCCGGTTTAAAAAAAGAATCTGCAGCCAGACTAATTACAAGCCCCCGTTCATCTTCTTTAATTCTTAATTTTTTAGTTTTTATTTCTGGCTGAAAAGCACTAATAGCTCTTTTCCGGGCGGTACTCATTGCTCTGCCATTATCCATTGAGGGTAAGGACATAATATTGTTACCCAACTCTGCAAGCTTACCAGCCTGAAGTGTATTTCCACCAGTCTGAATACCAAGTCCACTAAAAGCAGCAAGTATTAATTTAATTCTGGATCCTTCCTCAATAGGAGGACTGTAGAGAAGCACAAAGAAACACAGTAACAAAGTTACCATGTCTCCATAAGTGAGCATATATTCCGCTACTTTCTGTTCACATCTAGGACATTTTTTTGCCTTACCAGCCATACAGCTCCTCCATCCTAATCACCAGCTAGCTCTTCCATCATAGTTTTCCGTTTACCTGGATCCAGAAAAGAAACAAGTTTAAATTTCAGGATATTAGGATTATCTCCAGCCTGTATTGAAAGAATACCTTCTATCATAATCTCCCGGGTTAATCTTTCTTCCTGATCCCTGTCTTCGAGCTTATTTTTAAATGGAATTAATGCTGCATTTGCAAAAATTGATCCATACATAGTAGTTATCAGTGCAAGCGCCATACCTGAACCTATGGCATCAGGATCATCGAGATTTGCAAGCATGGCAATAAGTCCAGCCAGGGTACCAATCATACCAAAAGCAGGAGCAAGAGAACCCCAG
>JGI24023J19991_10001268_pt1 | contig 19586 bp, 18 predicted proteins | sample Cruoilmetagenom1_FD_19991 | JGI IMG/M metagenome (IMG submission 19991) | reverse complement strand
AATAGCTCGCTATTCCTGTGGTTTTGCTCTCTCGGATCAGCAAAACCTGGACCAAATCTGAGCGCCAATTCTGCGAAGTTATTTTTTCGCGAACCCTAAGCGGCAGCTGCGAATCGGTATTCGCATAGGTGAGTTGGCAAATGTTCATCTCTTAAACAACTGCTAACCTGCAGCCAAGCGCCTTTGTTACCTTGCTGATCGTATCAAACCTTGGGTTGCCGTCTTCAGAAAGGGATTTATAGAGGCTTGCGCGGCTGACGCCGGCTTTTTTAGCAACTTCGGTCATGCCCATCGCCTTGGCGGCTGTATTCAACGCATGGATAAAATCGGATTCGTCTCCGGTAGCGGCAACTTCCTGAAGAAAACAGCGAATATCTTCGGCGGAATTCAAATGTCTTGCGATATCGAAATATTTAGTTTTAAGGACCATGATTTAATCCTCCAGTTCATTCAAAATCCCGACGGCTTTATCAATATCTTTGGCTTGAGTGGATTTACTTCCGCCAGCCAGCAGGATGACCACTTTTCTCCCCTGGATGGTGTAGTAAATTCGCAGACCGGAACCAAAGAAAAAACGCAGTTCAAACAGGTCGGAATCGATTCGCTTGAAATCTCCGAAGTTACCGTTTTCAAGCCGATCAAGCCGGGCCAGGATTCTTACCTTAGCCGAAGCGTCTTTCAACCTGGCAAACCACTTGTCGAATTGATCTGTGCTTCGGAGTTCGTATTTCATAGCCCATAATGTATCCCACAGGAAACAGACAGTCAATTAAAATGTTATTATTCTACCAAGGCAATTAAAATAGAATTTTTCTATAGGTTCCGGCTACCCTATCGTTTTTAGCTATTTGATTTCCCTGACCAGCGCGATTAGTATTAGCAGATTGGAGGTATTGGGAATGGATATGGCCGGAAACGGGTTGTCTTGCATTGATCCCCGAATGACGGTATTGGATATCGTGAGCCGCCACCGGGAAACCGAAGCGGTGTTCAAGGCGTGGGACAGCCGGGCGGACGAATGCATCTGCTGCCAGGCACTGTTCGATACGATGCAGCAGGTGGCCGACAGGTACGGGCTGAATCTGGATCAGCTGATGGCCGAACTCAATGCCGCCGTCAGGGACTGCAATCACACGCTTCCCAATTTACCCTCTGACCGGGAGAAACAAAGTGGACGAAAGTAACCTATCTTCGAAACCCCTTCGCCTCACCGAAACGGTGAAGGGTGCCGGCTGAGCGTCCAAATTGCCTCCAGGGGACCTGGACAAAGCGTTATGCGGGCTGAATTTTCCAACCAACCCCAATGTGCTGGTGGGCCTTTCCCGGGCGGATGATGCCGGGGTCTACAAAGTGTCCGACGATCTGGCCCTGATTCAAACAGTGGATTTTTTCACGCCGGTGGTGGACGATCCTTACTGGTTCGGACAGATTGCCGCGGCCAATGCCCTGAGCGATGTCTACGCCATGGGCGGAGAGCCCAAAACGGCCCTGAATCTGGTGGGTTTTCCCCTTAAACAGATGGATATCTCCATACTGCGGCAAGTGATCCAGGGGGGGATCGACAAGGCCGAGGAAGCGGGGGTGGTTCTGCTGGGGGGCCACAGCGTGGAGGACGAAGAACTCAAATACGGGATGTCCGTGACCGGTTTCATCCATCCCGATCGGATCCTTACCAAACAGGGCCTTAACGTGGGTGACCGCCTGGTGCTTACCAAACCCCTGGGAACGGGTATCGTCAACACGGCCATAAAAGGCAACCTGGCTTCGGGGGAGATCACCCGCAAGGTTACCGCCATCATGGCGGCCTTGAACAATACCGCCGCCACCGTGATGCGCGCGTATCCCGTGCATGCCTGTACCGACATCACCGGCTTCGGGCTCATCGGCCATTTGGCAGAAATGATGCGGGGAACCGGTCTGGGATTGAAGATCATCCTGGAAAAACTGCCCATCATCGATGTGGCATTGGGTTTTGCGTCCATGGGCATGGTGCCGGGAGGCACGCACAAAAACCGGAGTTTCCTTGCGCCCATGGTGGACATGGACGAGGGGGTGGAGCCAGGTATGCAGGACATCCTCTATGATCCCCAGACATCAGGCGGTCTGTGCATCGCCGTGGCGCCGACGTCGGCGGACGGACTGGTGGATCACCTGCAAAGCGAAGGCGTGGAGCATGCTGCGGTCATCGGCGAGGTGGTGGACTACCCGGCTGGAATCATCCAGGTGGTCTGACTTGGGGAAAAGATCAGCGGAGGGATTAACGAGTGAACAAGATCGACGCAAGAGGACTCTCCTGTCCGGCACCGGTGCTGGAGACCAAGGCGGCTGTGGAAAGCCGGCATCCCCGACGCATCGAAGTGTTGCTGGACAATGAACCGGCCCGGCAGAATGTGGTCCGTTTTCTGGAATCACAGGGCTATCGCACCTGGGTGGATCTCGATGGCGAGTTATACACGGTGATCGGCACCGGCGGAGATTCAGCGCCCGTGCCGGAGCCGGTTGCAACCGAACCGGTCGGTGCCGGAAATAAGATCATGGTGATGGTGGCGGCGGACCGCATGGGCAGTGGCGACGACGTGCTGGGCGCCAAGCTGATGTTCAACTTCATCAAAACCCTCAAGGAGATGGGCGACGAGTTGTGGCGCCTGGTCTTCGTTAACAGCGGGGTCAAGCTGGCTATCGACGGCGCCGGAACCGTAGCGGACCTGAAGCGTATGGAAGACGCGGGTCTCACCATCCTGGTGTGCGGCACCTGCCTGGATCACTTCGACCTGCTGGAACGCAAACAGGTGGGGCAGACCACCAACATGCTGGACATCATCACCGCCATGCAACTGGCCGACAAGGTGATTAACATTTAAGGATCCTGGATGTCTGAAGATCTACCGAAAACGATCCCACAGGTTTTTGGGCGGACCGTGGGGATCGGAAAAGGCATTGAGCAAACGGTCAATTAAATTGAAATATTGATTGATCGCCTTGAATTCATGGGGAAAAAGACACCGGCACCGCTGCCCACCACGATGGCGTCAAAATCCGTCGAGTCATCCGCTTTACCTTGAAGACGATGTTTTTCCGGTGGATAGCTGCTTGTCGAGTTCCGTCAAGGCCCGGCGCATCTGCCTGAGACCTTGGCGGATGCGGTTTTCGTTTTCCACCAGGGCCAGACGCAGGTGACCGTCCCCCTCCTCACCGAAACCGGCACCGGGCGTGACCGCCACGTTGGCCCGTTCCATCATCTCGATGGCGAACTTAACCGACCCCATGCGGCACCAGGGTTCCGGGATCTTCACCCAGACGAACATGCCGGCTTTGGGCTTTTCCAGCGGCCAGCCCATGCGCGCCAACCCTTCGCACATGACATCCCGCCGACTCTGGTAGAGCTGGGCCTGGCTGGCGATATCGTCTTCGCAGTCGCGCATGGCCACGATGCCGGCGATCTGGATGGGGGAAAAGATACCGTAGTCGTAGTACCCCTTGATTTTTCCCAGCCCCTCGATGATCTTTGGGTTGCCCACACAATAGCCCACCCGCCAACCGGCCATGTTGTAAGATTTGGAAAACGAGCCGAACTCCACCCCCACGTCCATGGCGCCGGGAACCTCCAGAAAACTGGGGGCGGTATAACCGTCAAAGGTGATCCGGGCATAAGCGAAGTCGTTGACCACCATGAACCCGTACCGCTTGGCCAGGTCCACAATCTGGCTGAAAAAATCCCTGGACGCCAGAGTACCCGTGGGGTTGTGGGGATAGTTGAGCATGAGCAGCCGTGGCCCGGGTGTCAGGGACTCGCACATGGTGGTGATGCGTCTTACAAATTCATCTTCCGAGGCGATGGGCATCCGGATGACGCTGGCGCCGGCAATGACCGCGGCATAGACGTGGATGGGAAATGCCGGGGAAGCCACCAATACCGTATCGCCGGGCCCCACCAGGGCCAGGCACAGGTGGGAGATGCCCTCTTTGGAACCGATGGTGCAAATCGCCTCTTTTTCCGAATCCAGGTCCACATCGTAGTTTCGCTTATAGTACCGCATGATCTCCCGCCTCAGATTCCGCATGCCCCCGGCGACGGGGTAGCGGTGGGCCTTGGGATCCTGGGCAACCTCGCTCAGTTTGCCGATGACCGTGTCTGGTGCCGGGTCTATGGGATTGCCCATGCCCAGATCGATAACGTCCTCGCCATTCCAGCGGCGCTCCATCTTCATCTTGTTGATCATGCCGAACAGGTAGGGGGGCAACTGGGACATGCGTTCTGAAAAACGAATAGGGGTCGCATTTCCCATGAGGTTCTCCTCTTTGCGTTTTTGGGGAATACCGTCACCACCGGCTTTGATTCAATCGTACTGGATATTTCCATAGCAAATTCGCCGCGATGCTGTCAATGATTCTGGACCATCGCGGTTGCATTTGACGCGGGAGGCCCAACCCATGTATAAACCATCAACGACCGTTCCGGCACTTGAAACGGTCGAACCCGGGGGGTGCGAGACAACGCCATGTTAATGCCGAAAAACAGGTGGGCACGGATGAAACGCGTTGCACATGGAAGGTTCACGATGAAAATTGCCCTTATTCTCATTTTGGTGCTGGCGATTAACGGGTTGCATGGTTGCGCCACTTCACCGAAGGGCGCTTCGTCCGCCGATGCATCCAACCGAGGGGATCGGGAATTGAAACGGGGCGTTTACTGGTATCAGAAAGGGTGCAGCCGAAAGGCATTGGACCATTTTCATGCGGCTCACGAATACTACTGCCTTTCCGACCGGCAGACCCGTGTGGCACGCAGTCTGAACAGTCTGGCCAACGTGTATCGGTACGCGGGTGATCTGGACGGTGCCCATCTGTTTTATGATGCGGCCATCGCCGCGGCCAGACGGAGTGATGACCAGACGGAGGTCGCCCAGGCCCTGTCCAACAAAGCGTCGCTTTTCATCCATTCCGGTGAACTGGCCACTGCCGAGGTGCTCCTGGATGAGGCGCAGCTGTCGGCCCGGGAAACGGGCTCGGTCTTTGCCATGGTGTTGAACCACCGGGCCCTGCTTGCAATGAAGGCCGGTTACTACGATGAAGCCGGCAACCTGCTGGATCAGGCCGATTCCATTGCATCCGGAGAAGGGATCAATGCCACGGCAGCCATTCATTTCACCCGGGGCCGCCTGATGATGAAAACCGGTGATTATCCCCAAGCCATGGACCATTTTCAACAGGCCCTGGAGATGGACCGGCAGGCCGGGTTCTCCCGGGGTATGGCCGACGATCTCGCCGCCATGGCCGATCTTCACGAACTATCGGGTGAGGATGAAGCCGCATTGGATTGCCTGGATCGGAGCATCAAAATCCAAGCCCTGCTGGAAAATCGCCCAAAAGTCATCGAAAGCCTCGACCGTTTGGAATCCCTGGCCGGCAAGACCGGGAACGATGTTCGCGTAACCATTCATTTTGTCAAACGATGGTTGGCCGGAGAAACGGTCGATGCCATCTGCCGATAGTCCTGGAAGGTCGGTGAAGATTTATCTATATCCACGATGCGCTCCCCTTGTGCATAATTCTTGGTTTCATAGCGGGTGATGCCCATGAGTTTCTGGGTAATGGCACTCATGCGATCGATCTGGGATTTGATTTTGATGATTTTGGAATAGACGGGGTCATCCTGCTCGAGGGTGCCCATGAGCAGTTCCGTGTGGCCGGAGATAGCCATCATGGGTTGGTTCAATTCGTGACAGATGGCGCCGGCGGTTTCCAGAACCGCCTGGAGTTTTTCCCGGTAGATACACTCGGATTCACTGTGGTGGCGGTGCAGGGCGATTTCGATGGAGACGATCAGGCTGCGGGTATCGAAGGGTTTGACCACGTATCCGAAGGGCTCCATGACTTTGGCCCGCGCCAGGGTGGCCGTGTCTGTATAGGCGGTCAGATACACGACGGGAATATGGTACCGCTCTCGGATCCGGCCGGCGGCTTCGATGCCGTCCATCTCGCCTTTGAGTCGGATGTCCATTAGTACCAGGTCCGGCCGCATGTTCCCGGTATGATCCACCGCGGTTTCACCGTCGTGAGCCACCGCACACACCGTGTAACCGTTTTTTTCCAGGCGACTTTTAATCTCCTGGGCCACAATGCCTTCGTCTTCTACTACCAGAATGCTCGCCTGTTTCATGACGGAAGTCCTTAATTGGGTTGTTCGGGAACGTTCATGGTGATACTAAAATGAGTTCCATTATCCGTTTCGATGGCAAGGGCGCCATCCAGCTGTGTGGTGAGTGTGTCGATGAGCCGCAGGCCCAACGATTTTTTTTCAGCATCCGCAAGTGGCGCCGCAAGACCGATGCCGTTGTCGGCCACGACGATTTCCATTCGACCCGCGCTCAGGGTTCGAATGACGATGTCAATCGTTCCGCTGTTATCGGGAACAAAGGCATGCTTGAGGGCATTGGACACCAATTCGTTGATGATCAAGCCGCAAGGCACCGCCATGTCCGCGCCTAAAGCGATGTCATCGGTCCGGACATTAAGCCGGATACATGCCGGATCGATTCCGTACGCGTCGAACAGGTTGCCGGCCAGCCCTCGAACGTAGCGGCCGAAGTCAATTTTTGCCAGATCCGTCGTACCATAGAGCTGCTCATGGATCAAGGCCATGGACTTGACCCGGTTCTGGCTTTCCCGCAGAATTTCCACGCCCTTGGGGTCATCCATATAATCCTCTTGCAGGTAGAGCAGGCTGGAGACAACCTGCAGGTTGTTCTTCACCCGGTGGTGGATCTCCTTGAGCAGCGATTCCTTTTCCGCCAGCGACTGCCGCAGTTTTTGATCCGACGCCAGCAGCTCTTTTTCCGCCGTCTGTCGTTCGAAAAGCTCCCGTCTTAATTCAGCGGTTTTACCTTTGACCATCCGGTTGTGCTGCAGGTAACTGAGCAAAATAGCCATTACCAGCACGGCGACCCACAACACCACCCAAAAAAAGCTTGCATGCATGGCGTCGCCGCTGTCGGCGGCGGCATGGGCCGGTATCGCGGCCAGAATGGCGGCCGCAACCCCGTGGCGGAAGCGGCATCGGGTTATGGCGTGAGCGTGGATGGTGGGGCTGAAAATCATCAGATCAGCAGATGAATCCGTTGCGCCAAATCATAGACGGCCCGGGCCGCTTTGCTGCCGGGGGTCTGTTCGACAAAGGGCACCTGGTCGAGCACTGCCCGGCAGACCGACCTGTCTTCCGGAATGCTGCCCAGATGGAACAGTTCCAGGTTGAGAAACCGATGGGTCACCCGTTTGATGGTGTCCACGGTATGGTTGGCTTCGCGAACCCCGCGTACGAAATTGAGCACCAGGTTGAATTGGTTGATCCCGTGATCCCGGGACAGCAGCTTGATCAGTGCATAAGCATCGGTCATGGATGTGGGGTCCGGGCTCAGGATGAAAATGTTATGGTCGCAAAACCGGTTATACCACAATACCGACGATCCGATTCCTGCCGCGGTGTCGATGATGACGTAGTCAAAATCCGATGAGATGGTTTTTAGAAAATCCGTCAGCCGGTTTTGCTGGCGCGCTCCCAGCGAGACCATCTCCGGAACACCGGAACTACCCGGCAGCACGGCCAGGTTGGGGCGTGCGAAGATCATTGCCTGCCGGGGGTCAGCACCGCTTTCCAGGATGTCCCGGATATTGTTTTTAACCGACAGTCGCAGCATTACATCCACGTTGGCCAGCCCCATGTCGCCGTCGACCACCAGAACACGCTTGTCGTTTCTGACCAGGGCGATGGCAAAATTTACTGTAAAGCTGGTCTTGCCCACGCCACCCTTGCCGCTGGTCACACAAAGGGTTTGCGGCGTTAACTTGCTTTGGGCCATATTGGTTCCATCCGGGTCTTGTCATGGGTTGATTGAACTGTTTCCCTCGATATCGGCTCCCGGCGGACTTTCTTTAACATGCACAGCAAATAAATAGCATTCATCCAGTCCGGTTTAGCAAACGAGTCGATAGGATGGGTTACGGAATGATACCCTTTTGAAAAGATTGATCGGCCCAATGGATCTATCTCCTTCCAAACACTTCCGGCCAGCACGCCGGTGGGCGAATCATCGCCGAATAATAGTTTGAAAGGCTATTGATTAGTCTGTCTAAATTTTTTAATGACAAAAAGTTATTAAAGCTTATATCTCGCTATATTTACTTTTTGAGGCGTTCATGACAGAGCAAGATACACTGGCCACTGCCCGCTATATCTTTACCACCGGCAGAATTATCCATGATCGTGTGCAGCGGGTCGCTACCGGTGCATGCATGCGCATGACCGGTGGCAAATTGGGGAATTTGTCTTCACCGCAGATGAACATGATCATGATGATCCGCGTACGTGAAACGGTGTCGGTCACCGAATTGGCAGCGCTATTGGGCGTATCTCCGCCATCGGTCTCCACCATGGTTGACCGTCTGGTGGAGCGGGGCCTTTTGACCCGTACCCCCTGTGACCAGGATCGGCGCAAGGTGGACATCCGGGTCTCTCCGGAAGCGATCGAAGACATCGCCCGCGTGGAACCGACGATCCTGGACGCTTTTGTGGAAATGGTGGAGGCATTGGGGCCGAAGACCGCGCAAAAGTGGTGTGAGGTGCTCCAGCAAGTCAAACAGGTTTTGGAATATAACCACCTTTCAGCAATTCAAGGTCGGCAAAATGGATAATCAGAAAAAAAACAGCCAGAAGAAACACGTGATGATTCGTATCGTCATTTGTACCCTGATTCTTTTTGTCGGCTGGGTGGGGATGAACGGACTGGCCGGCCTGAAGCGGCCCCCCGCCGAATCCAAAACCGAAGAACGGACCATTAAAGTGCAGGTTACGACGGCACTGCCCCGGGATTATCCGGTGACCGTCACCGGGTTTGGCGAGGCCAGGACCCTGACCGTGGTGACCATTGCGCCGGAAGTCTCCGGCCGGGTGGTCTACACCCACCCAACCCTCAAGATCGGGCAGATCATCCCCGTCGGCGACGTGATGTTCCGTATCGACCCGGCCGACTATGAGGCCGGCTTCAAGGAGGCCAAGGCTGGAGTCAACCAGTGGCAGAATTCGGTGGCGCGCCTGAAAAAGCAGTTTGCCATCGACACCCAACGATTGACAACCCTGGAGCGAAATGCCCAGCTGACCAAGACCGAGTTCGAACGGATCAAGCGGCTGTTCGAGGCGGACCGTGTGGGAACCCGATCCGGGGTGGATCAGGCGGAGCGTGCCTATAATAGCGCCTCGGATCAGGCGGATCAGATGGTCCGGGCCGTTACCCTCTACCCGTTGCAGATTCGGGAAGCCGAAAACAGCCTGACCTCGGCAAAGGCTCGCCTCTCGCTGGCAGAAACGAAACTGTCCCGCTGCACGGTCAAGGCACTTTTCGATGCCCGGATTAAATTTGTTTCCGTGGAAGTCGGGCAATTTGTCTCGCCGGGGCAGAATATCCTAACTCTGGCCGATGATACGCTTCTGGAGATTCAGGTGCCCCTTGACAGTCGGGATGCCGGGAGATGGTTGCAGTTTGAAACGCCGGCCGGCAACCACCAGGCCGCGGCCTGGTTTGCCAAACTCAAACCCGTCACGTGTACCATCCGCTGGACAGAAGACAAGACCGGATCCGCCTGGCCCGGTACCTTGAACCGAGTGGTGAAGTTCGACCGGCAAACCCGGACGCTCACCGTGGCCGTGCGCATCACCGCAGAATCGGCCGTGGGCAAGGATAGCCGGTTGCTGCCGCTGGTGGAAGGGATGTTTTGCTCGGTTGAAATTCCAGGCCGGACCATGCATGAAGTCTACCGGCTGCCCCGGCAGGCGGTGAGCTTCGAAAATAAGGTCTACCTGGTCAACGCCGACAGCCGGCTCAAAACAGTGGATGTAACTGTGGAGCGGATCGAGGGAGAGTATGTTTATGTGGGCCGGGGGCTCAACCCGGGCGACACGGTGATTCTCACCCGACTCATTGACCCTCTTGAAAAGGCCTTGCTGGAAATCGCGGACACCACTGCCGCCGAGGCGTCTGCATCATGAAACGGGTTCTTACCGCATTTGCCAGGAACACGGTGTTCGCCAACATCATTCTGGTGATGATTTTTATTGCCGGATACATCGCCACGGCCAACATGATCCGTGAAACCTTTCCGGAATTTTCCCTGGATATGATCACCATCTCGGTGCCGTATCCCGGCGCCGATCCGGAAGAGGTGGAGGAGGGAATCAGCCGAAAGATCGAAGCGGCTATTGAGGGACTGCAGGGAATCAAACAGTACACCACCAAATCGTCCGAAGGGCTGGGTGCGGCCAATATCGAGATCCGGGAGGACTACGATGTGGACGAGGTGCTCAACCGGGTGCGCACCAAGGTCAATGCCATCTCAACCCTCCCGGTGAATGCGGAGAAGCCGGTGATCAGCGAGTTGCTGCTCAAGGATGTGGTGACATTGCTCTACCTGTCCGGCGACATGTCCGAACGGCGGATCAAGGAGTGGTCCGAGCAGATCAAGGACGAAATCCAGCAACTATCCGATATCTCACAGGTGGAAACCTTCGGTTCCCGGGACTATGAAATTGCCATTGAGGTTTCCGAGGAACGACTCCGCCAGTATGGCCTTTCTTTTTCCAACGTGACCGATGCCGTTCGCCGCAACAGCCTTAACCTGGCCGGCGGCACCATCCGCACCCGCGAAGAGGAGATCCGGGTGCGCACCATGGGCCGGAAGTATACCGGTCAGGAATTGGCCTCGATTGTGGTGCTGGCGCGACCGGAAGGGGATGTGGTCACCCTGGACCGGCTGGCCCATATCGACGACGGGTTCACCGAGGACCCCATTGCCGCCACCATCAATGGGGAACCGGCCGTCCTGTTGATTGTCTACAAGACGCCGGAAGAAGATGCGCTGTTGATCTCAAAGACCATCGAGAGATACATCGAACAAAAACAGCGGCAGATTCCGGGTGACGCCAAGATAAAAATTCTTTACGACAACACCGAAATGCTCAGGGCACGGATCGACCTGCTGCTTAAAAACGGCATCATCGGCCTGTGTATTGTCTTTTTGCTGCTATGGTGTTTTCTCAATGCCCGGCTCTCTTTCTGGGCAGGCATGGGCATTCCCCTCTCCATTGCCGGTGCCCTGGCAATCCTCTGGGCCATGGGCGGAACTATCAACATGATCTCCCTGTTCGGCCTCATCATGGTGCTGGGCATTGTGGTAGACGACGCCATCGTCGTGGGCGAAGCCATCTACGTTCACCGCAAGCAGGGCAAGCCCGCCCTAAAGGCTGCAGTGGACGGTGTTGTGGAAGTGGGTATGCCGGTGATCGCCGCCATCCTCACCACCATCGTGGCGTTTCTGCCGCTGTTTTATGTGGGCGGCATCATGGGAAAATTCATCTCCATCCTGCCTGCGGTGGTGATCGCCTGCCTGGTGGTGTCGCTGGTGGAGTGTCTCTTTTTGCTGCCGGCCCATCTGAGTCACCTGCCCGACCCCAACCGGCCGAACGATCAGGAACGTACACTGGTTCGACGGCTCTCCCGGGTTCAACAAACCACCTCCCGGTGGATGGAGCTGTTAGTCGCCCGCGTTTACATGCCATTTCTCAGCAAAGCGCTGTACTGGCGCTACATCTCCTTAGCCACGGCCATTGCCGTACTCATGCTCACCATCGGCCTGGTGCGCAGCGGGATCATCAAATTTGAAGTATTTCCGAAACTGGACGGGTTCATCATGACCGCCACGGCGGAGTTCCCCAGCGGCACCCCGCCGGAGGTTACCCGGCGGGCCATCGAAGCGATCGAGACCGCCTTGATGCGGCTGGAAGAAAAGACCCGGACCCGGTCCGGCGAGCCCCTGGTGGAAGACCGGTTGACCCTGGTGGGCCAGACCCTGAGCGGAATACCCCAGGTGGGCCCCCACTACGGCTCCGTCCAGGCGATTCTCCTGGATTCCGAAAAGCGGGGGATTCACGCCGAGGCGCTGATGGTTTTGTGGGAAAAGGAGATCGGCATCCTGCCCGGCATCAAATCCCTGACCTTTGCCGGCATGGAGGCCGGGCCGCCCGGCGATCCCATCGAGGTATGGCTCCGGGGATACAACATGGATGATATCCTGGCCGCTGCCGACGAGCTGATGGAACGGCTGAGAAAATTCGACGGGGTGTACCAGGTTCGCACCGACTTTTCCCCCGGAAAGAACGAGATGCGCCTGAGCCTCAAGCCGGAAGCCCGGGCGCTGGGGCTCACCGTGGAGGACCTGGCCCGGCAGATCTACGCCGGATACTACGGTAACGAAGCCCTCAGGCTCCAACGGGGCCGGAATGACATCCGGGTGAAGGTACGTTACACCGCCGATGAACGCAGCCGCCTGTCCGACCTGGACCAGGTGCGCATCCGTACCGCCGGCGGGTTCGAGGTGCCGCTCATGTCCGTTGCCGACGTCACCTTTACTCCCGGCTACTCCACCATCACCCGCACCGACGGCATGCGCCGGGTGGCCGTGAGCGCCGGCGTGGACACCAACAAGGCCAACGCCAACGAGATCTTTGCGGAGCTGTCAGCCAACTATTTCCCCCGGTTGAAGAAGCGCCATCCCGGACTGTTCGTTGACCTTCAGGGGGAGCAGAAGAAGATGCGAGAATCCTTCGGCAGCCTATTCATCGGCTTTCCTCTGGCGGTACTGGGCATCTTTGTCATCATCGCCACCATATTCCGCTCATACGCCCAGCCCCTCGTAATCATGTTTACCGTGCCTTTCGGTATGATCGGGGCGGTGTTCGGCCATATGCTGATGGGCTACGATCTATCCATCATGAGCATCTTCGGCATGGTGGCCCTCACCGGGGTGGTGGTCAACGACGCCATCGTACTCATCGAACGCATCAATGAGAATTTTGCCTGCGGGATCCCTTTTTTCGACGCTATTTTGAAAGGCGCTGCACGACGCTTCAGGGCGATTTTCCTCACCACATTGAGTACGGTGGGTGGATTGTCCCCGTTGATCCTGGAGACCGATTTCCAGGCAAAATTTCTCATCCCAATGGCGCTTTCCGTCGCCGCCGGCGTGGCCTTCGCCACCGTTCTTACGCTGGTGCTCATTCCCAGCCTGATGACCATACTGAATGACCTTCGGCTGGTGGTACGACGGGTCAAACACGGCCAATGGCCCAGGCGTCTGGAAGTGGAACCGGCCAGAAACCGGCATGAAGATCCGCCGGCCGACGATCATGGACAATTGCGCTCACCGTCCGTGGATGTCTGCAAGTGATGCCTTAAAAGCAGGTCAGGAAAGAGTCGAAACGATGAAAAATCGCGCCATTTGGTTCGCCGTACCCATGCTCTGCTGGATGGTCGCCCAGCCGTCGGCGGGGATTGCCCGGGAAACCGTAGCCACAGGGTCTTCCGCGAAGGAACAACCCGGTCATGCAACAACGATAGACTGGGCCGCCATGTCGCCCCTGGACCTTAAAACCACCGTGGATATCGCCCTGACCGGCAACCCCGGACTCGAAGCGGCAGCGGCCCGCGTTCGCCAGGCCAAGGCCCAGGTGGTTCAGGCACGCGCCACCTACTGGCCACGGCTGGACGCCAATGCGTCGGGAGCGCGGGCGGAACTTTCCGAAAATGCTTACCGACAGAATCTTGCCGCCGTCCGGCTTCTCAACCCGGCCGCCACCATCGAGGACCCCCAGGACTACTACAATGCCGACCTGACCGCGTCCTGGACCCTGTTTGACGGGTTCGAACGCAAATTTTCCAATGCGTCGGCCCGTTACGGGGAACAGTCCAGCGCAGAAGCATTGAATGACGCCCGCCGGCTGCTGATTTCCGCCGTGGCCCTCTCCTATTTTTCCGCCCAACTGGCCTTGGAAAACATTGCCATCGCCGAGGCAGACGAGAAATTCAACCGGCGTCAGCTGGCCGATGCCCAAGCCCGCCGGCGGGTGGGAACCGGTGCGTTGAGCGACGTGCTCAACTTCCAGGTGCGGAAAAATCAGGCCAAGACCACCCGCATCAACCAGGAATACCGGTACGAGATCGCCCTATACGGGCTGGCCGCGCTGCTGGGGCTTCCCGGTTCCCGTCTGCCGGCCCACGTGCAACTGGCCCGCCTGTCTGCGGAGACGAACGCGGAGCGTTCCACCCCACCGGTGGATGAACTGATCGCCAATGCAATGGATCATCGTCCGGATATCCGGCAGGCCCAATGGCGCATCAAACAGACCGAGGCACAGGTCAAAATCGCCCAGTCCGACTACTATCCCACGGTCCTGGTGGCCGGCCGTGTAGACGGCGAGCGAACCGGGGATCCGGGATTCGGGCGGGACGATTTCGGCAACCGTGTCCAGGTTGGCCTTGCATACAACCTGTTTGCCGGCGGCTACACCCGGGCAAAAATCCGGGAGGCCCGGCAGCGCAAGGTGGAGCTGCAAAAACGCCTGGAGGAGCTGATCCTTTCGGTCGCCTCGGACATCCGCAGTTCCGTGGCACTCGTGGTTACGGCCCAAACCCAGGTAACCCTCCAGCTGGAGAATGTGGATTTGGTGCAGCGTACACGGGATCTTGTGGAAAAAGAATATAACGCCGGACAGGGGTCTCTGGTTCGCCTCAACGAAGCCCAGAAGGATCTGACCACCGCCCGGAGCAATCTGGTCCTGGCCCTGGTCGGCCTGCGTCAGGCCTGGGTGGCGCTGGAAACCCGTACCGGCAAGATCCTGGTCACCTACGGCATTCCTGAAGTGTTCTGAGGCTGCTGCCGGTGCTGTCATGGCCCTGATATCCTCGACCGCCGTCCAGCGGATTCGCACCGCAGCGCAGTTTTCCGTATAGCCTTCCGACTTTATCCTTGACAAAATAGCAGAATTTGGAATAAAAATTGATGGCCTAACGACCGGTCGGTTAAACTGCTTTTCTCTCCCCGGTCATCGTCCGTTGTATCAGGAGCCGCAGCGCCTATGGCCGACACGAAGACAATCATTAAATCCGTATGTATCGATCTTTTTTTCAAAAAGGGCTATTTCGCCACCAGTGTCAGCGACATCGCCAGAGGCAGCGGCATCCAGAAGGCCAGCATCTATTATCACTACGCCAGTAAAGAGGATTTGCTGTTTCATATTTTAATGTCCACCATGAATGATCTGACCATCACCCTCGAGCAGCGCCTGGCGGTGGTGGCGGGCGTCGAGCCACGGATGCGGGCGGCCGTACGCGTCCATGTGGCTTTTCATCTGGAACGGCAGAAGGAAAACTTCATTGCCAACGCCGAGCTGCGGGGGCTTACCGCCGAACACCACCAAACCATCGTAGACATGCGGGACCAATATGAATTGATCTTTCAGGACCTCATCCGCCAGGGTACCGGGGAAGGGGTGTTTGCCGACGTGGACGTCAAGATCCTCTCTTATGCCATTTTGACCCTGTGTACGGCCGGTGCCACCTGGTACAAGCCCGATGGCCGTTTGGCGGTGGATGAGATCGCCGACATCTATGAAAATTTTATTGTCAGCGGATTGAAGCACGGCCGTTTCGACAGCCCTGCCGCCTGCTAAAATAAAATATCTTCAACGGTACCTAAAATTGGTCGGCGCCGTATCCGGAGGGTGCGGTACAACCGGCTCCGCGGTCGCGGAAAGGAGGTCGTCGTGGATTTCGACTTGACCCGAGAACAGGAGATGATTCGCAAGGAGGTCCGCAAATTCGCAAAAAGTGAGATCGCGCCAGTGGCCTTGGAGCTGGACGAAGCGGAAGCATTCTCTGTAGACCTCACCCGCAAGATGGGCGAGATCGGCCTGTTCGGCATGTTTGTCTCGGAAGCTTACCACGGACAGGCCATGGACTACATCTCATACATTATCGCCGTGGAGGAGATCGCCCGGGTGGACGGCTCCCAGGCGGCCACCATTGCCGCGGGAAACTCCCTGGGGATCGGCCCGTTGCACTACTTCGGGAACGAAGAGCAGAAGCGGAAATACCTGCCCAGGCTTTGCGACGGGGAGGCGTTGTGGGGTTTCGGGCTGACCGAACCCACAGCCGGTTCGGACGCAGGCGGGTCCAAAACCACGGCGGTGCATGACGGTAACGAATGGGTGATCAACGGTTCCAAGATTTTCATCACCAACGCGGCCAGCGACATGACCCTGGGGGTGACGGTCCAGGCCATCACAGGCACCCGCCCCAACGGCAAACCGGAATACACCTGTTTTATCGTGGAGCGCGGCACCAAAGGATTCAAGGCCGTGCCCATGAAAAGGAAGATGATGTGGCGTGCCTCCAACACGGCGGAGCTGTACTTCGATGATGTACGTGTGCCTGCGGAAAACGTCCTCGGTCAACCGGGCGACGGGTTTCACCAGATGCTCAAGACTCTGGACGGCGGCCGGCTCTCCATAGCCGCCATGGGACTGGGGGGCGCCCAGGGGGCCTATGACGCAGCCTTGAAATACGCCCGGCATCGAGAGCAATTCGGCCAGCCCATCTCCAAGTTCCAGGCCGTGGCCTTCAAATTGGCGGACAGCGCAATGGAGATCGAATGTGGTCGCAATCTCCTTTACAAGGCCTGCTGGCTGCGTGACCACAAGCGTTCATTTGAAAAAGAGGCCGCCATGGCCAAGCTATATTGCTCCGAACTGATGGGGCGGGTGGCCAACCACGCCGTTCAGATTCACGGTGGCTACGGACTGATGAAAGCGTACGACGTGGAGCGGTTTTACCGCGACCAGAAGCTGCTGGACATCGGTGAAGGCACCTCGGAAGTTCAGCGTATCGTCATCTCCCGCTATATCGGCTGCTGATCATTTCAACCCACACATCCTATCAACGGAGGGTTACATGAACGAAGCTATTCTGCTTTCCGAGCAACGAGACGAGGTGGTCCTGATCACCTTGAACCGACCAGAAGCCATGAACGCCTGCGACTTCGCCCTGCTTCATGCGCTGGCGGCCAAAATCAACGCGATCCGCTTCGATACCAGCGTTCGTGTGATCATCATCACCGGGGCTGGCGATCGGGCGTTTTGCTCCGGTGCAGACCTAAAGGAACGGGCCACCCTATCACCCATCCAGGTCAAGGAATATATCTTTACCATCCGCAACCTGTTCACGGCTATCGAACAGCTCAACAAACCGGTGATCGCCGCAGTCAACGGCGTGGCCCTGGGCGGCGGCACCGAACTGGCCCTGGCATCGGACATCCGGTTTGCTTCGGAAACAGCCACCATGGGACTCACCGAAACCCGGTTGGCCATCATCCCCGGTGCCGGTGGTACCCAACGCCTGCCGCGCCTGATCGGCAAAGGCAAAGCCAAAGAGCTGATCTTTACCGGCAGGCGCATCGGTGCGACCGAGGCGTTTGGAATCGGTCTGGTGAATAAAGTCTGCGCACCTGACGCCCTGATCGACACTTGCCGCGCCATGGCCGCCGAGATTTGTGAGACCGGCCCCGTGGCCATCGAGCAGGCCAAATACGCCATCAACCACGGCATGGAGACGGACCTGTACACCGGCCTGGCCATCGAGTCCAACGCCTACTGGGTCTGCATCCCCACCGAAGACCGATTGGAGGGGTTGGCCGCCTTCAGGGAAAAACGCAAACCGGTATACAAGGGCCGCTGAAATTCAAAAATAGGAGGCATCATGACCGAATACAATTATTGGAAAATCTTTCCGCGTATGCCCAAAAAAGTGACCCTGGGAGACATCACCGTCCGGGATGGCTTCCAGCATCTGGAGAAGTTCATCTCCACCCGGGCCAAGATCTTTTACGCCGAGGAGATGATCTTTGCCGGCTGCCGCAACATCGAGGTGACCAACCTGGGCAACCCCTACCTCATGCCCCAGTTCGGCGACGCCGAAAAGGTTCTGGCACACTTGCGCGGCGACCGGTTTAAAGCCCGCTGCAAAAAGCGGGGGATCGATGCGGATGAGATTACCATCACGGCGGTTACCATCCGGGAGCCGGGTGTGGACCGGGCCATCGCGTTGGCCAAAAAAGGGGTCGGACCGGACCGCTGCCTGATGATGGTTTCCACCGAAGAGGAGCACCATTTCGCCAACTCAGGCCTGACCCTGCCCGAATACTGGAAAGAGTGCGAAAGCGCCATCCGCAAGTGCCGGGACGCCGGTCTTCGGATGTGCGGCACCGTCAGCACCATCTGGGGCAGTCCCATTGCCGGCGCCACCGATCTGAAAGACGCGGTGGAGTTCACCAAGCGCTGGCTGGAGATCGGCGCCACCGACATTGAGCATGCTGACCACGACGGCAGTGCATCGGCACCGGACGTGTATCGCTATTTTTCCATGATTCTCGACGAAATTCCGGACACCTCGGTGCACATCGCCCACTTCCACGAGACCAAACGGGTGGCCTCGGCATCGGTACTGGCGGCCCTACAGGCAGGCATCTGCCACTTCGAGGGAACTTTGGGCGGTCTGGGCGGACAGCCGGCCAATTTCCTGGACGACTGTCCTGTGCCGGGTACCGGCGCGTACTACTACGAAGATCCCCGCTATGTGGGCCTGACCTGCCTTGAGGATATGATGGTGCAGATTGATGAAATGGGTATCGAACACGGCTATGATGTGGACCGCGTTTTGTGGCTGGGGCGCCAGTTGGAGCGGAGCGTGGGACAACGATTGAGAAGCGAAGCGGTGATCAACGGGCGTACCCTCAAGGAGGGGCATCTAAAATTTGCCCGGCCGGGGCTGAAGACGCTCAAGGAGAAAATGAGTGAGACGCCCGGCCAGAAGCTGCCCGCCCAATGGGCGGCGGAGGCGGTACTGCCCAATCGTTATCGTCCCGGGTCGGCTTGACCTATGGTTGGAAACGGGAGATGCTGCACGAACACGTGCCGATCCATAAATGGCCCAATAGACCGATTTCCGGACTGATGCAAACAAACGGCTGCCCCATAACGATCCTAAAAGAAAACGGGATGATTCCCGAATCAGGAGTATTGCCATGGACACAGGCGAAAAAAAACCCCACATCAACGTGGACTATTTCGAAGACCTGACCGGAAAAATTGGGAAGGATACCCTCAAGCCGCAACAAGGCGGTCAGGAAGATATCGGCCGGCGGATCAAGGCAATCCGGGAAGGCAAGGGCCTTTCCCTGGATGCGCTATCCCACATGACCGGCTTTGACGTAGAGCTGCTTGCCGGCATCGAAAACTGCGAGGTCCAACCCCAACTGGGAACGGCCATCAAACTGTCAAAGGCGTTGGACAGTGCTTTTGGCCGGCTGGTATCCGGTGTGGGCGAAAAGCTGTACTCCATTACCCGCAAAGGGGAACAGAAGATCGTTTCCCGCTCCACCTCCCGGAAAGGCAAAACCCAAGCGTATACATATAAAAGTTTGGCGCCGGAGGTGAAGGGCCGGCACATGGAATCCCTTATGGTCCAGTTGGAGGAGGCTCAGGAAAATGAGCGCTCCGTTCATGACGGCGAAGAATTCATCTATGTGCTGGAAGGGAAGGTATCCCTGGACATCGGAGAAAATCATTTCGATCTGTTGCCCGGAGACAGCGCCTATTACCTGTCCACCACGCCACACCTGATCGCCGCCGCCANGATAGGGCCACTATC
>JGI24023J19991_10001267_pt1 | contig 19601 bp, 8 predicted proteins | sample Cruoilmetagenom1_FD_19991 | JGI IMG/M metagenome (IMG submission 19991) | reverse complement strand
AAACGGCATCTACGACTTCTGGTCAGCCCAGTGGTTGTATTACCGGTCTGACGAAGATCCGGCCGTCCAAGCCAAGATCTTGGAGTTGTGCGAATACGCTGGTAAGGGTATAAACATTCCCAGCAGCCGCATAGAATTCTGGGTGGCTGCGGAAGACATGAGCGTCGTAAAGGCCACCGACTTTGATTGGCCGAGTTGGGCACCCACCCCCTGATCGAGCGTCTCTCTGTTCTAAAATGTAAAATCCTGGACGGGCCTCTTTGGAGGCCCGTCATTTTTTTTAATAATCAATCCGAGACCCCTTCACCCCCGCCTTCTTCCTCCAATGTGACGATGTGACTTTTTTGTCCATAAGCCACTTTTCTAATCAACAGCTAACACACATGGTGTTAAAAACACCTAAAAAAGGGAGCGACCATACATCATGGCAACACGCGATGAAAACCATTTCCTGTTCGTACGTAGATCACTGATCACAGGCACATTGGCGCTTTGCCTGCTCTACGGATGCGCCACAACGTCTACGCCGATGAAATCGATTGCCTCAGGTGACTCGGTGTTGTTGGACTACACCTGCCGCCTCGAAAACGGCGCCATTGTGGCGACCACCCGCAAGGCGGCCGCCTATGACAAAGACGCCCAGCTGTCCAGTGCCTTCGTTCCCCTGGCCGCCTATGGACCGGCCGCCGTGACCGTCGGCAGCCAGCGTCAACCACCGGCAAAACCGACGATTCATCCGTTGACGGGCGAAATCGCCTACCGGCTCTCTCAACAGATCGAAGAGCTGACCTATGGTAAAACCCACCACCTGACCGTCACCACCGAAATGATCTCCGACCTGCCAAAAAGGGAGCGCTATTTGCAGTTCGCCCGAACCATGCGGCGACCCAAGCAGCGCAGTATCCCCAAGGCCCAGTTCGTTGCCAACACCGGCAAGGAACCGGAAGTGGGGGAGCTGCTGTTTCCCGACAGGCCCATTCAGTGGAAGGTAACGGATGTTCAGGCGGACAGCGTGGCGCTGCAATACCTGGCCGAGGACGGACAGAAAGTGATTCTGCCTTACGGCGAAGCGGTGATTCGGGACCGGAGCGATCATTATGACCTGGAGATAGATGCCCGGGTGGGCAATCTGGTGCGCATTGGCCCCTACATCGGGCGCATCAGCGAGCTCGACGACCGGATCTTCATGGTGGATTTCGAGCACCCCTTCGGGGGCCGCGAGTTGGCTTGTGAGGTGATGGCCAGGCAAGCTGATGAGCGTACAGAGCAGACGATGGAGCTAACGTCCGGAAGTAATAAGGTAGGAGTAAACCCACAATGAACATTTCCACACGCATCATCAGGCAGGCACTGGCCGGGGTTGCCGCCGCCCTGGTAATTGTCGGTTGCAGCACCACATCCGGGGATGTGACACCCATCGAGGCGACGGTCAGCGATTACGCCGATTTTGAAAAGGTGATCAGCCAATCCATCAAGGAGGCCCAGGCCAAAGGACAGAAAGAGATCTACATTCATCTCAAAGAGGATCCAAACACCGTTCAGCCGGCGGATCTGGTGGAGGCGGACTATACGGTCATCGACCCACAGGGCCGGGTGGTCTACTCCACCCGCCCGGAGATGTTCGCGCGCATGGACATGCGCTACATTGACCCATTCGGGCAAGCCGGCACGGCAACCGGTCCCGAGACCGTACTGGCCGGCTTTGCCGGCCTTTTCCCCGGCTCCGGACAAGCCGTACTGGGCATGCGCGTGGGTGAACGCAAAACGGTCTCGGTGCCTGTCGAAAAGGGGTTCGGTCCCAGGGATGACGGCAAAGTCGAAGTATATGCCCGCCAACGCATTCTGCCGAAAACCGCCGGAATTCCGGTCAGCGCCTACCTGAAAAATGTCGGCCACGCTCCGGAAACCGGCAAGGTGATCCATCTTTCACCCTACTTTCCCTCCCGGGTCACCGGCGTGAAGGACGGCATCGTCATTCTGGAAAATATCGTCACAGACGGTGATGTCGTAAAGGATGCATTCGGCACAGCCACCATTGCGGTGGAAGCCGACCGTATCGTCATCACCCTCGATCCGGCAATCGGAGCTCCCTTCGAAGCCAAAGACAAGAAAGGCGTCATTGCAGACAAGGACGATACCCATTTTTATGTGGACTACAATCATCCCCTGGCCGGCAAAGCCCTGGTATTCGACGTGGAAGTACTGGGCCTGAAGAAATTCAGCACCTTCGAGAAGATGGAAATTCCGTGGATCGAGGACCACAACACGGCCATGGATCAGGCCGTCCGGGAGGAGAAACCCCTTGTGCTGGTGCTCTATGCCGAATGGTGCCAGTGGAGTCAGCGGCTGTTCACCACCACCTTCGCGGATCCCCGCATCAAGCAGTACCGGGACCGGTTCGTGTGGCTGAAAATCGATTCCGACAAGGAACGGGTTTACAAAGAGGTCTTCGATCAGTCCAGTTATCCGATGATCGTGCTCATGGATCGGCAAGGCGAGATCGTCGAAAAGATGAGCGGCTTTCAGGACGGGGGCACCATCGCCCTGGCCCTGGACAAGGTGCTCGCCGGCGATACCGGTCCGCAATCCAGGTTTCAGGCCGCGGACAGTCCCGGCGAATCATCGACAACGAAATCGCTGAACTATTGAAAAAAGCAACAAATTGATGTGGTTCAATGCAGAAGCGGAGCTCCATGGGAAATCATGATCCGGGCAATCCGCCCGGCAGACGATACAAAACGACAATCACACGACCGCTTATCGGTTTGGTGATCCTTTCCATCCTTTTTTCCAGCACCATGGGATTTGCCGAAACCGATGATACGATAGTCCGATTCGATATCAACGCCTTCGAGGTCACCGGCAACACGGTGTTTCCGCAAGACGTTCTTCTGAACGAACTCAGTGGACATACAGGCAGCGGGAAAACCGCCGACGATGTTGAAAAAGCCCGATCCGCTCTTGAACAATTCTACCATAAAACCGGGTATCCCACGGCGCTGGTGAACATCCCCGAACAGACCGTGGAGGAGGGGGTCATCCGTTTTGAGGTGATCGAAAGCAAAATCCGACGGGTGCGCATCACCGGCAACCGCTACTTCACCATGGAGAAGATATTGAACGCCCTGCCCACCTTCAAGAAGGGCAAAATTCTCTATGTACCCAACGTACAGACCGAACTGGCGGAGCTCAACCGCAACCCGGATCTAAAGGTCGCCCCGGTGCTCATGCCGGGAAAGGAGCTGGGCACCATCGACGTGGAACTCAAGGTGAAGGACAAGTTGCCCCTGCACGGCAGCCTGGAATTGAACAACCGCAACACCCACACCACCACGGACCTGCGGCTCAACGGCATGCTGCGCTACGATAACCTCTGGCAGAAGGACCACGCGATATCCTTCCAGTTTCAAACCTCACCGGAGGACACCGACGAAGTAAAGCTGCTGTCCGGATCCTATGTGTGGCCCTCCTTTTTCAGCGAAGACAACATGAGCGTCCTTTACGGTTTGGCATCCGACAGCGATTCCGCTTTCGGCAGCGGGTTCACCGTGATCGGCAAGGGGTATATCGCCGGCTACCGGGAGATCATTCCGTTGCCACGGGTGGGCGAATATGCCCACAACCTCTCCGTCGGCATCGATTACAAGGATTTCGACGAGGACCAGATATTCGGAACCGATGTGGAGACGATCCCTGTTACCTACGTGCCCCTGAGCCTTTCCTACAGTTCTTCCCTGCACGGCGAATCGGGGGTGACCCGCATCAACGCCGGCCTGGATTTGGCATTTCGAGGCCTGGTGAGCAGCGAGACCGAATTTCAGGACAAACGCTATAACGCCAGGGGGAACTATGTGATCTTCGGAGCAGGTCTGAAGCGGGAACAGAACCTTCCCCTGGGCATGAGCCTGAAGGCAGGGGTGGACGGCCAGCTCGCCGACCAGCCCTTGATCTCCAACGAGCAGTATGTCGCCGGCGGTATGATGAGCGTTCACGGGTACAAGGAGAGCGAGGTCAGCGGGGACAACGCCCTTCGCGGCAATATCGTCCTGACAAGCCCGGATCTGGCGGGCCTGCTCAAGCTGTCCGACAGGCTGAAGATCAACATGAACGCCTTTTACGATGCGGCGTACCTCACCAAAATCGATCCGCTTCCCGGTGAGGATAAGGAGATCACCCTCCAGGGGACGGGTGCCGGCATCCGGTGCGTATGGGACAATCGCATCGAAGCGGTGGTGGACTGGGGTATGGCCCTGGAATCCACCAACGATACCAGCAGCGGCGACAACGTTTTCTATTTTTTAACCAAGTTTCGATTTTAATGAATTCTGAAAAGCACGAATTCATCAAGTATCAAGTTGCAGGAGTTAAGAAATTCTTGTTCCCGCGCCAGAACGTGGGACGAGGGGAACCTTTGCGAGCTTAGGATCGTGAACTTTATGATGAGACGATCGATTATCCTGAAACGGATGCTGCCTTTTCTGCTGGCATTGGATTTGGTCCTGTATCCGGCAGCCGCCCTTGCCGGTCCGAACATTCCAGGCTTTTACGGCGGCGTCGGCAACCTGGTTCCGCCGGCGGCCAACACACTGCCTGTGATTAAGAATATCGTCAGCGGCGTACCCGGGCTCGAACAGGTGGGCGACAACCGCCTGATTGTCCACCAGGATGATGACAAAGCGGTTTTGGAGTGGAAATCCTTCGACATCGGCGCCAACGCCTGGACCCACTTCGACCAAAAGGGGAATACCAGTTGGAGCGCCCTCAACCGCATTTACGACCGGAACCCCAGCCAGATCTTCGGGCGGTTGACCGCCGATGGCAACGTCTACCTGATCAATCAGAACGGCATGCTGTTCAGCCCGGGGGCGACAGTGGATGTGCATGGACTGGTGGCTTCGTCGTTGAACATCAAGAACGACGCGTTTCTTGACGATCTGTTGATCTTTGAGGCGCAAAACTATCAGGGCGTGGATAGTTACGACGCCTCGGCGGTGGCGGTCGCCAACCACGGAACGATCCGGACGGACGACANTGGTGCGGTCTTGCTCATCGGCCCCACCGTGGAAAACAGCGGCACCATCACAGCTCCCCTGGGCCGAATCATCCTGGCCTCGGGGACAGATGCCACCATGGTGGAGGGTATCGCCGGCGCCGAAGTTACATTTGACGTCACCGCCGGCGGGGATTCAAATGCAGCCGTCAACCACCAAACCGGCCGCCTGGAGGCCGATCTCGGCCTAGTCGGTATGTTCGGCCGCGTCGTGAACCAGGAAGGCGTAATCAAGGCGGTGACGGCCGTCCGCAGGAACGGGAGGATCGAACTCAAGGCCACGGAAAACTTGACCCTCGGTGAAGATAGCCTCACCGAAAGCCCCATATCCCCTTCCGACGAAACCTTGATTATCGATGAAACCATCGGCTTCAAGGGCGGCAACCTGGCACTGAGCGCCGGTGAACGGATCGAACTTAAAAGCGGTTCCCAAATCATCGCACCCTCTGGCACCGTTTCACTAAACGCCGGAAAACGGATTTATGTAGATGACGGCAGTCGCATCGATGTCAGCGGAAACTGGGTCATTCGGCCGGCCGAGACCTCGGTTGCCAGTACCCAATTCAATAGCGTGGAGTTGAAAGACGACCACGCGCAGAAGGAGAGCATCCTGCGTGGGCAGAAGGTCTACTTCAACGTTGTCGAGGGCACCGGCATCGGCGACGTTTCCGGCACGCTGAAGGTAGAAAAGAAAACAGCTCTGGAGCACAGCACGAAGGGAGGCATCATTGAGCTGGCGTCCGCAACGGGGGACGTAATCGCCCGATCCGGAGCACAGCTTGATTTTTCCGGCGGCGGCATCATCTACGACGAGGGATTTCTCGATACGACCGTTGTCGTGTCGGGGAACCAGGTCCACCGTATCGAAGAGGCGTCCGACATTCTCGCTTACGATACCCTCATTGGGCCCGACAACCCGCTGACCAGTACCAACAGACGCTTCGGAATCTCGGAATTCCACGACGGTACCTACCATGTGGGTTCGGTCAACGCCATACGGAATTTTTGCGCCGGCTACCACGAAGGCGCAGATGCAGGAGAACTTACCCTTATCGCGCCTGCGTTCGTTCTTAATGCCACCCTGGACGGTTCGGTAACACCGGGTATTTACCAGACTGCGGATGCCGAGGGAAGGGACGCGTACGGCTACCAACGCACACGGGGAATCAAACGGCCTGCGGCGGGTCGATTGTTCATCGGGGGGCCATACAGCAGCGGATTTTGGCAGGACCGGGATCCTCTTGTTAAAAGTATTGTCCTTTCTCCGGATAGATCCCTGCTTTCAAATGTTTTCGATGCAACCGGCGTTTTTCCGGAGTTATTGGCCGGTGAGTCGACGCTGTCCACAAATATGTTAAATGATTCGGGGCTGAGGGAGATCATCCTGTCAGTGCGGGAGACGATTGTCGTCGAAAAAGATGCCGCCATTCACATGGACCCCACCAGTTCCTTGACCCTGGCCGGCAGGCACATCGAACACCATGGAACCATTACCATCCCCGAGGGCAGCGTCAGCTTTATCTTGGCCAATAACCTGACATCCGTGGAGAGCGGCAGCGCATCCATCAGTGTCGAAAATCTGGGATATGAACGAATCTATCTGGCCGGTGACAGCCGCATCGATGTGTCCGGACGGCAGGTCGACATGTCCCAGGTTGTGCAATTGAATGGTGAGTTCATTGATCCGGGGTTTATTTCTGGGGGAGATGTCATTTTGGAGGATTGGACCGTGGCGGGTGAAGGGATCCATATCATGACCAATGCCGGCATTGACGTCAGCGGTGGATGGCGACTCGACGACAGCGGTCAGGTCAGCGGCGGTGACGCCGGAACGATCCAAATTGCCGGGTCTGCCATCAACCTGGAAGGCGATCTTTACACCCATTCCCTTGCCGACGCCGACGGCGGCAAGCTTGATCTGCATGCCCAACAGGTGATCGTGGCGGTGGACAGGTCCGCATTACCGCTTCCAGCCGGATTCGGTCCGACCGACCCGTTGCCCGACGGCCTGGACAACCATCTGATCGTCAGCCAGGCGCAGATCGACCGGACCGGGGCAGCCACAATCGAACTGACCAGCATTACCGACCTGACCGTTGGAAACGGCGTGACGCTCTCGCCGTCAACTATGAAACTGGCTCCACCCTGCGTCGGTGCCAAAGACACCAATGGCGACATGATCAACTACACCTTCACAGAAACGACCGCTGAAGATGCGGACAACGAAACGTTCATGCGCGTAGCGATCGATCAAATTCGTAAAAGCGGCATCTCTCTTACGGCCGGAAAGACGTTAAGCAGTGATGTAAACGAATATGTGCTCCCAGATGAATTCGTTGAATTGAACCGGAATGCAACGGCACACATCGCTCCCAAAGCCGGTGTCCTGGTTTCCCCCCAGGGAAAAATCGATATTTCCGGCCCGTCAGTTGAAATCGTCGGCATGGTATCGGCGCCGGCGGGGACCATCGACCTGTCGGCCGCCTCCAATTTGAGCGATATGGCATTGACCATCCGATCCGGAGCGCTGGTATCGGCAGCGGCCTACCATCCACCCACCGAACAACTGTCGGCCACGGGGCTTGCCGTCGGCTACGAACTGTTGGCCGGTGGTGGCATAAATGTTTCCGCTATCGATCTGCTCGTGGAGAAGGACGCCGTTTTGGATGTTTCCGGTAGCGAACCAATCGAATCGCTGCTCATGAATCCGGACGGCAGCTACCGCAAGGAAACGGTTGCCGGCAAACCGGGCACCATTCAAATCGAATATTACAACAAATTCCAATTGGACGGTGAACTTAAAGGGCACGCTGCGCTGGATGACATGCCCGACGGCACCCTGTTTGTGGAAAAGACCGATATTTCCACGGCCTGTGAATTGCGATCCCAGGATTTACAGACCTACATCCAATCGGGGTTCGACGACATCACCATCGCCAGTAATAGCGAACTCATCTTCATGGACTCGACGGATGTGCGTTTGGGAAGGAAACTGACCCTGGACGCCCCTGTGATATCAACGGCCGACCAGGCCATCGCCCTGCGCGCACCATGGATCGAACTGACCAATACCTATTTTCCCGCCGAGACATTGTTTCCTTCCAGGAAAGTCGGGGGTCTGAACCTCTCCGGCGGCTGGATCGACATCACGGGGGACGTCATCCTCTCCGGATTCGACAGCATCAGCCTCAATGCCGGTCATGATATTCGCCTGGCGGATTATTATTATGATTACCCGTCACGGCGGGATGAGTGGCGAGGCCGTCTCGCGACCGATGCCGACATGGTCATCAATGCCGATCGGGTCTACCCTACCACCCAGTCGATCTTTTCCATTTCCACCGCCGGTGATGTCACGACCCTGGCGACGGTGGTCAATCCCTCTGAAGATCCGATCTATTCAGCCGGCGGCAGTTTGTCCCTCGAGGCAGCCAATATTTTGCATATGGGACGATGGGCCGCACCCATGGGGCAGCTTTACCTGGCAGCCGATGAAGATAACGGCCGTGTGTATCTGGAGAGCGGCAGCAGGCTCTCCGTGGCCGGGGATACCCGGGTCAACTATGGCAGATTAGATGATAACGCCATCATATGGCTGAGCCACGATAAATCATCCTCGAATGCAGTCACAAACAGGATTGCCGACGCGCCGTTTGAAGAGCTGCCGGAAACCGATGTCCGTTTGGGTGGCAGCGAAGTCATCACGCGTGACGGTGCGCTGGTGGATATCTCGGGCGGCGGCGAAATTTTCGCCTACCATTTTCTACCGGGAATCGAGGGATCCACGGACCCATTGAAGCTGGCGGACCGCATGGTGATCGTGCCGGACATGTCCGCGGCCTTGCCGGGCCAGGCGGTTTTTCTGGAGGGCGATGACCTGATCGATGCGGGTGTTTATACCATCCTGCCGGAAAACTACGCCTTCCTTGACGGGGCCGTCATTATCGAGGACCAGGGCGCCATCGTCGCAACCGACGGGAACGCATCGCTATCCGGAGAGGGCTTTTCGCTGACCGTCGGCCATATGGTGGTTGCCGACACCGATCTGGTCTCCTCACCATCCCGCTACTACAGTGTCCGGCCGGCGACAGCGGTTCTGGCCGAGGGCAATTTCACCATCGAGCAGATGACCGTCGGCGATGCCGGCGCTTTTTCCGTCACAGCCGGGACCACCATCCTTAACGGCACCCTGAACGCCTCGCCGCTGGATGGGTTTACCGGCGGTACTCTCGCTTTCAGCAGCCGGATCATCACCGCGTCGACTACGGGCGCCCGATTGCCGAATGGTTTTTTCCATAGGACCCCGATTCCGGATGAACTGGCGGGAAGATTGATCATCGAAGCCGCCGCCATCAGCGAAGGCGGCTTCGACAACGTCGTCATCGGTGATTTGACCACTACCGAAGATGTCGTCTTCGAAGCCGGGTCGTCGTTAACGGCTGCCAACCTGACCATCTCAGCCACCGATCGCATCACGGTGGAAGCAAATAGCCGGCTCAGCGCATCCGGAAATGAGACGGGCGGTATCCTCCGTCTGGTTTCACCTGCCGGCCAGGTATCCACCGGGTTGTCCTCCACCCTGCATGCCACCCACGACGTCCAGATCGAAACGAACAATCTGGATTTGGGCGGAACCATAGTGGTAGACAACAGCTCCCTGTCCCTGATCGGCGACCGGATTTTCATCACGCCGGAGGATCATGGGGACGGCGCTTTGGACGGTTTGGTCATCGATGGGGTCCTGTGGGACAAAATCGGGGGTATCGACACCGTTGGTTTGGCCAGCCAATCGGATATCACCTTTTTAGGCGATATCAACATGCAGGCCGCCGACACCCTCATCCTCGATGCCGACCGCATCGTACTGGAAGCCGATGCAGCGGCCACAGTAACCATCGCGGCATCCCAAATCCATTTGCAGAACACCAGTTTGGCGGGAGAGGTGTTTGCCAACTCCGGCGGCACTGCGCAAAACGGCTCAGGGTCTCTCGACATTGACGCCGATGATGTGGTTATCCATTTTGGACCGATGGCGGATCAGGACGCCACCACCGTTTCGACCAACGATCTCACCGTCGCCGCTGCAATGACCATCCGTGCCGCCCAAGGCGTGGTTGCATCCGGAGAAGGGTCTCTGTTGACAGGTGGCGACTTGAGCATCGAGTCGGCTGCCATCGCAACCGCCCTTTCCGAAACCACCACAACGGACGGCCTCAATACCATTACGACAGCCGATGTAAAGCTCGTTTCCGATACAGGAATCATTTTCACTCGATCCAATGGCAACCCATTGGGCACGCTGGACGGTTACGGAGGCAAACTTACCCTGCAAGGCCGCGCCATTGACCACGCCGGTCTGATCAACAGCCCATCCGGAATGATCCGCCTGGTGGCCACGGGGTCGGAAACAGGTGACGGCGTCTTTCTCCGGGACGGGTCCCGGCTGGATGCCGGCGGCACCCAGTATGCCGCCGGCGGCGGCGTATCCCTGGAAAGCGAACAGGGAACCGTCGAGATCGCCGCCGATGCCGGCATCGATGTCTCCGCCGGGGTACAGGGGGACGCGGGGACGCTTTCCATCGCCGCGCCGGCGGGTGATGTTCGGATCCTCGGCGATCTCTACGGTCAGGCCAGCGGCGGGTCGGTAGCGGATTTCACTCTTGACAACCGGTCCATCGCCGACTTTGCGGCCATTTCCAATCGGCTGACCGTCGGTGGCTTCAGCGGAAATATTGACCTGCGGGCACGCCAGGGCAATGTGGCGGTAGGGTCTTCGGACAGCCTGGCCGCATCATCCATTAAAATCGTTGCCGACGCCGGTGACGTGGATGTCCGGGGAACACTCGCCGTTTCCGGGGCGAACGGCGGCGGGACCCTTGAAATCGATGCCGGTAACGACCTCCACCTTTTTTCCGGCAGCAATCTCGATGCCGGTGTTGCCCAATCCGGTGCAGGTGGCGGAAAAATTCTGTTGGCGGCACAAACCGGGACGATCCGTTTCGACGCCGATGCGCAGATGAATGTCGGTGGCGGCAGTGGCGGTGGAAACAACGGCACCATCACCCTGCGTGCCCTAAGGGACGGAAACGGCCTGTGCATGGATCTTAACGGCAATATCACCGGTGCGTCGGCTTTCTATGCCGAGGGGGTCAGCGTTTATGATGGGATCACGACTGTCAATGCGGAATTCATTGACACCTTGATGGCCGATGCCGCTGCCTGGATGGAAGCCCTGGATTTCCAGCACCGGTTGACTGGCGTTGACGCCGGTGACCTGCACATCTTACCGGAAATTGAAATCCGCTCGGACGCCGACCTTTCGGTACAAGGAGCGATAGACTTCTCCCGATACACCGATGATTTGCCATACGGCACCCTGACCTTGCGAAGCGCCGGGAGTCTGGCCGTCAATAAAAACATCATCGATGCGCGCACCCCTGTCCTGACCCTGCGGGAAAAAACGGCCGCTCCTTCATGGGGACTCAACCTGGTGGCCGGTGCAGACCTTAAGAGCAGCGATATCCTTGCGGTCAACGCATCACCCGCAACGGATAACGGCCACCTCACTATTGGCGACGGTGTGCTGATCTATACGGAAAACGCGCCCATCCGGTTCGCTTCGGCGGGCAATACAAAACTGGGCACGGCCGGCTCGCAGAATCCCATGACCATTACACAGATGGCTTACAACATCGGCTCATTCAGCGGTTCGATGTACGGCCACACCGGTGGCGATATGATCATCAAGGACGGCGGCATCCAGACAACCACCGGAGATATCCGACTCTCGGTNGGCGGTGACCTGAACCTGGAAGCGGGAAATAAAAGTGGTGCCGTCCGTACCATCGGCGAGGCACCGGATCCCGAAAGCAACCCCGATCAATCACCCAGCTTTCTTTTGNTCTCTTTCTGGGAATACGCCCATGGCGGCAGCATCACCCTGGACGTGGGCGGAGACATCGNTGGCCGNACGATGGGGGCTGATGCCTGGGATGCATCATCGTTTAACAGGATTTTCTATCACGCCGATTATCGCAATGGAGGAAGCAAGGGTATCGTCACCATGGCCGGCGGCGATATCGCCATCCATGCCGGCGGGGACATTGCCTGCGCGGCCGGCCTGTTCAAGGAGGGCGACCTTGATGTGGTCGCCGGCAATGACCTCAACGGCCGGTTCCTGATCGGTAATGGCTACGCCCGTCTGGAAACCTTTGAGAATTTCGGCATGCGGGAAGGTTTCGAAAATCAACCCATCGAAGCCTTCGACGCCCGGATCGAACTGGTGGCCCAGGGCGGCATCGGACTGGGCACGGTGCTCAACCCCACCATCGCCAATCAAGATTACAACACCCTGTGGGATCTGGGCTACACGGAAAATACCGCCGTGGCCCTCGAGTCCGTTCGGGGGGACGTTATCCTGGCCGGTGAAACACGATTCTACTTGCAAACCCAAGAAAGCCTGAGGCAGCGAAGCCGCGTAATACCTGCTACGCTGACGATCGACGCGGCCAAGGATATTCTCCTGGAGAATTCTTTCTTCCTCGCTCCGGCGGCAACCGGCAACCTCATCTTGATGGCAGGAGGGGATATCCGCAGTAATTCAGATCTGCCGGATGGTTTTGGGATCAGTCACACCCTGGCCATGTCAGATGCGGATCCGTCGCTGGTCTATGGATCCGTCCCTTCGGATGCGGGTTATAAGCCGTTTTCCGTCATCACCAGTGGCTATGTACACACCGAATCGATCCTACACGGAAAGGATGTCACACCGGTGATCATCCACGCCGGTGGGGATGTCAGGAACCTGAGACTGTTTGTTCCCAAATCTTCGGAGGTGATTGCCGGGGGTGGTATCGCCGATATTTTTTACCATGCCCAAAACGTCCGGTTGGACGACGTTACCCTGATCTCCGCCGCCCATGATATCCGCTTCAGTTCCGGCACCGGCACCACCTTCCAGGCCGGCATCGAAGTCGGCGGCCCGGGCAGCGTCATCGTAACTGCTGGAAATGGAATCGATCTGGGGACGACCGATGGGATCCGGGTGGTAGGCAACCTCTATAACTCAGTTCTGCCAACACCGGCCGAAGAAAATGGAGACCCCCCTATGAGACTGGCGGTTTATTCGGGCCTGGGGTTTGATTCGGCGGAAATCGCCGGCAGACTGGATGATACCGTGTGCTTCTTCACCGCTATCTGCGAGCAGGGCAAGGTGTACAGCGAATCCTTGGCCCAAGGCGATCCGGAAGCCGCCGCCCAAATCCTCGAGGAGATCAACCATGAGGTAATCGATCCCTATTTCGACGGTGTTGAAATTGAGCAGGGCGACCTCGACATGGTCAATTCCCAGATTTACAGCAGCGGCAATGCAGGGGACATTTACATTGTCGCCGCCGGCGAGATCAATGTGGGCAAGTCCAGCCTTCGGCCATCCGGCGACCAGGGAGATAACTCCGGAATTTACACGACTGCGGGCGGAAGCATAGATGTATTCGTGAACGATGATCTGAACGTCAACGAGTCGCGCATGATGACCTTCGGCGGCGGCGACATCACCGCCTGGACCCAGGAGGGCAACATCAATGCGGGACGGGGCTCGAAAACGGCCATCAGTGTGGCCAGGGCAACGGTTGACAGATCGGGCGATGAACCCAAAATCGTATTCACGCCGCCGGCGGTGGGCAGCGGCGTCCGGGCACTGACCTTCGATCCGGACGGCCTGGAAGGCCCCGAAGTGCAGCCCGAACCCGGTGACATCTACCTCTTTGCCCCCACAGGGGAGATCGATGCCGGCGAGGCCGGTATCGCCGGCAAGAATATTATTCTGGCGGCCACCCAGGTCGTCAACGTCCAGAATATCGAAGTGGGGGGAGCGTCCGTGGGGGTTCCGGATGCCTCGGCATCCGTCGGCAGCCTGGGAGCCCTGGCCGGGGCCGGCACCGTCACCGAAACCAGCAAGATCGCCGAGGAACAGGCGGGTTTGGCCGGCGCCAGGGAGCGTTTTTCCTCATACGTGGCCGACCTGACCGATACCCTCGTGCCCAAGTGGGTGGCGGTGGAGGTGGTCGGCTTCGGAGAATCGATGGGCGAAGACGAAGACGAGGATTAATCTTCGGCAGGTATTTGGTTTGACCCGTTTCATCGGCCCTTAAAGAAGCCCTTCACCCCGTCCCTCTCTCCTTGAGGGAAGACGGCCCCTTTTCCATCAGATTTCGGAGGTAATAGTGAGAATCAAAATGTTTTTTACTGTTCACGCAGTGACGTTGATTGCCGTCGCCATTCTCTTTTCTCCCGGTCATTCATGGGCCGAAGAGAGCTGGTGGAACGACGGCTGGCAATACCGAAAGAAGATCGGCTTCAACACGACGGAAACCGGTGCGGATATCAAGGAAAACCTCGGCGATATGACCGTACTGATACGGCTCCATAGCGGAAACTTCAATTTTACCAATGCCCGTGAAGACGGCGGTGATATCCGTTTCGTGGCCGCCAACGACCTCACCTTGCTAAAGCACCATATCGAGAAAATCGATTTCCTGGATGAAATCGCCCTGGTGTGGGTCAAGGTGCCGCGTATCGCCGGCGACACGGACCAGGGTTTTATCAACATGTATTACGGCAACGAAGCGGCCCTGGGTGGCCAGGATGCCGGGGGAACCTACGGCATGGACCAGGTCGCCGCCTTTCACCTGGGGGAGGTGGAAGGCCCACCCAAGGATGCATCGGCAAGCAACAACCACATCGAGACCTTTTTCGGGGGCCAGGGGCTTCCCGGCGTAATCGGTAATGGCGTTACCCTCAACGGTGCCGGTGACCGAATTGTGGTTCCCGAGACCCCGTCTTTGGATTTTTCCGCCGGCTTCAGCCTTTCCGCCTGGGCGCGGATCAATTATACCCAGACCGACGCCTGGTTATTCTCCAGGCGGAATGAATCGGGATCGCTGGTGGTGGGCATCGACGGCACCAAAATTTACACTGTCATCGGCGATGCCGACGGCCGGACATGGGCTACCGAAAAGAGCACGGACCTTCCGGTGGGTTCCTGGCATCTAATTACCGTCACCGGCAGCCCCGGCAACCGGTTGAGCGTATACCTGGACGGCATGGAGATGACCTGGGTCAACCTGGCCGGGAGCCTGCCACCGCTGTCCGGTGACTTGATTGTTGGTGACGGGGCCGACGGCGGTCACAGTTTCATCGGTGATGTTGACGAGATTGGTATTTATAACCAGCCATTATCCGGTGACCGCATCCGGGCCGCCCATGCCGCGCAGGGGGACGGGGATCTGTTCTTCACCTTCGGCACAGAGCTCATGGGCGGCGGCGGCGGCGGGTTACCCATTTTTTATCTGGGCGGCATAATAAGGAATATCACCCTGGACGGGCTGTTCGTCATCCTCCTGTTGATGCTTCTTTCCGCGGCCAGTTGGTTTGTTTTTATATGGAAAACGACTGTTCTCGTAATGGCCGGTCGCGAGAACGAAGCCTTTCTCTCCGCCTTTCAATCCGCCGACAACCCGTTATCCATCGAAATTGATGAAGATGAAATGCAAAATTCCAACCTGTACCGTATCCATCGGGCCGGTTGTAAGGCGATTGACGGTGGACCTCACTGCGAGAACGAGAGCAATCGGCCGTCGATCCGGATGTTCCGGCAAACGCTGAAAACCCTGCGTACGGAGTTGGAAAAAAACTTCATCAACGAAACCAAAGGGCTCAACGGCAATTTGACCGTATTGACCATGGCGATCTCCGGTGGACCGTTTCTGGGACTGCTCGGGACCGTGTGGGGGGTCATGAACACCTTTGCCGCCATGGCCGCAGCCGGCGAGGCGAATATCATGGCCATTGCCCCCGGTGTGGCGTCGGCCCTTTCCACGACGGTCGTCGGACTCATCGTGGCCATTCCCGCACTTTTCGGATACAATTTTCTCACCAGCCGCATCAAGGACATCACCGCCGACATCGCCATCTTCATTGACGATTTCGCCCTCAAGGTAGAAAACGGAAATGGAGAAGCAATATGAGACGAAACCTGTTCGAAATGAAGGGTTTTGACGAAATCAACATTACTCCTTTGCTGGACCTGGCCTGGACCCTGCTGGTGGTGTTCATCATCGCGGTCACCGCATCGGTGCAGGGAATCAAGGTCAACCTGCCAAAGGCCGGCAACACCCCCAGCCTGGTCAAACCCAAGACCAAGGCCGTCACCATCCACGCCAACGGCCAGCTCTACCTGGATGCCTATCCGGTGACCCTCGCCGAACTGGATACCCGCCTGCGCCAATACAAGGCGGTGGATCCTGATTTTCCAGTGGTCATCAAGGGAGATGCCAAAATCTACTACGAAAAGGTGGTGGAGATACTGGACCTGATGCAGGAACTGGAAATCACCCAGATGGGGTTGGTCACCCAGAAGCTGGTGAAGTAAAAGGACAGAAGCCGGAGGTCTAAGGTCGGAAAGCCCAAAGACTTAGGGCCGAAAGCTCAAAGCTAACAGATGGACGACCGCCGGCTGGTAGCAGGGTTTAACGAGCACGTGCGTGCAAAACGGGTAAAAGCGATCAGGAGGGCTGAACGGTCGGCGTCGAAGGTTGCAGCGCGTCAGGTAGCCAGGCAGCAATCGTTGTTGCTTTCGTTCACCCGCAAATTCCTGTTGGCAGCCGCGCTTGGGATTCTTGCCATCAGTCTTNTTCCCGAAGCCTGGTTTGAACCGCTCAATCGCCTCACCGCCCTTCTGGTCGGAGATCTGATTCAACTGCTGGGGCTGAAACCGGTGGTCCAGGGTGCATATATCAGCACCGGCGGTTTCAGCGTCAATGTCATCGCCGAATGTTCAGCCGTTCAACTCATGATCCTGTATGCCGCCTTCATTGTTGCCTTTCCAGCCACCCGTTCTGAACAATGGATCGGACTGGGAGCTGGCACGGCCCTGTTGTTCACCGTAAATATAGCCCGGATTGCAACGATAATCCTGATCGGCTGGAAATCCCCCGCCTGGTTCGAACCGGCCCATGTCTACTTCGGCCAATTGGGTATGCTGCTGGCAACCGTTGCCATCTGCTTGTTGTGGTGTCACTGGATATCCAATGCGGATCGGATAGACGGCCCAGCCGGTTTTTGCTTACGCTTTTTAATCTTCTCCAGCCTACCGTTTATTTTCTGGATTCATCTGAACAGGCTGTATATCAGTGCCATAGATGCCCTGATTGATTGGATCTTCAGACTGAATTCCCTACAGCTGGTGATACCGCGGACCCACGATCTCTACTATCAGACCTTCAGCCTGATCGCTCTGGGCGGTATGCTGATGGCGGTCAAGGCTGCCGGCCTGGCCTTGCGTCTGCGCTGGATGGCCCTTGGCTTTCTGGCTCTGACCCTGTTTCAGGTGGCCTTCCGGTTGTGCAATGTATGGATCACGGCGTTTCAGATCGGATGGCTGGCACCTCTTTCCCAGGTCGTTTACAATATCTGTGTCTATGCCTTGCCCTTGGCCGTTGTTTTGCGGTTTCTGTTCAAAATGCGCGTGCAGCGGGAACCGACTGTGTGATACAAGCAGATATTAAAGTATGAATTGAGTTATCAGCGCCCCTTTCTTGATTTTCCCATTGGTTGATTCAAGTATGCCATCCAAATTTCTCACTTTGTTTACCCTTCTGTCATCGCTATGCCGCACCTTCTCACATCGGAAACACAACATTTTTCCATAAGGGCCTCGACCTGGATCGATNCGCCCTGCAGGTTCGGCAGTACGGCGTTTTACCCGATTACCTATAGCTGACGGGGGNATGGCCTGGTTCCTGGCGTTTGTGGAAACGGTCATTGGANCAGCGCTCATGGTTAACAAATAAACCTGGCCGAAACGCGGAAGATGCTGCTAATGAAAAATTAACATTAGTAGGTTATCGTCTCGGCACGNCAAAATAAGATAAGACTCGATGGGCTCTGCCGATGGGGTGTTCTAATAAAAACCAATTTGACCTGTTGATCTACTTTGCTGATGTCGAAACACCTAAAAAGTGAAGGTGAGCGGATGAAATTCATATTAAATCGGTTGCTTATAATTATGTGCTTTTCTCTTTGGTGTTGTGGTGGCAGCTCCGGCAGTGATAGCGGCGGACCTAAACCCGATGGAATAGGGACGCTTACGTTAGGCGGGAGTCCGGTTGAGAACCTTAGATATGAATCCGGTAGCGATCAGGGTTTCACAAATAGTTCTGGGGAATTCAACTACAAAGGAAATATCGACTTTTATATAGGTTTAGTTAAGATCGGATCAATTCAAGGAGAGTCCAAAATTACGCTTTTTGATTTAAACAATGCCACCTACGGGGAATCTTCTGAAATACCTGACTTAAATGTTAGAGAACTTCTACTTGTTTTGGATAGCGATATTAAACCATCAAATGGTATTAAAATAAATAGTTCTGTACATTCTCTGTTTCTGCTTACTTCTGATGATTTTATACCTGACGATGGGCCTGAATCAAAAGTTGACTCCGAGTATAAACTCTTCCTTTTAAACCGAGATAAATTTAGAAATAACGAGAAACTTAACGAACTTATCTTGGATTATTCTTCATATCCCACAACCATAGAGGACTGGGAAGGTAATCTATGCACCAATGGTTACTATTCAAATCACATAGGTATGATCGATGAAGAACAATTNAAAAAAACGCGGAGTTATGATATGGCTCAATCATTTATTGGACGTTATGAATGCAATTTCGGTGGAGCGGGCTACATAGGAAATTTCAGTGTTAGAACAGATCTTTCTTACCATTGTAAGATATCAGGAAAAGACACTGGTGATGGTCAATGTAATGGGGAAGCCATTTCCACTATATATGCGGACATCGATCATGAAAATAAAGATGTTGAAATGGATATGAATTATCAGGGGTGGTTTAAATTCTGTGGGACCGCAACCGAAGATGGGGAGTTTATTTCTGGTGATTTTGGAGAAGATTTCGGTTGCCAAGAACCTTTGGGCACGTTCTCGTGCAACATTGTTCCACAATAAACAATATTTTTGGTAAAATAGACTCATTTGATCAGATTAAAATAAGCTCCTTACGAACCGATCAATGTTGATTATACTATCGGTTACTTTGTCGGCGTAAAAATACTTTTACGTACCAAAAAGCCCGAATCTTAGACACAATGTCTGTGATCCGGGCTTTTTCCGTTATAGGCGATATTTCCAAGCCCTAAGTGCCTATCTATTTATATTTGTTTTACAGTACACACCTTTTTTACTGAAGTTTCCCATTTTTATATAGCGGTGGGCGCCAGGCCGGTACTTGGGAGGAATCATAATTTGCTGTAATAACAAATAGTTATAAAAAATGAGGCGGTCCGTAACATACTGGAATCATAACATNTTTCTAACCGACTTTTTTAGTCGCAAGACGTATATATGTTAAAAATACAGTATGTTGTAGTTGATTACGAGGTCCAGTTGTGGTATATTTGTTTTGACATCATAAACCACCACAACAAAGGAGCCGCGCATGATCATACTACATGACATCCTCCAAAAACTCAA
>JGI24023J19991_10001265_pt1 | contig 19603 bp, 23 predicted proteins | sample Cruoilmetagenom1_FD_19991 | JGI IMG/M metagenome (IMG submission 19991) | reverse complement strand
TTGACCAACTCCAGTATGTCTTCTTCGTCGTCTACCACAAGAATTTGTTCTTTAGCCATATTTCATCTCGCATATGAAAGAATGTAGAGATAAAAAATAACACCTAAATATTAGCATTATGTTAGGGAAGTGTGAATTTTTTTTAGTTCTTAAAGAAATGAACAGGCGCGGGTATACGGCCCCCGCATTAAGGATAGGATGCGCTGGAAGTAACACCTAAATATTAGCATTATGTTAGGGAAGTGTGAATTTTTTTTAATTCTTAAAAGAATGAACAGGCGCGGGTATACGGCCCCCGCATTAAAGATAGGATGCGCCGGAAGCCCGTATGGGCAATTATGGGAGAAACCCCGAAGAGTCCGCCCCAGGTGTACCCATTGCCCTGGTTTTTTCTCGGGTACGGGGATCAGCCGGGTGGCTGTGGTTTTCACAAAACCTTGATTTTTCAGGCTCGATGGGGGAGAATACAGTTTCGGAGTTTCTTCTTTAAAAAGAATAGGGGGAAACCATGCCCCAATGGAATGCAGGAGAATTACTGGCGTTATCGGGGAAATACTGGCACGCTTGCACCCTTCACTCAGGTGTCAAACTGGGAATTTTTTCGGAGATTGACAAGAACCAGGTGAGCGCCGGTGAACTGGCAGAGCAAATCGGAGTTGACGCAAGAGGCGTGACTGCGCTGCTGAACGCGCTTTCAGCCATGGGACTTCTGGTAAAAACCGGGTCTCAATACGCCAACACGCCTGAAGGCCGCAATTTGCTGGTTAAGCACTCACCCCATTACATCGGCTATATGATCATGCACCACCATCACCTGGTGGAACCCATGGCCATTGCACCCCGGGTTTCCCGGGAGATTGATCTTCAGGGAAAAAAGAGTTTCCTGGACCTGGGCGGGGGCCCCGGCACCTATGCCATTCATTTCTGCCTGGCCAATCCGGGGTTGAGTGCCACCGTGACGGACCTTCCCGCCACCCGCCCCTTTGCGGAAAAAACCATTGCGTGGTTTGACCTTTCCCAACGGATTGGGTTTATACCCTGCGACTATTTAAATGAGGCGATTGATGGCGCCTATGATGTGGCATGGCTTTCCCATATCCTGCACGGCGAAGGACCTGATGAATGTGAAATGATTTTACGGAAAGCGGTGTCGGCGCTGGTTGAGGGCGGGAAACTCTTTGTTCACGATTTCATTTTAAACAACACCTCAGACGGGCCGCTCTTTCCGGCTCTTTTTTACCTGAACATGTTGATTAACACCAAAAAGGGGCGGTCTTACACCGAGAGCCGGATTCACGAGATGATGATGGAGGCGGGATTGCACCATATCGAGCGGCTCCCCTTTAAGGGCCCCACAGATTCGGGCATCATGGTGGGAACAAAATAGGTCCTCAAACTTTGATGTCGGTGGGGTTCAAGTACCGGGGGGGGGTATTTTTTACGCGATCATTTACTCCCTGTGTAAAAAAAACGTATGGCCGGACGAAAAAGCCAACTTTTTTCTTGACAAATAGTTACGATGTAGCTATGTTGTAACTATACCTCATGGTTCGTTGATCAAGGATCAATTTTAAATTATTGTTTAAATCAGCAGCTTGCTGCCTACTGGAATTCCAAAGGGAATTTCCGAAAAGTCTAACAAAATGCCGGTTGAAAAAAAAATAATAAAAAAAGATAAAGCCGCTCCGACCGAAGGCAGGGGGAAAGTCAAGCTGGAGATCTATGGCGAAGAGATGGTTGAGAAGGTCGTTAAACTGAGCGGAAACAGCGGGCGGGTTTATCTACCGCCGGACTGGGTAGGATGCCGCGTAAAAATTGTCAGAGTGGATTAAGGAACTTGCTTCATGGATAATGTGGGAAACAACTTGCTGATCAGAAGAATTAAACCCGAGGACGCTCCGGAAATTACAAGAATTCAGACTTCCATCACCAAAACCACCCTGGGTATTGATTTCAGGCGTATCATTGAAGAGCAGACTCAGCAAAACGGGGATGTCAGCTTTTCGGCCGAATTGAACGGTAAAGTTGTGGGGTACATGATCAGCTATGTTGTTTTCGGAGGATTCGATCTTCAAAAAAGCGCCTGGATTGCCACCCTGGGTGTAGATCCCAAATATATGGGCCAGGGTATCGGCCGTTCGCTGGCGGAAAAGCTGTTGTCGGTTTACCGCGAAAGGAAAATCGAATACGTCTTTACAACTGTCCGGTGGGACTCTGTTGATCATTTATCTTTTTTCAAGACGCTCGGATTCGCTCGGAGCGATTTTATTCATCTCACGAAAAAGTTGGAGTTGTAGCCCCTCCCAATCTACCCGGTAGATTTTTACAGGGTTGTACTTCCTTTAACAGGAAGCTGGGGAAGGATTGACTCGTTCCTGTCCATTTATTCCTTGACAAAGCACAGAGGAAACATGATAATGGTTCTTTTTCGGGACGTGGCGCAGCCTGGAAGCGCACCTGAATGGGGTTCAGGGGGTCCGGAGTTCAAATCTCCGCGTCCCGACCACTAGAATCTAATAAAAAGAGCAAGTTAGCGATTAGCTGATTTGCTCTTTTTTTATGGGATTTTGGTTTTTTGGGTTTTGTGTAACCTATGTGTAACCCAATTCAACCGGAACGAGCATAATGTTCAGCAAGTTTGGATTGCCGGAGCCGTTTGTGGTTAAGCGTAAGGTGGGAATAGCGGTCAGTCATTGATAAATCGCTGTGACCTATCATTTCTTCTGATTATAACGGATTTGGGGGTACACCTTAGTGGTCCCATATCGATCTGAAGAAAATGTTCATTAGACTACCTAAGGAGATTACAAAAGAGCGAAAAGAGAAGAANATTCCCATCAATCATCACGTTAAAACGGTTCTGGATAAACTCCCTAGAGCTCTCAAGCATGACTTCGTTTTTACATTTAAAGGTAATCCTATCAAGCATAAAAATGGTCTTAAAAAATCACTCATGACCGCCTGCAGGAAAGCAGGGATGTCCCAGGCGGTTTCATCTTTCAGGATATCCGAAGGACTGTAAAAACCAATATGTTGGATGCCAGAATTCCGAAAGAAATTAGGGATACTATTTTGGGACACAGTCTCAAAGGAATGGACGGCCATTATCTGGTGTCATCGGAAAAATCTTTGAAAGCAGCCATGGGCAGGTTCACAGGTTGGTTGGATAAAAAAATTACAAGAGTTTTCGCAACTGTTGACCAAAACGTTGACCATGAATAAAAAAGGACCTAGCTAAAACCGGCTAAGTCCTTGTTATTGTTGGTGCGCCCAGCAGGATTCGAACCTGCGACCTACGGATTCGTAGTCCGTCACTCTATCCAGCTGAGCTATGGGCGCATTGGCAAAGAGAGCTATATATCAGAGATTGTTCAACCTGGCAACCATTGAGTGGTTAAAAATCAATTTTTAGGCGTAAAGTTGGGCAATTCTTTTAATGATGTTGGAGGTTGAATAGCCCTTGACAAAGGGGACCCTTCGAACCTCCCCCCCGCCCGCCTTTACCACGTCCGCCCCGATGATCCGGTCTTCCTGCCAGTCCCCGCCCTTCACCAGAATATGGGGAAGCAGGTATTTGATGACCCGTAAAGGGTTGTCTTCGTCAAAGATCAGGACGCTGTTGACGCATTCAAGGGCCGCCAGCAGTTCTGCCCGCATTTGTTCCGGAAAAATGGGCCTTTTGCTCCCTTTAATGGCTTGGACGGAACGATCGCTGTTAAGGGCCACTATCAAAAAATCCCCCAGATCTCTGGCGGAAGATAGATACCGGGCGTGTCCGGGATGGAGGATATCGAAACAGCCGTTGGTAAATACGATCCGCTTTCCCGAATTTTTGAGTGCGATGCAGCTTTTTTTTGCTTTTTCAAGGGTGCATATTTTGTTGAGATAGGACTTCATTATGGCTCCTAATTTCAAAGGATTATATCACGGCTTTGGCCAAGGTGACACAAAAAACAGCTTTGGCGCCGCCAAGTGTCAGAACTCTTGCACATTCGTTCAGGGTGTTTCCAGTGGTTGCTACGTCGTCCACCAAAAGGATGTTTTTCTTTTTTACAGCATCGGGGGTTCTGAGAAAAAATGCGTTTTGAACATTTTTTCGTCTTTCCTTTTTGGACAGGGTTGTTTGAGGGATGGTGTATTTTGTCCGTGTCAGGGAGAGAAAATCGAGTTCTCCGTTTATTCCCGTGGCGATGTGCTTTGCCAGCAGCAGGCTCTGATTGAATCCGCGTTCCCGAAGCCGTTTGGGGTGAAGCGGGACGGGCATGGTTAAAAATGGTTCCAGGGGCATGAAACGCGTTTTGACGAATTCGGCCAGAAGGGGTCCAACCGCATCAGCCACAAAGGTTTTCTGTCCGTATTTGATCCGCTTAACAGCTCCAAGAATGGGTCCTTCGTATCGGTATGGGGCGTAAGCTGCCTGAAAAAAGGGTTTTGTTCGAAGGCAATCTTCGCAAGGGTGATTTTCAATTCTGTCCGAGCCAAAGGGCATGCCGCAGATGGTGCAAAAAGGGGCATTGATGGGACTGAAGCCTAGGGTGCATTCCCGGCATATTGAGTTTGGCAAATCTCCCGCATCAAAAGGCGCCTGCCATAGAAAGTCACCACAGATAACGCATCGCGGTGGATAGATGATTTGAGTAAGCTGTTTTAATACGTTCACTTTTTGGTGGTTCCACCGTTTGGGGATTCTTTTACGAAGTCCTCAAAAGAGCAGTCTCGATTGATTCCCCGACACGCCAGTTTGGCATGGTTCCAGGTATCACGATCCGCTACATTTGCCGGATAGTAGGGCCAAAGCTCGCAGCGGGCGGGTTTCACGGTGTGAATGGTACATCCGTTTCCCTTTTCAAAAAAAATGCAGAAATTGTCCGCCCCTACTTTTGCATAGGTCCGGCCGTTACGTTTTTGGGTATATTCAGTCAAGAAATCTTCAAGGTTCAAATTCAAACTTTCCGCGATCCTTTTCTGTTCTTCTATTTCCATGAAGATGCCGCCTTCACCATAGCAGCAATCCCCGCACTTTTTACAATCAAAGGCTTTCATTTTCTATTCCCTCCCGAGACTTCAGTTTATCGTGATTTGTGGGTATCATTGGATGTTCTTTTGAGCATCCGTTCCAGGTTCCAGTCCACCAGCAGTCTGAGGCGGGCCTTCACCCCTTTTTTTCTGTAAATAAGATGGCCGGTTTCGCGCTCGAAAATGGTAAAGGTTTCTCCGGAAGAACGGATGTTGACGGACAGCTGGGGGTTTCGCCGGGTGGAAAGCCACATGGGATCGCCTTCGGCGGTTCGGCTCAAGACCCCTTCGGTTTCCAGCTGGTCCAGGAGAGTCAACAGATCCTGGGGCCAGAAGCTTTTGTCCGCGCGGGTCAAGGGCAACTCCGCAGCCTGGCCGAAATCGGCGTGGGTCTTCAGGATGTGGACGAATCGGGAAAGTTTCACGTTGGTTATTTGGTTTCGGTTGATGGGTTCTCTGAGGTTTTTTTCTTTCCGAACTTTTTCTCAAGGGCCTCCCTGATGTCTGCATCGCTTGTCTTGGGTTGATCGGTCATGGTCATTTGAACCTTTTTATGGGTTTCTTTGAGGATATCGCTCATGAAGGTGTCATTTTCGCTACTCCAGGCACTCCATCCGTCGATGCCGATATATTCGTTATAGGAGGTTTCGTAGTAGGGGTCATAAATCCTGACCCCTTTTTGTTCGTTAGATTCATAGCGGACAAATTTTCCATCAAATCGCTCAAAATCTTCATCCTTGAGCCCCAGACTCTTTAAGAGGGGTTTATGTTCTTCCTTTATATCCATTTTATGATGCTCCTAAATTTCCAGGCTTGCTTTGGCGTCTGCCATTTTATCATGATATCCTTCCCACCTTTCAAGCTGACTTTCCAGTTTGCTGCTGACGTCTTTATATTCGGCCAGAAGCGGTACGCTTTCTCCACTGTTTTCAAAAATTTTAGGATCGGCGAGGAGATTTTCAACCTCTTTTTGCCGGGTTTCCAGTTGAGAAATAAAGGTTTCCGTTTGTTCAAGCTCCTTTCGAATCGGCGCCAGGATATCATGAATCCGCTGCCTTTGCTCAGCTTCCTTTCGTTTATCCCGTTTTTGGTTCTTGCCGACAGAAGGTCCCGGGTCTTTTTTCAACCCTGCTGAAGGGTTTTGCGGTTTCAGGTGAATATTCCCTTCGGTTTCGCCAAGGTGACGGTAATACTCTTTGAGCGTGCCGGGGTATTCGATCAATTCCTTGCCCCTGATGTCCCAGATCTTTGTGGCCAGTCGATTGACGAAGGATTGATTGTGAGAAACAAACAGGAGGGTTCCGTCGTATCCCGATAATGCGTCAATCAGGGTTTCCGAACTTTCGATATCCAAGTGGTTTGTGGGTTCATCCATGAGCATGAAATTCCCCGGTTTGACAAGGAGTTTCGCCAGGGACACCCTGGCCCGTTCTCCGCCGGAAAGGACGTTGATGGGTTTGTCCACGTCATTGCCCGAGAAAAGAAATGCGCCGCAGATCGACCTTACAAATCCAATGCCCGCATTCGGTACCGACTGGTAGACCTCCTCCACCACTGTTTTCTGAGGATTGAGCAGGTCCGAATGGTGCTGAGCAAAATAGGCAATATTGACCTTATGCCCCAAGACAATTTGTCCCCGGTCAGGTTTCAGTTCTTCCGCGATGGCGCGAAGGAGGGTGGTCTTCCCACAGCCATTGGAGCCGATGATGGCGATTTTTTCCCCGCGCGTCACTCGCACGTTGAGGTGCTCATATAAGATGTTGTCGCCAAACCATTTGGACACATCCCGAATGGCAACCACTTCCCCACCGCTTCGAGGGAGGGGGGGGAAGGAAAAGCGGATGCTCTTTTCTCTGCGGTGGGTCTGGATAATTTCCATCTTTTCCAGCAGCTTGATTTTGCTCTGGGCCTGGCGGGCTTTGTTGGCCTTGGACTTGAATCGTTCAATGAATTTTTGAGCGTCTTTGACCTTCTGTTCCTGGTTTCGGGCTTTGTTTTCGAGAGTTCTAATCTCTTCGCGGCGGGCTTTCAGGTAGAAATCATAGTTGCCGCTGTAAGACCGCATCCCTTCGGTCTCAAAGGAAACGATGCGATGAATCTGACGGTTGAGAAATTCCCTGTCATGGGAGACCAGTATCATGGCACCCTTGAAGCCTTGAAGAAACGTCTCAAGCCACCTGACCGAAGGCATGTCCAGGTGATTGGTGGGCTCGTCCAAAAGGAGCAGGTCGGGTTTCTGGTACAGCAGCCTTGCCAGGGCCGCCCGCATTTTCCAGCCGCCGCTGAGCTCTGAGACGGGTTTCTGGAAGTCCAGCACGTCAAAGCCAAGACCCAATAGGATTTTTTCCGCTTCGTGATGGGGGAAATCGAGATTCAGGCGGTTGATCTCCTGGTGTATGTCGGCAATCCGTTTGCCAAGGGTGCTCTGACCCAGTTCATCGGTTGCCTTTTCAAGGGAGCGTTCAGCTTTCTTTAAGTCCTTTTCCAGCGTCAGTCGCTGGGGTATGGCGCTGAGGATCGATTGAAGCAGGGATCCCGATACGGCTTCCTGAACATCCTGAGCCAGGTACCCGATACGGGAATTTTTGGCAATTTTGATCTCTCCCCCGTCGGGTGTGATTTCGCCCGTGATGATTCGAAGCAGGGTGGTTTTTCCGGATCCATTGGGACCCACCAGACCGATTCGATCCCCGGGATTGATTTGCAGACCTATCTGGTTGAAAATCTGTCTTTCAACGAAATTGAGGGAGACTTTGATGGCAGTGACAAGACTCATGGCTTTTTGAAATGATCTTTGCTATTCTGTGAACGTTTGCGCGAAATCGCTTTGGCCGCTTATATATAATGGTTTATGCTAAATTTGCAAGGACCATCGACTGTTGGTTGATGGGAAGCTTTGGTGAGGGGCAGGGTGGAATCAGAACCCATACGACGTAAACTGGCTGCTATCTTGAGTGCGGATGTGAAGGGATACAGCCGACTGATGGGGCAGGACGAAGCGGCGACGGTGAAGGCCATCATGGCGTGTCGCGAAATTATGGCTTCAGCCATTGGAAGCGCGCGGGGGAGGGTGGTGGATTCTCCGGGGGATAATGTCTTGGCCGAGTTTGCCAGCGCCGTGGATGCCCTTGAATGTGCTGTGGCCATACAGGAGGCGCTGGAGAGACAAAATTCAGAATTGCCCGATGATCGCAAGATGCTTTTCCGCATCGGGATTAATATCGGGGATGTAATCGTTGAAGGCGGGGAGATCTATGGTGATGGCGTCAATATCGCCGCAAGGATTGAGGGACTGGCTGATCCGGGAGGCATATACATTTCAGGAACCCTGTATGACCAGGTGAAGCGAAAGGTTCACTATCGATACGATTTCATGGGTCGGCAGGAAGTGAAAAATATCTCCGAAGCGGTTCGGACGTATCGCGTGGTCTGGAAAGACGCGGATATTTTGAAGGAAGTTGGAAAAAGTAAGAACCCGGGCCAGCTGACCCCTCTGACCGGAAAAGGGTTTGGATTTGTGTCAAAAGTAATCGCGACCTCTCTTTTGATGCTCCTGCTGATGCCTCTTGTAAACCATTTCAAAATCAACCTGCTGACGAAAATGTGGCAGTGCCGTCTAACGCTTTTGCCCAACGCCCAACAGGTGACCGTCGTCACCATTGACAAAGATGAATACCGTAAGATGAATGTGAAAGAGGGAGAAGCGCTGCGGCTCCCACTTGATTCAAGGCCGAAGCTCTGGCGGCGATACGATCCGACGGTTATCAAAAACCTTTTTGAAATGGGCGCGGGCGCCGTGGGATTTGATTTTTGGTATTCACCCGCCAATGATGCGTTAGAGAAAAAGGCCACGGCCCGGTTTGTGGAGAGTCTCAATTGGGCCAAAAAAAAGGATTTCCCCGTTATTCTGGGGCAGTACCGAAATACGCAGGAGCAGGCCATCTACAGTCATGCGGATTGGGGGTTTATCTCAGTATACAGGGATTTGACCTGGATCAACGAGGTTATGTACCTGAAGGCGTGGGACAAGATGGCGGTATCGGGGGCTGTGGTGGAGCGCCCTGGTTTTTTTGTACAGGTATTGGCTGAAAAATTGAGAATGAAACCCGTTTTGGACGCCGGTGGGGTGCGGCTCATTGGGCGGCCGATCCCAAAGCGTCTGTGGCTGGCTTTTGCCGAAACGCCCTTTGCGAGAGTTCCTTATCACGAAGTTTACAATGGATGGGCGGACAAGAAGCTGTTCTCGGGGCGGATGGTCCTTATCGGTATGGGGGAGGGCGAAACGGATTATTTCCAAGTCCGGTACAGTCCCACCGATTTTACGCCCAATGACAAAAAAGATGGTTACGGAATGCCGGGTGTTTTCCTCTTCGCTCACGCCATCAATCAGATTCTTCAAGGCTATTATCACACCGAGATAAACGATGAATGGACGTTGCCCATTTCAGGGCAAGGGATTTCTCTCTTTCATCTGGAGAGCCTCCTTTATCTTTTGCTTGAAACGGTTGCTATATGTCTGTTAGTCCATGCGGTATCGATCTTTGCTCGAAAAAGAGGAGGGATTTGGCGAACCCTCTCCTGGATGGGGATGGCAATGGCGGTTTTTATTGCGACGTTAGCCTTCGTTCCTGTTCTTTTCGGGTTGGCTAATTTTTTCTTTGGCGGTGTTGTTTTTTCGCTGCTGTCAATCAGGAGCATGAAAAAATAAAAACCGCTTTGAACCATTCTCATAAGGATGGTTTTTGACCCGAGTCACCGGTAAAGAGGGACGGCATTTTTTTGAAAGGGGGAAAACAAAATGAATTTAGACAGATTTAGACGCGTTACGCTTTTGTTTTGTTTCTTGGTTTTGTGTTCGACTCCGGGATTTTCAGGGGAAAAGAAAAACAAACAGGGCCCTGTGAATTCAGGGACTGTCGAAATTGAATGCAACATTTCACATCTGGATTTATTCCTGTGTTCTGAAGAAAAGTACCGGAAAAAGGAATCGCGAGTGTTTTTCGGGCTGATAAAATCGGAGAAGTTCATGTGTTCCGACGGAAGAGTCCCTCTGGGAAAGACGCCTGTCAAACCGGTTTGCATGCCGCCGGGAAAATACATATTGCTGGTCCCTCAGGGTTACCGCTGGGAGCATGACGGCCCCATTGAAATCGACGTGGAGACCGGAAAAAGAAAGTATTTTCTGTTAAAACTCTTCAGCAGCAGGGCCGAAGGAAGTGGCGATGACCATGGCGACGGTGGTGGCGGTGGTAGTGCTGGGGGGGGGCGGCCTTGACCATTGCCGGTATTATCCATTAAGGGCCGGCATCTCTTGATGTTCCACTTTGATGCATCGGTTCATGACCACCTCTATGCCGGCGGCCCTGGCTTTTGACGCTGCGTCGTTGTGAACGATACCCAACTGCATCCAGATGGTTTTGACCCCGATACGGATGCATTGCTCCACCACCGGCGGAACACGGGTGGGGTTGATAAAGAGGTTGGCCATATCAACGGTAAAGGGGATGTCTTCAAGGGTTTTGTAGCAGGTTTCCCCCAGTATTTGCTCCTGGCCCGGGTTTATGGGGATCATATCGTAACCCGCCTCCAGCAGATACCGGGCCACCCTGTTGCTGTCCCTGGATGTTTTGGGGGAAAGACCCACAACCGCAACCCGCTTTGAATTCTGCAGGATTTTTTCTATTTCCTTCGAAGGGGGCGTATAATCAGGCATTTCGCATTGGGGGCTTTCCATGAGCATCTATTTTAGCAAGTTTTTTACGGTTTCTGCTTTTTCTTTCAAATCCATGGCTTTTTTGATCCCCGGGACCTGTTCCATGACCTTGCCCGCAACCTTGCTTTCCATGGCTGGCGGTTTCTCAGTCTCCAGGGTTTCAATTTCCTTCGCGGATGCGTCGTCGGAGGCTTTTTCCGGTCTCAATTCTTTTTTGACATTTTTGAATTCCCTGATGGCGCCGCCGAGACCCTTCCCGATATCCGGAAAGCGTTTGGCGCCAAAGATCAGGATGACAATAATGGCAATAATGATGAGTTCCGTAGGTCCCAGCCCAAACATATTTGACTCCTCCGGGTTGGATGATTTCTGACGTTAGACATCCGACCCAAGCCCCTCAAATTGAACGGGGTCTTCATTTTCTTCCCGTGCTTCTATGTGCCCGATACAGTATGCTGTTTCTCCCATGGCTTTCAGCCTCAGGAGGACCTCATCGGTTTCTTCCTCATTGACAACAATCAGCATTCCGAGACCATTGTTAAACGTCATCATCATGTCGTGGTCCGATATATGGCCGGCTTTCCTGATGTATTGAAATACAGGGTGGGGTATCCAGGCGGTTGTATCAATGATGGCCTTGCAGCGTGACGGCAATATGCGGGGAGGGTTTTCGATGAGTCCGCCGCCGGTGATGTGACTGATGCCGTAAAGATGAAAATTCTTCCGGAGGTTATTGATGGTTCTGGCGTATATACGGGTGGGTTCGAGCAATTCCTCCCCGAGGGTTCGACCAAAATCCGGCACATGGTCGGAAACGGACATTTTCAGGTCATCGAAGAAAATCTTCCTTACCAGAGAGTAGCCGTTGCTGTGGAGTCCGCTGCTTCCGATGCCGATCAGTCGATGCCCTACGGCAATCTCGCTTCCGTCCAGCAGTTCTTCGTTATCGGCCATTCCAACCACGAATCCGGCCAGGTCGTATTCGTCTTTTGCGTAGAAACCGGGCATCTCAGCGGTTTCCCCTCCGATGAGCGAGCATTTGGCCTCCATACATCCGGTTGCAATTCCTTTCACGATTTCAACGGCCTTGTTCTCATCCAGAACACCCATGGATATGTAGTCGAGAAAAAAAAGCGGAGAAGCACCCTGTACGACAATATCGTTGACGCACATGGCCACGAGGTCCAATCCGATCGTATCGTGTTTATTGAGCATGAAAGCAATTTTGAGTTTTGTGCCGACCCCGTCGGTAGAGCTGACCAAGACAGGTTTCTTGACGTGTTGAACATGGAGCGAAAAGAGGCCGGCAAATCCGCCGATATCAGTGATGACGCCGGGGGTGTGCGTTTTGGAAACAATCGGTTTGATCAGTTCTACAAATCTATTTCCCGCTTCGATATCGACCCCTGCTTGGGCGTAAGAATCCTTTTGATCATCGGGCTTTTTGATGTTCATTGTTCTTGACTCCATTACTCAGAATTTTATCAAACCCCAGTCTGAATATAAGGGCTGCTAAAGCGGAAACAACTGCTCGACTCTTTGGGCAAGCATGATGTCCCCGGCGGCTTTGAGCCGTCCATCCATAAATGCCTGCATGCCGTTGATCTCTTGATTGATCATGCTAAGCCATGTTTCAGCTGACATGGTGAGTGTTACCGTGGGTTCGTCATGACTCCCTTCAAAAACTTCACAGGTTCCGTCTTTGACGACAATGTTCCAGTTCCCCCCGTCATCACCGGTTATTTCGAATTGAAACACCACGTTCAAACCCTGGGCCGCATCGGGATCAAATACCTCGGACATTTTATTGAAGATGTCTTTAATGTTTGCTAGTGCCATTTTGTATTTTCCTCTTCTATCTTCTATTTTCACATCGGATATAACTAGCAAAGGATGTTATTGTCAATCAATATCAACGAGACCCGGAAATTCTCACCCTGACATCTGTAAATGATGTGCGGCTGGATAGGTTACTAAAAAGTGCGTCTCTTTTAGAAGAATTGATTGGTTTGTGATTTTTCTTGCAATATGGTCAGGCGTGTGTTAAAACTCGCGCATTTCGACAGGATGTGAGGACCAATGAAGAGGAAAGCGCCTCGAATTACTGCGTTCTTTGGAAAAGACACGGCTTTTGAGGGGACGTTGACGTTTACAGGTGGTCTTCGCATCGACGGTCGTTTTCAAGGAGAAATTTCCACCGAAGGGACCCTGATTATCGGGGAAACCGCTGTGATCCGGGGTGATATTCGTGCGTCGTGTGTTTTTGTCAGCGGTGAAATTCACGGCAATACGGTTGCGGAACAGAGAATTGAGATTTTGACACCTGCCAGGATTTTCGGGGATATCCAATCCCCGGAGATTATCATGGGCGCGGGGGCTGTTTTTGAAGGAAAATGTCAAACTGAAACCGGTTAAACTGCGGTTTCCATATTAGCCGTGTTTGCTTTGGAAAAAAGTTTTTGACAAGCGCCTTTTTTTTTTGTAGAAAGCCTTACTTTTGTGAAATTGCCCCGTCCGGCGTAGATTGTAAACGTGAAACCCTTGGAAAATCGAGATGAAAGGATGCCTCTGATATGCTGAATATAGACGGTACAGTGATTCTTCAAATAGCCAATTTTCTTGTNCTTCTTGTGGTGATGAATATCATCCTCTATAAGCCGATACGTGGGATACTGGCAAAAAGAGANGAAGAGATGGCTTCGCGTCAGAAAATGATTGACGATTATCAGNGCCGCGTGAAGGATAATGAGGAAGCGNTCGAAAGCGGTATGGTTTCAGCCAGGAAGGAAGGCTACCAAGAAAAAGNATCTCTGAAAGTCCTGGGACAGGAAGAAGAAAAAGGGGTTCTTCAGGAAGCCGGCGCTGCCGTGGAGCGAAAGTTAACGGCTGCAAAACAGGAGATTGAGACTAAAATAACAACTGTCAGGGAGACCCTGGAGAGTGAGATTTCCGGTTTTTCAAATGAACTGGCTGAAAAGATACTGGGAAGGAGTGTTCAATGATTCGCTTTACAAGCAACAAAGGGGAGACATTCCTGATTGTCGGTATGACGCTGCTGTTCGTGATTACTTTCTGTGGCCTCGCCATTGCGAGTGGCGGCGGGGGCGCATCTGATAGTCACGCTCACGACCAGATGATGAACCTCCTCTATCGTATCCTCAATTTCACCCTTCTGGTGATCATCCTTGTGGTGGTGGTCAAAAAGACTTCCATGTTGCGTTTTTTTGGGGAGCGCAGGAAAGAAATCAAGGAAAAACTTGAGGCATTGACAAAAGAGCGTCAGGCAGCTGAAAGCTGCAGCCGGGAGCTTGAAACAAAACTTAGGGAATTTGAAGTTCTGAAAAAAGAGATCCTCGAACAGTTCAGGGCGGAAGGCGCCAAGGAAAAAGCGCGAATTATCGCCGAAGCCAGGGAACGGGCAGCGCAGCTTATCAATCAGGCTGACCACACCATTGAACGTGAGATTCAAGGGGCCACCGAAAGATTGAAACAGGAAGTGATTGGAATGGCAGCCCTGCGGGCGGAAGAAATTATTGCCAAAGGGATAAAAGACAGTGATCAGGACCACTTGGTGAATGAATTCATTAAAAGCGTGGAGAAACTACATTGACCGGTTCAAAGATTTCCAAAAGATATGCAAAGGCACTGCTCAGTCTGGGGCAGGAGGATGAAAATTATGCGCAATACGGGGAGAACCTGAAGGAATTCGCCGAACTCTGCGCAGATAACCCGGAATTCAGCAAGGTAATCGGCAATCCGGTTTTTTCCGTGGATGATCGAAAAAAGGTGCTGAATGCGGTGTTGGAGAAAAGCCCCTTTGCCGATTATGTCAAGAATCTTCTGCGGCTTCTCCTGGATCAAAACAGGATCGGGGACGTTGAAGACGTTTCAGCCAATTACACCCGTCTCACCGACGAGATTTCAAACATTATTCGTGCTGATATCATCACAGCCAGACCTTTGAAAAATGAGGCAATGGACAAACTGGATGCCGTCCTTGCAAAAATCACTTCTAAGACGGTCAAAACCAACGTAGAAGAGGATGAGTCTCTCATTGGAGGGCTTGTCGTGAAGATAGGTGATTTGGTATTGGATGGCAGTGTCAGGGCACAGCTTGAAGGCCTAAAAGAATCATTAAAGAGGAGTGAATATAACTAATGGAGATCAGAGCTGCTGAAATAAGTGAGATAATCCGGGGTCAGATTAAAGACTATGAAAAGAAGGTCGAAGTAAGTGAGACCGGAACCGTCTTGTCTGTGGGTGATGGCATCGCTCGCGTATACGGGATTGAGAAGGTTATGGCCATGGAGATGGTGGAATTCTCCGGAGGTATATTCGGCCTTTGTCTTAATCTGGAAGAAGATAACGTGGGAGTCGCCATTATGGGCGATGACTCCAAAATTAAAGAGGGCGATACGGTCAAGAGGACCGGTAAAATTGCTGAAATCCCGGTGGGAGAGGCGGTTTTGGGTCGCGTTATTGACGCCGTGGGGCAGCCCCTTGACGGCAAGGGACCCATTGAAGCGACCCAATTTAATCGAATCGAGATGGTGGCACCCGGTGTTATTGATCGGCAATCCGTTTCCGAGTCCATGTATACGGGTATCAAGGCCATTGATGCTATGACGCCGGTGGGAAGGGGCCAGCGCGAGTTGATCATTGGCGACCGGCAGATCGGGAAAACGGCCATTTGCGTGGACGCCATTATCAATCAGAAGGATACGGACGTTTACTGCATTTATGTGGCTACGGGACAGAAAAAATCAACCGTTGCGCAAGTGGTTGATATTCTGGAGCGCCACGGCGCTATGGAATACACAACGGTCGTGGCGGCCTGCGCCAGCGATCCGGCTACTCAGCAGTTTATTTCGCCCTACGCCGGATGCGCCATCGGAGAATACTACCGAGACCAGGGAAAGCATGCCCTGATTGTCTACGACGATCTTTCCAAACAGGCCACCGCTTACCGGCAGGTTTCTCTTTTGCTCAGGCGACCCCCTGGACGGGAGGCTTTCCCCGGGGATATTTTTTACAACCATTCCAGATTGCTTGAACGCGCCGCTAAGGTGAGTGATAAACTGGGGGGAGGCTCTTTGACGGCGCTTCCGATTATTGAAACCCAGGCAGGTGATGTTTCCGCCTATATTCCCACCAATGTGATCTCCATTACGGACGGTCAGGTCTATCTCGAGCCCAATCTCTTTTTTTCGGGCGTCCGTCCCGCCATTAACGTGGGCCTTTCCGTCTCCCGTGTGGGCGGTGCCGCTCAGACCAAGGCCATGAGGAAGGTTGCGGGCTCTTTGAAGCTGGATATGGCCCAGTTTAGAGAACTGGAAGCGTTTGCCGCTTTCGGCAGCGATCTTGACAAGACGACGCTGAAACAGCTGGAACGAGGTCGCAGGCTGGTTGAAATATTGAAGCAGCCCCAGTTTCAGCCCATGTCGGCCGAGAAGGAGGTGGCGATTCTTTTTGCGGCTTCAAATGGTTTTCTCGATAAGTGGTCGGAAAGTTCGATTCTGGATTATGAAAAACAGATGCTTGAGCATTTAATCAGCAAATACGCCGATATCTTGAGCGACATCAAAGAGAAAGGTGATATTACAGAGGAGACGGACGGTAAACTGAAAAAGGCTCTGGAAGAATTTGAGGGAATTTTTCAGCCCGCGGCTTGAACCGCCCATATGTTTTAGAAACGATGATAAACGTCAGATAAACAAAGAGAGAAAGGCCATATGGCAACCTTAAATGATATTAAGATAAAGATAGGTGCTGTTAAGAAAACGCGGCAAATTACGAAAGCCATGAATATGGTTGCCGCTGCCAAACTCCGTGGTGCCCAGATGAGAATGGAGAACTTTGAGCCTTACGCGGCCAAGTTCGCGGAAGTGCTTGGAAATCTGGCAAGCCGGATCGAACCTGATATTCACCCTCTGCTCGTGAAGAAGGAAAAGGTTTCCCGGGTGGAGCTGCTGCATTTTTCAGGCGATAAAGGTCTTTGCGGCAGTTTCAATTCCAATCTGATCAACCGGGCTGAAAAGTGGATGAACGAAGAGAAGGATAATGGGGTTGACATCGGCCTGACGACGGTTGGAAAACGGGGTCGCGATTATTTTAAAAAAAGAGGATTTGACATCATTGGAAACCATATCAATGCCTACGGGAGTGTCGATATATCCTTTGTCAATCAGATCAGCAGCGGCATGATTGACCGGTATCTTACAGATGAGGTGGATGGCGTCTATATGATCTACAGCCGTTTCATCGGTATGGGCAAACAGGTGCCGACATTGGTGAAACTGATTCCGGTTGAGCCGCCGGTCGCCGAGGATGAAGAAGCATCCGGGGCCGATGCGGAGTATCTTTGTGAGCCGGATCCCGAAGGGCTGATGATCGAACTTTTACCCAAGCATATTAATGTACAGATTTATAATGCGTTTCTGCAAAACGAAACCAGTGAGCATGCCGCGCGAATGGCGGCTATGGACAATGCTTCCAGGAATTGCGAGGATCTTGTGGAAAGTCTTACCCTTGCTTACAATAAAGCACGACAAGCGGCTGTTACCGCTGAATTGATGGATATCGTGGGCGGCGCCGCCGCCTTGAAGGGATAACGGTTTTAACCTTATAAGGAGGTCTTTATTTAACCATGAATGAGGGCAAATTAATACAAATCATTGGTCCGGTCGTCGATGTGGAGTTTGGTGATGGTGAACTCCCTGAAATCCTAACCGCACTCCTGATCAGCAATCCGGCAATCAACGACGTGGAAGATAATCTGGTTGTGGAAGTCGCTCAGCATTTGGGTGACAATGTGGTGCGTTGCATTGCCATGGATGTGACCGACGGCCTGGTACGGGGTATGGCGGTCAAGAATACGGGGAAGCCAATTATGATGCCTGTTGGCGATCCCGGTTTGGGTCGCGTCCTTAACGTGGTCGGAAGACCCGTGGATGGTCTGGGTCCGGTGGAGGCGACGGAATACTATCCCATTCATCGTCCGGCGCCATCCTTTGAAGAACAGGATGTGTCTGTAAATGTGCTTGAAACCGGCGTGAAGGTCATTGATCTCCTGGTTCCCTTTCCGAGGGGCGGTAAAATGGGGATGTTTGGCGGGGCCGGCGTTGGGAAGACGGTCGTCATGATGGAGATGATCCATAATATCGCCATGCAGCACGGCGGCATCAGCGTGTTTGCCGGTGTTGGTGAGCGCACGAGAGAGGGAAACGACCTGTACATGGAGATGAAGGAATCGGGCGTTCTCCCCAAAGCCGCTTTGATTTACGGCCAGATGACGGAGCCCCCCGGTGCCCGTGCAAGGGTGGCGCTATCCGCGCTGACCGCGGCGGAATATTACCGAGATGAGCAGGGCCAGGACGTTTTGCTTTTTATCGACAACATCTTTCGGTTTACGCAGGCCGGGGCCGAGGTTTCAGCGCTGTTGGGTCGTACGCCTTCCGCTGTGGGGTATCAGCCTACGCTGGGTACCGACCTGGGTGCTTTGCAGGAACGGATAACATCCACCACCAAAGGTTCCATTACAGCGGTTCAGTGCGTGTATGTGCCCGCGGATGACCTGACCGATCCGGCGCCGGCGACAACCTTTGCCCACCTTGATGGAACCGTGGTGTTGTCAAGGCCATTGACGGAATTGGGTATTTATCCGGCTGTGGATCCGCTGGATTCGGGTTCCAGGATTCTGGACCCGAACTTTCTTGGGGAAGAACACTATAACACCGCAATGCAGGTTCAGCGTATCCTTCAGAAATATAAGGAATTGCAGGATATCATNGCCATTCTGGGGTTGGATGAGCTGTCCGACGANGACAAAATGACGGTCGCNCGGGCCCGCCGGATTCAACGGTTTTTGTCCCAGCCATTCCATGTGGCCGAGACATTTACGGGAATGCCGGGAACCTACGTGCCGGTTGCCGAGTCGGTCAAGGGTTTCAAGGAGATTATCGATGGCAAGCATGATGAGCTGCCCGAAGCCGCGTTTTATATGGTCGGTAATATCGAACAGGCGCAGGAAAAAGCTGAGAAGATGGCCGCCGGTAACTAAAAAAAGGGGATAATCCATGGGAAAGCTAAATCTGGAAGTCGTTACCCCTGAGAAGGTGATGGTGAGTCAAGAGGTGGACATTGTTGTTGCCCCCGGGACCATGGGTGAGTTCGGTGTTTTGGAGGGGCACGTGCCGTTTCTTTCAGGAATCGAGCCGGGTGAGTTGCGGTTTTCCAGTGGGAATCAAACGGAACGTTTCCTGGTGACGACGGGGTTTTCCGAAGTTTCCGATAACAAGGTTTCGGTTTTGGTGGATGCCGCTGAAAAATCCACGGAGGTTGATGCGGAGCGGGCTCGAAAGGCCATGGAAAGGGCCAAGGAGAGACTTTCGCTGGATCGGGGAAAGGAAGATGTCGATTTCGTGAGAGCTGAAGCGGCGCTCAAACGTGCTATTGTTCGTATGAGAATATCGGAAAAGAAAGTTTAGAAAAAAGAGGATAACAATCTAAAAAAGGCAAGCGGAAGTCCGCTTGCCTTTTTTTATGTATTGACCTTTCCTGATTTCAACGATAGTATGAGAGACATTTGGTACAAAAATATCCTTCTGGTTAGGAAATAGGGGGGCGGGTAAACTGTCAGTGTGTTTTTTGATATTTCTGGTTTTTGATCGTATTTAACAATGAAGAGGCTTGGGTGGTTATGAATACAGAGGTTGATAACGGGCAATATGATGTTTTGGAATCTTCAAGCCCGGAAGATGAGGTTGATCAGTTTCAGTTGCTTGAGGAAAAAGTTGACAGCCTTATCGAAAGAACAATGGCGTTGAAAAGCGAAAAAGAAGCCCTTGAAGAGAAATTGCAGATTGAGGAGGAAAA
>JGI24023J19991_10001264_pt1 | contig 19610 bp, 15 predicted proteins | sample Cruoilmetagenom1_FD_19991 | JGI IMG/M metagenome (IMG submission 19991) | reverse complement strand
CCGCCGCGTCCGCCTCATCTGCGGTCTCATCGGCCAGTGGCTCGTGCGCAGCATGCACGCTCGTGCGCGGCGCTCTCTCCTTAAGCGTTGCGTTCATCCAGTTCACATCGTCTTCCTCGCAGGGTGCGGTCATCTGCCAGTCGCGCGCCGTCGGGTTGGCGTTCAGGCTATCGATGGCTAGCCCGGCCTCCATCGCGTCCTCGTCGTACAGGCAATAGATCAGCACCCGCGGGCCGCAGCCCTTGAATACGATGGGGGCGATCGCAGGCTGTTCGTCGGCGATCAGCGATTCCATGACGCTGGCAGCCGCATCGAGCTGCTCCCGGTCAACAGAGTCGTCGGCGGTCACGAGTTCGACAATCGCGTGCCACGTCTCCTTTGCGGAGCGGACCGGGATTGAGGCAATATCGCGGCGAATCCTCATGCCGCCTCCTCGGCCGTTCCGGCGGCAGCAACGGCCTTCAATGTCGTGAGAACATGATCGGCCTTCAGTTTGTTGAGGTCGCGGGCGGTCTCGACCGAGACGGCAGCGGCGGAAACGATGGCCTTGCGCAGCCGGCGCCCGTCGAACCCCTCGGATGCGGCAACGAAGGATCCGATCTGCCCTTTCAGGTCGCCGACACGCGGCCAGACTTTGGCGAGCTGACTCAAGGCATCAGTGATGATTGCAGCGCGGGCCTCGGCATCGGGCAGGCCGATTTCCTCGATCCAGTCAGCCCGTGACATCAGGGCGCGATCCACCGCTTCCGGAAAGTTTGTGGTCGCGATCAGCAGGACGTTCCTGTGTTTGCGGGTCAGCAGGTCCAGCCCCGCGAGCGCTGCATCCGTGGCGCGGTGGACGTCGATCGGGTTCGCCTCAAGGCTCATTCGCTGCCGGTCGGGCGCAAGGGTTTCGACCTCATCAAGCAAGACCATGCACGGCCCGCCGGCGGCGAACTCCGGGATAATCTGGTGGAAGAGCTTGGTCACTTCTTTCTGGCTTTTGCCGAGGGCCGAACTTGTCAGGGCATGGGGATCAATCTGGATGAAGCGCGCCCCCGCGCCTTTGATGGCGCCTGCCACCTGGTTCGCAAGTCCGCGCGCCAGCGTCGTTTTGCCGGTCCCCGGCACGCCGGACAGGACGATAAGACCGTGAACCGGCATCAATTCGAAGGGAAACTTCTGGCGCAGTTGAAGCGCGAGCACGGACTGGGCGAGCAGCCGCTGCCGAACGGGTTCGGCAAGCTTTATGGCGGTCCATGCGCTGGCAAGGTCCGGATGCGGCAGGTCCGCTTGGTCGGCGATCATATCCATCTACTCAGCCTTTCTCCATGCGCGCGCCCATGGTCAACCCTTGGGCGGGAACGGATCGTTCCCGTGTGAGTCGCGCTCCCGGATACGGCCGTCGCGGCCGTGCACGAATAGCTCAGAGCCCTGGTTGCGGGCGATCTCACGTCCGGTATCAATGGCCTCGCGCTGGGTGCGGTGAATGGATGTGGCGCGCTGGCTACCAGCACCCCGTACAGCCCATCCGTCGTCATGCGGAACGACATGCTGGTTGCGTTTACTCATGTTAACCTCCTGATTTCAAATGATAACAACCTGGCTTCGGCTTATGCAGTGCAAAGTTGACGGGGCCTCAGCATTGGTTTACGATTTAAGTATAGATTGAAAAACCGTAAACTGCAAGCCTGAGGAGCCACATGTTTGGAGATCGCCTGAAACTCGCCCGGAAAAAAGCCGGATACTCACTGCGCGGCCTCTCGGACGCGCTGGACGGCGAAGTGAGTGCGCAGGCCATCGGCAAGTATGAGCGCGGAGAAATGATGCCGGGCTCTGGCGTGCTCGTGCATATGGCAAGGGTGCTCAGCGTGTCGCTGGAATATCTGCTCAGCGAACGGGTCGAAGAGCTGGAAGCTGCCGAATTCCGCAAGCTCTCGGGCACGAGCGCCGGTGATCGGGCGCGCGTCGAGGCGGCGGTCATCGACGGCCTGCAACGCTATCTCGCCATCGAAGAGATACTGGAACTCGATAGCGGTGCCTGGAAGGCCCCCCGGTTCGGCAACCGGTTTTTAGGGCGCGAGGACGAGGGCGAAGTCCTGGCGCAGGACCTGCGCCGGGAATGGGAGCTGGGGATTGATCCCATCCCCAACATGACCTCTTTGCTGGAAGACCGGGGAATCAAGGTGCTTGTGATGCCTCTGCCCGGCCGTGTGTCGGGGCTCACCTGTCTTGTACGACGGCCGCGGCACAAGACCAGGGTGCCGGTTATTGTCGTGAACAAGCATGTCACTTTGGAACGGCGGCGGTTTACGCTTGCCCACGAACTCGCGCACCGGCTGATCGATAACACCTCGCCGGTTGATCATGAAAAGGCGTCAAATATCTTCGCCGGGGCATTTCTTGTGCCCCGGGACCATCTGGTGCGCGAAATCGGTAAACAGAGAAAAGCGCTTGGTTATCAGGAGCTGATCCAGCTCAAGCGCATGTATCGCGTGAGTGCAGCAACGCTTTTGGTCCGCCTCAGGCAGGTCGGCGTTATCGATCAATCGACGCTCGCCTATGCATTCCAGACCTTTGCGCGCGGCTGGCGGAAGAGCGAGCCCGATCCGCTGGAAATTAGGGGCGAGGAAGGAAAGCACGAGGTTCCGCGGCGGTTTGAGAGACTTTGCTACTGGGGGCTTGCGGAAAAACTTATAGAGCCTGGCAAAGCTTGCGAGCTGTTGCAAAGGCCTTTGGCAGAAATCGAAGAAGGACTGAAGGGACCTGCCGAAGGCGATGCGGATAGTAGTTAGCGACACGAGCTGCATGATCGACCTGAGGAAGGCCGATCTTCTGGAAGCTGTGTTGCGGCTCCCACACACTTTCGTCATGCCTGATACGCTTTTCGAGGATGAATGGCTGTGCCTGAGCGCAGCCGAAAAACACGCGCTCGGTGATTTGGGCCTTGAGGTGCAGAGCTTGGAAGGGCCGCTCGTCGAGCGTGCGGGCCAGTACTTCAATCAGCACGCAAGACTCAAGCTGGGTGACTGCTTTGCGCTGACGCTGGCCGAAAAGATTGGGGACTGCATCCTGTTAACGGGTGATGGCCCTTTGCGGGGAATAGCCGAAGGCAATGGGATCGAATTCCATGGCGTGCTCTGGGCCACGGACGAGATGGAAGCTCATGGCGTCGTACCGCTGTCGGAACTCCACGCCGCGTTGCGGCTATTCTACGAGGATCAGTTAGTGTTCCTGCCAGAAGCTGAAGTGCTTCGCCGTATTAGACGGCTGGCGCGGTTGTTGTAACGAAGGCGCTCTATCGTCGGCTGGATTCATAACATTCGGGCCAGCCGGTCCTCGATCCCGGCAATATCGCGCTGTGAAAGACCGGCCATTTTGAAAAGAATGAGATCGACCGCATCCTGATAGGGCTGGGCGTCGGGGTTTAGTTGAGCGCGGTCAAGCCGGGAAATTGCGCCGCGCGCCTGCTCGGCAGCCTGAATTTTTCGCGCAAGCTGTTCCAGGGCGTCGCGCGTTGCAGGGCTGAACGGCCCTTTTGCAAAGCAAGGTTCAAGCGCATCCGGAACTGCCGAAACGTCGGTGTCCAGCAGCCTGCGTACATCTGCCATCAAAGCTTCGTCTTGCTTGTTCGGTTTATCACGGAAGATCGGGCACGGCAGATTGTTGAACTGATATTCGTTGACCTTGGAGTTCGTACTGCCAAGGCGGAAATACCAGTCAATGAGTTTCGAATTCAAAAGCGCGAGCAGAAAATCGGCTGGCAACAGGGACGCCTTGTCATGCGGAACATAACTCACGGTATCAAAGCACAGCTCACCCGCGGGGATATGTGCTGCGATGACGCGCCGGAAATTGTTCTGCGGTGAACTGCGCTGGAATCCGATACGCTCCCGCAAGCCGTGAAAGGCTTTGGACTCGGCGCGCTTGCCCGCGCGAAATGATTCTATGTCGATGTATAGAGACCGCCCTTGTGAGGCTTCGCGCAAAACGTAGAGGCAGACATTCGATCCGCGGAGCACAAGGCGGCGTCCCTTCCCTTCGTGTTCATGCAGGAATTCTTTCTGTGTCGTTTCATTGACCTCGCCTTGATAGGACTTGCAGATGCGTCCCAAGCGGCCGAATCCAGGACGTTTAACGATGGCAGTGGCAAGGTCCCAGTCGTCCTGTGAGCAACTGACGATCGTCATATTGCTCGGATCATAAAGCGCGACTGCAGACGAACTGAGCGAAAGCGATGGAGAGTCCGGCTCTATGAACTGGGCCGGGTGGACAGCGGACATGCAAGGCTGGTCGTGGCCGCCTTGCTCGTTCTTGCCATGAACGAACAGGGTCGTTGACAGCTTGGCGTCATAGAAAACGCGGCGCGCCGGATTATCCTTCTGCGGAAATGCGTGTATCTGGCGAAACGCGCCACGCTCAAGCAGTGCTTTGCGTACGCCGCTTGCCTGCTCATCGCCAAGCAGCGGCATTGGCACGATGAAACTAAAGGAACCACCTTCGCGGAGAAGGTCAAGCGCGCGGCAAATGAAGACCTTGTAAAGGTTGTTCTTGCCCACACACGATGGGCTTAGCGAAGCGTCGTGCGCGATGAATTTCTTAAGCGGGACGACGTGAGCGCCAGCTTCTTTTTCTGACAAGACATCATAAGGGGGATTACCGATGACAACATCAAAGCCCGGTGCGCCGGGCTCGGAGATGTGATTGAGAAAGACCTGCGGGAATGCCAGTTCCCAATGAAAGCAGTGAATCCCGGATGCGCTTAGCAGGCCAAGACAATCCATTGCCCAGCTCTCTTCGAGCACAGAGCCAAAGCGCTTTTTTGAGTCAAGCGCGCCGACCAGTCGGCGGTAATTTTCACCGGATACGGGCTTGCCGCCGCCGATAACGCTGGCGCACCAAAGATCGGCAATCGCAGCAAAGCGCGTGAGTGCAGGCACAAAGCGCCGTCTGAAAATACTCTCTTTGCGCTTGACCTGCTCGGCCGTATCCGACGGCAGGGCGCTGATTTCGGCAAGCGGCTCCAAAATGGCCGGAAGCGCGGTCTGTATATGTTTTTCGAACTGCCCCTCCAGTAGACCCTTCTCGCCCGGCAGGTTGTTCAACCAGTGGATACGCGCGCCGATAATGGAATCCCCGCACTGAAAATGATGGTCGAGAAATGTCAGCGGGGAATCGGCAGCAATGGTCTCCAGCCAAAGGGCAAGCTTGGCCAGTTCAACGGCCATAGGATTAAGATCGACGCCGAACAGGCATGTCTCAGCGACCCGGCGCTTCCAGTATGTGATGGTTGATTCATCGCTCTGCATCGCTTCGGCGGCCGGATGACCTGTATTGGGATTGGTCGCGATTTCTTCGGCCAGATACTGGCAGGCGCGAATGAGAAAGTGACCGGAGCCCATGGCGGGATCGAGGACCTTGAGACCGAGGATGCGGTCATCGAAATCCGCTCGAAGCGCTTCGAGACGCTCTGTGAGAGCGGTGCGCTGCGCGGAATCGGCGTCCGCTAGCCCATCCTCAAGCTGGCTGATTTCGTCTTGCAGCGTCTGGTCGAGGCTGGCGCATAGCGGGCCGAGCGTCGCCTCGATCATGTGATTGACGATGTGATCCGGCGTGTAATAGCTGCCGGAGCTGCGACGTTCGCCTTTATCGGTGGCCAGGTAAATGCTGTCTGCTTCATAGACGATATCTGTGGGCTCGTAACCGCGCGGGACTTGCTCCTTGACCGGCAGTACGCGCTCTTCGCGGGAACCGGCCTGCCGTTTCTTAACGACCTTCATCGGGTTTTCGGCGTAGCGCGGCTTTAACTCAAGCAAACCCTCGTAAACGCTGCCGAGTTGCTGAATGGCCAGATCGCGGTAATCGACACGGAAGAGGCCAAGATCGGCCCGGCCTGGTTGCGGAGCGCGGCCGAGCTGGTCAAGAACGCGCGCCAGATACCAGTCGGGAAGCTTTTTCTCGGCGAGAAACGGGTCTGTTTCCAGATTGAACAGGCCGCCGTTATACGCGGGGACCCCGTAGCGCTGATGGCCGCGGTCTATAAGGTCGAACAGGTCCTGGAGATCATCCCAGATGTGCGCGTCTTCCCGGCTGTAATCTTTGCGATCAAGGCGGCGCCGCACCTTGTCGAGCTTGGTGGCGACATCATCGCGGTGTCGGGCGAGCGAGCGGTTGCGAGTGTATGTCGGATTGATGCGATAGGGCAGCAATCCACGGTCTTCTCCGTACATGATAAAGAGAAGACGGTAGAGGAAAACAAAGCCGTGCTCCTGGCACAAGGGGAGGTGGGCCGCAGGGTCGAGATCGTTGGGCTCGTGCTTGATGAAGCCTTCGACACATAGCCTAAGGGCTTCAAAGACGCGTTCCTTCAGCTCTTCGCTGACTCCGAGGGAATACTCCGAGCTTCCCTCGACAGCGCGGGTGATAAGAGGCTTGCGGCCATCGACGGATTCAAAGCCGTGCGGGCTAAAGAGCAGAAAGAATCGTAGGAACGTATCGAACTCTTTGCCGCCGGGGCCGAGCTGCAATTGAGCGTGCGGGCGGGTGGCGTCATCAAGAAGACGAACGAGGTCAACCTCAAGGTAAGTCTGGAAGCGCGGTTTAGTCGGCCCGAGGACACGGGGGACAAGCCGCCAGGTGCGGCCGTTGGTCAGTATGCCGTAGTCCCGGCGGCTGCGGTCCAGATACCACTCGATCTGTTCGGGCGGATATTCGCGTCTCGCGCCAACACGTGAGGGGCGGTCCAGATTGACGTGCCATGCCTTGGCGTCGGCAACTAGCGTGGCGTGAGACCAGAAATCCGGGCTCTTGCGGCCGGCATCGAGAGCCCTATCGAGGTCTGCCGCGCTCAGGAACAAGGCATAGTCCGGCTCGCGGCCTTGCAGGAAGGTCTGGTATTTGAGTTGCCAGCCGAGACTCTCGAACACGGGCTGGATAAGCTTTTCTTCAAGGCCGGCTTCATTGCCGTATTTTTCGGCGCGGTCCTTTTCCACGCGCCAGAGCGCGATCAGCTCTTCGGCCGCTTGCCTGGCGTGGTCTTGCAGGGCACGCCATTCAGGCTCTAGCGGAAGCCGGTGTTCAAGCCAATGATTGGACAGGAATTCATTGTTGCGAATAGGTCCGAAGGGCAGCAAGAGCTGCTCTTGATCATTCAGGTTTCCTTTGGTTGGCGATCTCATGTGTAGTTTGGTTTTCTGCGGGGTTGTGAAGGTGGCGGAAGCGTTCCATGTGCGGCGACATATTCCCGCATGAATTCGCGCAGTACCTGGGCGGCAGGCTTGTCCTGGTCCCGGCACACCTGAAGGAACGCTTCACGCAATTCCCGCTGAACCCGTATCCGTAAACCGACATCTTTCATGGTGGTAAAGTGTACCCAACGGATACACATATGTGTAGCACAAAGTAGTGTTTGGTATCGGCGCCTCTATAGCGTGTCCGAAGCTCGAACGATTCAGCGGCGATCATGTCCGGAATCACTGGGCAGCATCTGCCGCTACCGGCTTAGGCAACAACCGCGCCCTTTGGCGCAATCCACCTGAAATGCTTGCAGCAAGCTCCTTCGGGAATCCGCGCGGCAAGGCCTTCAATGTCTGCTCGGCGGCCTGATCAGCCGTCTGCGCTAACTCGCCAAAGATTCCCGTGACAAGCGTTGGTGCCACGCCCGCGGCCTTGGCGGTCTGCTCAAAGTGCCGCGGCACGATTTCGCTGACAATCTTGTGGCGATTATCGCCGGCTGCCATCGCCATTTTCATCTGATTGCGGCGCAGCGCCCCTTTGTCTAGATAGGGCTGTGTGGACATGACATCGTAAAGTGGTGCAAGCCGGAACCGCCCGCCGGGCATCAGGCGGAGGCTAAAATTCTTGCCGTGGCCGTCGGTTGCCCCCAAAAGCCAGTAGGCGATCTGGGCCTTCAGGAAGAGCTTTTGGTCTTCTTCCGGCTCATCACTGGTTTTCAGCAGCTCCAGAATCTGAACAATGCCCGGACCCTCCGGCTCATATTTGTGGGCCGGCGGCACCGATAGTGCCTGACAGCAATCTTCCTGCGGTATGCGCAGCAACCTGCCGTCTTTGGTCCAGAGCCGGTCAAAGCGCTCGACAACAAGCGCCTTCTCGCCGGCAAAATTCTGCATTTTGACCTCGGCGACGGGCAGGCCGAGAGCTGCCGTGAGCTTCATGCACAGATATTCGTTTTCGACGGAATCGGTGAGATCAATGCCGCCGCGCCGCTCCTTGATCGCCGGCTTAATGATATGGGTGGTGGCGGTAGCGCCATGCGGAACGTGCCACTTGTCTTTCCACCAAAGCAGCGCCGTTTTTTCCTGAACCCCGGCGAGCGAAATCCGGAACTCGCCCTCTTCATCAAGGCCGAGCGGCGCGCCATGCAGCTCTTTGAGGATGCGGGCGATGGCCTTGTCCCCGACAGCCCGGCCTGAAACCGCTCCTGCTGGTCCTGGTTCCTGCCCTTCGGGCAGAAATTGCAGAGCACCGATACAGTCGCGCCCGACGGCGGATAGCAGGCTGTAAATGTCGTTGCCCGGGGCTTTGACGCGCTGCGCCATGGCCCGGCGCATCTCTTCATCATCGGGCAGCAGGTTCTCAAAAACGGCGATAACCGGCTCACCGATAAAGCGCTGCTCGCGCAGCGGCAGGGAGAGTGAGACCGGAATTGCGTGCGCCCATGCGAGCCAGCGCCGATCGTACTGGAAATCAATAGCGCCGCTGGCTTGCCGCCGGAGCTGACCGACCGGCCGCCCGTTCAGATAGATATCAAGCGGGGCATAGGCGGGAGGGCGGGCCATCAAAACAGCTCCTCAATATCCAGCTCCGCTTTGCTCCGCTCGCGAATGAGCAGCTCCAGTCTCAGGGCACGGAGCACGGCAAGCATGGTGTGCAAGGGCGCACCGGGCCGGCCGGACTCCAGCTTGGAAACCGTCTCCTGACGCACCTGCGCTTTGCTGCCGACCTCGGTTTGTGTCAGACTGAGTGCTTTGCGTCTGCGGCGTAGCGCCTGCCCTATCTGTTTGGCGTCTCTTGCAATCTGCTCCATAGCCGGGCTCCTTATTTCATAATTATATGCGTGATCGAACATAAATGTCAATATGCGCTCTCACACATAAAATAACATTATGCGCTATCACGCATAAAACTCGTTTATGCGCCCTCAGACATAAGATGCAAAAAGATGTGCGCTGCTTGCTGTGCCAGGGATCGTCACCCGGATGGGCCGAAACCGCTCGCGGGTTCGGTGGACGCCTCAACCTTTATTGGGGCAATAGAGCCCGGTCCATTCTTCAGTCTACAATCACTTCAACCAGGAACGCGATCTTTACAACCGCGAAAACTTCAAACTCAACCGTTCCGCCGCCTTAGCAAGAGTGGCGTCAACTTACTGCCTGAGATCTACTGATTAAGGGATTTTGCAGACCAGTTCGTGTTTGTCTGACAGTGCCGGCGGCGGGACTACAACCACACTCGGCCGCATTCGAGCTTGACCGACATCCGGCACGCTATTCTAGACAAAATCTAGACGCGAGCCATCGATGTCAGAAATTATATTGATAAGTTATTGATTTACTTGGCGTCCCCTAGGGGAGTCGAACCCCTGTTTCCGCCGTGAGAGGGCGGCGTCCTGGGCCACTAGACGAAGGGGACGTAACCGGGTGGCCGGAGCGCCCATGACATAGCCAAACCCTGGGGTCCTGGCAAGGGTCTCGGCGCCGTTGGATCGCGGGTTGGGATTCAGGGAGTCAGTTGCCCACCGGAACCCAGCTCTCGCCCCGCCACGGCCAAGTCGGGTGGGGGCGCCCGCTCGATCAGGTCGAAGCGGCGGCTTGCGAAGCGCGCGTCTGGGGGTGCCACGGAGGTCTTGCCGTACGCCGAGCGACGGGATTTTGGAACCGCTATAAAACGCGCATTCCTGGGCGCCGCGAGGCCTGTTGGCACGTCTTCAGTGGTGGACAACCCCGCCTGCCCCCGGCTGTAGAACCGCGCCGAGAACGGCCTGTCGCCAATATAGGTGAGCGTCGACGGGCCCTGGTGGTTCTCGTCATAGAATTGCACCAGGAATTTCTCCGTGTTGAAGAAAGACGGATCGATCTGTGCCACGACGACGGCCGCTGCCAGCAGTACTGGCGATATCCAGGACATGCGCGCAACCAGTTGCCACGGCGCGCGGTGGGGCCCAGTGGTGTCCACCAGCGCCACCGCCAGCAGAACCGCAAAGGCCGGAAGGGCCGGCAACACATAGGTCCACAAGATGTTACCCGCGAGGGTGAAGAAGATCATCGGGAACAGCGCCCAGGACAGCAGGTATGCGGTCTGGGTCTCCATGGCGGCGGTGGCCAATCCACGTCGTCCCAACCGGGTCCGCACTCGGGACAGGAGCCGCCAGACAGCCACAAGGCCCCAAGGGAAAGCCGCGCCAAGCCAGAGAACCCATATCATTCCGAGAGGTTGCTTGTGCGCCGAGCCGTAGAGATCGCCCCCCCACCCGGCCTCGGTAAAGCGCATCCAGTGTTCGCCGACGAGAAAGTAGTGCAGATACCCGGGTGTCTTCATCTCGGCGAGACCGTACCAGGGCAATGTCAGGGCAGCGGTGAGCAACGCGCCACGGATCCAGGGCACGGCCCGCCAAACGGTCGGCCATTGCCTTTTGACCGTCGCCCAAAGGCTCACGGAGCCAAGCACAAGAACCAAAGCAACCGGACCCTTGGCCAGCAGGCCAACGGCGAGGCCGATAAAAAAGAGATAACGCCAACTCGACCGCGGATTGCGCAGGGTCGCAGCCAAGGACACCATGGAAAGCGTGGTCCCGAACGCCAGGAACGGATCAATTAGAATGGCACCCGCGCTGACATACACAAGCGCGCTGGTAGAAAGAATGACCAGCGCCCAAACACCGACCCGCCGGTTCCAAAAGTCGCACGCATACCGGTAGAGGCAGGCCGCGCCCGCAATGGTCGCCAGCAGCGACGGCAAGCGGCCGGCAAACTCGTTGACGCCAAGCAGGCGAAACGCGCCCGCCTCCAACCAAAAAGCCAAGGGCGGCTTTGCCCAGAACGGGACGCCATAGTCGAAGTATGGCGTGATCCAATCTCCCGTCTCCAACATCAGGCGGGCGATCTCGCCGTACCGGGCCTCCGTCGTATCGGTTAGCGGGAATACGACCATCGCGACGAGACGAACCGCCAGGGCGCACCCCAACGCTATCAAGGCGAACTGGTATGTCTCGGTTTTTCGGCTGGTCGGCGGCGCATGGGCGTGGTCGGCGCGCGATCGATGTCCCAGTTTGGTGCGCGCGGTATTGCTTCCGTTGCGCTGCCATGACCCCATATTGAGGAACGGCCGATCGCGAAATCGGCGATCCGCTGTCATGGCTTGTCGTGGATCTCGTCGGCACGGCCTTGGCAAAAATTCACGTCCGAAGACCTTTCTCCACCGCGAAGGGCCGCCGTCGTAACAGGCGGTAAGCCGGCATAATCGCGGGCTAGGCTTACAGCAGCCTTACAGCCTCCCTGGTTGTTGGAACGGCATTGCCAATGCGAGAGAACCCCATACTCTGTGCTTCTGCGCTGCCACTGCCGAGCGGGATCGAATGAAGGTACTTCTGATCGAGGACAACGAACGGCTAGCCGGGTTTGTGCGCACCGGCCTGATGGCAGCAGGCTTCGTCGTAGACCTGACCGGCCGGGTCGATGACACCCTGGCCGCTCTTGCCACCGCCCGTTACGATGCCATCGTGCTGGACCTTGGCCTGCCGGATGGAGATGGGATGGACGTGGTGAAGGCTGTGCGCCGTCCCGGCGGTGTCACGCCAATCCTTGTTCTAACGTCGCGCGACGGCTTGCGGGATCGGGTCGATAGCCTCAACGGCGGCGCCGACGATTATCTGCTCAAACCGTTCGCCATGGAAGAATTGGTGGCTCGCCTGAAGGCCTTGCTGCGCCGGCCCGGCCATGTTTTGGGTATGGTGCTTACCTGTGGCAACCTGGCCTTCGATACGGTTGCCCGAGAGACGCGGATCGACAACCAGTCCGTCGCATTGTCGCGGCGAGAGGTGGACCTTCTGGAGCTATTGCTGCGGCGCGCGGGTCGGGTCGTCCCGCGCGAGGCCATCGAGGACAGCGTCTATAGCATCGATGACGAGATCTCCAGCAATTCGCTGGAGGTGTTGGTCCATCGCCTGCGCAAGAAACTGCAAACGGAGCAGGCTACCCTTAAAATTCATACTCTGCGCGGTATCGGTTATCTCTTATCCGAGGACGCATCTTGATGCTGGATTTGCCATGACCGCCCGCCCCGCTGACTACTCCCTATTGCGCCGCCTGATCTGGCGCATCGTCGCCGCGGCGACGGTCTTTGCCGTGATCTTGTACGGCGCTTTGTATGTGCAGCTATACCTGACCATTGACACCTTGCATGACCAGAACCTGACCGCCCAAGCCGAGGACATTGCCCGGCATGTGCGCATCGCCGATGACGGTGCGCTGCGGCTGGAGCTGCCGGACACCTTGGCGCAAGCTTACGCCGCCCCGGAAAGCGACTTTAGCTATCAGGTGCTGAATGCGGATGGCGATGTGCTGTTCTCGTCGCGCGATGGCGGCACGCCGCTGGACGAAATCGGCCGGCGCCGACACAACGTCGCCGAGCTCCTCCTTATACACGGTCCTCTTCAGCCGCGCGTCTACGCACTAGAGAAAGAGTTCGACGGTCCGGCCGGTTTGCTGCGGGTCCGCGTGGGCCAAGGTCTAAGCAACGAGGACCTCTTGAGTGAGGAAGTCCTGGAGGAGTTTTCCGAGGCCATCATCTGGCTGGTGATTCCGGTCTTCATCGCCCTGGCGCTGGTTATTGCCTACACTGTGCGGCGCGGCTTGGCGCCGGTAGCGGAGGCCTCGCAGCAAGCGGCGGACATCGGTCCGCGAACCACCCACGTGCGCTTGCGGGAAGACGGCATGCCAGCGGAAATTCGCCCCTTGTTGCATGCGGTGAATGCCGGGCTGGACCGCCTGGAGCATGGCTTCCGCGTACAGCGAGACTTCACGGCTGATGCCGCGCACGAACTGCGCACCCCGCTGGCCGTGCTGCAGGCCCACTTGGATACCCTACCCGACCGGCGGGTCGCCGGGGACTTAGGCCGGGACGTCGCGACCATGTCGCGGATCGTTGAACAACTCCTGCGCGTCGCCCAGTTGGAGACCGATGCGATGGTGACCGACACGCCGGCGGATCTGCACTTGATTGCCACTAGCGTGGCCGCGCAACTGGCCCCACTGGCGCTGCGGGAAAACAAGACACTTGTCGTTTCGGGCCACGACGGACCGGTCCTCGTTCAAGGCGAGGCCGAGGCGTTGCACCACGCGGTACGCAATCTGGTGGAAAATGCCTTAGCCGCGGTCCCACCGGACGGCACGGTCGAGCTAGTCGCCGGGACAGATGGATCGCTGCACGTGGACGACGAAGGACCCGGCGTACCGGTGACGCAGCGCGGCGCGGTCTTTCAGCGGTTTTGGCGCGGCGACCACAGTGGCCGCAAGTTGGGCGGCGCCGGACTTGGCCTGTCTATCGTCAGCCGCATCGCCGAGGTTTATGGTGGCACCGTCGACGTGACCGATGCACCCCGCGGCGGCGCCCGCTTTACACTGCGACTGCGCCCCTACCCGGCCAAGCCGGATGCTGCCGCCAGGAACGCATCCACATCCTTGGGGTCCGTATCGAAGGAGGTCACCAGGCGGACCTCGCGGCGTGCTTCCGCGCCCCAGCGATAAAATGCAAAGCCCTGTTCCAACAGGCCGGCGATCATGGTTTCGGGCAAGCGGGCGAAGACCTCGTTGGCCTCGACCGGATGGCACAGGGTGGCACCGGTGATCGCCGCCAGCCCGGCACCCAGCCGGCCGGCCATCGCATTGGCGTGGCGGGCGTTGCGCAGCCATAGATCGTCCCGCAGATAGGCGTCGAGCTGTGCCGACAGGAAGCGCATCTTCGACAGCAAGTGCCCGCCGCGCTTGCGCCGATAGGCGAAGGTCTCCGCCAGCGCCGACTTGAACAAAACGACCGCCTCGGCGCCTAAGGCGCCGTTCTTGGTGGCCCCAAAGGACAAAGCTTCGACACCGGCTTTCCAGGTCAACTCGGCCGGACTGTGGTTGCCGGCGACCAGGGCGTTGGCGAAGCGCGCGCCATCCATGTGCAGGCCCAGATCGTGCTTCCGTGCCACCTCGGCCAAATCGGCGATCTCTGCCGGGGTGTAGACGGTACCCGCCTCGCTGGCTTGGGTGATGCTCAGGGCCGCCGGTTGCACGGCGTGCACGTTGCCCGCGCCCTCAATCGCCGCGCTAAGAGTTTGCGCATCGATTTTGCCGTGCGCGCCGGATAACGGCACCAGCTTGGCGCCGCCCGTATAGAATTCCGGCGCGCCGCATTCGTCCACCTGAACGTGCGCCGCTTCGTGGCAATAGACGGCGCCATACGGCGGTACCATGACCGACAACGCCAGGGAATTCGCCGCCGTGCCGGTGGCCACCGGAAAAACGGCAACCTCCGTCTCGAAGATCTTGGCTAGGCGCGCCGCGACGCGGCCGGTTATCGCATCCTCGCCATAGGGCATGGCGGCACCGCTGCTGGCTTCCGTCAAGGCACGGAGAATCTCGGGCGCGGCACCGCTGGCATTGTCGGAGGTGAAGCTTACCATTGCGGAACCGTGCTCCCGTCCGTCAGAGATATTGTCATGGCTGCTCCTGCACTTTGACGCGGCCGATCTCGCGCCCGGTCTGCGGGTCCAACAAGATCACCATCTGGCAGCCCCGCTCGACCGGCCCATCGGCGCGCAGGACGAGTGTGCCCTCGGCAACGACAGCCTCGGCGATCACGCAGCCAGTCGGGAGAACCACCGTGGTGTCGCCAAAGCCGCCCAGACGATCACTGGGCCGATCGACCGGTATTCCGCCGATCACCGCGTACGCCAAAAGTCCCAGGCCGGCGGCAATCAGGATGCCCATCAAAACCACGAGAGCCTTCAGCGCGCGCATGTTATGCATCCCTTTGGGCATCTCATCTATCATGGCTCCGGCGAGAGGATCACAGACTCGTGGCACCCGGCACGGCAAAAACTTACCGGATTACCGTCGACGATACGGCGACGGGCGAGCGCCTCGATCGCCTGCTGGCGGCACAACTGCCATCGCTATCGCGCAGCCGCATCAAGGCCCTCATCGTCGCCGGCCAGGTCACGGCCACAACCGCAGCGACGGCCACGGGGCAGACGATAGTTGAGCCCTCGTACCGGGTCAAACTCGGTCAAACTTTCGCCATCATCGTGCCCGAGGCTGCCCCCACACACATTGAGGGGCAGGCCATTGCCCTGGACATCATCTATGAGGACCCGCATTTGCTCGTGCTCGATAAACCGGCAGGATTGGTCGTGCATCCGGCCCCGGGAAACCCGGACCGGACCCTGGTCAATGCGCTGATCGCCCATTGCGGACCGAGTTTGCGCGGCATCGGCGGCGTACGCCGGCCGGGCATCGTCCACCGCCTGGACAAGGATACCAGCGGCCTCATGGTCGTAGCCAAGACCGAGCCGGTGCACCAGAGCTTGTCCGAGCAATTCGCGGCCCGCGAGATCGAGCGCTGCTACCATGCGGTGGTCTGGGGGGTCCCCGACCCGCGGGCCGGAGAAATCTCCGGTAACATCGGCCGCAGCCCCAGGAATCGCAAGAAAATGGCGGTTTTAAGCCGAGGCGGCAAGGCGGCTGCCACCCGCTACCGTGTCCTGAAAACGCTCGCCGGCGGGTTGGCTAGCCTGATTGAATGCCGCTTGCTGTCCGGCCGCACGCACCAAATCCGAGTCCATCTGAGCCATATGGGCCACCCGCTGCTCGGCGACCGTCTCTATGGCCGGGCCGGCGATGGCCGGGCCGGCGATAGCCGGGTCAAGCGCCTGCCCGCCGCGGCGCAGGCCGCCCTGACGGATCTCGGCCGCCAAGCCCTGCACGCTAAAACCCTCGGCTTCCGCCACCCGGATACTCACGAGGATATCCGCTACGAAAGCGAATTACCCGGCGATATAAAGACCTTGATATCTTCTTTAGAAACACTATAACATATAGGCATACATGAGTGAATTCATCTGATTTATTTGTGTCAATGGCATCCGTTCGCTATTGATTCATCGTATGTGAGAGAGTGTACGCCAGAGGCTGGTCCGTTTGCCCTGGTTTGGCGGCTCCAACTTGGCGAAAGTTGTAAGGACGTTGGCAATGAAATCATCCAGGCTTCCCATCTCGGTTTCCGAAGGCAACCTTTCCCGTTACCTCCAGGACATCCGAAAGTTTCCGATGTTGGAGCAGAACGAGGAATACATGCTGGCCAAGAGCTGGCTGGAGCATGACGATATCGACGCCGCGCACCGCTTGGTCACCTCGCATCTGCGCCTGGTGGCCAAGATCGCCATGGGGTACCGCGGTTATGGCCTGCCGGTTTCGGAACTGATCTCGGAAGGCAACGTCGGGATGATGCAGGCGGTCAAGCGCTTCGATCCGGAGCGCGGCTTCCGTCTGGCCACCTACGCCATGTGGTGGATCCGCGCGGCGATTCAGGAATACATTCTGCACTCCTGGTCGCTGGTGAAGATGGGTACCACGGCGGCGCAGAAGAAGCTGTTCTTCAACCTGCGCAAACTGAAAGGTCAGATGCAGGCGATTGAAGAAGGCGATCTGGCGCCCGAGCACGTTACCAAGATCGCGGATACGCTGAGCGTACCCGAGGCCGATGTGGTCAGCATGAACCGGCGGCTTGCCGCCCCGGACCATTCACTGAACGCGCCGCTGCGCATCGATGGCGACGGCGAGTGGCAAGACTGGCTGGTCGACGAGACCGAGACACAGGAAACGTCGCTGGCGGACTCCGAGGAACTCGGCAAGCGGCGCGAGCTGTTGGCGGTCGCCATGGAGGCGCTGAACGAGCGCGAGCGGCACATCCTGGAAGAACGGCGCCTGAAGGAGAATCCGACGACTCTCGAGGAGTTGTCCCAGGAGTACGGCATAAGCCGCGAGCGCGTCCGTCAGATCGAGGTGCGCGCCTTCGAGAAATTGCAGAAGGCGATCCGCAACGCCGCCATCGAGAAACGCCTGGCGACCGTCTGATATCAAACTTTGAACGCCGAGACTCATGGCCTGTCCTTCGAGACGCGTTATTTGAACGCTCCTCAGGATGAGGGTGGGTATTTCACATAAAAAATAACCTCATGCTGAGGAGCCGTGAAGCGGCGTCTCGAAGCATGGCGGCTGGTCGTAGATTCTGGAACTCGGTCTGAGGGCTACCCTTCGCGCTCAGTAGTCGTCTGCCGGCGGTTCGCCGGCGATCTCTTCGCCCCACGATTCGACCAGGCCTTCTTGCCGGTTGCGTAACGTCTGCAGGCGGCTTTCTGTCGTGATGGTGTAGTAATGTCCGAGAATCAGAGGCAGCGACAAATAGATCAACCAACCGACAGCAGCCGCGCCATAAGCAATCACCATTGTGAACGGGTCGCCGGCAAGCCGAAGCGCCAACGAAAAACTCTGCCCCTCCGACCACAACCCAACAAGGGCCGGTAGTACGCCACAAACGTTGAGCAGGCCGACGGTGATCGACAAATACTTCTCGCGGGTGCGATCGACAAGGTACGCGACAATGGTCGGCGCCATGCCGATACCCAGAAGAATGCACGACGGCATGAGCACGGCGATCGCGGGCACCAACAACACCGCCGTACCGATGGTCCGGCCGGATAGTTTGCCTTTGCCCTTTGCTTCGGGTGCGCTTTGTTGTTCCGGTTGACCAGCCATTGAGCGATACCCTAAATCACGTAGACAATAGTCAGGACAACGATTAGCAAACCCGAGAGCATGGCCGAGATGACCGTGGCCGACTGCTGCCCCTTCTCGGCCACATGTGCTGGCGAGGTCAGGCCACCTTCTTCGAGCCAAGTAATGGCCTGGGTTAGGTTGGCGTATTCGGCCCTGGCTTTCTCATACCCCTCGTTGTCCTGAGATTCGGCATCAAGGTTGTCGACCAGGAAATGCAATTCCACCAGATCGCCATTCGCGCTGGCTCGTTGGAGTTCTTCGGTCAGCTGCGCTCGGTAGGCGCGATTGTGAAACTGATTGATAATCGGCTCCATCAACCCTCCCAGCCACTGAGTGAGAGCCGGGAACTTCTGCCGCCCATCGCTCCCCCGCTGTGCCTCGGCCAGGATCTGCAGCGTCGCTAGGCGATAGGTCGCTTGATCGTCCTTAATAGCCAGCAACTTCAAAACACGTTCCGACAGATTGCGCAGGCGCGCGGCGCAAAACGCGGCGATATGGCGATCCATGGGCTCGCCGCTGGGCCCATTCCGAGCAACTTGATCCAATGCCGGCAGCAGGTCCTCGACCTCGCACACATACTCATTCTTGATCAGCGGACTTTGGCAGGGCCACCCCCGATTGCTTTCGTAGAGAGCCCGCTCCAAGCCAAATCCGATTTGCGGCCGATCCAGGAAGTAGTTGATCATATCGAACGTCTTCATGTGCGTCGCTTGCTCCGAGCGACTGCCGGGCGTCGCCTGCAGATACATCTGCGGTAACTTCGCCGTCATGAGTTCGACAAACGTCTTGCGCATCTCAGGGTCGTCGTACTCGGCGGCAAAGCACTGGGCAACGCCATCGATCCGTGCCGAGAATTCTTTCAAACGGATTGGTAGGCCCGTTCGCAGGACCGTCAATACGCGACAAGCCATGCGTTCCGGATTTGAGCTATCGCCGCCGCCCGCGGCAGCTATCGAATCGGCCGTATCCTCGTCGGAGTAAGTGCGCCGGATCCAACCCTCCAGTTCGCCGTTCTCCAGGATGCCACCAATGTCTCGCCAATTCCGCCCCATGGCGTATGACAACGAGTATCGATTCCAATAGTCCTGCCCAGCGAAGGAGATCGCGCGCGAGGCACGGGTCGGCAGCATAGGTTGCTTCGGGCTGAGTTGCCGACCTCCGAGCCATAATTCAATGTCGGCGGTGGTCCAACGCTCGTCGGGATCGTCGCAAAGCAACCCGCGCAGCGGCTCCATCATCGACAGGGAAACTCGAAGTTGACCTACCAAAGTCGAATAGCTGCCGTTGGTGATCTTGCTTTGCACAAGATCCTCATCGCTCATGTCGGCAACCGGATTGCCACCGGTCAGAAGAACGACAAGGGTGACGCCGAAGGCATAAAGATCGTCGCTGACGACACCAGGTCCCCGCCCCGAGGGCCTGGACATGCCCGCCTCGATGGGCTCATACAAAACCGGCTGTGACATGCCGGCGGGGCCGCTCACGCATTCGCCAAAGAGTGCGGCCGTCCTGCTCGCGTCGGTGTAGAATATATTGTCAGCCCGAATGGCCCGGTGCGGGACGAAACGAGTCGACATTTCTTTTAGCGCCGGCATCAACGGCTTAATGATATGACGTACTACCTGATCCTCGCGTAGCGGCGAGATCTTGCTGTCGAGCGACGCAAGGACACGATCCCCGGACGGCACATCGAAGACGATGACAAAGCACCGCCCGTCCGAGCCGGGAATCCGAAGCGAGCCGGCGTCGACCGGCGTAAGCACGGGAATCCGGCGCATGCGCGAGAGCTGTGGG